>JAALOO010000563.1_pt1 | contig 32219 bp, 22 predicted proteins | sample 7257641 | NCBI WGS metagenome assembly JAALOO01 (sample SAMN14085613, study PRJNA598686) | mite metagenome | biome: ENVO:01001000; feature: ENVO:01001002; material: ENVO:01001226; isolation source: single female mite from University of Michigan culture on fish food culture... ...
AGAGAGAGAGAGAGAGAGAGAGAGAGAGAGAGAGAGAGAGAGAGAGAGATGACTGGCGCAACACACTGTTTGCTTTCAAGTGCAGCACCTCTCTTTTTCTGTTTTTCTGTTTTTCTCCTGTCCGTCTGCTGGTCTTCCGTTGCAATGCCTCTTTTTGTATGCTGATCTGTTTGCTGATATGATGTGCTTGTGCCTGTGCTTGTGTGTGTGTGTGTGTGTGTGTGCAATCGGAAAACAGAGCTCAGACTGAGTCGTCGATAATCGGCTAATCGACTGCTGCTCATCAGTCAGTTAGCCAACCAGCCAGTCAGCCAGTCAGCCATTCTCCTCTACATTTAATCAGCCTTTCAATAATATATCTCACATATTATATTATTCTAATCGACCACTGCAGCAACTTGGAGTTGCAGTTAGAAGCAGTTCAACAAGCTCTCTTTCTTTTTATCCCTTTCTGCCTGCAACTTTTTTCTCTTTTTTTTATTTGTCTCAGCAACTTCACGTGTGTGCCGGTGGTAATCAGCAGTGATGGCAATGCGATGTGCAGGGCACTATGCAAACACACCGCCACACTGAAGTAGGCAGTCGTGCTGACACTGCACGCCAGTGGCATTACGTGCACTACTGCCGCCGCCGCCGCTCTAATGCGCTAATGATCGATTGTGTTGACATTGCCTTAATTGACAGTGAGGACACACAGTGTGATCAGAGCACATCGACCAGTGCCACACACACACATGCACATGCACAGGCACACTCCATAGTTTGATCAAGTTAGGCAGAGACAACCACGGCGGCGGTCAAAAGTTGTTGGCAGTAGTAGTAGTAGTAGAAGAAGAAGAAGAAGTAGTGTCGCGGTCAGTGAACGGTCACTGGCACTTGCACTGCACCACAACTTTGTCAGCCCCTTTCCCTCCTCTTATATCGTTGTGCCTGTTCAGGTCGCAGTTCACCACTAGCACTGCACTACTAGTGTACAGTCTGTACACGGCTGAACATCGCTGACGTTTGCAGAACTTGTCCTCTTCTGCTGCTGCTGCTCTGAAACCCGGTGGTTGCCGTGTTCAAGTGCTCTGCTTTTCTAGTGGTAGCACTAGTAGTACTAGCAGTAATTTTTAGTAGTTTACCATTTGCTGTTTTCTGCCCTTTGCGCCGGATTGTTTTTGGTGTGCCCCCAACTAACGGCTTTCTAAACTCTCCTTCTCTCTCCTTCTTTTTGCAGTGTTTGTCAGTTTGTCTCCAGAGTTGATCTCTCTCTCTGTCCATGTCCGACTATGTTTGTGTGCTTACTGTCAATTGGTTAGGTCAACAAACATTTGCACACTTGCACATCTTGCACTAGAAAGGAGAGGGAGAAAAAGAAAGAGAGGGACAACGCCAACGCAAGACTCGCATGCAGGCAGACACTCTAACCAAACAGACTGACTGAGAAAACAGACAAACAGACAGGCAGACAGGCAGACAGGCAGGCAGTCAGGGAAGAGGAAAACCACGTAATTAGACAACTGGAGCAAGTTGAAATGGAGGGTGTGTAATGCAATTTGAAGCTACCGCTAGAAAGTCAACTGGGCATCAGCAGCAACCCCAAACAGCAAACAAAAACTGTATTTTACAATTTTTCACAGTTACCGAATCAGTGATTAGTGATTTGTTTTTTGCTGAGTCATCGAGCACTACAGTGTGTTGCAACTACTTTTTGTTTTTCATCAACGACACTTCTATTCTCTAAATGTGTTTTGTTCTGCAGATGAACACACCAGCAATAAAACTGCGTTGTGTGGCACTGTACAACCACAGCCAATCGTCACTGACATACATACATTTGCATGAAAGGCAAACACACACGCACACACACTGCAGCACTGACAAGTGTCAGACGCAGGTAACTCAACGCAAAAACTCAGCTCTTTCACTTGCACTCTTGCACACTGTCTGAAAACACACACAGCAATTAAGCGGTTTAATGGTGACATTAGCACAGGAGACTGCTGCCGGTCCTACAACAGCTGATGCCATCCTGGCAACGGGGCTAAAGTAAAGCATTGCTTTCTTAGCACACACACTGTTTTCTTAACGCCTTCTCAAAGAGAGATGTCACTTGCCACTCAATTAGCGACCGTAGTAATAATAAGTGGTTGCAGTGTGGCGCCTTACTGAAACGGCATCGTTTACACTTTTATTATTATTTGCCAAGGCACTTTTTTGTTTGTTTTAACATTACACTGTTTAGAAAACAATAGCAAAAATTGCAAAATGTAAAATGTTGATTGGTTTTTACAACAACGCTAATTATGTGCTCAACGGCTTTTTATTTGGCAAAGCAACTAGCTGGAATGGTGTGGAAAGTGGTTGCTTTAGTGGCAAACTGGTTCGGTCAGCAGTCGTCAAAGACAAACCCAGCATTTGCTGCAAAAAATTTTGATGACAACATCTCTCGATAAAGCAATTTGACGCCAAACACTAACGGAAGTGACTCAGCAGTCACTTTGTGTTTCAACAGTCAGGTTTGTCCTCCTGTCACCTAAACACATTTTTCCGTTTTTGAGCGGTGTATCGATTACCTATTTAAAAAATAACTTAAATGACCAGTTTGCTTAGTTTATTTAGTAAATTTGGGCTGACTGCATGAGGAAGTGTAGTCAACTTTTGGTGTACCAATTCTGTACTGTAAAATTGCAGGCAAAGTGTGGTTGTACAAAGTTTTTTTTGCAAATGGAGTGTCAGACTGTCTGTTTGTCTGGAGGTATCAATTTCCTTTAATTGACAGTTTTACTGTAGTAAACAGGCAGTGTGACGCTGTACGGCGGCAACAGAAACTGCAGCAGCAGCAGCAGTGGCACATCATCAGATATATATTTTTCCTTTTCTTGTCATGTTTAATTTTTAAAAGTAGCAATTCGAAATATGTCGAGATACGTCTGACAAATTGGCGTTGACAGTGCCGTTGCTGCTGCTGCATCAGTTACCGCACAGTTTTAGTGTGAGTGTGAGTGTGTGAGCAAATTGACAGCCTTTTGAGCATTAAATACAGCAAACACATTTCAAACAGCAGCAGCAGTTTCACAGTGGCAACTGTCAGATTGAACTGATATGTAATGAAGAAGCCAAGGGAAAAAGATGAAACGCAAAAAACGGACGTTGCCAAGCACTTCTGCCCGACAACAGCAGCAGCAGCAGGCGACGACGACTACAAGCTCAGCAGCGCCAAATTAGTAGTGCCATCACCGCGTTGCTGCCACCCTGACTTGTCGCCCTGTCCGCCGATTTACCGATTTATTATACGTAGTTCTTTTAACCATTCGATGCTAGTGTCTTTAACCATTGGCAATTTAATCTAATACACTAGTAATTAATCAGTTACTGATGATTGATTGTTTTGAAACCGTTTTTGAAAAAGGAGTTTTTATGCCATTGATAGCAATCAAACAAAATTTTGTTGATTAACTGTTTTTGTTTAGTTTAAAAAGAATGTCAAACAATTTTTGCTAATACTGAAATTAGTAAAAAGTAAACAAAAGTAGTCAACCGTAGAGTTTGCTGGCCCCCAACGCTCATGTTGTTTTAGTTGCGCCAAAGTGCTTCCGTTTTCACTCCTTTCAGGGCATACTTTGTAGGGCAGTCACTTTAACCTGCTGTGCTGTGCTATCTGCCTACCTTCCTACCTACCTTCCTACCCGTACTTTCAATCACACAATCTCACCGATAGACAGGAAGAAATGTAAATGCAGTAGTAGTAGTAGCTAATCGATTTGTCGACTGAAGGAGGGATGTTTTTGCAAGCCTGCTGATACTGCAGTAATCACACCGGTGCTGACACTAGTCATCACCAAATCAACAACCATCAGTCTCGTTACCTTTCTTTCTCTCTCTCCGAGTGGTCACCCACCGATGTTGGCCTGATTACCTGCCCTGAAGAGCAGCAGCAGCTAGTGCATCGATTAGCATGTTGACTTGGTGCAGCAGTTGCACCAGCTAATTCAGTTCATTGACTGGCGTTTTTTGCACTCTACCTCAGTTTGTTTGTTTGCATCTCACCAGGCAATTTAATTAATTACCAGAAAGTGTTTTGTTTGTTTGTAACTTTTTTTGCTTGCTAATGATCACTTTATTGTTTTTTGTTTGAAAACATCTGCCAATGACTGATTTTTTCACATTGCTAATGTTGTGTTGCAGTTTTTGTTTTGTTTTTTTATTGCTGTTGTTGTTGTTGTAGATAGTACTGCTAATAGAATTGTCATCATTGTCACCTTTTCCCGAATGGGCGCTGGTCATTCGCTCTCTTCTTTATGACTGCACTGATCACATGTTGATTGATTTTTATTGCGCCATTTAACGATGTTTGACTTTTTTCACTGAAATGCACCACACAGAGTAATCTTAATCTATCAACTCTAAGTTTGTTTATGATTGCCAAAAGTAGTGATTTTTGATTGATCTGCAAACAAATAAAAACCGGGTCGTTTTAGCCTTTGCCGCTGTTGATGTGTTAGTCAGTGCTAGCAAACACTGCGAATGACTCTAAATTGATTTGCACTTTTATTGGATAAACTTAACTTTTACTTGTCGTCTTGTGTCTTTTTCCTGCTCCCTACAAACAAATGAGGTTGTCGGCTCTTGGTGGGCGATTTCTTCTATTTTCTTTTCCAGTAGAACATTCATCAGTTTGCGCTGTTTGCATCACTCGGCTGTGCACTTTCCGTTGCCTCACTGATGCTTCACTGAGCACACTGATAGAAAGTATTTTTAGTTTTGTCAAATTTGAGTTTTGAAGCATTGATGATTTTTTTTGACACAACATTCTTATGTCTACTTGGACAAAATGTAGGATGAAGTAGGGAGGAGAAATGTACAGAAAGAGAAGATTAGAATTTGATGTGACGACTCTTTCTTCTCTTTCTTCTGTGTGCGCGACTGCATAAATCGGTGATTGGCCTGGTGGACAGAAAAAGTAAAAGAGAGAGAGAAGGAGATGAAAAAGAAAAAAGAAAGTATATGAAGAAAAAATCAGCATCTGCGGTTTCAACTGTTGTCCAATTGCCTTTCTGCGTGTTGTGTGCGTAGTACCGGAACACTCTTTCGTGCAATGCAATTCTTACATGATGAAAATTGGATTTTTAATGACATGCTTCAAATAACTTTTGCCGATTTTCTGATATGCACTCAAAACTATCGAAAAGCACAAATTTTACTCTTGGTTAATTTCGTCTTGTTCATTTATTTACTTTTTCATTATTTTACTTTGTTTTAAAAAATGCAATAAAATTAAAAATGTTTACTAAAAAATAAAATTGATTTCTTGACTAAAATTTGCTTTCCAGGCTTTGCTGCTGTTTTGTTGCAGTTTTTGCAAATACTGTGTCAGTGAATATTGTAGACAAAAAACCGTAAATTTCAAACAGTCGCACAGTGGCAGCAGTTGATACACTCCTTATTTTCTGTCCATCTAAAACAGCTATTTTTGGACTGTGCTGGTCTTTTTATTTCCTAGCTGTGCCACTGCACTGTCCTTCTAAACTCTATCTTTTTTCTGTTCAATGTGTCGGCAAACACACACAAACACCGAAAACCAACGCAATTGGCAGCGTCATTGCAACAGTGCGTACAGTCGATCAGTTAGACAATCAATAGATTTACTTTTTTTCACACACATTCTTTTTCTCCTTTTTCCCAAACTCTGTTCATTCGTCGGCATTAGAGCGACGGCGTTTTCCTCTGGTAACAAATCACTAGCAATACTGGCAATACATTTTTAGCTTTTTTTGCATAATAAGTTCAGGCGTTCAACACTTTATTTACGAGTAGGATTAGTGGTAACAAGTTTATCTAAGAATGGAGAACATGACCAAATGCCGAGACACACTCCACTCAGACAGACAGCTGTTTGTGTGTGTGTGTTTTTTCTATGTTTCATCTGTAGCCTGCAGCAATGTCGGTTCAATCAATTGAAGCTCTTGGTTTCTGGTAGCACGTACCCAACTTACTCAATTGCCTGGCACCATTGACAGTAAGTCTCGGGTTGTGTCTCAGCCTAGTCATTCACTTATAAGTTATGGCCTTTTTGCTCACATTGAAAGCTAATAAGAGGAGGAGAAAAACCACTACTGCTAGTGCTCACTTGATTTTTTTTCATTTGACTTTTGCCAGCATGCTTTACTGTGACTTCATTTTCTCCTGACGAAGTAGTTTACTGCCATGGTATTTCTCTCTGTTGGCACTATTCTTCCCTTTTTGCTGTCAAGCATTGGCCAACACAATTTACCTCTCTCTCTCCCTTTCAGTAGTAAAGTGAGATCAGAAGGGCAATTGCAATTAATTTTCCGACTTACAAATGACCATCTGCACTGGTGCTACTGTTTCTGTGGTTGCTGCTGTTGCTGGTACGACGACCGATTCACCGTCCTCCAGTGACAGCAGTCGTCTGCTTCCTTTCAACGCTCGTCGTAATAATAATTATTGGCTCTAATTGACAAATTAGATTTATTGTACTGATTAGAATATATGACCATGTTGGCCCTGTGATTCGACAGTGCGGCTGGCAGTGTAGGGCAGTGCAATGCTTTTCAGAGACAGAAAGAGAGAGAAGGAGAGAATTTCCAGAAGCAGCTCTGTTTTGACTAAACCCAGTCATAGTGTTGTCCTTGCCTTGCCTTGCCTGATTTGGGTTTTATAGTGCAGGTTACTCACAACGCCTAAGCTGATTACCGAACACATCACATCAGCCACACACACATTCATTCAGCTGTTCCTGTGAATGGTAGTATTGGTGGTCAACACTGGTTGACGATGTGCATGTGTGTCTGGTTGTGTGTGTGAGTGTGTCTTTGCCACTGAGCTGATCAATGCCAGCACTGCACTGCACAAGACATTGAGCGCCCATTTCATGTCCAGTGCAGCACTCACTCACTCACTCATTCACTCACTCCTCTTTTCAGCTTTAATTCTCTGCTCTGCTCAGCCGAAGATGCAGCAGCAACAGCAGAGACTAATTGCCCACTTGGATTGCTTTCAACTTAATCAACGGCGATGCTCGATTATGTAAAACCAGACAGAACACACACACAGAGAGAGACTCACAAACACCCAATGCAGCTTGCAGTTCACTTACTCGCTCACTTTTTCCCTCTTTTTCCCTTCTTCTCAGTCGGCGCATTAGTTCATGCGTTTTCTTTCTGTGCATGAACGGCCGAATGGCTGCGTGTGGTCAAGGCTCAGTGCACCGATCACTGAGTGTGTGTGTTTTTGAAGTCCATTACTGCATACTACTCTTTCACTTGACTGTCACTACCGTCCAGTTCCCACTACTTTGCACCACCACCAGCAGCACCGGCATGCAAATGGGCATCAAGAAGATGGAAATGAAGATGGAGAGAGATGAACGGTAACGGTGTACGGTGTGTTCAATTTGCCAATGTGATCAGCACAGCACTCTCTAAGTTGAGCACTCTCCATTGCTCCACTGGTCGGTAGTGTGCTAATGCTGAAGCTGCTGAAGCTAATCAGCAGTCAGTGCACTGTGGAATCTTCAATTCGATTACCTACTTGATGGGCTGTCAAGTTGGGCCATTTGGGCAAATCTGTTAAGGTGCCGCCGCCGCCGATGTGATCAGTACTGGTTGATCACTCTGATCAAATTTAAGTCAATACTCTACTTTGCCTGATATATCGACAAGACTGACCAGTGTTGCTCTACTTTCTTCAGCCAACCAATCTGAGAAATTCTTCTAAATTTTTCTTTTTTTTAACGCAGCTGAATGACTGGCAGTCAGACAGACAGACAGACAGTCAACTCGTTTTACCTTTTCCGTCGTGCTTTGCTTTACATGTTTTTCTCATGGCGCCGTAAATTGTTTCTCCCCACTCTTGGTCACTGACCACAACGCTCTCTTCTTTTCTCTTCTCTTTTTCAGTTCTTTTGCTTCTTTTCAGTAGTATTCATCTGTTCCCACCACCACCACTACCACTGACCAGACAGAACACACACACACACACACACATTTTGACCGGCCTGTCAAATAAGTTCAATTGTGTTCAAAGTGGACGGGCAAGCAGGCAGTTCAGACATAAAAAGAGTGAGAGAAAAAGAACAGTGCAACCATCTTTTTCCAAACTTGATTCCACTCTAAGAAAAGGTTCTTCTCTCTTTTTCCCTTTTTGACTTTTTGGCAACTCACAGGCACTGACTATCGTCTTTCCATCGACTTGTTACAGATGATTTCCCTTCATGCACAGGCAGGTAAGCAGGCAGGCAGAGTAAGTTAGTAGTGCTGACCGCCGAGCGTCTTTGTTGTTGTTGTTGTTGTTGTTGTTGTTACCTTTTTTCAAATGCCTTCACCACTACCAAAAACTATCGACGAGTTGATGATCAAGTGTGCCAAGTGTCTGTTTTCTTTCTTTCTTTCTCTTTTTCAGTTTTCTTTTCCCTTAGTCCAACAGTCCCATCACTTGCACCAGTGTCCCACACTGCTGTCGATGCCTCAAAATAGCAACGTTTCTATTCTGTTTGATGATCGAGTTCTTTTTTCAAAAGATGTAGTGCTGCGGACTGTTTAAAAATCAGACACACGGACGCCACTAAGAAATTGCCTGTTTTTATTGTTCAATCCACTTCTCCATTCTCCTCCTCTTTCTTCCATTTATGTTATCTATCATCAATGGTCATGACTCTAGTAGTAGTAGATCAACTATTTGCAAGGGTTGTAGAATCAAAAGCAGTAGTCAAAACAAGGCCAATTCTATGTAATATAGACCAAATGCTGTTTCAGTTGTGCCTTTGCTGTGTGCTGAGTTCACCAAAGTGAAGCACTAGCGTTTCCTATCGTTTGTCGAAATGGTAATGAGCTGTATCAGATTAGAATTGAGTGGGCAAAAACGGCAGTAGTAAGTGGTGCAAACACACACAGACACAGCGGCTGAAACAAACACACTCAATTTTGTTATGTTTTGGCAAGCCAATTTAGTCAAACACACACACACACACACACACACACACACACACACACACAGCTTTAGGCGCAATAATTTGCCGCACTGTTTCATCGTTTCTCATGACTAGCCACCTGAAGTTTGCGCTTACACTGTCAATTCACATTGAAATCTGGTGCTCAAGTTGGCAAAGTTTTTTGTGGTTTTTAAATTTAAAATTAGTCTTTCTAAACAAGAAATTACAATTGAAAACTAGTTTTGTTTTAAACAACAAAACAACAAGACTGCATTATTCAGTTGGTGAAAAACAAAATTCTATTTTAAGTTGTGCGTGAATCTAATTTTTTAAACATAAGTTTTTAAATTAGTTTGCAGTGACATTTTGTGTTCGATATTTTTAGCATTCAATATTTTTTAAAGACGTACTAAACCGCATACTAATAGGAAAACGACAAACTAGTTTTTTGCAATTGTTTTCAATTGCGCACTATTTGCTTAGTTATTGTTTGAAAGTTAATTTTTAATATAGGTTACACAACATTCGAGGTTATCTCTTTTGTAAGTTAAACTCTATTGTGTTATTTTTTATTACAGGCAAAAGCTTTGTGTCGCATCACTACTTAGGATTCTCATTTGCTCAATTTATTTTTTCCCTGCAAACTGACTCTTTAAAATAGCTGTTGTATTTGCCTGTTTTTGAAGTGCATCAGTGCTGTATCTTTTAGAAAAAAAACAGTGCAGCAGTTATTTTTTCAGTCTTCAAACCCTGCTATTAACAAGGTAAAACGTTGCATTGTGTGGGTATCGATTCAAAGGGGTGCTTCTTCTTTTCTCTGTGTACCACCGTTTGCCACCATTTTTGCCTTGGTAGTGCTTTAGAAAAGAGCACACACACAAGACAGCTCTCTTGCTGCCATAGAGCAAAACAACCATTTGTGATTAGACACCGATAATTTGCACAAATTGGCCGCTGGCTGAAGTGAAATAGAAAGAGTAAGAGTGTGAGAAGCAGAAAAAGCAGAAGAAGGCACACTGATTGTCGGGCATGCAGTGTCCATTCAATCGACTAAGGAGAAGATGCTGCTGCTGCTGCTGCATGTCGTGCGTGATCCAGTTGTCTGTCGTTGGTTGATGTTCAAGTTGTGAACACACACCGAACACCGAACACTTATTCACACACACCGAAGATGAAAGGACTGCTGCTTCCAAAAGAGGCGAGAGAGTGCACTGTGTGTGAGTGAATGACTGGTGCCATTGACCATCACCATCAGCAGCATCTTCAGTGTCGTGTCAGGTTGATGTGGTGGGCACGTAATGTGCATCACCATCCCTCCTTTTCCAATGTGATGACTTGCGCCTCGGCGCCTTAGCCTTAGTCGCCTTAGCTTCAGTCGTCGGGGCGCCTATGCGTTCAATGGCGAGCAGATGTTTGCAAGTTTAGCCTCTCGCAAGCACACAAACACACAAGCACACACACACACACACACACCTTCAACTGATTAAGTGCCACAGAATGCCATTAGCATAGATTGCAATTTACACTGCCTGCTAACATGCCACACAGCCAAGGATGCACAGTGAACAGTGCAGAGAAGCAAAGGACTACAATACAATTTACACGTTTTACATTGCCAATTGCAGCTATTGACTAGTTGGGCTATTAAAGTTAACGGCATCCCTTCTTCCTGTGCTTTTTTCCCCTTATAATGGCCTCCAGTGTGACAGGTTGTGATACCATTTTTAAACTAGATTTTTATTTGAAGAAGAATTTGCTGAAATTGAATAATGTAATAAAAATGTTTTATATTTTACAATTGAACTATTCGTAAATTTAAACATTTATTTTGTTAATTATCGTTTTGTTAAACACAAAGTTGTTTTGCTTTATTTTAGTTTTTAACTATTGCATTTAGTTTTTTCAATCTATTTTATCGTTTTTATTTGGCATAAATTTATTTAATTATACGCTTAGTATACTTGTTGAACTGCCCTCTTCATCACAATTCACATTTTTCAATGACATTTTTTATGTTCTTTGCGCATTCTCTAATTTTAGTTCACACAGACAACATCTTAATTTGTTTCTTTTGTTTTTGCAAAACCAGTTTTTTTTGTTTGTTTTTGTTTATATGTGTATCAGTTTAAAATTAATTCAATATTTTGAATGCTGAAAACGCAAAAACCTTACAAACGAAAACTTGTTTTGTTAACAATTTTGCAAAATGTTTTAGATTTTTTATAACAAAAATAATTAACATTTTTTATATTGCAATTGTTTTTAAAGTCACGCTGAAATTTTAATTAATCAAATTTTATTCTTTTTTCAGTTGTTCAATTCCAACTTGGTCATCCTTCCTGTAACCAACTAAACTTCAATCACTCGCCAGTTCTCAACTCTTCACACTTACATATTTCCGTCAATCTTTTTTATTGCCAACGTCAAAACACGCAAATTATTTCTTATTGTTTTCCCCCTTTAACGCTCCATCTTCGTAATTAGGCGCAATTAGAGAAGTCTAGTGTTGCTGTCTGGCTGAGCGGCGAGTTGCTCCTATCAGCAACAGCAACGGCAGCAGAAAGGAGGCAAAAAATGCACAACAATACTTCATAAAGAATTATATCCGATAACAATTTGCCACGGCGGCCAGACCGACCGCATTGCCGCAAATTTATTACCGTCTTTCTTTTTTTGCTTTGTCTACTTACCTCCCTGGCAAGAACGCTCGGCTGTGAAAGGCACCGAGCCTTTTGAGCGGCGTTGCCATTGCCATTGCCAACAGCAACAGCAGCAGCAATGCATCGATCACCGAATTCAACTGGAGCAGGAGTGAACAGGACATCATCGTCTGTCGATCTGTCTGCTGCCGGCGAGCTGCACAGTCGACTGCCTGGTCAGGTTTGCATGGCGACTAATGACGGCAGTGCGAGCAGTGGTAGCACCTTCAGCAGCAGCACTTTCGCTCAAGTTGAGTGCAGCACTGCAGCAGCAACAGTATCACCACAACCACCATCATCATCAGCCACTGACAAAAGGCAGTAAGTGTGCTGATCACTCTCTGATCACTTTGCACCTAAAACCTTTCTTTAGATCTACTCTTTTTATTGAAGAAACTGCAGTACTCATACTCTTTTTAACAGGCTCATTTTTTATTTTCTCCCTTTCCGTTGCAGTGCAATCCACAGCAGGTCCATGTACTATGACCCATTGCTGGCCTTATCACTCTGTCATTGTGCCAAACAGCAGCAGCAACAACAACAGCAGCACAACAATGGCAAAAGTGGGCACTGTTACCCCTTCCGGTGGCCGTCTTCAGCTGTGGCCAGCCCTACTACCACTGTGACATATCCTCAGCTGTACAGACCTCCTGGTAGCGAATCATCAAACTGGCCGGCAGACACTTGTGAGCACCTAACACTGCCGCAGCCGCCACCACCGCCGCGACCACAACCTCCTCTTTCTTCCTTCAGCCAATCTCAGCCTACCTTAGGTGGTGCGTCAGTGAGGGCTAACCACTACCAGCACCACCAGCACCCCCGCCACCACTTGCCCCAATCTGGTCACCCTCATCCTCATCATCTGCAGCTGTACAGTCCGCCGTCTGCCGTACAGCAGCAGTGCCACCGCAGACCGCAGTCTCAGCTTTCCTCCTCCTCCTCCTCCTCCTCCTCCTCCTCTCTCATCGTTTCCCTCCTCAATTCCCCCTCAGCATTGAGTGAAGTGGCAGTGGCACTGCTGTTGCTGCCCCTTCTGGCTCCTCTCCTCTCCTGCTCTCTGGTTGCCGTCGTCTACTGCTGGCCACTCTGCTCCCTCTCCTTCATCGCACTCACCTTCCTCCTCTTCCTCTTTTGCCACTCTACTTTACCGTCACTGCTCGAGCTCTTTCTGCTTTCAGCATTGCCGTTTCTGCCATCGACATGGACGGTACAACAGCGGTGGTGGAAACGTTCTACCACCACCACCACCACCACCACCACCAACCAGTGTGCTAGACAACTGTTGGAAAGTATAGCCGCCGGTTCAGCCAGCCAACCACTGTACGGTCAACTGAACGGCAGTAGCCATCATTTGTCACCGGTTCCGTTATCCAGTCAAACCACCACCACCACACCACCACCACCACTACCAGAACTCTCTTCGCCATCATTACTCAACTCCTTTGCCCGTGCAATCAGTCACTTTTGCACCTCAGTCACGAGGCAGAACTTTTGCTCAACACTGCTTGCCCGGTCAAGCGGCCAGAGCATTTGCCACATACTGTTGTCTTTCTACTTCTTTGCCATTTCTTCTTTTTACTCCACTTTCTCCTCATTGTGCCACAGTCTAATGATGAGTGATCAAGAGGAGGTGGAGGTCCCTGCACCTGAGAAACCAGTTGCGCTTTTGAGCAAAAAAGTATTGTCCAGCCGCCACCGCCATCGGTCAACAATGCCTACCAGCAGCAGTGCATCAAATCACCACCGGAAGCAGTCCACTCAGCCCTGCAGACTGTGGTGGTACCTCAGCCTGGCACTGCTCGCCCTCAGTGAGCCACTTCTGGTTAGCGGATTCTCCTCTGGATCCTCTTCCTCCTCCTCCTCGTCCATCTACTCCAGCGGCTCGGGAGCCTCCCACATGGTGGCGCCAATGGTCTACGGCCTCTCCAATAGCAATTCCAACAGCAACAGCAACCGCCGCCAGCAGCCCAAACGGAATCTGCACGTCAACAGCGGCGGCGGCAATGGGCGATCACCGGGCAAACAGCCCGCCATCTTCACCTTTTTCGAAGAGAAGGACAGCAGCGTCCGTTTCTCTCACATGGTCGTCAACGTCTTCAACGGGCGGATCTACGTGGGCGGCGACAACGCCATCTACCAGCTGAAGATGAACGGCAGCCAGCAACACCTGGTGCTGGAGGAGCGGGCGGTGATGGGCCCCGCCGAGGACAACCCCGAGTGTCCGGCCACCAAGAACTGCCCGCCGCACGTCACCAAACGGCTCTCCAACTACTACAACAAGGCCCTGATCATCGACATGGCCCACAGCTGGCTCATCAGCTGCGGCTCACTGTACCAGGGCGCATGCGCCGCCCACAACTGGAACAACGTTTCGCAGGTGCTGCACGCCCCCATGGAGTCGGTGGTGGCCAACAACGCCACCGCCTCCACCGTCGTCTTCATCGCCCCGGGGCCGCCTCCGCACAAGCACGTCCTCTACGTGGGGGCCACCTTCACTATGGGCAACTACCGCAGCGACGTGCCGGCGGTCAGCTCCCGGTCGCTCTTTGAAAACCGTAAGTCATCTTTTTCTTGTCACTTTTTATGTCGTTTTTTCCCTCCTCGCTGCACTTTTCGCGTTGATGAGGAGCAGGAGGAAAATGAGAAGATGAGGATGATGGGAATGATGATGATTAAAAGGAAAAGATAGTGGATAGCGTCTGCTGCAGCAGCAGTTTGCTTCTAGAAAGAAAGGTGGGCCAACTGCACTTGACTGTCATGTTTCTTTTCTCTGCTTTTTGCTTTTCAGCAGCAGCAGTTTTAACCTTTGCTTTAAAGGCTTTGCATTCACTGCACGTGCTAAGGAAGCAAACAGAACATTAATCTAAGTTTAGTTTTCTTGTTTTTGCTCTAAACTGCTTCCAAGTTGTGTGTTGTACTGTTGGGAAAAGTGTAAAGTGCCTCAAGTTTGAAGTTTATGGTAGCTGTGAGCTATAAATTTTGACCGTCAATGGCACACCAAACTCAGGTGTTTGATTCACATTGCTAAAAATAAGTTACGGTTAAAAAGTTTAAAAAATCGTAATTGTTTTTACAACTTCACAGTTAAAACACACTTTTTAGCTTACACTGTTTGAATAATTTAATTGCCGTTTACCATTAAAACAACTGTGATTTTTTGTTAAAAAATCAATAAGTATTCATAACGACCGCAATAAACAGAAAAAAAACTCACTAAAATGCCAACAAACAAGAGAAAAGCAGAAAGAATCGATTTGTTTCAGCAAATGCTGGCTGGAGTGAGCTCAATTAGCAGTTTAAAACGGACTAAAAAGTGATTTAAGTGATTTTTCTATAACCACACAAAAAGAGAGAAATAGAAAAAACGCTAGCGAGCAAGCTAGCATGCAAAACAACAATTGACATTCAGTGAAAGTCTGCGTTCACCTCATTTTCAGCTGATTGTGCATGACCACGCATGTGGGCGTATGGCCAAATGGATTGGTTGTTGTGGTGGTGGTGGTGGTGGGCAAATAGGCAAGTGGGCAACTGTGTCGGCGTGTTCAGTCATTGTAGTCTGCACACAGAAGTTTGCAGGCAAATTAGTGGAAATGAACTCACAGGAAAAGTTGCTTGTTGGCACTAGCTCGCACTAGGCCAGTGTCGCTGCAGTTGTGGTGGTGGAGAAAGAATGGCAACCAACTCTTGTCTACTTGACAGTTAATTAATCTATTCGCTTTTCGGCTGCTGCTGTTGTTGTCGACCTTGTTATTCGGGTTCTAAACTAGCTGTTTTTGTCTCCCTTTCTCTTTCTCTTTTCCCCTCTTTATTCACCAGAGGAAAGTGAACTCATGTAACTGCTAACTGGAATACACACACACAGTCAAGCAGGCAAGCAGACAGACAGACGGACACTATCTGCCAATTGAGCTTTAATTGGCAGTGTCAGCTTAGAAAATGAGGAGAAGAAGAATGGCAAAAGGCAAAGGGCACAGCCGGTGACTGGAATTACTGAGTTGCTGGTGCGAATTGAAATAAATGAGTGCGCCGAATTTGCTCAAAGTGAGACGTGCTTTTGCCTAAAAGAAAGTCAGTAGCAGCGGCGGCAGTCAAATTGTAGAAGGCTAGCACCGGCAAACCGGAGACTAACTGTCTGTCTGACTTTACCATTAGGGGGTACCAGTGTGCCATTCCATTCGATTACCATAATGAACATGTGCACTTTCTCATTGAACTGCTGCTTTTGTGCGTATTTTTGTGCTGTCTCACGCCTGCTGCTGCTGCTGCTGATGCTGCGTGTCCTGCACTGGCTTTGCCTTACATTTTAAAGTTTTTGACTCGTTTGTAATAATAATAGCTCTAGACTTTTTTTCGGCGTTTTTTGCACTAAAAAGTACAGTTAAAAAACAAAAACTTAGCATTATTTTGCTGTTTTACGTCTGGTAGCAAAAAATTATAATTGGCAAAAAAATTTTAATATTATGTAAGTGTAAAAAGTGAAACTTGGTCATTAATTTTAATTTACTAGTAATAGTGCTGATGCAAACATTTTAAAAATTTTAAATTAGTTTAAGTAAAAATTGAATGATTGTGCAGACTTTACCTGTGCTCAATAAAAAAGGGTGTTCTCGTTTTGCCGGTCATCATATGATCATCTGATGCGTTTTTTCAGCAGTTTGCATCGGCACTACAGTGCATTAGCCCAGCATTCCTCTACTGATGCTCTCGAAATTAAATGCAGCAACACTGACAGCAGCGGAAGAAGCACATTTAGAGCGTGGGCAGCCACTGTGACTAATCAGTGCTTTTTGTGCCGGTGGCAAACTGTGTGTGCGCGCGCTGAAACGCCATTTAGTTTTGCCAAGGCGACTTGTCTTCTCACGAGTCCACGCTCCAGCTGACAGCCACAGCCACACAAAGGAGGCTCAGCTTTTCCGGTAATGGCAGCAACAGCAGCATCAGCTAAGAGGCTATGCAAATTAAAGGCCGAAACTGGCGCTTCATTTGATGACCACCGTTTGGGCCAAAGGGGTTGTGGATATGTGTGTTAAATGTGTGCGCCAATGGAATGTGCGAATTGTAGTGCACTGTGAAATTTCACCTCATCTAAAAGTTGGCTGCAAGGCTGCTTTACTTTTCTCGTCTGCCGAGTTAATTTGCCGGTGATTGCTTTGTTTTGCTGTTTTTGTTCTGACACTGAGTCAGCAGCAGCAGCAGCAGCTCTCACACAGTGAGCAGACTTTGAATTACTGACACACACACACACAGAGTACTCACCGACCAACAGCACCGGAGGCCATCATTCACGTGCAATATCTTATGCAAACACACAGAGAAAGCACTGGTGAGGACGGCAAGATGGCACGGTGATTACTTTGAGATGCACAAGGCAGTTCTACAGCCCTCTATCTCCCCACTCCACTATCGAATTAAACTGGTCAGCAGAAAAAGAGAAAGAGAATGAGAACTTAAGTCTTTCCAGTCACGCCAACAACAACAACGGTAGTAAGGCAAAAAAAGCTGCAGTGAACGAGCTTAAACCCTTTGGCTACCTTGATGGCCTTGCAAAAAAGGGCTCTGACTGGAATGATTAACAGTCACCACCACCACCACCACCACCACCACCACCACCACCAGGTTCTGTGTGTAACGTCAACAGCAGCAGAGGCAGAAGCAATTTTTTTTGCCAGCACACAGCCAAGATTTGCAGCCGCTGCCGCTTATTAGCTTTGTCCATGTACGGAGGATTTATGTTATTACCACCAGCAGCACTACCACCACCTAGCATAAACATGTGCTGAAGGGGCTGATGTTGATGATGGCCAGCCAGAGACGCAAGATGCGCCCCAGTGCTTTTGGTGATTTATGTTTTTGATCTTTTAATTACAATTCCCTTTCTCGCTCTCTCTTTTTTCCGGGCGCTTCTGCATGAAAGATGAGAGAGTGAGAGAGATAGAGGCACAAGCTCGCTAATCTTGGGCTTGGTGGTTTCAGTGACAGCACCTCAGCAGCAGCAGCAGACGGCAGCGGTTAGGCAGTAAAAAACGGACAGGAGAAACTGACCGCTCACCACTGCTTCTGACCAAATTTGCGTAGTCATATTTTTTTTGCTTGGTTTTTATGTAGCTTGCGCACTCTGATCTCCAGTTTGCAAAATGGCCAATTGGCTAGCTGGCTGGGCAATGTGGTAAACTCGAGCCAACGATTCAGACTGCTCAACATACATTCCGGATTTTTCCCGGATAGAACACTACTCAGTCAAACTCAGATTCAAAGAAGGCGCATTTTGTGTAATCATTTGTCATAATTGAATTGCCTATTCGTTCCCTGTCCTCTTCTTCCTCCTCCTCTTCATCATCATCCTCTGCCCTGTCCTCACTAATGAGCCTCCTGTCCCTTCTCTGCACTCTTCTCTCCTTTCCAACATCTGTCCTCTTAATTCTAATTATTTGTCCATTTATCTTTTTTCCCTCTTCTCCCCTTCCTCTACAGACCTTTTCCAGTTGGCTTCCACGGACGTCTCATCGGGCACTCGTCTCGTGGTGAACTCCTTACTGCGCGAACGTTATCCGATTAACTACATCTACGGATTTCAGGCCCGTGGCTTCTCCTACTTTCTCACCGTACAGAAAACGGCCGCTGAAGGCCTCAAACCGTACCAGTCTAAGCTAGGTAAGTCAACTGCAACGAAACAGCAAAAAATAAAATTGCTCAGGGCTCCAGAGTTTGCCCGCACACACCGAAACAGAGAGACGAACCAATTTCCAGCTAAAGATAAAACTATCAGTGAACTGTAGTGTGCAGTGACAGTGCAACCGCTTACCGCTTTAATCACAATTTTAGCAAAATCGAACAGGCAAACACTCTAGACCATCTCAATTATAACCGGATTAGGAAGCACCTTAACTTAATCTGATTATATGAAGGTAGTTTGTCAATTTGAGTCGATTTCAACGCTCTACTTCTTTCTAGTCTTCAATACATTTATTTTTTTATGTTGTAAAGCAGTAAAATTACTCAAATAAAATGAAATCATTATCAGGATAAGTAAAAGCAGATAGGGTAACGGTGAAAAATCTGACGTGTTTTTTTGTGTAATACAAGTAGTTGTGCAGGTTTTGTTTTTTCCGTTTGCAATTTAAAACTTAAATCATTAAATTGTTAATGAAGACGCAAAGTTCATAGATAGAGTTTTTATTTAATCATCAACCTCTATAAAATGTCAAGAAACGAACTGAATTATTTAGATTTGATAAAAACAACCGGCATGAAATTTAACAGCGCAGTTTATTTTTTTGCAGCCATGTCAGGTAATGCGATCAAAGATTTACAACTAATGTTTTTTTGCTTGTTAGACTTTATAAAAAGGGATGCCGTTGCTATGAATGCATTTTCAAATTTCACTTTAATGTTTGAGAATTTGATCATTCAGCTTTTTACGACCATCTCGGGTCTCACTAAATTTGTCAGCAAAATAATAATAATATGCACAGCACAGCTGGAATTGAATATTTGTAACATGACTACGGTTTATTCTAAAATTGCTTTGCCACTCGTTCAGCTCTGCATTGCTCCCAGTGGCAGCGACGCTGGCAGCAAAGTAGCGAAAAAAAATAAAGAGATAAAGAAACCAAACTGAGACCAGACTCCAGTGAAATGGCTCCTTGAAGAGCGCCAAATGCACTGCCACTGACTTGGATTTTCTCGATTTATTGGTTCACTGTCCTTTCTTTCTCTCTCTCTCTCTTTCTCTCTCTCTCTCTCTCTCTCTCTCTCTCTCTCTGTTTTTATCTTCTCACTGTCGTCAATATGCAGTAATTTAATTTGAATGCGCACTGCGCATCCTTTAAACTATTTCTAATGGGCAATTTAACTTTTCTTTCTTCCTCCCCCTCAATTCTATCACCAATGTTACCTCTCAACTTCTCAACCTGCTCAACTACACTACCAAACACTGTACCGCACGTTTTCGCTGTTACCGCTGACTGCCGTAATGCTTTCTCCTCAATGGCCTGACAATGATAATCATAACAATGAACAACAAAACACACACAGTACGACTGTGTCAGAAGGATCCCGACTACTACTCGTACACGGAGGTGCCGCTGGTCTGCCGTACGACGCACGTCAAGTACAACCTGGCGCAGGCGGCGTACGTCGGCAAGCCCGGCGCCGAACTGGCCAAGTCGATGGGCATCACCACCGAGGACGACCTGCTCTTCGTGGTCTTCGCCAAGTCCCGCGAGGAACTGGAAGACGCCCGACCCTCGTCACAGTCCGCTCTGTGCGTCTACTCGCTGCTCAACATTCACAAGCTCTTCACGCAGAACATTCAGCACTGCTTCAACGGCAATGGCGACCACGGGCTGGACTTTATCAACATCAAGCAGAAGTGCGTCTCAACGGTAAGTGATAGTTTTTTGTTTTGCTTTTTATTAGTCAATAACTAAAACGAAAGGTTACTTTAGTTCATTTTTTTGTTACTGAACTAGTAAACTTATTTCTCTTTCAATCATGTTCGTTTTTTGCCTTTTTGATAACTAAAAGTTCATTTTGGCACACAATCTGACAAACGTGCTTTTTAGTTGACACATTCATTGCCTAGTTTGAGTGCGTCACATAAATGTTGAGTTGATGTTGTGACTTTTCAGCTGAACAACAAAAATGTCTAAAAAGCCACTTTCACAAGAAGGCAGAACAGTTTCAAAGTTTGTTTTCACTTTTCACTATTTTTTTGGTGAGTGGTGTGATAGTTTTGTTGGCTGGGAAGAATTATGAAAGCAGTCTGGTACTAGCCTTCAGCAGCAGCAGCAGGCCATTGTGATGACAGGTGACATATTGTGGTCATAAAATATGCCTTGCTTTGTCTTACCTTCCCCATCTACTGCTTTACCCACCGCAAATTGCCCACCACCACCACCAGCGCTGCTGCCAAAAAGCGGCCAGTCGGGAATTTGTCTTTTTTCTGCCTTTTTTTAATCTATCGTCACTGTAAACAATAGTTTTTTTCATATTTTATTTTTCTTTGGTCACCTAATGCAATTCATTTCTCTAGCTTTTTCTGCCAATTTTTTTACATTTTTTTTCTGCTCACACACTCACTCACGGTTTTCCTTTAAATTATTTCTCCAAATCACATGGGAATCGATTTTCTATTGTCCTCTTGTGTGTGCTTTTGTACCGTACTATTAATTACCATAACTAATTAAGATTTACACAATAGACTACTTTGTATTTGGTAGCTGCATCAGTTTACTTTTTTCAAATAAAAGAATTTTATTGTGCTGACAAATGCATTAAAATGTTGCTAAAATATGAATTAACAACAGTTTTAATGCCATTGCGTTTTTGTTACTATGCTAATAGCGTTTTTTATTTTATAATACAGTTTAAATTTTTTTCTAGATATGTGTTAAAAGCAACTGTTAACATGACTTTAAAATATTTTTATTTTGAAACAATCAAAACTTTTAAACATGTTGTGCAGTGGAGCACAATGTTTTGTGTTGTGTGGTTTATTTTTTGTTGCTTGAGGCTAACTAAAACTCTTACCAAACAAATATTAAGAGTCTGCCTAAAATTGGTTTTTAGAACACAACAATTTTTATTTATTTAATCAGAGCGTTTAATTTAATATAAGTGTAAAATGTTTTGTTGTTTTACAACAAAAAATACAAGTTAGTTAAAAATGGCAAATCTGTACCTTTTGGGAAAATCAAAAGGTGAAAAACTAATTTAGTTTCTGTTTAATATGACTTGTAACCACATTTTGACATTTTCATTAGTGAAGAACAGTGCTAGCAGCAGTACTGTGCACAATTTTGTCAAGTACAATTGCACTGCGTTTTTGTCTTTTTTCCCAAAACTGCTAAAAACTGCGTTTGACTGCATTGCATTTTGCGACGTTTTCACTTTGCCTTCACTGACAGCATCGTTGGTCATTTAACTTCCTAGCAGCAGGTAGTTGCAAAATTGGATAGAAAATTGCCTGCTGCTGCTGTTGTGGCTGATGTTCCTGCCGCTCCACAGGACACCACTTTAATCGTCTCACACGCCAAATGCATGCGCCTCTGCGAGATGACAGTTTGCACTGGCAGTGCACCTGGCACTCTTAATTTCACCAAAATTTAGAACTGTTTTTGCAAAAAGTGAAAGCGGAAAGTTGATGCAGCACAGTGCAATTGCCATACATTCCTTTTTAGAAGTTACCTGCACTTTTCTGGAATCCTTTTATTTTACATTTTTTTCTCCAGTAGATTTTATATTCCATTTTAGTTTTTGCTCCCAAAGTTGTAATTTAACATTCCCTCATTGTTGGCTAATGTTGATTGTGAAATATTACCAATTCATTTTCCATTTTTAGCAAAGTTTTTTCGTTTTTTGCCGTATTCTATGCAAATACTTCCCCCTATTTTTTGTCAATTTATCGATCCTATTTAAAAAACAAGCAAGTAAACAAACATTGTAAAATTTGCCTATTTTTAATGAAACAGTCGTCAGAAGTGCAAAAAGGAGTGCAATAAAAAACTCAAAAAACTAAAAAAGAGCGGTCTTGCTTTCTTGGAAAGTTAAGTGTTCACTGGAGTCAACTACTAGGCATTCAGGCGCTAAGCTAGCTAGCCAGCTGTAAAGTATATGAGGGAGGCAGACAGGCAGGCGTTTGAAAGTGGGGGCATTTCACTGTCTCGCAGTTAGTAGGCAGTTATGTATCAGTTGCATTACCACACCAAAGTTTGGTGATGCTGCTCTTTTCTCAACTGCTGGTGCTACATTGAAGAGGCTTTGCTCTCTTATTTTTCTCACTCTCTCTCTCTCTCACTACCCAACTCTAAATCGACCTCATATTTAGTTCGTCTCTGGGCTCTGTCATTATCTGAGGACGCTGAGCAGTCGGCGGCAGCTTTAATAAGGCAAATGACTAATAGGACTGCTGCTGGTACGGGTAAGGGTGCTGGTGTTAGTGCGGGAGCAAACGCCGACGGTCGGTTCCATCAGCAGCAGCGGCTGTTTTACGTGCTGCAAAAATGGATGAGTCGTAAGTTGGTGTTGTTTTGGGTTTGGCGAGGAGCAGTTCGAGAACTGCAGCTTCGCCGCTTGTAGTACTCTGCGGAAACTCAGCTGAAAATGGTCTCATTGGATGATTGCACGGATCGACGGAGATACTGTCTGTCTGCTTGAGGGAGAGAGTGAAAGTGAGTTAGTGCTCTAGTGCGCAGTGGTCTGCTCTCTCTTTCTTTCTGTCCACTACCGTCGCAAACTGTTGGTGCCAATTTGCAGCAGTAGTGCTCCCAACGATGCAATCAATGAACCAATGAGTTTGTGTGAGATAGTGCAACATTGCCGACAAGGGGAACCGACAGATGCTGGGCACACACCGGCGAACCGGCGAATGGGCAAATGGGCAAAAGCTACTGAAGCAGGGACTAATGCTGGCACGAGTCTGCCATTACTGCCAATACTAACTCACCGCTAATGAGGCAACGACTTTTGCTCGGTAACACCGGGGTCAGACAGTTGTGCGTTTTTTACCTTAGCTGCTGTTGCTGTTGTTGACTTGGTAGCATAGCTGCTTTTTCAAGGTTTTTTACAGTTTTAATTTAGTTTTGTTTAATTGCAACTTTATAAGCAACATTACTGACTGTTATAAATGTCATTTTTTGTGCAACTGACAATCCTTTAAATTGATTTACCTGTACTAGCATTTTCAATTTTGATAACATTTGTTACCTTTGTATCAATAAAACTGTTGCCGATGATTGCTTTTTTTATTGAAAACAATATTAACATTTTTTATTTCATTTTCATTCTAACTCTGCACTGTCAACACATTTTAGCCAAAGGTAGCAAGTCAGTTGCGCTATTGTTGCCTTTACAAACCCGTAAAAACCTTAAAGTACAAAAAAACAAAAATGTTAAAACAAAAACAATTTACTTTGTTGTTTTGGCGTTAGTCTATTAGGGCACTAAGCACAATAGGGCAGTTTTTGTTTGGTTGTCCCTACTACCAAATTGTGTTTGCACACTTGGCGCTAACTCAATTGGCCACTGGCCACCGGCTACTCCGGCCACTACTGCTAACTTCAACAACAACAACAAAAACAACAACAACAATAGTACAGTTTGCCTCTTGGTGACCGCCAAATAAAACGAAAACAGAGTGAAAAAATAGAAAAAAAGCTAAAGCCAAAAACCTCTTTGCCAAACAAAAAAAACTTTTTAAACATTCTCACCTTTTTTCTGTACCCATTTCTGCACTGTCTAGAAGCAGTTTACTTTTTTCTACTCCTTTTCCTCCATACTTTACGGCCGTATCAAATTCAAATTTAATTTTCATTGCAGTGCACGATATCCACACACTCTCAGACAGTCGCACATTCCCAGACAAAGTGAGCTAAGAGGGAAGGGGAGGAGAGGAGCAAGGGAACAAAATAGTATTAGTGGTAGCTGCCAATGTGATGGCTGATGCTTTGGGTGATGCAATCGATGAGTCGCAGCAACAGCAGTGAGTGTCCCACTGACCAGTCTGTTCGCTGACTCACTGGGCTCTCTCCACTTGCAACTTCTTTCCCATGCTCTCTTTCTCGTTTTCCTCTCAATCGGTTCAGTAGCGTTTCAGTAATTCAATTTCTCTATTGCTGCTGCTGCTTCTTCTAATTGAGCACTTTTTCATTGCCTCATCTCACTTTGTCTTTGCCTGCCTGTCTGCCTGCATTCTTGTCCAAGCTCACTGAGCTCACACAGCTCCAGTCCCAACAGCAAGCGAATGCATCGTTGAATTTGAAATTGAATACGTTCCATGTAATTGGATTTAAAACTTTAAATTGCATTGTAATGTGCCTCGTGTGCTGGTGTGTGTGAGTGTATGTGCGCTTGTCAGCCAGCTGGCTGCTGCATGACTACTACCGAGAAAGCTGCACTTCAAACTGTTCATAACTCCCCTCTCTCCCTTTTTCTACCCAGTGCTGTTGAGAAAAACCATGAACCAGTATCTTCCATCCCTTTTCTTCCTTTTTAATGTTGCGCATTTTTTTCTTTATTTTTGCCAGCCTAGGTAAAAGAGAAAAGAAGAAGTAGAAGTAGGCAATCACATTAATGTGAGTGCCTCCAAATTGGGAGCACTGATAACTTACTAATTGACCGCGAGCTTTCCTTTCACCTTCCCCCCTCTTTTGCAGTGTTTTTGGTGCGGGTTTCCCCTCGTACTGTAAAGTACTCTTGACTGCTAATTTTGACAGTGTACCACCACTACCACCAGCACTACCAAGAAGAGCGCACATACGGTGTAATTTACAAGTCTGAGCAGTGGCAGTTAAATTGAATTTGCACTTAGCGCGGCTATTTGCTGCTTCTCTTTCTCTCTCTCTTTCTCTCATTCCATCTTTTGTATTTGCTTTTGCCTACCGTATATTCTCCTATTCTCTCCTTCGTTCTTTGCTGGCAGAATGATTAGAGCAAAAGTGATGAAGTGCATGGGCACTGGCCAGTCATTGTCCCTCGAGAATCTCAGTTTCAGTCATCTCCCTGGGCTGTACTGCGCTGTGTGTTCTGTGCGGCAGTTTAGAGTTTAGCAGGGCACTTGCAAGATGCCATGTTTTCAAACGTTTTGGCTGTTTCTGACCGGGCAAATTTGCCTTTTCTTTCTCTTCTTCTCATTCTTTTCTTACTTTCACCGATAAGAGCTTAGGCTGGTCGTTGGAAGGTCTTTCGCATTCCACAGCGCCGTTTTTTGCATTTTCCTTATTCTTATTCCTCTCCTATTTGGGGCTCATTCTTCTGTCGTCCTCTTTGCAGGCAAAAAGTATGCCGTGGACATATTTATCTGCCCCCGTAAATACAATCAGTGCCAATCTCTATCAATAATGAATTGTCTAATGCCTGACTACTACAGTTTGTCTTTAGTATTTTTCTCTCCTTGTTCACAATGTGCTTGTTAAGTGTGTGTGTGTTTTTGGCAAAACAGGCAATTGGAACATAATTCACATTTGTCAGTCGTTTTGTGCAACTCAAACGGCTGTTTATTCGGTGACGTTGCTGTTTAGTTGTTTGAAACAAAATCACGAGTAAGATAGAAAGTGTCAACCAGTTTTAAGATACATTGATGGTGATGATGCTGCTGATGATGATGATGCCATGTGCAACTTATTAGCTCTGAGTGAGTGAGTGTCTCCCCTGCTTTTAGCTCATTTGTGTGATCACTTAAGACGGTACGCAGTGAAAGACGCAGCAGCACTGTAGCTTCTCATTAGAGTTTAGCATAAAACGAGGTTATTGCCACCGTTAACCAGTAAATTTTTTCTCTTTTCTTCCGCCTACTGTTTCAGCAGTAACCATTGCTGAAAGAAACTTTAGTAGCTGGTTTGCTTCTGAGCGCATCCCGGCAACGGAAAGCATCAGCTCAGTCCGGCATTAGTAGTGAAATGGCTTTTGAATGGCAAAACGAGAGGTCTTCTTTTTCATCCCCTGTCGAGTGCTTTTTTCAGTCTCCGGTGTCTTTTATCACCGCGACCATCATCTCCTATGATTCACTTTCCTTTTCTCTGAGCCTATTTCATTTGCTCAGTTATATCATTACTTTTTTTGCAGTAGTAATACCCCCTTTTTGGGCATCTCTATTGTGTCTGTCGTTAGCATTTGCCGTTTGCTTTTAATGTGGATTATAACTTCATTTGTTAAAATTGTAATTTTTTAGCAGTACTTTTCTTCTGTTTTCTTCTTTTTTTGTTTTTTTGTAGCTTCTCGACAAACACGTTTTTACAATTTTTCAAACCAGGAAATAGCAATGTAGAAATAGAAACTGCTGTTCATTGTCAACTGAAAAAATGTACCAAATGTAAACTGCTCACTTTACCAGAAGAAGTATCCGTTTTCTACTTCATCGCTTGATGAGGTTTGCGTCGGCTTTTGCCTCTCCCCCTTTGCCAACCATTGTGTAGTTTGCTGTTTTTTTCAGCAAGCATAATTTGCCCCCAAATAGGATTAGAAGCATCGGTGTAGTGTCAGCGCAGGACAGCTTTGCTGGCTATAAATTCTGATTAAAAGCAGACACTGTCAAATTAGCCTCACCAGAAGAGGTGTTGACTGCAACAGCAGCAGCAGCAAAAGTAAAGAGAATTGGCAGATTTTGTGTTCTGCAAAGAACACTACGTAAACACGCACTCCCTGCATTCATTCTCAAAGTACCGTTCTTTCACTTGTTTTTAACTAACACTGCACCTTTTTTGCTTGTCACACACTGACAGTTAACTGTTATTGTGTGTATGTGTTTGGCACTTGTGTTGAAGGTCTGCCCTGTCGCTTAATTACAGGTACCACCAATTCAAGTGTACAGCTTGGCTTGCAGTTTCTGTTTCAGCACTGTTTCAACTGGTCGGTCAGTTGCTGAATTGTTTTATAGTCAACCAAGAGACTTAATTGAAATCGATTCACTTCAAAGTGTTTTTCTCCTGCCTGATTAATTTTTGTTTCTTTTCTCCAACTTTAACATTGCAAACAGTAGTACAAAAAACAGACACACAGTAGCTAAATTGATTGCAGTCAGAATCAGAAAGCCAATTTTCAAAAAAACACAAATACTGAAAACTTACGATAACTATAGTTTTATAAAGAAAAACTTTAAAAGTTAATAACGTTGCAACTATTACTGCAATGTTTCTGTATTTATTTTGCAATTTAGTTTTTAAAACTCAATTTGTTTTGCGCCAGCAAGACCAAAATGCATCTACATGATCACCAGAAGAAACTAATAAGTTTAGTTTTAAATTTTTAATGAGTTGATTTGCTGTAATATTTATAAGAACAACTAAACAGCCGTGTATCTAACTATTAGGACTTTATACAGTTAAGGAAAAAATGACAAACTTTATATACTGTTTGCACTTGTGCTGAAAAGAAGTCGGTTTATAAAAATAAACAAATAAAAAGCATAGTCTACCCGAACAAGCAGACAACTTTGGTCAATAGCACTCGGAAGCGAACGGTAGTGGTAATGGAATTTTTATGTTTGATTAGCGTGCCAGAGAGCAAATCAATTGGAACGACAAGGCGTATTCTCTGGAAGGTTTCTGATTGCCATGTTCCTCTATCGAACGTAAGTCAGTAAGTAAATGTGTGTCGCAAGTTACAAGTTTGGTGCATGCTGTTAGGCAGCTTTGCAGAGTAAAACAGATGCCTAAGTGTTGAGATTTCAATTTGTCAGGTACATAGTACTTACTGCAATGTTGCTGATAATTAATTTAATTTGTTGTTTTGTTTGCCATTTGATGCCTCACTGCCTCTGGTGATGAGGTGTTCTATCAATTCCAGTTATTATCAAAAGTTTTGTTGTGCAAAAATTACTAAAAAGTTCAAACATTGTATTTAACTAGCTAGCTCTAAGCTAAATCCAATTGACTAGTTCAGACTAAACAGCAGTTGATGTTGAGACCCGAGAACTTTCTTTTTTTGCCTTTCCGCTTTCACATTTTCTTTTTGAGCTTAGTGTTTACTTTGATTGCTTGAAATTGAGATTGAAATTGAGTGTGTGTGTGTGGTACCACTCAGCGGCAATACAAAAACTACTGCCGATGAACTTACTAGTCTTCAGTCGGCATCAACTGACACTGGCAATGCGAATTAATTAAGTAATAATAATACAGCGAGCAGTTCAGAGTGGAAAGGCAGTGCACAGATGGGAGAAAGCTTTCTCAAACACACTTTTTCATTGCCTTTCTGCCTTCCTCATCTTTTTCTTCTTTCTTTCTCTTACCGATCAAGCACCCAGAGCAATGGCCTGCCATTGAGAAAGACAAAAATCAAATGCGGTGAGTTTGTCGATATGCGGGCACTCTCTCTTTCTCTCTCTCTCTCTCTCTCTCTCTCTCTCTCTCTCTCTTTCTCTCTCCCCTCTTCTTTTCATTCACCCTGCCCATCAAACGAGTCCACTACTGCAAACAGAGGAGTCCTCTTCTGTCTATCAGTTCTCTTAGCTTTATTAAAAAAACTTTGTTGACAGTCGTAGGCAAGTGTTCAAGGGACAGCCGCTCTTCTCAACTGTACTTGACGGCAGGTTTGCGTTTTGCTTGCAAAAAAAGTGGAAACAAAAAAAGGGAGATATGTGTTCAATGTAACAAGAACACCCGTGACGAATGATGCTGCTTTCTCACTGGGCTGTCACTCTGAGTGGATGCTAGAAAAACTGCTGTTGATAGACCTTTGGTAAAATGTTGCAATGACGGGAGTTTTGCTGAAAGTAGAAAGATCAAAAGAAGGCACAAAAGCCAAAAGTGATTACAAAGATGAAAAAGTAACTAAACTGCAACAACTGCCCCGTTTAGGATCATTTCTAACTAGCAACAGCAAAACAACAAATAGGCAAGAATTTTGCATACTGTAAATTTACCCAAATTGACTTTGCTAACATTTTTGGCCAATCACACTTTTGCCAAGTGTCAATTGCGCTCTAACAACAGCAACAACAGCGAAAACGGCAGCTAATTGCTGATTTGAATATTTGCTATGCCGCTAAGTGGGTTTAATGAGATTTCAATATATCGTTTCTCCTGTCTGCTCTCTTTGATCGATGGTAGTAGCACGGGGTGTTCTTTTGCATTTTTCATTCCAACTTTTGCCTCTCCATACTTCGTTCACTACTTTAACGTTCCAACGCCCAGGCAACCATTCTAATTTGGCGGCTGCTTTGAAAAGCAGAAAAGCTACTTAAACCCTCTCTCTCTCTTTCGCTACCTCCCTCTTTTCCCTCCCCATTCCCTTTTCCCATGTCTGGTTCGACTCATTGGGCCAATTGCCAATTGTTCACTGAGCATCGATTACTAGTGATTGTTTTTTGCATCATTGAGTAGCATCAGTGTTGTTGCCAGCCTTTTCTGTTCTTTTTTCCAGTGTGTGCTAGTGTGGTCATGACTTGCCTACTACCCACAATGTGAGGAGTTCACTTACGTGTTGGCGCTCACTTTCCAGTGAGAAGGCATCATCATCAGTCTGGTTGCCTGCCTGCCTCTAACGAGTTGAGCTAGAACAATCAGGCTATAATTTGAATCGTTTTCAGCTCAAATTTGGACATCTTTTCTCTCTTTCTTGCTCTAGTCCTCCACCTCAACCCATCCATTACTGACACTTTATTTAATTGCAATTTGATATTTCCGGACAATGGCTGCCGCCGCCGCTGCTGTAGAGTAGACGTCCTGAATTCTCTTTTCTTATACAATCATAAAGAAAACGGGAAGTTTGTGCGGGGAAATCGATATCGGGCGCCGTTGTAAGAGAATTCGTCAACGTTTTGAATTTTGAGCAGGCGCCTTTTTTCCTTCTTTATTTCTGCTTTTCACTTCTTTACCCTCTTTAATTTTTCTGTTCTTTTTTTTCTTCATTGTTTGGCCGCTGTCGATGACGGCCGTGACATTTAATAAACTGCTGCTGTTTTTTTCAACATTAACAAATAGTGAAACGAGAGTTGAATTAGTGATGAAGTACACTTTTCTGCATGACAACAACTATCAACGAGTGAAAGGCCTGTTGATCGTTTGATAAAACACTATTCACGCAGAAAATAACTAGTGTCTGTACTTTGTTTTTTACGGTGCTGTACATAAACTTTTTTTGCATTAAGTTGCTAATTTGCTGTTAATATTTTTCTTCACTCCATTTCATCCAATTAGCGAGACGAACATTTAAGTTTGAAAAAACTTTATGCAATATTATTCAGTTGTTTGCAGAATATTGCAATCACGTTCTTTAATTGTGTAGCTATTCTACCAAAATTTAAGTTAACATTTTTATAATTGTTATAAAATTTAAGAATATTAGCTCAGTTAGTTCAATCAGTTTGTTACAGAAAATTTATTCATTTTTTTAAAAGTTTTAATTTAATTAACCTCAAAGATTTTGGTTTTGCTTAAAAAACTGTAACCAAAATTCTGCTGCTGCTCTGGTTTGTGTTAGGTTTTGGTTCACAATGTTTTTTGTTTGCTTCATGTTTGTTTAGCCAATCAACCAAATAATTGTAAGTACCTAGCAGTTGGCTGCTGCTCTTCTCATCGTTTCTTGCATTCTTCATTTTCTATAAATATGAAACAGTTTTGAGAAAAAGCAATTGAATTGCATCAGGCGAACATTAATTGGCAGTACTGTACACACACACAACCATTTTGAGTTAGTGATGAGTGGCAGAGAACAAAGGAAAGAAGCCGTTGGCATCACCAGAACATCACCGGCCCTAGTGAACCCGGACAACACACTCTCAATCTGTGCCCGCTGTGCTGCTGATGTGCTTCCTTTTTCTCTGTCAATTTGAGCCTGTTTTTATGTGCTGCTGCTTCTTCTGCTGACTCGTTTCAACTCACTTCACTTTTCGAGGGGAATTTGATACCGAGCCTCAAGTTTGTTTCACTTAATTCATTGCAGCGAGGGCTTTACTGTCAAACACTGCTGATCGCGCGCCATTCACTGTACTTTTTTGCTCACTTTTTATCCCGTTTGGTAGTGTTGTTGCTGTTGCTGTTGCTGCTGCTTCAATTGACGCGCAATAAGCGCTCAAATTCTCAGCAGCAACTCAAGGCGGCCAATCGAAGGGACTTTCACTTTTGTTCTCAGTGTGAGTGGTCGGTCAAACGATAAACTGTTAGCACCAAAGTTGGCAATGCATGTGTGTGTGTTAGTTGCTGACTATGGTAGTAGAGTTGACAAGAAAAAAAAGTGAAAGAACAAAAATGAAAATGGGCAGGCGGCTAACCGATTGGAAGGGAATCTGCGTCGACTGCATTTACGGCATTCTCAGCGGCCATCTCCTCTGCCTTGCTCAATTTCCTCGCTAAATCCATAATGTAATAATAATTAAAAGTATAGACTACCATAGCTAAATGTGAACAGGGGCAATCTAAAGTGAAAACTGAAAGAGGAACTGAATGAAGGACGGGCGGAAAAGAGCAAAAAGAAATGCACCAGAAAGCACCAAAAGACAACGCAAAAAAGGCCGATTCTGGTGAATCGGCGCCATGACAGGATTGCTGGGAATGCCTTCTTTTCTCGCTTTCAGTGCATGTCGTTCTTGTCGTCGTCGTCGTCGTCTTTGCAATTGCTCTTTTCATTTCACTCCTGGTGCCGTGATTTGCTTTTTGCCTTTATTCTATTGAGTAGTTTGTTCTATAGTGAAGCCAGCTCTATGCTGTTCCATCCAATTCGATCGTCCTCATAATTAGATCGTTGATTCAAAAAATAAATTAAAAATTAATTAGAAAGCTATAGAGTGCGCATTAGAAACAAAAGCAAATGAATTCAAAAGAAAGCGTTACGGCACTACTGTATTTTTTAAATTGATCCAGAAATATAAACGCTAAACTGATTGTTAAAAAAAGCTAGAACCAATTGAATGTTAAAAACAAATTGTTCAACAAAATCTAACTTCCCTAAAAAAATGATGTTTCTCCCTCTGCACTGACTTTTTTGCTTCTATAAATTACATCGTTCAAGATATCGAGAAACGGTTTTCAAACAATAAACAAGCTAAATGGCATCTTTCAAATAGCACCAAACTTGAGGTGATTCGAACACCAGGTGCATTTTTAAGATCATAATTTCGAACTTTCCGAATAAGTTCTATACGATTTGTTTTG
>JAALOO010000031.1_pt2 | contig 32214 bp, 35 predicted proteins | sample 7257641 | NCBI WGS metagenome assembly JAALOO01 (sample SAMN14085613, study PRJNA598686) | mite metagenome | biome: ENVO:01001000; feature: ENVO:01001002; material: ENVO:01001226; isolation source: single female mite from University of Michigan culture on fish food culture... ...
GCCGAGCACGGCCTTCTCGGCGTGGGCATGTGGGCACTCAACTACCTCGACCATGGCTCCTGGGCCTACATTCCCCACATCAAGAACAAAGCCATTCACTGATACTGTTGACAAGTGAATGACTTTCGCATCATATAGCCATGTGCCTGCAGTGCCTGCCTCGGTGATTATCATCCGAAAATAAACTCTCTCCTTCCGATATATTATCTTTCCCTCTCCGTGCTAATGGTTGTTTCTGTTGTTGTGTTCTGTGCCATTGCACTGCCACTGCAATTGGTGACCATTCACCAGTGCTGCAGCTGCAACAACAGAAATCGTCAGTGGAACTGTGGACTTCAATTGTGGACAATTGCGGCGACGTTCGACAAGTAATTAGCAATGCCTAATTAACCAATCAAGCAGGCAGTGGAGCGTTGCAGGCTGTTGAGAGCGCCATTAGAGAGATTATGAATTGTCTAATTAATGGACACTCTCTAAACGCTCCGACTGACTGCCGAGCACCGAACTGGACTAAGAGGAATGAGACCGACACCGACGCAGTCAGAGAAGCACAGTCAGCGACAGTGCACCTTGCAAATGCAAATGAGTACCGATGATTGTCAGGCACAGGCCGAAGTAGTAGTAACAGTGAGTGGTAGTGAAAGAGTTTCCGAGTCTGCCCGGAGGTGGGCTCACTCTCTGGCGCGGTGTGTTGGCCCGTTGCCGCAACTAAAGTACTGTCGCCGTTCGTCGCTGATGCACGGGCTTAGCCAGCCTGTCTGTGTCGGCTGCCGACAACAGCAACGGCAGCAGCAGCAGTTTGAAGCAGAAGCATTAGAAAAGTGACTGCCTTTACAACTTCGTCATGACCGTGTTTGGCTGCCGCCGTCGCCTTCGCCGCTGCTGCTCTCCGACAGACGCCAAAGTACACTTTGCCAGTGTTTTGCTCCAGCTAACAGTGACAGTGTCAATTGATCACCACCACCACCAGCACCACCAGCTTTCTACTGAATAATCGACGCCAGGCGATCAGTTGATTCGGTCGAACTTGTGCGTGTGTGATGTGTGTATTTACTACCGTGTAATGATGACAGTGAAACGACAGCTCTCGTTCACGCGCTGAACACTTGCATGCACGCCTCTACGCATCGACTGACTGACCAAAAAGAAGAAGATCTGCCTCTAATCTAATCAACGTTAGCCCGGCCGATGCATCACTATTGATTTGGTGTGTTTGTGTCTTTGTGCTTGCGCGCTAAACCCATTCTAGAAAGTGAGACAGCCGTTTCTGAAGAGGCAGACAGACGCTTCCACAGGCAGACAGACAGGCAGCAGGCAACATGAGAACCGACTTTGAGTGTCCACGAGCACCGAGGAACTTTCTTCGCCAACTGATCGTCGACTCGGCCACCGTTCTGCTGCTACTCACACCACCGCTGTGCTTGACCATCTGGGGCAAGCCGCACAAGCGCGGCTTCAACTGTGATGATCAGTCGCTGCGTTATCCATACCAGGAGAACACCATCTCTTCAGTGACTTGCTATTTGTACTCCACTACAATTCCCGTCGTTCTGGTAAGTCAGTTAATGGCTGGGGAACTAGTCTGCCCTGAAAATTGCATTCTCATCCACTAACCACTAATTGATCACAATTTCGGTCATGGCTGATCATGATTAGATCTTCCTCAATGAATTCGCCATCATTCGCTGTCAGGTGTCGAGCACTGAGGTGCGTTCGACTCAGCTGTCCTCGCTGCACTTCTGGCGGTGCCTGCTCTGGCAGGCCTACCGCTTCATAGCTCCGCTGGCCTTCGCCGCCGCCTCCTCCCAACTGCTGACTGACATTGCCAAGTACAGCATCGGCAGGCTGCGACCGCACTTCATCGACCGCTGCCGGCCCAAGTTGGCCTCCACCGGGGAAATCATCCACCGGTCCTCCAACTGCAATCAGCCGTACACCTATGTGCTCGACTACAGCTGCAGCAGTGGGCTCAGCGAGCGCACTCTCCGCGACTCGCATCTGTCCTTCTCCTCCGGCCACTCGGCCTTTGCCGCCGTCTGTCTGGTCTATCTCGTCGTACGTATCTTCGTCCCCTTCTCCCTGTTATCTGCCAATGTGCTAATAGCACCCTTATAACTAATTCAATCCATCTCCCCTCTTTCTCCCTACCTTCTCTACAGCTGTACATCCAGCGGCGAGTGCAGTGGTCCTGTCTGGGCTTAGTAAAGCCGCTTACGCAGGTCCTGCTGATCAGTCTAGTGGCCTACACCGGCTTCAGTCGCATCTCCGACTACAAGCACCACTGGAGCGATGTGCTAGCGGGCTTCTGCCAGGGCACACTGGTCGCCCTCCTCGTGGCGACCTTCGTCTCTGAGCTCTACACCGGTCGGCACTACCGCCCAGGCAGCAGCAGCAGCGGCGGCAGCGGCAGCATCACCAATGCTAATCAAGTTGATCCCGAGTCTGGCGTCTGAGCTGCAATCTGTTGCCTGCCTGCCTGCCCCCTCCTGTGCTGGCATGAACTGTCTTAGCTTTGATTTTAATCTAGTTGTCGCTCTCATTCACATAATTCTCCTTGTCACACTCACACACACACATGCACGCACCTATTATATATTTATTTATTTCCCCTTAATTAACTGTGATTAGTGTCCTCTCCCTCTCTGGACAGTGTATCTCCTCTCGCTGCCCTTTGAAAGCGGATACACTGACTTCCTTCGCAATAAAAAATATAAAGTAACGCAACGACCAGCAGCCAAAGGTGGTTTGTTTTTCAATGCATTGCACTTCATTCATTTTTGTTGTTCCTGCCTTCTCCTCCTCCTCCTCTGTCACTTTTCAGTGAGATACATGTAGTAGAGCGTTCGCTGTTCCTCGCTGGTAAAAGTAGGCACAAAGTTGACCTCAAAGACGGTCGCACCCTCGCTGGCGGTCGGTTCTTCAAACCGTTTGTTCTGCGTGTATATGAGAACGCTGGTCACAGTCGACTGGGCAGTGGTGAGCTTGCGATAAACGTTATTGTGAAAAATGTGCTTAAGCGGAAGTTTGAAGTGGAAAATGATGGGAATTGCTCGCCTGTCCTTGCACACTTGAATCCACTTGGCGCGTGAAGTTTTGTCGACGCTGGTGTTATCAATGACGACGTTCTGTGAAGCGCTCAGTGTCTTCTCTGCCAGTGATTCACACTTGGACATTGCGCAGTTCATCTCGTCACGACTTATGTACACGTAATTGAGCTGCTTCAGGTGTCGCCGGTAAAATGACGACTTCCCGGTGGCTGACATGCCGCTGAAGATGATGCAGTGCAGCTGAGTGGGGAGAACAGTCTGCAGGCTGGTCACCTTGGCGCCTGTGGCAACCTCGCGCAGAATGAACTGCTCAGCATTGTCCCTCTCTTCACTTGGCTTGAAGCAGTCTATTTGACTAAGTAATGATTTTGACTGGTTGCACATGGTTGCTCCCTTGGCTGCGCAGCTCATAAACTGTTCAGGCAACATGAAGTTCAGTTTGGCATTTACGGCGAACAGTAGATCAGCGCAGCTGTGGTCCGCTTTGCGAAGTGCCGATTTTTTACGGCCTGCTGCATCACCAACGTAGAAGCTGCGTTCAAAGTCAATGTCCACGGAGGGTTGAAGCTCTTCCGACAGGTACGACCAAAGGCCAATGCGTGGCTTTCTGAATATATCATCGTGAGTAGCGATGAGCACCAGACAAGGCTGACCTAGGGCCACGATAGAATCGTTGAAACGCTTCTTCACCTCATTGACGTTCACTTTTCCTTTCTCGATTCCTCCTTGATTTGATACAACCACAAGACGGTAACCTTTCTCCACGTAGTCGGAGAAAAACTTTGGCAGTCTTGAATCAAGTAACTTCCAGTCACTGCCATCCACTGGATAAGTTTTTCCACTTTTTGGAACGACCAGTGTGTAGTCAAAATCAAACGATGCAATCAGAGGGCTTGCTTGTCCACCCCCGCGAAATTTTCCGACAATAATTCTCTTTGTCTCATCTTCTGTCCACTGAACTGTGAGATCACTCGTGTTATCTGAAGTTAAAACGTGTTGTAAGTCAGGTAAAATGATACAAAATGTACTTACCGGTTGATTTAGTTTCATCGTTTTCGTTTTGTTGTGAATCAGTGTTTACAATTTTAACAAGAAAAGCAAACCCGGGCCCAGTGATTGTCTGGCCTGATTTGAAACGTTGACAGTCATCACTTTTTGTGAAGTTCACGAGCACCTTGCTTCCTTCGGCCTGTATTTGAAAATTTTAAGAAAGAGACAGCATAAAAAGTAGATAATGTACCTGAACTGTTGCGTAGTTGCGAGGACATTTCAGGTCTTTGATTTTGCACTCACGATTGCGACCCAGCACCAACGTTTTACCCTCTTCGAGCACCTGACTTGGTATATTCAAGTCACTACTTATTAAACGGTAAATCATCGTAATAAAATCTTAGGCATAAATGAAATCACAGATACGTAGAAATGATTTTTTGAAGGGCGCAAGTTGCGCAACGAAAAAAATGTAAATAATGCAACCGCTTTATTTCACATACAACGTATGCGTCACATTTTGACATTTTGAAAAATAACAATAAAAGCAAACAAAGATAAAACTTGAAAGTAAAAAAGTGTAAAGCATTGAGTTATTTTGGTAAGGATGTAGCTGATTAACTGTGTTGTTGTACGAATCTGGTGTGAAAGTCCTTGAACACCTTCATCATCTGTTCGAGCTTATCATTTTGAGGCAGAATAGTTGTGCGGAAGTGATACGTTCCTGGAAGTTGACCTAAAGACGAAAAAGTATTTCTTAAAACAGTTACTTAAAAACAGAGTCAGTCACTATTACCAAAGCCTGATCCGGGAACAATGCAGATTCCGGTACTTTCCAGCAGTTGCATCGCGTAATAAAAGTCAGGAGCTTGTTTCATTTCAGCGGCTTTCTTGACCGCCTTTCGAGGAATGTCAATTTTCGGAAATGCGTACATGGCACCAGCAACCTTCAATTTGAACTAGATTAAATCGACTGAACATGATATGCAGCAACATGCGTACCTTGTTTGAAGATATGCCCGGAATAGAGTTGAAGGTGTCGGCAACCAATTGAGCTCGGTACTTCAACGCACTGAGCACCTCACTCTTCTCTTTCTCGTAGAGATCATACGACTCTTCGCCTTTTTGCGGCGGCTTGACGATGCAGTCAAGGGCAATCTGGCCGAGCACCGAAGAGCACAACCTGGCTGAGAGCATTTTCAGGAACATCTGCTTCACTGCGGGATCAAAGTTGACCAACTCGCAATATCCGCCTCTCAGACCACACTCGCCCATGTAACCTGAAAAAATGAGCGTCAGTTTCAGTCATTTTGTTCTTTTTAGATCTGTCTTCTGTTACCTTTTGAAGCTGACATAACCGATGCCAGCTCAATCTCAATTTTCAAATCATGCATTACTTTTTTAAAAGAGAAGAACTCTCCATCCCAAATATTATGCTGATACACCTCATCGGCAATAATGAGCAAATTTTCATTTTTTGCAAACTTGATAATGTCTTCGATGTTTTGTCGCGTCAGCACACTACCCGTTGGGTTGCCCGGATTAATGATGACCAGCACTTTTGGGACACACTTGTCACGAGCCTTATCGATTGAGCGCTTAAGCTCATCAGTGTTCAGTGACCACTGATTGCCTTTCAATTAAAGTAAAAATCATGTTAGTCATGTCAGCTGTAAGTTGATGAAACATACTTTCGTCCAGATAGTAGTTGATCGGATGCATGCCGTACTCGGAGATGGTCGCTGAAAAGGAGAACACAAGCGTTATTACTTTTACTACAACTGAAAGAAGTGCCCAGATAATACCTGAATACAGTGGATACTGCGGAATGGGAATCATCACCCCGGACGGCTTGTCATCGGTGGAGGTAGTGTTGACCAGACTGAGCACGGCACGAATTCCCTCACTGGCACCGGTGGTGAGCACGATGTTCTGCCAGTCAGAGTCCACTCCGTCTCGGGCGGTGATGTAGTCGGCAGAGTGCTTGCGAATGATCTCCACACCAGCCGAATCGGAGTAGGAGCCCACCGACTGACCGCCGCAGTACTCCAGCAGCTCCTTTGCACGCGCCTTCACGTCGCCCGGATACGGTCCATTCAGCAGGTCATTATCAGTGGCACAGGCGAGCACCTGACGTAGAAAGGTCAGCGGCTTCTGACCCATTGCATGGCTGGTGGTAGAAAATGGGTGGCAAAAGGTGGGTTTAATCAATGAGCATCAGAAATGGTCAGAACGCATTAAATACCAGTCGCCAATGTTGGCACGAGTGACCGACGCAAACGGCCGAGAGCTTCCATTATTCACCTTCAGTTCGCGCTCAATTTCCCCAGCCCGAATGACGAGTGGACCTCGGACTGCATATTCTAGCTTGATAACGTTTTCGTTGATATTATCCAAAGTAACATTCGCCTGCCTTGCCACCCCACAATAAATTCCCCTGCTGCCAATCTTCAAGCTTCTGCATGCCTGTTTACAGCTGGCTGCCAGTACTTTTCTGCTTGACGCATTCATTCTGTCGAGAATATGGTTTTGAAAGAATCGTTTACTGAGAAACGCCGCCGCAATAATAATAGTGCACTGATGATGATGATGAGCCGAGTGAAGCAGAGGAATGCTTTTAACCTTGCAGACAGCAGAAGCAGGAGCAGAGTCTCGTCTTTACAACTTGGCAGGCAGAAAGGTGCTTGTCGTTTTCTATTTATTACATCCAATCATCATCAGCAGACAGGCAAACCGTAGCAGCACAGGCAGCAGAGGCGTAATCGAATTGATGCAAATCAGAAAAGTGTGACTGGGATAAAACCAATTGGATGATAACCACGGAGTGCCTTGAGGTAAAAGAGGAAGATGCAGAGCACTTTCCTTGGTAGTTGTTTGATGCTGATGGTGATGATGATGGTGAGCTTGCTACTGCAGTGATGCGCAGAGCACTAAAAAGTCAACTTGGCTGGTTGGCGACGAATTGACGATGATGATGAAAACACACACAAACACACAGCCAGATTAGAAAGACAAACACACACACTGCAGTGCACTCTTGCACACTGAAGGCGACAGAAGGCGCGCGTGCACGTGATTTGCGCACTTTCAAAATACCGGCAAATTCGAAAGCCACAAAGTATTCCTTTAGCAAAAAAGAGTTGTATTTGGGAAAGAATAATTAAATAAGAATTGGAAGTGAACAGAATAATATCAGTAGTGTATAGAAAAAAATCATGCAAATTTTGGTAGGAGTGCTTTTAGCATAAAGTTACTACCAAGATACCTAGATAATCTAACTGTATTGTTCGTCGAAAAAGCCGCGAGTTTGCTGTTGTGGTTGTTGGCCGGCTGGCCCTTGCTGTACCTGCGGCTGTGACTGCGGTGGCTGCTGCTGCTGCTGCTGAGCTTGCATGGTCGTCTGAAAGCGGAACTGTCCCTGCTGCTGTGGAATCTGTCCCGCTTGAAGCATTATCTGAGGTTGCTGCTGCTGTTGCTGTTGCGTGGGCAGCTGCTGAGTGACCCCAACAGCTGTTTGTAACCTAGCCTGATTACCTGGCTTGTTATAGTTACCGGGGTTCATAGTTCGCATCTGCTGCTGTTGTTGCTGCTGCTGAAGAATTTGTCGCAACTGCAAATTCTGATTCTGATTCAGGTTCTGATTCTGCTGCTGTTGTTGCTGTTGTTGTTGCTGCTGCTGCATATGAATCATTTGTTTTTGCTGCAGCTGATGTTGAAGATGTTGTCGAATCTGTGCATTGTTTTGCTGCTGCGGTGCCTGTCCAATAATTTGCCCTTTGGGCACGTCTTGTTGGTGCTGGTGCATCTGGTACTCCATCTCTTGCTTCTGTGCTTCTTTCAGCTTCATTTCCAACTGTTTAATTGCCATCAAGTTCTGCTCTCGCTCGTTCGAGCCAAATCCATTGCCGGCATTTCCAGCAGCTGCAGCTGTTGCTATGTTGATGTTGGCAGCATTGACCGGACGCATATTTCCCGGGCCTGGATTAATCTGCGGCTGTGAGTTGGCCATGATGTTGAACTGTTGTCCTGGAACAGCCGCGGCATTCTGCGGCTGCATCAACTGCGGTTGCTGCTGCTGTCCCATAGGCAAGTTAGGCTGTTGTTGTTGCTGCATCTGAGTGATTCCTGCATTGGTCCCCGAGTTCAAATTGATCTGCATGGTGTTAGTGTTCGCAGTAGTAGTGACCATTTGGTTGCCAGCTCCAGTGCCAATGGTGCTTCCAATGAACACCGCCCCCTTTGGTTGGTTAGTGTTGATGGGCTGATTGAGAAGGGAAATATTGCCCCCTTGAACCGTAGTCGCCTGGGACATGGGAACTTGGCCGGCCTGCGATGTAGCTGTATTCGGGTTTTGGCCTGCTTGAAAGTTCCCATTGCCGCTGTTTATTTGCTGTAGATAAAAAGCAAACCGGTTAGTTTCATTATATAAAAGAGGAGTGTAAAGTTTACAAAGTAAAGAAATGAATAGAACACACACACAGTTTAGAGTTGAAGGTAAAGCGAGAACAAAGGCGCATTGGAGCGACAAATGGCATATTAGTTAAAAGGAGAAAAGTAGATTGAAGGATTGCCAAACCAAATATGGGAGTAAAGTGGAATTGATAAAGAATAGAGGAAGAAAGAGAGAGAAGTGGTCATAAGAGAGCGGAAAGCCAGCGATTGATATGAATTATGCACGCGCATATTAGTAGCAAGCCCTAGCAGTGTCCTGCGCTTGTTGTTGTTGCTGTTGTTGCTGAGTTGTAGTGCCTGAACAACGTAGTTACCTGAAACATAGTGTTCGAGTTATTGGCAGGCATAATCTGCGCAGCACCGGTCGCAACTGGTGACTGGCCGGGCATGCCTGGACCACCATGCGACAACTGAATCGACAGTGGGCCAACTGAATTCATCTGAGCTAACTGCGGCTGAGTGTTGGTCACTTGCGTGCCAGGAAGTGTTGATTGACCTTGCTGAGTTGCCATTGGCTGAGGATGGCCCATACCCATTTGCATTTGGCCCAACTAAAAGAGCAGTCAAAGAGCAATTTTGTTAAAAGAGTCAGTGCTTCTCAAAAGGTGTGTTCCTCCTCGTTTCTGGTCAGTTCACGGCCACCACTTGTATAACCACTACAACTTGGATATAATACCGAAATTGAAGAGCACCGATCTGCATTGTTGCTCAACTATTTGACACCTAACCGCCACCATCCTCTGCTAACTTTGAAGGACAAATGGAAAAATAAATAGCACATCAAATACAGTGTTACCATTTTTTGCTGTTGATGCTTCAGTTGCTGCTCCTTTTTATGGCTTTCAATCATCTCCTTCATAGAGCTCATAAATTCTTCTTGGTGAATAGGAACAAAACCAGAAAAAATTCTGTAAGATAACAACATGTAAAATGTTAAATTTACAAATATAAATGCAGTAACAATGATCCTACCTTCTTTCAGGTGAGTAAAAAACAATGATGATCCGAGTGCCGGCTTGAATGGGCAGTTGAATGCACCCTACTTGCTGCTAAAAACCCGATGATTTTAAAAAGTTATCACAAAAAGTGGATTGCCGTGAAACAACTTACATTTAGAGATAAAAGTTTGCAAAGTCGCTGCAAAGCGGGCGAAGTGGCAAAGTCTTGTTGAAAGTGCAGGTTTACATGATAAGAATTATTCTTAAAAATGGGCGTTAGCCTGTTGATCAAGGTCCTGGGAACACAGCTGAAGATAAGCTTGTCTGGCCAGGCCTGAGAACTCAAATCAGGTCCGCTCGGGTTGGGTTGGTAGGTGATCTGACACTCCATTTGGTGAGCGGTCTTCTGAGCATTGTTGGGCACACCTTTATCAAGAAATTCAATAATACCACTCCAAATGCGTGTTCTCGGGTTATTGGGTATTATTGGCTCAAGGTTACCGAAACCGCCTGACATGTTGTTGCCCGGTAAATTACTTGGAATGATGTTTTGCATGATCGGGTTCTGGGTATTCATTGTGTTCATCTGTTGCTGTTGCTGTTGTTGTTGATTAATTTGATTAATTTGCTGCTGCTGAATAAACTGCTGTGGCTGCGCGATTGGAGATGGAACTGAAGTTGTACTTTGAAGTGGCGATGGAACAGCTTTCATGCCCATCGGTGATGGCTGTGGCTGAGATGGAGAAGGCGCTTGCGGTGCAGGAAATGGAGAGTGCTGCATTTGCTGTGGACGTATTTGATTCATGTTGGCATTGGTCGGTTTTAGAGCGCCATTGCCTTGTTGGCTCATCTGCGCCGGTTTGTTCGATGCAGGTGAAAACTGCGGAACAAGATTAGGAATTTGACCAGGCGATGGAACACTTTGATTCATTGCCGGAATATTCGAGCCAGGATTGCCCATTTGAGGCGTTGCGGCTCGGGTTCGCACTGGGCCGGTCATGTTTGGGTTGCGCCCAGGTCCTTGCGAGGGAGAAGGAACGCTTGGAGACGGCCACGGTGAGCCGCCTCGAGGTGTCATGGCCACCATGTCGTTGTTCACCTGTTTGCTGTGCTGTGAAAAAGGAGTGCCAGCTTCACCTGAAATAAGTGCACTCAACTGCGAGTTTCTCATCTGTGGGTTGGGCAGCGCCGGCTGGGAGGTTGACGAGGGAGACTGCGGTCTTTTGACGCCCTGCTGCTGCTCCGCTGAGGAGGACGACTGCTGAGAAGAGGGACTCATCGGCTTCTCCTGCAGGTGGAAGCCATTCAACAGCACCAGATGACGGCGGTCTTTGGCGTAGTTTTTCGTGTGAGCAGTGCTCAAGTTTCCGCCCGAACTTTCATACAACTTGTACAGAAAGTGCATCTTTCTCGGCGAGAATATACTAAAGTTGATGTTCTTTTCAGTCATGACGTTCATCAGCTGTTCAATGGTTAAGCCACAGAAGACTGGGTCTTCCACTACCGGCTCCATATAAGGAGTTGAGTTGCAGATTAAAATGCAGTGTTTTGGTGTTTCAGTAAAGGGCGCTGTGCTGTTCTCTCGAATCACTTGAAAGTCATCCAGTAAATTGATGGCAGTTGAAAGTCCTTCAGCAATGTGACTTGAAGGGCTGCCTGCGCCGCCAATATACCTGTAGTAAAAAGAAGAGGTTAAGTTGCAATCAGATAGTGTCTTTTTAGTCGGCTCAGTGGTCATCTTACTGAACTTTTTCCAGCCAATGCAACAACACACTGGAATTGGATGTGGGTGCATAGCACGCAGTTGCAGTGTCCGGCTTGCAGTCATTTGCCATGAACGCAACTATTCCGTAAAGGGTTGAGTTTGCCTGTAGCAAAAATTGAAGGTTATTACAATCACAATGGAGACTTTTGTCATGTAAAGTCAACATACATTGATTTCTGGGGAAAGATCACTCGGGTCAATCGGACCGCTGAAGTACCTGTGGGAAAAAGCAATGTCACAATGTAAATATGCACAAACGATGAGGCTGATGATCAAACATACTCAAGTGTGGGCATAATATAGTTTGTCTTGAGGCTTTCAACGTAAGGACTGATGTGAGCGGTCGCTTCAATGAGGAAGACGACGTCGGCCCGAGTTTGATTTTCTTGGTTGTTTACAACCATCTTGAAGGAGTACTCTGTTCTCGTCCGGCACCGGCACTAATATGCCATATCAAGTAAGCGGTGCCTGCTGATGAGAAGTGACGCTAGCTGACCAGACAGACCAGTCAGCAAAATAAATAAATAAAACACCTGTCAAGTTCAGTCAAACGGTTTCAGTCACCAAGTCGCACCTAAACTTGGATCGCACACCACTGACAAGTTAGTGATTTGCTGGTAGACGAGTCATGTTGAAAATATCTACAACACAGACCGACCAACTTTCATGGAGCGATGCTCGGAAGAGCATGCATAGAGAGCATCAATTAGATGGAGCCACGGTCAGAGTGGAATTTGAATGAAAAGGCCATTGTGGAAAATCTCAAAAATGACTTACAGGCTTTCTTTTGTTGTAATATCGCTTTTATTTTGTGATTTGGTGGTTGTGTGTTGTTGTGTGTGTTCATCATGAAACAAATGAGTAAATGGTTAATGTCATTGGCAATTGGTATGTACAGTGATTGCATGCAAGTCAGTGGCTCCAGGTCCTCTGTGATGGATCCATCCTCTCCACAAATACTATCAAGAAAATTGGTTAATTAAACACGTAAGAGTTAACTTCTAGCTCTCTTCTTCGCACGAAAGTGATAGTCCTACTTTGCCAAACGAGTTGTTTCCACGGTGGATAATGACAAGTGCCAAAGTTTACAGCTGAAAAGCAGGTAACAAATACACAGACGAGGACAGCGTGAAAAGGGGTAAAAGGGAAAATAAATATATAAAAAATAATAGAAAAAGCTCTCTATGAGTGTCTATTGATATTAATTAATAAAATTTAAAACGTAATCAATTTCGATTACGTATGCGTAGCAGTTTTAACAAAATGATCAATCAAATGAAGTAGTAAAAATTAGCAATCGACAGTTGAAAGTTGAAAGTTGTAAGTGGAGGATTTCGAATCGAGGACATCGCCATGGCCACTTGGGGAATCGGTGTTTGATGTTGTACTGTAGGTTTGATAGTGAGTGTTAGTGGCTGCAATCGGCAGTCAGGAATTAGAAAGAAAGAAGTTAAGTGACAGTTTGTTGAGCGATATCACCACCGACTGCACTGTTGACTTGTAATGGGGCACCAGAATGTCCGCTGCCCATTCGCTGCTGCTCAATGTAATTTCGCATAGCCGAGTTGTTTTGCTGCTCTTTCACTACTGGGTCTGTGTAAGGTTAAATAAAAAAAAGAGCTATAAACAATCCGAATCAATTAAACTACCTTAACACTTACGGAAATATGCGTGATCCATCGCCTCTCGAGCAGTGAGACGCTCGGCGTGATCATATCGCAAAAGCTTGTCCAAAAAGTCAATAGCATCGTTTGAAACTAGATGCGAATTTTCCCTATTGACGAATTTTTCCCATCTTTTTCGAGAATGTCTAAAATCCAATAAGATTAGTAATGGGTAAACTGGTACTTTCACAAGTTTGTGTAAACTAACCTTCCGAGAATGTTGTCGAAACGGGAATCTAGATCAATTTGATATTTACTTAAATACTCAAAAAGTTCTTCAGTTCCCAAAACTTTGGCAATGCGAACGAGCTGATCGTAGTTGTCGTGGCCGTGGAAAAATGGCTCTTTTCGAAAAATCATTGACGCCAGCATACAGCCAAGACTCCACATGTCCAAAGAGTAGTCGTACATTTGATAATCCACTAACAGTTCCGGTCCTTTGAAGTAGCGTGAAGCAACACGAACATTGTACTCTTGTCCGTGATGGTAAAACTCCGCCAGGCCCCAATCGATTAATCGCAACTGTGTGTGGGTAGAACTTCATAAAAAACCATTTCTCTGAATGAATAAAAGTGAAAGCTCAAACCTTGCGATTCTCGTGGTCGATCATGACGTTATGTGGCTTGACATCGCGGTGCATAATGCCCATGCTGTGACTGTAGTCAAGAGCTTTTAGCAGCTCATACAAGTAGAACCGAATATCAAAATCAGTTAAAGTCTGGTACAACTGCTTGAAATCCGTATTGTTGACATGCTCAAATATGAGCGATGGAGTGCGAGACTGCAAGCGTGGACAAGATTGCGATAATTAGGACAAAGGTGATAAGACCTTAAGTGGAACATTAAAGTATTTACCAAGTTATCCTTGACTACGGCTTGAAGCGTTATTATATTAGGACCATTTCGAAGATTTTCTAGGATTTTAATTTCGCGCTTAATTTTCTTTTTCTTTACGGGCTGTAGGAATGAACGGAGTTAGATTAGCGGTGGTGATGACGATACACCAAAGAATAATAGTGGAAATTGACACGTACTTTTAAGATTTTAACGACACACTTTTCATTGGAGGAAACGTTGACGGCCTCAAAGACTTCGCTGTATTTACCCCGTCCCAGCTTCTTCACCAGCTGGTAGTTGTCCTGGTTGGACCACTCGACGGTGTGTATCTCGTAGTCCCAGTACTCGCGAGGCCGGTTGATGTTGACGTCTGGGTAGACTCGGGAGCGCGATGGAAGGGGCATCCTCGAGTGTGGTGAGGAAAAGGAGTTGAAGCGTATGGTCAGTAGGTGAGGCGGCACTGGGGAGCGGCGCAGAGGGGGGCAGAGAAGCGGGCCCGGGTGGCTCGGGTGGCGCAAGGAGGCTCGGGTGGAAGTGGAGTAAGCGTGCCGCTGCCTCTGCCAGAATCCACTAGGTGCTCTGCGCTCGCACAAACAATGGAGGATGCGAGCAGCGCCGAGGCTCATGCGATGTTGATTAGCTGCCGCTCAGCAGCCTCTCACTCGCCGCTGGGGTCGTCTGGGTTAGCCGGGGAAGGGTAGAGCAGAGCGGGGCAGAACTGTCTCCGGTCACCGGTCAGCGAGGTTGACGGCCAGGTCGGTGGTGGCGGTGGTGGCGGTGGTGGTGGTGGTGGTGCTGCTCGCCGATGCTCGCGGCTAGTCTTCTGCTCTGGTGCTGCTGCTGCTGCTCAGAGAGCGAGAAGTGGCCAGCAAAAGAGAAGATTGCTCGCAAAGATGGAAGAAAACAGCGCTCGCAGCTACGACACCTACTCTACGGACGGGCGGCGGGGCAGTCGCCCATGCGCGACGGCGGCTGCATCGGGTTTTCTGTGTGTGTGTGTGTGCCGGCACTTGCCCGCAGACATCGCGCCCGATCAGGGAGCCAGGCGCCCAGTATCCCACTCCCTCTCTCTCACTCACTCTCACTCGTGGCTTCACCTGTCACCCGATGACCCCGCTCAATAGGACATTCCCCTCCTCTGAACGCTAGGGCAGAAAGCGGTACTTACTTTGCCTGGCGATTCACCGTCGCCCAGAGCTTGACCATAAGTCGCCTGATTAGCGGCCATTCGGTGAACATTACTCGCAGACTGGTGCTGTCGTGTGACGGTGGGCGATGCTAGCAGTGGGCTAGTGATGCAAAGACAATGACAAAGTCACAGACTGGCAAAGAAAGCACTGTCGCGCAAATAAAATCTGACTCTGTTCTTTGCTCGACGGCGCCAACGCCGCCAGCGGCGACGGCAAAGTCTGTCTCCCCTTTTCCCCTCGAATTCGGCGTAAGCGATCTATTATTGCGATAGTGAGTGTTAGTGACATCAAAGTGTGCACTTGTGTTTGTCGGCGAAGGCACGCACCGAGATCGCTGCGAGACAAGCCGCCAAGTTCCTCATACTCCAACTCTTCAACTCTTCTCTTCAAACCAAAACACTGAAAATTGTGCCGATCCGCCGACTGAAGCTCACAGCTGCTTCTTCTGCTGCTGTTTTACGCGCATCCGGCGTGTAACCTGTAGGGCGAGCAACTCCTCACAGTGATCCCTTACCTTTGCTCGACAATGACTGTGGTTGACACGCCCGCAGGTATTCTTTTGTAGCATTGAGTGCATTGTCCGACCACTACCCCCTCTCCCCGAGTGTGGTGGTGCGTTGGCGGCGCAGAGCATCATTGCGTCGGCGAAGAGAGGCTCTCGGCGAACTGCTTTTCCGGTGCGCAGCAGACTCCAAGACCTACCTTGACTGCACTCCGCTGAGGGCAGCACTAGTCAAACTGTAGAGGTACATCTTTAGAATTTTTAGAGGCGGCCAAAAGAACTTTTGCTTTTTTGCAGGCAGTATCTACTTTACGAAAGGCCCGTACCACCAGCCAGCACAAAACAACGGCCAGCTCCATTTTTCTGTGGACAAATATTTTCACGATTCCATTTAACCGGTAAATTGTTACCATCAACGCCAGCGATTCCAGTGATCAACAATCCACCTTTTCCCGTTACTTTTTCTCAGCCTTGCCAGCACCGTTTCATCTTCTGTCACCAATGCTCGCCAGCAGCCTTCCTTCGAACCATCATTTTGAGGTGAAAAAAGAAGAGTCCGATGATGAGGAGACCTACGTTCCAGAGCGGAAGAAGCCGAAAAAGTCTAAAAAAGACAAAAGTGAGAAAAAGAACAAGAAGCACAAACGTGAATACAGTGATGAATCTGCTTCTGAGGACGAGTACAAGCACGAGAAGAGTAAGAGCAAAAAGCTAAAGAAAAGCTACTCAACAGACGAGGACGAGGAGAGTGACTATGAGGACGAATACGTGAAGAAGAAGAAGAAGTCAAAGACCAAAAAGGAAAAGAAAGACAAGGAGAAGGACGGCAAGAAGAAGAACAAGGACAAGGAAAAAGACAGTAAGAGCAAAAAGAAAAACAAGGATGCTGTAAAAGAATGCAAGGAGAATGGCAGCCCAAAGAAAAAGAAAGTCAAAGAAGAGGAGGAAGAGCACATTTGGAAATGGTGGGAGGACATGGCGAGACCTGACGGCATGGACAAGTGGAAAACTCTGGAGCACAACGGACCCGTTTTTCCGCCCGACTATGAACCTCTACCCAGCAACGTGCGATTTTACTACAACGGCAAGGTGGTGCATCTTTCACCTTTGGCTGAAGAGGTGGCTGGCTTTTACGGGCGAATGCTTGATCACGAGTACACCTCAAAAGATGTGTTCAATAAGAACTTTTTTAAAGACTGGCGAAAGACAATGACTGAAGACGAGAAGGAGCTGATCACTGATTTGAAGCTGTGCAACTTCAAAGAGATCGATATTTATTACAAGGAGCAGTCGGAAAAGCGGAAAGCAATGACGAAGGAAGAGAAGCTGGAGCTGAAGCAGAAAAACGAGGAAATAACCCTAAAGTACGGCTTCTGTCTGCTTGACGGTCACAAACAAAAGATCGGCAACTTCCGCATTGAGCCGCCGGGTTTGTTTCGAGGCCGAGGTGAGCATCCTAAGATGGGAAAGCTTAAGAAGCGCGTTCAGCCTGAGGATATCATTATAAATATCGGCGAAAAAGCGAAAATACCCTCCCCACCAGCGGGGCACAAGTGGAAGGAGGTGAAACACGACAAAACAGTCTCCTGGCTGGCCTCATGGACCGAGAACATCATGGGCAATGTCAAGTACATCATGCTGAACCCCTCCTCAAAGCTTAAGAGCATCAAAGACTTTGAAAAGTACGAGAAGGCTCGCAAGCTTAAGAATGAAGTCGGCGCAATTCGGTCCCAGTATCGTGCCGACTTTAAATCTCGCGAAATGGTGGTACGCCAACGAGCTGTTGCTCTCTACTTTATTGACAAACTTGCACTTCGAGCCGGTAACGAGAAGGAAGAGGGCGAAACAGCCGACACTGTCGGCTGCTGTTCACTGCGCGTGGAGCACATTCAACTGCACGAGGAGAAGGACGGCAAGCAGTACGTCGTCGACTTTGACTTTCTCGGCAAGGATTCCATTCGATATTCCAACTCGGTGGCAGTGGAGAAGCGTGTGTTCAAAAACCTGAAGCACTTTATCCAGGGCAAATCACCCAGTGATGACCTCTTTGACCGCTTGAATACGTCGAGCTTGAATAAGCATCTAGCCTCGCTGATGGAGGATCTCACTGCAAAGGTGTTCCGTACTTACAACGCTTCCCAAACGCTACAAAATCAACTGAATGAACTGACAAAGGAAGGCATGACCGAGCCGGAGCTCCTACTCGCCTACAATCGCGCCAACCGATCAGTTGCCGTGCTTTGCAACCATCAACGTGCAGTTCCTAAAACTTTCGACAAGCAGATGGAGAACTTGCAGGTCAAAATCAAGGAGAAGAAAGCGCAAATCAAGGAGACAAAGAAACTGTACAAGGAAGCTAAAGGTGATGCAAAGGATAAGCTGAAGAAGAAGCTTAAAACGCTTGAGGATGGCATGAAAAAACTTGAAGTACAAAGAGTCGACAAGGAGGAGAACAAGCAAATTGCTCTCGGAACTTCAAAGCTCAACTATTTGGATCCTCGAATCAGCGTTGCCTGGTAAGTTGTGATTAGAAAGTTGTTTGCAATTTTGTTGATTTTAATCCGATACGTTTGTGTAGGTGTAAAAAGTGGAACGTAAAAATCGAAAAGATTTACAACAAAACACAACGTGATAAGTTTCGCTGGGCGATTGAGATGGCCGGACCTGATTATCAGTTTTAGACACACCGCTGCTCTAGAGCCCTCTTAGGTACACTAACTCCTTCCACTCGCGTCACACAGTTGCACGGATCTGGACAAGTGGACGTGTGTTTACTTAATAAATTATACACCCTTTAGCGCATCACCAGTTCAAACTTGATCCAGTTGCAACTTGCATGTTTTCTCTATATTCTCTATGTCTGTTTTGCCTCATCACTCCTCTCCCTCTCTACTCAGCTTGTTTCGTACGCACTCGTGACACTGACGGGGACCACTTGAACGAGTTGTAAAGTATATACCCCCAACTAACTAATTGCCTCACTCCTGGTGGCACTCCTGACGCATCAAACACGCACGAAGCACACGCCCAGCCCCTTCCTTCCCAAGAGCACCCACAGGCAACCACCACCACCAGCACACCACCACCGACTCTGAACACGCCTTCCTCTCATGTTATAAATATTGCCCATTTTTCCTTTAATTATTACCATATTTGATAATATGTAATAATAATCCTCATCTCAATCCTCGTAAGCAGACACACCCACACAAACACTGACAGTCGCTCTACTTCCTCCCTCCTCTTCCTTCTCTTTTTCTCTTCCTTTCCAATGTAACTTTTACTTCTTTTTGGAAACCTCTTTAGACTCTTAATCAATTATTATTTTTCATACTCAATTGATAATTGTGCATGCTAATTGTTCATCCCACACAATTAGGTTTTTACACTTACTTCAAACTCTTATTCGCCTTGTGTATTTGTATTGAAATCTTATTTTATAATTAAAAACCAAATGATGATTGTCTAGGCGCTACTACCGCTACCATTACCGCCACTGACAGTACTGCTGTTTCCGCCGGTTTCGCTGGGGAACTTTACAAAGTAGCCCCAGGAGGCAAATGGCTTCTCGTTGATCTTCTTCGTCGGACCTCGGTACACCTTCACTAGAAGACTGCCAAAGTCGGGCCCTAGTTTGGGCTCTGGTCGGTGCTCTTCGTGCTCCACCTGATGCTCTTCCTTTGCAGTTTTTGGTCGAGGTTTTGGTCGTGGTGGGCGCGGTGTCTGCTGAGCGGAGTGCACCTCATCGTGCACTGCCAACTGCGGCAGCTTACTGCGTCGTGGCACTTTCGGTCGATCCTCGTCGTCGTCCTCCTCCGGCTCATCGTCCAGGTCCACGTCAGCGTCGTCCGGCTCCGGCTTGCCGTAGTCCTTCTCCACCTTCTCGCTGTCCCTCTCAAAGCCGTCATCATCGTCAGGGTCGGTCGCCTTTATGTTGTCGGGTTTCTCCACCTGCGGAATGGGCTCGTCGTAGTCGTCGACGATGACCACCGACGATGACTCGCTGTCGTAGTCGTGTCCACTAACAACAACAACAGCGGTGGAACAGTACAGCAAAAGCAGGGCGATCTGTGCACGTGAATGTGAATGTGAATGTGGGAAGAAAAAAGAAGAAGGAGGAAGTAAAGGGTGAGAATGAATGAATATGATGTCTGAATAAGTGGCTGGCATACAGCACACCATACAGGCCGTAGTGCAGAGAGTGTGACCGAGTGGCGAGGATGATGATGACGGTGATGGTGACTGGAAGGCATGCTGGGGAAAGGAAGTGATCACTGGGGGGAGGACGGCGGTGGTAGAGATGCTCAGCTGGGACACGGACACAGCGGCCAGCATGGTTGGTGACCGAGTCAGCTGAGATGCACTACGCTGGTCAAATCGAGACACTGCACAGTGGTGGGCGATTTGAGGAAGGGAAATCAGGAGAATAGAACAACAGCACGTAAAGAGACACAATGCAGGAAGACAGACTGGCGCGGTAGAGCACCGACAACACTGGTGGTGATCAGTAGTGATCAGATCCCCGTGACAGATCGCGAGGAGATACGCTCTGATCGAGGAAAAGGACTATATTTAGTTGTAGTGATCAGAGTGTGCATTCTCACTTTTGGTCGATCCACTTGGTGGATCACTCTCACAGGTAGAGAAAGACACTGATCACAGAGACACACAGGCACCACTTCACCTGACTGACTTTAATTTAGGAACGCGGTCGAGCGATTCAAATCAGTGGTGGTCGAGCCACTCGTAGAAAGCATGCTATTTATTTCACTGGTAAACACATGAGACACACTGATCTCCCGGTTGCCAGTTGCTCCTGTCACTGCTGCTGCTGCTGCTGCTCTTTCTGCTTCTGCTTCTTCACGTCACCGGTGTACCTGACCCGCTCAGCTGCCTTCTTCGTCTTCAAATTCCCCCTTCCTGGGTCCTTTCTACCTTGTGATCTTTCCCAAATGTTCAAGTATGGCCTTCTCCTGCTCACCTACAAATCGCCACACCTCACTTCGGTACTATCTCATGTTGGGTCATACCTGAAGACGGCCAACTCACAGGTTTCTAAGACGCTGTACATTTCGCTGGAGTCTAGCCAGCGCTTTCAGGCAAGTCATCAGGAGATCAGTGTGCCGTCCACTAGCGAACTTCTCCATCTCGTTCCGAGAATCTACACGGAGGCACATAAGTACGCTCCCCGTCTTGATGTCCGCGTCTTGCACCACGCCAATTATCATCACAGTGCAGCAGCAGCAAGTACAGTTGAACGTCAATTAAAACGCAAACTGCAATACTCACCTGAAATAATTTTCACTAATGAGCACATAAACGAAGATAATATCAGCACTTTTGTGCATAATCAATTTGATAATTTGCCTCAAAAGATTTCAGTTGTTCGGCTAAGTTCTGACAAGCCAGCTGAAGACGTCAGCAGTTTATCCAGTCCGACTAGTGCTCAAATCTACGACAACATCTGCTTGGGAGGCACTTTTGACAATCTTCACAATGGCCACAAAATTATGCTATCCACTTCTCAACTCAAATGCCAAAAAGCACTGACAATCGGAGTGACGGACCGAAACATGGTTCGTCACAAGACTCTCTGGGAGCTTATTGAAAGTCCCGAGGATCGAATCAGCAAGTTGCACGCCTATCTATCTGACATTGATCCGTACATAGAGTACAAGATCACTCCAATTCAGGATCCATTTGGTCCAGCAATCGTGGATGGGGAGCTTCAGGCAATAGTCGTCAGTGAAGAAACAATTCGTGGAGGACACAAAATCAATGAAATTCGCGCTTCTAAATCCATGTCCCAGCTTGATGTGGATGTGATTCATATGCTGAATGACGGTCATCGAGAGCACGACATTGAAGAGGAAAAGGTTTCTTCATCATCGCTGCGAATTCGCAAACTAGGCACCTTGATCAAAGAACCTGAGCCTCGTCCTAATCTGCCAACGAAACCGTACATTATCGGTCTCACCGGAATGATCGCCAGTGGCAAATCGTCAATCTCCGAGAAGCTTCGAAAGCTGGGCGCCGGTGTTGTCAATGTAGACCTGTTAGCACATCAAACATATAGAAGCCCAACTATGCCTGCATTTAAGGAAATTGTTGCCAACTTTGGAGCGGAAGTTTTGGATCCCAATGGAAACATTGATCGCCGCAAGTTAGGCGCTATGGTGTTTGAGGACGAGGCCAAACTGACGCAGCTCAACAGCATCATCTGGCCAAAAGTGGCGCAACTAGTGGAGGAGGAGGTCAAAGTGCTCAGTCAGAAGTACAGTGTCATTGTCTTGGAGATAGCCCTGCTGATAGAGGCCAACTGGCTTCACAAGGTACACCAAGTCTGGCTGAGCATCCTCGATGAGAAGGAGGCAATTGAAAGGCTGAAAAATCGAAATAACCTAAGTGAAGAGGAGGCTCGCAAAAGGGTGGAAGCATTTGTGGACATTCACGAAAAGGTTCAACACGCAAATGTCATCTTCTGTACGCTGTGGGATGAGCGAATCACCTGGGACCAAGTGAAGCGTGCCTGGCAGATGCTGGAGGACAGATTTGTCAAGAAATCATAAGCTAAACACACACACTGTTGATTGTTAAACTGTTGATTGTTTACTACACATATTTTTATATTCAAGTTTTTTCTCTTATAAACTTTTATATGCTATATAGCACCAGATATTAGCTGATTTGCGTAATATTAAGAGTTGATATTTTATCGCGAATCATCTCCATGAGTGATAGGTGGTAATTGGCTGCTCAACGTTGCCAAATGCCAAAGGTGCTGCTGCTGCTCTCTATTCTCTCAAATACGAGCACTGCAACGTTCAACAAACGCACATTTCGACTCAAGCACTGAAAGAGGAGAGCGCCAGTCGTTGTTGAAGTGTTCTAAAAACTGTTTTATGAGCAACTTTTTATTTTCTACAACAAAACTGCTTTCCATTTTGGCATCACCACTTTCACATCATTCTTTTTGTTTTGTTTTAATTTACAAATCACTGTTTACCATCTCCTCTTGACCGACACACTCATGAGTCAAGTGGTCAAAGTTATTCACAAGTCGTCCGACCGAAGCTCCAGCGGTCATCAGCATGCTAAGATCACTTCTATTCCAATACAGAAGATGAGTTCTCTTTCCTCGCGTGATCGCATTGTTTACCGACTTGTGCTCACCGGTGGTAAGTACTGCAAGAAATAGTGATGCAATATTTACACGTGCTCTAAAACATCCTCATTCTTCCTTCAAAGGCCCTTGCAGCGGCAAGACTACCGGCCAAGCTCGGATTTCCACCTTTTTCGAGAATCTCGGATTCAAGGTGAGTGAAGTGCCTGACATTTCTAGTTTTCATTGTTCTTGTTGAAGGTGTACCGAGTTCCTGAGGCGGCGACCACGCTCTTCAGCGGCGGTGTTCGCTTCTCCGAGCTGAGCCCTGCCGAGAGGGACAAGTTCCAGGAGAACCTCGTCAAGGTGATGATCTCCATGGAAAGAGCCTTCTTCACACTGGCCAGTTCCTGCAAGCAGAACTGCATCGTCATCTGCGACCGAGGCATCATGGACGCCAGCGCCTACATGAGCCAGGAGAGCTGGGCGGCGGTGCTGAAGAACAACGGCTGGAACCCCGTCGAGCTGCGGGACAATCGCTACAATCAGGTAGTGCACCTGGTCACCGCGGCCAGCGGGGCGGAGGCCTACTACAACTGCGAGGACAATCCCTGCCGAACGGAGGGGCTGGAGCAGGCACGGGAGCTAGATCGACGCACCGCCGAAGCTTGGCTCGGCCACCCCTACATCGACGTCATCGACAATAGCACGGACTTTGACACGAAGATGCGTCGGATGATCTCCACGGTGTGTCGACGCATCGGCATCAACCCCGGAGACCGTCTGCAGGCTGACGCTCGCAAGACCAAGTTCCTCGTGAAGGGACCAGTGCCTCCGAGCACCGCCTTCCCGCCGTACCAGGACTTTGACATGGCCGTCGACTTCCTCGTCACCTCCAATCCAAAGGTTCAGTCGCGTCTACGAAAGAGAGGTCAGCATAACCGCTGGAGCTTTCAGCATCTGATCCGGCGCTCTGACGCCGGCTCCCAGGAAGTGGAACTGCGCCGGCAGATTCGCAGCAGGGACTACATGGTAAGCAAGTTTTTTGCAAGAGCTTTTCACTAGAGCTAATTTCCTGATTTGCACAGACAATGCTGGCCCAGCGCAGCGACAGTCACTACACCATCGTCAAGGTGCGTCGATGCTTCCTCTGGCAGCAGGTCTACTTTCAGCTGGACATCTACCAGGAGCCCAGCACCAGTCGCTGTTCGGGTCTGCTCATCCTCGAGACGTACACTACCCTGTCGGCGGAGGAGATCACCCGCAAACTGCCGCCCTTTCTCAGCATCATCCGCGAGGTGACCAACGACAGCGACTACTGTACGCACAGTCTCGCCTTGAAGAGCGCCGATAATGGTGAACTGTAAAACCATAGCACGTTTTTACTGTATAAAGAAATGTAAATCTCAACGTGCAACATGAATCGAGAGAAGGTTAAAATCAAATCAAAGTGCTCCTACTTCTATCGACGACCACGCTTTGAGGGGGCACCTTTGCCCTTTCCCGAAGTGCCATTTCGCTTTTGAGCGGCGGTTTTGTTGTTGTTAGCGGCATTTGCTGGCGGCGCAGTTGAGGGCTTCACCTTGAAGAAGGCGTCAATTCGAGTTTGGGAGCTCTTAGCCTTTGAGAGCTTGGCTCGTTTGATGGCTGCGCGCACACGGTCCTCGCTGAAGCCATTCTCACCGCAGAGGAACTGCACTAAGCCATCCTCATCAATGTCCTTCATCTTCAGATCGGCATCAGTGTACTGGTTTCGGTGCACCAGCGGCTCTTTGAACAGCTGTCGGGCTCCTTTGAATGGCCAATTCTCAGGCACGGAGATGGCCTTCTTCTTTGGCTTCTTTGCCTTCTTTGAAGAGCTCTCCTCCTCCTCCTCTTCCTCTTCTTCCTCATTGTCCTCCGCCTTATATTCTTCATCCTCTTCTTTTTCAACGTCACTTTCGCCTTTGATCCCGTTCTCCTCTTTGTTCTCCTCTTGCTTAATCTCAGAATCGACTTCACTGTTCTCCTTAGATTGATCACCATTTTCCTGATCTTCCTTAACTTCGCCCTCAGCCGATTCTTCCTCTTTAACTTCCTCCTTTTTCCCTCGAACATCGTACTCGATCTCCACTTCGACGAATTCAGTGATGCCAAACTTTTCCTTCAAAATGGTCTCAATGTTGTCAAACTTGCGAATTAAATCAAGGCCCTTTTTGCCGCCAATTCCTCTGATGTTGGAGCAATAGTCACAGCCCATCAGGATACTCAAATCAATGAACTGCTCTTGAGTAAGGCCAAGGCCGTTGAGGATCTTTTCAACCAGCAGCTCTTTGACCTTTTCATTGTTAGCCGAGGTGAGGTTTCGAACCAAGCGGGGGCACCCAAAGGTGAGGGCGTCCATGTCCTCGGTGGCCGCAGCATAGACGAGTCCCTCCTTGCACAGCTGAGCGCACTGAGCTTCAGCCTCCGAGGGTGCTTGGACAACAGGCAGTCCAAGGAGTTCGAGCAGCTTCTTGCAGTCCTCGGTCATCTTACGCGTTACTCGAACTAGACGCTTGTTGAATCGTTGAATGTTTTCAATGTTCTGCACGTCCTTTGCTTCTTCAAGCTTAGCTTTAGCATCGTCACGGCGTTCCGCTCGCTTTGTCAATTCACCGCTCTTAAGCTTCGGAGCCTTGCCGTCAAAAACGTAGACAGGCTTAATTCCAGTCTAGTAAGGAGAACAAGATTAGTCAATTTTTAAATTGACACACCAAAAAACTTACCTCAAGCATCTTGATACTGCGATAGAACAGACCGACCAAGTGAGAGGTGGTCTCACCCGACTCATTCGTCATCATGTACTCCTCACTTCGGATGGCAATCAAGAACTGGTAAATGCACATCGACGCGTCAATGGCGATCCGGCGGCCGAAGAGCGACTTCAGGTCGACTTCTTTGATGGACTCCGGTGAGATGTCGGCAATCAGCCGAGTCATGCCAAGAATACCCATTGTCAGCTGTTGAAATGCGGTCTACTGCAACTACAATGAATCAATGACGGGTCTGAGAACGGCTTGAAGCACAGTAGTGGATAGTTTTACCCGACAATCACCAGAAAGTCAAGAAAGGAGAAACTAAGAAAGCAGCGTGAGAGATGGTGACAAGAAAATGCCGCCAAACTCAAGTCGTTGCCGCACCAGCTGAGCCAGTCGGTGTGTTCAGAAAGTGCGCCACTGCTGGCCAAAACTTCTTCAGGCAACTTTTTTTGTGCCAAACAGCTGTCACTTCACTTGCTTGATAGTTCTTCTTCTCGGGACCTAATGTCGTTGATGCCGTTTTCACGAGCTTTATTCTCTCATCTACCTTCAAATATGTAGCAGAGCTGTTGTTGTCCCGGTGAACAACCATAACAATGTAACGAAAATCAAATTGAAGCTGTAATCAAAATCTCCGAACAATCAAAGTACCTCTACCCTAGCAATATCTCTACCTGTTCCTTCTGTTGTTGTCCTGCTGTCGTTCCCCATCAATTCTCTCGTACTGTTGAAGTGCTGGCAATTGAGTGCATCGAAAGGCAAATAAGCATCATCTAGCGCGCGCTTACCCATGCAACTCAGCTAACAACGCGTGACCAACTTTGGCGTTGAAAAACTCGCTTCTCTTCACTGACAAGCACACAGCACTCACTGTAAATAAACCATTGATCTTCAGTTGAATGTTTATCTTTCGCTCAATTAATACTTCCGCCAACTGAAGGGAAGATGCAATTACTCTTCTTCTGGCATTTTCTGCAAATAATATCCGATCAAATAACATTTTGCCTTAACTGTTGATCAAAATATCTACTTTTTAAAAGATGCTTACTGCTTGAGAAAGTCAGGTCAACAATGACTTTTGTACCTGGTCACAGCACTCCCATTTCAAGTCTGTTTCAAAATCGAGATGTCCTACGAGCTGGTATGTTTTTCTGTTTATTTATCAAATTGTATATTGATTTACTTTTTATCGCAGGCTGGCTCAAGTATATTCCCTTTGCAGAGCGACCGTCCGATGAGCACAAGTTTTGGGCGGTTTTTGCAGTGTACGATGAGTCGACGCCCTATTTAGAGTTCTATCAGAAGCGGCAATGGCACATGACCAATCTTCCTTTAACCGATGGACCCGTATCAAAGCATTCACTACAAAATTGTCGACATATTTCCTCTGTGATAACCCCCAATGAAAGCCACTTTGAGTTCAACATAAAACTTGATACTCATGTGATAAGACTGTCTGCAGAGCGGGACGAAGTGATGTTTGATTGGATCAACATCCTCAAGACCAAGCTCATTTTAATGGGAATACTTATTCCAACTGAAAATGTTTACTCACAAAGTCCTTTTCCTGCCAGCCAACAAAGTCCTTCCCATCCAGGTCACAGCGAAGCAATCGATTCCAATGTGCTGTACGAGACAATTTCTTTTGGAAATCTCGAATCAATTTCACAAAATCTAAGTCATCTTTCTCTTGAGAACGGCTCTTCTCCAAATCGAGTGCTTCTTCTGCCCGAAGAAGGCCCACCACCCTATGAGCAAATATTCGTACAGTCAGGAAGCAGTCAACATCAAAATAACAATCAACGTCCTGTGTCATTTCGAGAATCGCAGGTTGAAATACTTCGAAATGAAATTATTATGCCTGCCCTTTCACTCAAGGTAAAACTGCAACAGTTGTCAAAGTGAGTAACATTATAACTTTTTGTTTCTGTTTTTTGATAGGCTCGCAAAAAAGACTGTCTAAATGCGATTGCTTTTGTTGATGTGAATCGAGTTATCTTCATAGCAGGCTGGAAGCAAAAAGAGCATCCTCACTTGCACAACACATTTCACATTGGGGACCAGTTGATCAGCATTAACGAAAATCACTTTGAAAGTGCAAGTGAAGCGCGCAACTTTATAAAATATTCTCACACAAGCTCACTGAACTTTGTCGTTCGTCGAACCCCGTTCGGACGAGTCTTCTGCCTGATACGCACTGAGCCCTCTGATGATACTTTAGGCATTGTGCGTGATGGCGGCACTGCCAAGATACTGCACATCACTCCGAACAGTAGTGCCTCCAAAGCGGGTCTTCACCCGTACTGTGAGGTGTACGAGGCGGATGAAGATGGGCAGAGCATTTGGTGCCTGACGGAGATAAATAATCGGCCATTAAATTTTTTTTTTAAAAGCAACGAAATATCTGGACGACTGAATGCAATCGGCAGAGAGGTGTCTGTTCTAGTGCAGCCATATAACTTTGTGAGAAAAATGCGAAAGCAGTTGAAAACGTATAGTAATTACAAAGACTACATTGTGCAATGAAAATGTTAAAACGAACAAAACAAAATGAACCTTATTTTTGGTCACAAAACACAAACTTTATAACGTTGTTACCGTAAGCTTGATGATCTTTTGTTTTCATTAAATAGTGTTATTACTTCCGTTGAATGTGTACTCCGCTGCATTGGACAGTCCGCTGAGTGTAGTGATGGCGAATCCACTCCGCCTGCCTCGTAGATTGCTGATGGCCTTCCACCCGTCACTCTTGTCATTGTAGACCTCGGCATTGTCGATGGTGTTCTCTTCGTCATAACCACCCGCCACAAGAATGCTGTCGTTGACCACTGTTGCCCTAAAGGTACTCCGGCGGCAAAGCATCGGTTGCACTGCTGACCAGCACTTCAGTTTAAAGTCGTAGCGCTCACATGTAGCAATACTAAAATGATGAAAGTGTGAATGAATCAAAAATGAATTGTCGACACACTTCAGCACTTACCGTTCCGTCCCGTTATATCCACCTAGTGCATACATTGCCTTGTTGTAGACGATCAGGGAGAAGCAGCTTCGAGGTGTTCTCATGTACTCGATCAGTGTCCACCGATCAGACTGTGGATCATACACTGGCAGAGAGATACAGTATGTTTAGTAATTTTTCATGAAGTCCTTAAAAAGCCTTGAAATACCTTCAACAGACTTTTCAACATCCTCCACGTTCATTCCTCCAGCCACGTAAACTTTGCCATTGAAGGCGACTGCACTAGCATCAGAACGAATGACATTCATGGTGGCCACCAGGGTCCAAGCGTCCCTAGCCAAGTCATAACGCTCACAGGTGTCCAGTCGATTGATGCCATTGTGGCCACCGATTGCGTAGATGCAGCCATTCAGTGAGGCGCTGGAAACGTAGCACCGGCACTCGGTCATCGGCGTCAGAAAGGTGCACCTCTTTTCGATTGGGCTGTAGCTAATGAGAGTGTCCAGTATTTCGGCGCCGTCAGTGCCGCCAATGATGTACAGCAGACCGGTGACATCTTGTTCCAGTGCGTAGTACGAGCGTGCCAGGCCGATTCCAGGCATCTGACTCTCAAACCACAAGTTCGTGTTTGGGTCGTATGTTTCAATGCTGTCGGTGACATTGCCACCTTTCCAGCCACCAAAGAGCCAAACGATACTGTAGGGAGTTCGAGGTCTAATCGAGCCAATTTGGCGGCAAGCAGGAAAGCCATAGCCGTCTGTATCTAACAGTATGAATTGCTTAGAGTTAAGTTTTCAATGTCTCTGTTATATTGCTACCACAGTTACTTTGAAGCTTTGAGTGCTCGGTGATCATTGATTTGATTAGCGTTCTATTTGGACCAGTGCTCACTGCTACGGAGCTGCTCTTGGTGATGTTCATGAGATAGTCGATGGGAAGACGACCAAACCGAAGCGCCTTTACCAAATCGCCAAACAGGTGCATTCGTTGTTCGTCTTTTCGATTGATCCACTGGTCTATTGCCTCCCAGACGGTTGTTTCACTTTGAACGTTCAGACAGTCATCATCGAGAAGTTGTCTGAACATGGTGCCCTCATAAACTTCTAAAAAATGATTCAATCTGAATAGCTGGCAACACTTTGCATTAGTTCAGATGATTAGTTGGAACTACTTTTTATTTGGTTTACCTTACAAAAATTTACCCGCATGAAATGATACACTTTACTTTTGATTGAATTGTAATCAGGCTGATTTTGAAGAAGATTTAAAATATTTGCGCAACTATTCAGTGTAACATTGTCTTGAAAGTAGTTGAAACACTCTTCCAGTAGACTTTGTAAATGGTACCTCTTTGCAAAGCGAACCACTTTCCATATTGTGATTGGCTCCAAATGGAATGACTTTCCATTTACATGAGCCTCAAGTACGTCCACCACATCTCGATCAGCTTCTTCTAACAAAATGCACGATTTCGATTCTGTGGTAATGTTCATTCCTATTTTTGCCAGTAAAATTGAATTTGTTTTCTAAAAACCATATCAACGTTTTAGATAACTGAATTCCATTGTCTAATGAAACTTACCAACCTGGTGCCATCCTTGGTGACCAGTTCAAGATCACAAAAACTCTTCTGTAACGGGTTCATTTACTCTACACGTGTGTAAGCTGAGCAGCACAATTTTTTATAGCTCATACACAATCAACTAAAAACTCACGGGGAGACCATTATTGTTCAGTTCTAATTAGTGCACACATGTTCCACAATGGATTATCTACAAATTAGGGTAATTTGTAGCCGAATCTCCTGCTTCTTCTTCTTTTTGGCGTGCATCACTGTCTTGCGGGTATTATTTTGAGCACATCGCACCCGACGAGTGCGATTCACCGTACAGTGAGACTGGCGACTCATTCAGTGACAGATTCGGTGGTGAATGCGAAGGCATCAGCACCAGCAACATCAGTGGCAGTAAAATATTTGTGCAGCTGCTGCGTGTGTCCTCTTGACTTTGCGCCAAGTTTAGCGAGTAATACATGCTCTACATGTAAATCACTGCACTCGAATAACGTCAGACGGCATTCTTTATAGTGCAATTAAATGAGCTTACCACTTTCATATTCAACAGCGGCTGCGGCACTGCCAGCAAACAGTGAACACGCTCTTGCACGCGAACTCAGACAAGTCCAATGCAAATGTAATAAATCATTTGCTGTAGACAAAACTCAAGACTTACTGCACTGTATTTATTGGCTCATTACTCGAGTACATGCAAAAGTGTAGGCAAATTGGGTGGTGGACAGGTGGAAGTGATAGTGGAGAAGTTCTGCTGAAGGTGCTGGGGGAGAGGGTGATGGATAGGGCGAGATGGATGTGAGCAACTCCACGGGAAGATACTGTTTTGGCTGGAGGACAACAACATTGAGATTTTATTCTTTGATAGGGTGATGATAAAAAGAACTAGTCTAGGTCAGTTTGGCTATCTGCTGGCGGTGGTGAAGGAGGTGATGTGCTGGTTGTGCTGATGGAAACTCCCATATCTGTCCCCCTTTGACTGACTCTAAGTGGGCACATTGAAAACTGCCTTCTCCTATGGCGATGAACTCGGTTCTGACCGATGATGTTTGGTTCGGTGGATGGTCATGGCCCTCTTCTCTCGATGCGTATTTATTACATCTGTTGGGAAGAGAAGAAAGAGTTATGAAGTGGAGGTGAAGGAAAGGAGGTAAGTGAATGCTATACTACAATTGTGTGTGTGTTTGCAGAGGAGTAGGGATGGGAGAAGGAGGTGACTGCACAAACTAGGCGGAGGTCGGACAATGAGGAGGTGCTGGAAGTGATGCTGCTTTTTTGTGCTGGTGGTGACAGTGGTTCTGGTGTTGGTGACCAGTCGTCCTTTACGTGACATTTGGAATCGGAGCGAATGGGAGAACGTGGGGAGAGCGAGAGAGGCGTTGCACAACAGGCAAACCCTATGTATATTTACCATAGACCAAAGTAGACAAAGTAAAGGAGCGCAAGGAGTGCCATCAGGATGGCGTACGTCACCAAAAGGGACTGAGCCTCTTTCTCCTGCATCTGCTCCACGATGGACTGTCGACGCTGTTCTCTGGGTGCCATGATGGTTGGGGGTGGTGGTGGTGGTGATGACTGTCGGACTGACTGCTGATCACTGCGGATTAACTCAGTCTGCAGACGGATGCAGAGATCGATTGGGCGATCAACTCTGAAGAGGACAGAGACAAAACGAACAAGAGCGAGAGCGAGGTGATGCGGCAGTGGCAGTGGCAACAGTGGCAGAGCTCAGCAAGTGAAAGCACGCTGGTGGATGGCACTGAAATGCTGCGCTGCTGATCGGCTGAAGGCAGCTCACCAGCTATGTAGCTTGGTAGTAGCTCGCTGGCACTGAACAGTAGTGCTCCGACACTGGTGCGTACCAATTTACCACAAACGAGGCCGCAGTAGTGTCTGTCTGTCTGTGAGTGTGTGCCTGAGGCAGTCTTTAGGTGACAGTTGTGTGCGCTTGCTGTGTACGCCCGCTCGGGCACACAGGCTCCCAAATTCCGCGGACTAGCGGCAGTCCTCAAAGGGAGGCAAACACCGTGGTGAGTAACAAAGAAAATGTTTCAGATGAGTGGCGAATTCAATTAAAACGTGTACGAGCTGCTGGTGCGTGCCTCCTCTATCAGCAAAAAAGAGAGGATCCCTTCTCGTCTTGACTTCTACCGAAGGAAGAAGAAAAAGAAGAAGGGAAGACGCTCCACCACACTTCAGCGGCGTCGAGAGTGTACTGCATCAACATCATCATCATCACCAGCAGAAGCCACTTAGACAGTTGGTTAATTTTAGCCCTGTGAATCTGTTGCACATTTGCAAATATTTTCCCTTCCCTAAAACCAGGTCTCCGCGGCACGTTCCTGTCGATGTCGGCACGGCTGCCGTGTACGCACTCCTTCCACTGACTAATCTGTGAATATGCCAACAGGCACTCAC
>JAALOO010000564.1_pt1 | contig 32181 bp, 34 predicted proteins | sample 7257641 | NCBI WGS metagenome assembly JAALOO01 (sample SAMN14085613, study PRJNA598686) | mite metagenome | biome: ENVO:01001000; feature: ENVO:01001002; material: ENVO:01001226; isolation source: single female mite from University of Michigan culture on fish food culture... ...
GGCAGGGCTTATGAGTTTCGCGAAGATGTCATTTCGCGGAGATGTCTGGCTACCCTCTAGTTTCGTTGATCGAGTTGTGTTTACATCTACAGCTGCTTGCAGTCTGCACATCATCTCCAGCGTCTTTCAATCTGCCTCTGCTCTGTCAACACCAGTTGTCGGTGACATTCTGCCAGACGTTCCAATTTGGTGATAAGCTACCAAGGTGAACCGGCGGTTGCTCCACTTGTGATCACTAGCTGTCCATTCACCCCCTTATCGATCGTCGACGATGTTTTGATGTAATTGTTCTGTCAGCATTTGTGGTGGTCGATCAAAGTAACCAACTGCTTGGTGATAAAGATCCAGAAAAGGACTTTTAGTTTTTCGCATTCAGTCTGCTATGCGCTCTATTTGAATAGTCTACGTCATCAGCCTTGATAGCCAAAACTTGCATTGGTAGCAAGCAACTTTTGTCAATTGACTCTCGAGTATTCGAATCGTCACTTTGGGTACTTTATAGAGCCGTCTCGACAACTGCGTTGCACGACCAATTTGCTCGTCATGTCGCAAATGCAGGTAAGGGTTTTGATTTGATTGTTGATTAGAAGACCATAATTTTATGTTTTTCGCTTTTTTAGAAGAGACTTCAAAAAGAGCTTATGTCCCTTAAAAAGGACCCACCTGCGGGTGTCATAGTCGACGATATGAACATAGAACCAGACTTGTCCAGGTAACTATTTTAGATTTTGTCTAACGATTATAATAAAACATTTTCTAAATTCTTCAGCTGGATTATTGAAATTGTTTGTCCGAAAGGCACTCTTTATGAGGAAGAACGTTTTAAGCTGTCATTTAAGTTCAAGTATGTTTTCCCTTGTTCTCTTGCCTTTGCGACTTTGTTTAAATGTGTTTTTCTATTTACTAGTGAAAATTACCCTTTTGATTCCCCCGAAGTCACATTTACTGGCTCAAACATTCCGGTAAGTATTTTTGTATCTTGCCAAAGCATTTATTTATTTTTGTTATTCATTACAGATTCACGAGCACGTGTACAGCAATGGACACATTTGTCTTTCAATCCTCACCGAAGACTGGTCTCCCGCTTTGTCCGTCCAGTCTGTGTGCCTTAGCATTCTTTCAATGTTAGCTAGTTGCAAAGAAAAAAAGCGACCACCTGACAACGCGTTTTACGTGCGAACCTGCTCTAAAAATCCCAAGAAGACCAAGTGGTTCTACCATGATGATAATGTTTGAATATCAACTTCAGGCAGGATAAACAAGAAAATAATTGTTGATGTACAGATTCTGAACACTTTCAAACAAATTTAATGTACTTTCGGTAAAGCAAACTGTTAAACACCTTTACAATGACTATTTTGTTTAAAATACCAGCACAAACGACTGTTATCATTAACATTCTACAGACATTCAACGGTGTATCTGTGAGGCTTCTTCCAATAACTGTCTTTTTTTTCTAACAAAGTATTATTCCAGTAACTAATTCGAACACAGCTCCTGCCCATTTTACATCTTAGTTTTATAAGAAATGTGCTCAGACTTTTATTGTAACATACATTCCAACTGTTTCTAACATACTGGAGTAACTGAACAGAACAGAGGATCATGGGCTGAACTTTGAACTTTGAAGATTCTTCTGCAGGCACCACTCTTTCAATCATCCTCTCTCTCACCTACATCACTCTAGTCATCGTTACAGTTATACGAAGACAGTTGCACTTACTGTTTACTGCAAGTGTACGCACGATAAGCTGCTGTCTAACAAACACACACACACGGACACACGTTCACAGACATCCACCAGCCATTTGTTTAATTTCTTATGATGTAAAAGTCATTTTAGCACGTTTCTCAATAATTGATAATACTGACAACAAAAGGTAGAGTGGCGTTCAGACAAAAGCCAGAATGACTTTTGCAAAAAGGGGGCAAAATATCATTAGGTGACGCAAACATTGCGCAATAGAACGCAGTTTGGGCGGTTTGATGGTGTCGCATGTCTACTGATCAGTCGCACCAAAGTGATTCTCATTTGGGAGGGGGGGGGGAGTCAGGAAACACAGTAGCAAAGGTGGCTGAATAAAACACAAAAAGTGCCGCACACTCATTTGCCTGTGATAAATAATTGAAAAGGCGCCAAATGCAGAAAAAGTAAAGCAGTAATGAGAAACTGTTAAGGCAAACATGACGGAAACCGATGCCTCCTACTCTACCGAAGCAACGACCAGTTGAGGGGAGAGGAAGAAAGTACAATTGAAAAGTAGGCAGCAGCAGCAGCAGCAGCAGTACCTCAATCTCGTCAATAATGAATGAGAGTGCACTAAATGGAGCCCAACTTGTGCTACCTTTCGACTGTGGCATAAAGCAATTTGTGTAGCTGGCAGCAAGACCTGATTAGACAGACGTACTGCTCATTGGCAATGACTTTATTGTTATTGCTTCCAACACACAAAACATGACCGACACTGCGGCGGCAGACGCGGCTGAGACCACCTTTGAGAGCATTTATTCGGCCAATGGCCAGGTGTTGAACTGAATGAGGATCGGTGGCAAGTACACTGCCAGTGCGCTGTCTGGAGCACATCTCGTTTTGAGGCTTGGGACAAATTCTAAACCGTTGTTCTTCAATGGCAAACGAAGGAGAGAAATTTCCGTGTGGAGAGGGTATAAAAAGGACAAAAAATGGAAGAAATAACAAGGCAGACTTTTGATCGTTTATAGATGAAATTATTTGGCACCATTGCCAAACAAATCTTTAACCAAAGATATGCAGCATGGGGCCAGCAGATAAGGGAGCCAACTTCAATGATAACCAAAAGGAGTGACTGCTTTGAGCTAGTCCTCACCAAGTTCTGAATATCACCTTTTGACTTCAAGTTTTGAATTTTCATTTTTGGACCTGAGTTATTTGGGTTAGCATATGATAAGGCATCAATTTTCTAAAAACGACTACTGTCAGCATCAGTTTCTTCAATAACTTTTGTTGCAACATTTTTCAGTTACAAAAGTTTTCAATTTTCAATGGACCCTCAAATGGGAACCAAGTGAATGGTGTTTCGCTTCTTTGATGATTGCTTTTTCCTATTCACTGACCGGTGGTGTGGTGTCGTCTGAAGGCCGATCCGTTGATTAACTGGACTCGCTGTGACGATCTAGTGTAAACAAAAGAGAACAGAGAACCGTTAGTTGAATCAATGTTCGGCCGGCTAGAAACTGCTGGCTCAGCTTGGGCTGTACTACTTTTCACTTGGAGGACACTTAGTGTAAGTTGTAGATTTAGGACAGTGTTCAATGGAGCTGTGCAAGAAGCTGTATTTGGTAGCGGCACTGCTCACAGGGTCAGGTGGAGCCCGAGGCGGCACTTGAGGCACCAGCAGACTGACCACTGGCTGACCACTGTGTTCGCCCTCGGACTCGACGCCAGTAGAGTCGCCGCCGGTGACGACCGTCGACTCGGTGGTCAGGTCTGCCTGTGAGTTGAAGGGGTGAGTATTGCAGCTGGCGAAGGTGTCACTGGACTCGGTCGACTCGACACTCTTCATCTCAACACTGTTGCCGGAGGTGCCAGGGCCGCCAGCCGAGGTGCGCACTCCTCGAATGCTGCCCAGTTTGGGTCTAGCGGCGGCGCTCAAGCTCAGCGATGGAGAGCGCCCTCGAGAGAGATCAATCAGTGGTTCAAGCAGCTCCCCGGCAGCACCGGCTTCTGATTTTAAATTGCTCTCACTGGAATGACTCTTCGAGAGGCTGCTGCAGGGGCGAAACAAAACGGACAAAACGGTGCAATCCTGTATGGTGGGGATGGTCAGGAGGAGAGAAAGAGAGAAGGAAAAAGGAGAAGAGGGAGGGAAAGAGAGTGAAAGATGAGTGTGAGTGAAGAGCACTGTAGTTTGAAACAAACAAAACTACTACCATGCAAGTTGGAAGAGCACTAGGTGCTCAGAAACAGAAAAGTGAAGCCAAACAGAGATCACATGAAGCAAGAGTGAAGAGAGTGAATGCCTTTATTGTACGACCAAAAGTGGTGGGGGCACATTTCGACACAGCACTTGCCCAAAGATCATTGCAATCACCAGTGTTTCCAGCAAAACCGAACTTGCCAGCAGCTGTCAATATTGTCTACATTATTTTGAAACAATGTCGAGCACAGAGTCAAGTCGTTAGAGAAATAGTTTTTAGCAAATAACCAACATGTTTCAACATGTTTTTCTCTTTTCGTCATCCTGTGAAGAAAATATAAGAGAAATACTGGTTGGACAATCGTTTGTTCAGATTTCAAGTTTAAGAAAAGGTGCAGTTAGCCTCTAGAAAAGCTTGGTATTGAGGAAAGGTGACAGCAGGCTTTAGACTTTCGTTTAGGCTCTTGGGAAATCACTGCACTTGCTGAGTGATTGGAACTTTACTTCTACCGAAAATGAGTTGATAAACAATTAGTGATTTTTAAAAAAGATTGGTATGCTGTGAAATGTGTTTAGTGCAGCTAAAAAGCACCACGTTGCGTAGAGAAAGCTGTTAAAGCCAATTGTCAGAGAAAAGGCAACTGATATTGCTTGAAAAGGCAATGCAGTGAAGCATAACAGTTCGGTAGGGTGGTCTCGTAACAAGGTAATTTGGACGGCTTGCCTGATTGCAAAACTGATTAGTAGGTTTTTCTACTGAAGCACATCAACAGCACGTAGTAGAGCAAAATATTTATATGTCTGGGGCGATGCAGATATGTTAATGAGCAATGAACGAGGGATTCATGATTAAACAGGTTTAATTGGACACGAAGCAAACGATTGACGGTGGCAGGTGATTAGAGCAAGCAAGGGCACCAAAGAAAAATTGGCATTCACTTACCAGTGGATGAGTGCGAATGTTTGGCTTGCTGTTGCTGTTGCTGTTACTGCTGTTGGTCGATGTGCAATTAACAGAGTTAGTTGCAGTTGTTGGCGGCGCCACCGTGGAAACAGTGCCAGACCCACTGACTGCTCTTTGCGACTCGAGCAGTGGCACTAGGTCGGGCCTAGACTTGTGCTGCAGTGATGACTGAGAGTCTGTGCATCGTCCGTTCCGGTGAGAAAGCTGCTCCGAAGAGTTGCGCGGCTCGTTATCACTGCTCTTGCCACCATCAGGCCCTCTCGAAAGTGGGGAAGCAGTGTTCTCCAGAAACTGACAAGGACTGGACCTGGACATGGGCGACAGATCAAGTAGATTATTTGCGCTCACAGAAGTGGCCGATATGCGATTGATGGCGGTGGTGGTGTGAGTGTTGCCCATCGGAAGAGTAGATCCACTACTTCCCCGGTCAGCACGTGAGCTTTTGCGCGAACCAAGAGCAGTCATGGCAAGAACGCCACCAGGTAAAAAGTGCTCAAAGTTACGATAACAGCCAAGACCAGTGTTGATGGCCGAGTCTCCGCCGATGCTGGTTGTTTCGCCAATCTGAGATGGTTCACAAAGTCAGTTATCTGCAGTTGCCGATGAACTTAAGTCACTCACCTCGACGCTAGCTTGTTGATTTTGGCTTTCATTAACAAGGACGTCTATTAGATCCATAGATTTCACATACGCATCTCTCAAATTGACATGCTGAATGGAAACAATGGACCCCTCTCTTTTTGCACGCTCCAGAGCTTCTTTTCTTTTTAAAGCTTTTTCACGTCGCATTTGATTCTGAAAACATTCGGCGCATTAGTCTCTCACAATTTTATGATCACTGTTTACCTTGTAAAACTCTGCAAAATTATTCACAATGATTGGAATGGGTAGTGCAACGACCAGTACGCCGCAAATGCAGCATGCTGCACCGACAATCTTGCCAAAGATTGTTATTGGGAAAATGTCACCGTATCCTACAATTAATTTGTTTGTGAACTTCATGTCTAATTGTTGTGTTCAGCTAATTCAACATACCCACGGTTGTCATTGTGATGCTGGCCCACCAGAAAGTCTCCGGAATAGACTTAAACTTGGTATTTGGTTCGTCCTTTTCGGCAAAGTAAGCTAGACTACTGAAAATCATAATGCCAATGGCGAGGAAGAGCATCAACAGGCCCAGCTCTTTGTAGCTGTTCTTCAATGTAAAACCGAGACTCTGCAAGCCAGTGGAATGTCGAGCAAGTTTGAGGATGCGAAGAATGCGCATAATTCGGAAAATTTGAATTATTCTTCTCACATCTTGAAACTGTTCAGAGCCAGGACCCTTGTTGACATCGGCGAGAAAGAGGGACACAAAGTAAGGCATGATGGCGAGAAGGTCAATGATATTGAGGCCACCTTTGAAAAACTTCCATTTGTTGGGTGAAGAGGCAAAACGCAAGGCGTACTCTAATGTGAACCAAGTAATGCACACTGCCTCAATCATCGCCAACTTGTGGTTCTCCTCTTTATCGTTGGTCACTGGATCAACTTCTTGGAAGCTATCAATAGTGTTTAGTGTCAGGCCAATGGTAGATAAAATAATGAAAAGAATGGACACCACGGCGACTACCTGAATTGGTAAAGATATCAGATTTAACCAAAAATAGACCTAGATATGCTTCTACTTACCCGCGCTGAAAACGACGACGTTGGCTTTTCAAGCAGGTCCCAGATGAACTTTTGGTAGTATGCAAGTTTGCCTTCGCCAAAGTACTCCTCCTCTCTTTGTCGTAGCGATTCTGCCTCCTTTCGCATCTCCTCAAAAACGTGCTCCTTCCGCTGGTGGTACTTGTGCTGGCAGCAGGACTCCAGGTACAGCTCGTCGACGCCCCAGTACTCGAGGTCGTCGCTAAAAGCCATGACGCACATCTCCTCCACCATGTGCAGCTTTCCTGTGAATTTGGTTAGACATTTTGTTGACTGCAACTCGTTCAGCAGTATTTAAAAATGACCTACCTGTGCGATAAAAGTTGAGTATGGCACCGAAGGAGCGAGGGTGTCGATCGAAGAAGTACTCATTCTCCGCCAGGTTGTAGTCATCGCAAATCTGCACCAGTGCCTCGTGGGTGACGCACTCTCGCAGGCGGCCCAGTCGTGTTCGCGGCAGTCGGTCCAACGTCCGCCAGCTGACCTCGTGTTTGACACCGCCCACGTTGAGCATCACTCGGCGGTTGCTCTGTCGACTTCGAATGATGGCAGAAGGGCTCGCCGGCGTCTGCGGGTCGCCTGGCAGACAGCCCAGTGACCGGGAATGTGCACTGTGACTGGCGGCGTTTGCCGCCAACTCATTGGGCCACTGAACTCTTCCGGCAAAGTGTACCGTGGGCACTGATCCACCGCGTTGACCACCGCTGCCACTTGCGCCAGCCGACTCTGCTATCACAAGGTGCGTCCTCTGGGGCTGAGGTGGTGGCAAGGCGGCGGCTGGCGTCGGTTCCGCCTCCAGTTCTACCAAGTCAACCTGGTCCACCGCAGTACTGTCGATCATCTTTTCATGCGGCCACTAGGTAAGGCGTGGTAGCCGTGAAGATGCAGCTGATCTCTGCTCAAGATGGCTTGCCTTTCTAAATAAACTGCTGAAAATTAAAATTACAGAAAAGAGAAAATGAGTATGAGGTGAGGCTGCCAGTTTTTAAGTAAGTAAACTAGAGAAAAGAGCATTCACTGGCTACGGGTGCTTTTCTACTACAGCAACAAAAAGCTGCGCCAGCAGCAGCAGCGACAACGACAACAGGCAACAGTGGAAGGAGAAAAGGAATGGCCAAGTATAGGACTACTGGGTCGAAGAGTAGTACCGACTAATGGACTGATCGATAGCAAGGTGGTGGAAAATGGCCAGGAAGATTGCTTCCTAGAGGGCTACTGCTGCTGGCTCGTGCGGTCGTCAGAGCTGCATTAGCAGTAGCGACGACGTGCTCAATTGCTGCCGATGGGCAGTCGTTTTTCTTCGCGAGCATAGGACCTACCAAACCTGACAACGACTAACCGCAAACTGAGCTTAGAAAGGGCCAGTCTGCTGGGTAGGAGACACACAAAGGCACCCCCGTCGAGGGCGTTCAGCGCTGGCAAAGCCGCACTTGCGGACAGTGATGCTCGTACAGGCAACAGCAGCATCGGCAGCGTCTGCGACACTTGAAGCGTCGGCAACAGCGGTTTACACAATGAACATGAACATCAGCTCTAATAGCAATGTTAGCCCGTCCATTCAAAGACTGTCTCCAGTGAATCTTGTGCATTCTATCTAGATGGCCCGCTATTACCGCTCAATGTACCCAATATAGCTGCACAGGACAGTGACAATGGCCGCAGAAAGAGCTGGAGCGAATGAGACGGTTGTTCGGCGCTGAGGTCATCACATTCCTTCCTTCAATTGTTGTCATTACACAGAGTTGAACATTAACAAAATGACACTGTACAATTAGTGTACTGCTCCGTGTGAGAATAGATTTGGGACGATGCTCAAAGAAATTAAAACACAGAAGAGACCAGTCTTAATCACAATGTGTTTTATACAAAAATACTTTTTAGAAACTAATCAACGCTGGGCACATATTGAAACAAAACAGCAGTTTCTTTTTGCAGACAAAACAATTAAAAATCGTGCTGTTAAAAATGAAGTGTACGCCGCAAGTGAAAAAGTTGCCAGTTAAATGAAGAAGACTTGCTCCAAAGTAAGCATTTAGGAAGATGACAATTTAATTCAAAATATATACCGATTTTAGTCCGATTTGTCATTTAAAGATGTACAAATGTAAAAAACAAATGTTGATTGTCAATGTTGAGAATGAAATCAAACTAGGGCAGTCAAGCACATGGCGACCGAGGCGCGCAAGTGCAAACGAAGTGCGAGAACGGCGATGCGCGCGTGTTCGTTATTGAGGAACGACCAAGAGAAGGTTTGTTTTTGAAGTGTCGACTTCATCTTGGCCGTCCATGCCATGCAAGAGTGCTCAGTGCTCGGTGCTGTTTCAAGTGTTCAAAAGTGCTGCTGCCGGTGCAGTGCAGTGCTTCTGCTGGTGGAAGCTGGTGGTGCAGTGGAGGGAGAAGCAACGCCTAATGGAAATCGGTGCCTGGTTCGACGCCTGTCTCACCCTTGCTGCAGTGTCGTGTCTGCAGTCAGTGCCTGCTCATGCTAATGCGCTCTCCATTGGTGTCGACGGTGATGGTAGAGCTGCTGATGCTGGTATTGGTGGATATTTTTGAAGGCGGCAAGAAGTTATCTGTTGCGGGTAACAAGCAACGACGAAGCACTACGAAGAACCGGGCGACGACGTCATTGAAGGAAGGCAAGGCGGCTAAATAAAGACGGCACGGTAGAAAGCATCCAATGGGCACCGGTCCGTCGAAGCTGCCACCGTTTTGGCTTTTTGTTTCCAATTGCTGCACTACAAAAACTGTCGAACAGAACTGAGAGCGAACATAAACAGACTACTCAAGAGATCGATGGCAAAGTCAATATATCCGGTGGAGGTTGGGAAGCCAGTCTCAAGCTGGTCCCTTCAAGGACAGTATGATGAATAGGACTGAGAGATGAAGTGATGAAGCACCATCAACTAGATCGTCACCCAGTGGATCACCTTCAAAACACACACACATGCACTTCAATTGAAGTACCGCCGACTGTGACTGGCAAACTTGGAGAGAGATCGAAGAGAAGGACACACCGAGGAGTGCAGAGAATAACAATACTTGCCAGTGGGTGAGTTCGACGCTGAAAGAAGTGGTTGCAGTTATTCGCCAATTCTCACAGAGTCAACAGATCGTCGAGAATTGCTACATCTGCTGATTGAGGCACAGTGGTGAGCACACAGCTCCATCTTCAATCATATGTCTTGCGCAGGGCTTTGCCATTCATCAATGAATTGAAATCTGACACTGACACTCACACACAATACCCGCATATGGCAGAAGAGAGGCCCAAGCACAGGTTCACCGACACACACACAGTTCGCAATCGGCGTTTGCCCGACTCGGTGGTTCAATGGCAATGATGATTGTCACGAAGTGTCTAGAGTCCTCCGTCATGTTGCCACTGGCTTGTTTGGTTGCCTTGCAACACAGTTCACAGTGTCACAAGACAGGCAATACGTAAGGAATGAGACAGACTGAGGCAGAGCGGTGCGTGCTGCTTTGAAGTAGAGTTTCGCCCTATATCAATAGTCAAGCAGCAGGGTAGTCGAAGGGGCAAAAAGGTGCTTCATTCTGGAGCAAGTTAACTTTTGCTACCACTGTACGCCACAAAGAAATTGACTAAACTCATTAGAGACTCATTAGCAAATCAGCGACAAATGTGTTTCTCCTGCCGTCGGTGATTCAGTGCTAACTCAACCGCATTCTCTCATCCTGACAAGTCAACAGTGCTATCTGTTTAAAAACTTTCTTGAAAATCGAAATCAGCGTTGACTTACTTGCTTCACTTGGCTCATCACTTGACAGGCGCACTGGCACTTCAAAGGCAACCAGCATGTTTCAATATTGACGATAATTGGTCACTGCAGCACATGGGAAAGAGAACAGTTGGGGCCTCGGTTCACTTCACTGTTTGACATCGAAGAAGGTGAAGAACTCCTCGCCATAGCAAGTGAGGATAGATGGCAAAGTGGCACTGGTCGCTGGTTACTGGAGCCTTCTGTCTTTCAATGACTCTGCACTGAGTGACTACTACTGCAGGTTGCTGTGGTTCCAGAAGACAATACCCAGTTGCTGTTGTTTCGCTGTTGCTTGCTCTCCTTCGAGTGGTGGTGCATTCCGCTGGCTTCACTCCAGGACTCCACTGCTGCACAGCAGCAAATCCGTGGCCTGTCGTACTGGCGGCAAAAGGTGCCACTGCTAAGGATGCAGCCGCGGCAGCACTCTGACAACAACGGCAACAGCAGAAGTAGCAGCAATTCTCTCTATGTATTCTTGAGGCAGGCAGGCAGTGAACGGCACGGGTATTCGGGTTCGTCCGTGTGCTGCTCGCAGCTCCATCGCAAATGTCAGAATGGAAACGAAGCGGCTGACCTGCTCAGTGATCCATTGAGCAAAATGGCATCACTGGTGGCCCTGCGCTTTTCAATCAGGCCGCTATATCTTGTTAATGAACTCTTTTTAACTAATTTTAAAATTAAAAATTAAAAATTTTGAAAATGGTTAACCACAAACATTAAAACATTTTGCTTTAGTTCATATTTGGGCAACAAAAGGCAACAAAAGGATCAAATGAAGATGTTTATTTCTTAAACAAAATTAAATTTCATTTTTAAAAGTTCCTAAAATGTAAACAAACAAAAGTGTAAATTTTTAGTCAACTAAAAATTGGTGCAGCCAAAATAACTTACTTGGGAAGAAGTCCACTTCGCTTGGCCAATCGGTTTATGCAGTCGTCAGATTCGCCCTAAAAGAAGCAATTATAAATATAAAATAAGTTCCTGGACCTAAACAACAATAAATACCATTCGTCGAAGAGCACCGCAGATGGCGAAAGCAGTCTGGGAGTTTCGGTACAGGCCATTCTCATCGACGTCAACAAAGGACATCTGCACGGAGGCGTGATCCTTGGCGTGGATGATTCGGTTGGAAGCCGAGCTGTCCAAAAGCAAGTCAAATTGTCAACAATAAAGCACGCGCTAGAAAGGCCTTTAAAACATACCATTTTCGTGGGATGTAGAGATCCACGCATTCGCCGTTGTCGTTCTGCATTCTGTTGGAGTGGTGGGTGTGTCTGATAAAGGACCAGAGAGGACGCAAAGCGCGGTGGTAGGGCAGCAAGATTTGCCGTAGACTTACGCGGAAGGAAAGAACACGCTGTAAAAAGTTGTTACGTACTTTCCGAAAGACGAGTCAAACACAAACAACGTATATTTTGCTTTTCAAAAATTAGCCAGATTTTATACTTGGAAAAAGCGAGGTTTGAATGTGACCAGGTTGGGTGGGGGAAGGGATTGTTGCGTGAGTGGCAAAGATTCACTTTTACGTGCATCCTTGTAAAGGGTCAGTCAGTCAGATGGGTGGGTGGGTGGAAAGGTACAGGGTATCACTTCAGTCAGTAGAATGGTATGTACATTTAGTGGAGATGTTTACGGTTCAAAAAAGTGTAGATAGACAGTCAGGAAGAGCTTGGTATTTACATATCAAAAGAATCACAAGTCGAGAACACAAATGTCTTTCAGCAGATGAGTATGGAAAGTCAATGTACATAGTTGCAGGTCTGTAGAGAGGGTGTAAAAGTGGCAATTTGGGAAATACTTAAATTAAAAATGTTCAACCAAGTGAAAGACAGTCCAAAGAGAGAAGAGCGCAGAAGCTGACAAGAATCTGCAGTTCGAGAGCTGCAAATACTTTAAAATACGAGCAAAAAACGTTTAAAGTTGCTTTGGTTTGTTGGTTTGAGCAAAAAAGGAATGTCGACTTGATAGAACTTGAGAAAGCTGTTTCGGATGATGGTGATGGTGAAGATGATGAATGCTAGAACTCTTCAGCGTCCCTGTAATTGGGTTCAGCTGCTACGAGAAAGTCGTCAAAGAAACCGTAAAGGTACTCGAATGTAGGCCGCTTATCCGGGTCAGCGTCCCAGCACTGGCGCATGATCGAGTACACCGAGTCGGGACACTCGCAATTGGTAGGTTTTGGCATCCGGTATCCGCGCTCAACTTGTTCAATCACTTCACGATTGTGCATTCCTGCAAAATTACAAAATTAATGTTAAAATGTGACGACAGATAAGGCAAATATCTTGGCTGCTACAAATATCTAAATTACCTGGATATGGTACTTGACCGTGGGTGCACAACTCATACAGCAAAACGCCATAACTCCAAACGTCAGATTTTATGGAAAACTTTCCGTAAAGAGCCGCCTCAGGTGCCGTCCACTTGATGGGAAACTTGGCTCCTTGCCGGGCAGTGTACTCCGAGTCCTCGATGACCCTGGCCAGGCCAAAGTCGGCCACCTTCACGACTCGATTCTTGCCGACGAGAATATTTCGCGCGGCAAGATCGCGATGAATCAGTTTTTGACTTTCCAGAAATGCCATTCCACTGGCAATCTGCGCCGCCATGTCCAGCAGGTCGTTAATCTTTAGCTGCTTTCCTTCTCGTTTTCGCAGAAAGTCCAACAAGCTGCCATTACACATGTACTCGGTGATGATCAACAGTGGCTCGCCCTGAGAGCAAACGCCAAAGAGCGGCACCAGCTTATCATGACGGCACTTTCTCATGATAGCTGCCTCCTCTAGAAAAGCCTGCGGCGACATGGTCCCCGTTTTCAGCATTTTAATGGCCACTTCGACTTGACCACGATACGTTCCATGAAAAACTTTGCCAAAGTTGCCGCCGCCCAGCTCTCTCATAAACTGCAGGTCATCTCTTTCGATTTCGTCCTTTTTCGATGGCCACAGGTAGGGCTTTGCCTTGGGACAGGCACGCGTGAGAATGTGACAGAGGCCGTTGGAGCCTTCCGAGTAGTACGACACCAGTTCTTGTAGCGAGGTGAACGTTTTTCTGGTGGTCACATAGAAGCCGCCGTTATCCATGGCTTTGATTTTGTAGTGCTTCACATGTTCGCGTTTTTGAGGATCGACGTCTTTGATTGATAATGAATAGGCGCCTGCTGTCTGCTCGCTGTACCGAATAAGAAAGGTTCCACGAGCATTACTACTACAGAGGAGTAGTTTTTCTGCCTCTCTCCTGGAGATTTTGCCGAAAAACCACCTAAAAATTGAGGTGTTAGTGGGTAGCCCTTCAAAAGGCACAACCATCGGCGATGCACAAAAAAGCACTTACTCTTCCATTTCGATGACCTCAGAGACGACATAGTTCATGGGAATATAGCCCTTTTGGTTTGAGGTAAGATGCTTTGCGAGCCACCAGTCAGGGTCACTGTCGTCCATGATTTGGAGGCGATCGCCCTTTCGGAAGCTGAGATCACCCTCATCGTTTGCAAAGTAGTTGTACAGTGCGATGACTATCTTGTTTGGAAACTTTTGGGCTGCTGCTCCAGCGGATGCTTTTGCATTAGCTGGCGCCGCCTCAAGATTGGCAACCGCTGCTGATGTTTTAGCATTCGCACTCGGCGGTGAAAGCAAGTTCCGATGAGAGTTGTCTAACTTTGAGTTAGGCGAGCGATTGTTGTCGCAGTACGAGTCTTTGGAACTGGATATGAAGTTGTTCGAGTCTTCAGAAGTTACACAGTTGCCCATTTTGGACAGTTCAAGGCACGCGGTGGTGGCGGTGGCGGCGGTGGCGACAAAGACGTAGTCAGGACCTAATTGAAAGATATGGTAGATAGTAATACTTAGAGCAAACACTGAAAGGCAATAATGTTATGGATATTGCACAGCAGCAGTTCCAACTGGAGAGTTATCGACTACCATGGCTAAACGAGTGACGGCGGCGTCAGTGTCTCGGGTGAGCACCGGCGTAGAGTGGAACGCGGCCGCAGTGGCAGCAAAACACCAATGAGGCTCGGATTTTACGAGAGCTTACCTCAACGCTAATGAAGCGAGTAATGGCGAGTAAACAATGAGCAATAATCGTTACGGGTTTGTCGGGCAAGTGTTGTCAGTCGGACGGTCGGCGGTTAGGCTGCCAGTCAAAGGGCTGAAAAGGTGAACGCGCCAATTGGGCCCGCACATTGCGAGCGGTAGGAGTGGACACAATGTGGTCGGGTAGAAGACACCCGCCGAGTGCGGTCACATGATGCGGACGAGACGACGATCAATGTTGAGCATTGGTTATTGCTGAAGATAGTGATGAAGATGAAGATGATGATGGAAGTGGTGGTGATGGTGCTGCTGCTGGTGGCGGTGGTGATGGTGGTGATGGTGGTGGTTGTTGTCTAGCAGTCCGGTGGGTGCGCCCGGTGGGGACGAATGGTGATAATGCCCAAGTTGCAACAAGCTGCTGCTGACACTCGTCCCGACGCTGAAGCGACTGCTCACAAAACTGCGTTGACAAAGAATGAGGGAGAGGGGAGAAGGAGAGACTGATTTACACACAGGTAGCAAGAGTCACTTCGAGTTGAAGGAAGGCTTCTCCTTCACCTTCATCCGTCTCCGACAGATACCACTACGGTCGTTACGGGCTTTGGGTTGCATCAACGTTTTTCAGTGTTTACGATTTTGTTTTGGAAATTGCTTTTGGTCATCGCCGCCATGTCTGGGAATGGAGAAACCAACGGCCAACCGACGGCCTTTAAATTTGGTGGCTTCAAGTTTGCCAAATCTGCAAAACCCAAATCAGCAATCCTCCAGATAGAAAACAAATTTCAAGCGGAAAGTGCTACCGAAAACAATGACAACAATGTGGATTTTATTACAGTGATTGATGATAAGCAAATAAAGGGAACCAAACCTGAATCTTCAAAGACCGGTGAATTGATCATTCCGTTTATAGCTGTGAACAAGTACAAAATCGCCAAAACTAAAACGGAAAATACAACAGACACAACTACCTCAACAACCGAAACCTCAACTGCCGAAAGTGACACTGCTGGTGATCTCATTTCCAAAGCAAAGCGAGAGCTAATTCAAGACGCCAAAAAATATGAAAATGATCAAGACGATGCAATACCAGCATGGAAATTAATGGTCATCAACAAAGCTCCTGCTGAGTATGAAAATGATAGCAAACTAGATGTTTCCATCAGGCCTTCAGAGCCCACTCTGGATGACTATGAAAGTGTTCCTGTGGAAGCATTTGGTTCTGCATTATTACGCGGAATGGGATGGAAGGCCGGAGACCCGATTGGCGGCATCAACAAGGCAATCACGCCCATCTTTGAGCCTCACATTCGAGCAAGAGGTCTAGGACTTGGCGCTGATGCTTCGCTACAAAAACAGCTGCAAAGTTCAGAGAAAGACAAGCGGAAACATTCAAATGATGGTTTTGGCTTGAAAAAACAATCTGTTGATGAAGAAAAAAAGTCAGCTCCGCCGACAAAAGAGTCGGTGGCAAAAAATGGTGGTCATCATCTGGATACTAAAAGCTCTCGATCTTCTAAGCATTCTTCGCACTCACGTGAAAGGCGTCACCACAGTCGCTCCCGATCTCCATCAAGGAAAACTCGTGATCATGTTTCTCGATCTGACTATCCAAAGGACCGAGACTCCACTCACAGTCGACATCGGCCAGTTTCGCCGAATTCACGAAAGTCGCCAGTTGAAAGGTACAATCGTCGGCGATCACGTAGCCCACCCAGCAGACGTCACCGGTCACCAGACATTCACCATCGGCATTCTGATTCTCGTTCTCTATCGCGAGGTGCCAGCAGCCACTCTAGTAAAAGACATTCTCCTACTTATTAGCAAAAATGCAAACTCTCTTGAGGGACTGTGATTGACTGTGATTGAGGTCAGTATTTATTGCGACTACTAATTTAGTTTATTTCAATGAATTCTCGCTAATCAAAAGAAATATTTTTACTTTAGGCATTTTGCATAAAAATTTGCTGACATCATCTTTTGGAAAATTGCTTCATACTTCTGCTAAAAAGGAAAACGGAATAGAATTTTTATTGTACTTTGTTAATCAGATGCAAAAAAAGTTACAATTTAAATTTTTAAAGCATGAGATTTAAATAAATGGCGATATAAGCATCCAAGAAAAGTAGATAAAGTGGCCGATCCAGTAAAGTTCACCAAGAATGACCGTCCAATTCTCGTACTCGAGAAAGCCAAAAGATGTGAAAGCATAGCTGAACCTGAACAAAAAGAAATGTAAACGTTATAAAAGAAATATAAAAACCAAAGCATTTAATTACATAAGAATCACATGCAATCGCATTGCAATGTATAGAAGGCACCGAACGATTGAGTTGTCGAGAAATTGTTTAAACTTTGGATTTCGTGAGCATTGTTTGCTGACTATGTTTCCGATCTGAAATAGAATACATTGTTTCTTGTTAATGCTTATTGAAAAATAAAGTTACTAGGCACTTACATCTTTTTCCATGACCATTATAGCCATCTCTAGGGCAAATGTGTTGTAGTAACCCAAAGAAAAGCCATGCCAGATTGATAGAAAAAGAAGAGTCATGAACTGGCTCAAAAGTTTAGAGTTGAGGAACTTCAATCGCTTAAAGATGTACCGAAAGGCAAATTGGTTTGTCGTCATGTTGAAAGACTCGATCAGGCCACCAAAAGTGGTTGTCGTCTCATACAAAGTGACATTGATGTTAAAGCAACGATTTATCTCTCCTGAAGCCGGGTCCCGTGAGATGCCGGACATTATGCAGCCACCTTCGGACAAAAGCCATGCTGAGAGGTACTTGCACAAGACGACCTTGTTGTGAAACGCCAAAAGGCACAGTTTGGCCAATAAATTGTATGATTTCTGAAAACGAACACAATTTTAATGGTTGATTTTGTTAAAACAGCTCTGCAAAGTACACTTACAAATGCTTCTGAAGTGAAGTAGCTTGATGGAAGATATGATAGTCCCGTTTGGTAAACAGCAAAGTACAACACACCCAGGCACATTCGAAAGACCGATTGCTTCCAACTAAAGCCGATAATACAAACGTACAAAAAGATAAAAATGGTAAGAACACAGACCCTTTTTACTTACCAAAAAGGCAGTAAGTTTTCTTTACTTTGGATAAAAACCAAAAAATCTTTAAATCGAAGCTGAGGTCCTATAAGAACCACACTGGGAAAGTACGATTTTGAAAGCGTTTCCAGAAGGGTGGGAGCACTTTCCAAGGCAGTATCTTCATTGGTGCACTGACCACCTTTAGCTTTATTGACCACATTTACCCGGCCATCATAAATGTCGAATCCTTGAGCAATTAATGACAGCGTAAGGACACACTGTGGTAGGGTCCAGGTAAAGGTGGTGCTGTGGGAGCTTTTATTCAGGTAGTACCCGTAGAGGAGATAACTCTAAATAATAGATAAACAGTTTTTAAAAATATGCTTTTCCGTAAATGTATTGACCTACCGAAACAAAGGTGAAATTGACTGCCACCATCGTCCTTGTCGGACCTAGCAGTTTCATAATGGTCCATGATGCGATAATGGTAGCCAACGAGTGACCAGCGTCAAATCCTGAAATTTGCAAGAACTGTTAGTATATAATTTTCAAAATAATAATATTCCCATATTCCGTTACCAAAGTTGTAGTAAACAATCAGCAGGCCACTCACAACGTTAAATATGTGCTTTATTTCCACAGATCGTTTTACAAAAAGTTTATTATATACAATTCCTAAGAGGTAGCCTGTACATAAAGAAATGTAAACATTAAGAGAATATACATAAACAAAGCATTTAAATACATAATAACTGAGAGGCGACAATGCGAAAGACATCGTTTTTGATGCCAAAAGTAGTGGAGATCTTTGGATTGTCTTCGGTGGCGGCCATTTGGAGTTGGGAAATGAAGCAACTAGATTACGACTAGAAGGAGTGAATTGTGTGCACAAAGTTTGGGTGTGAGCAAGAATTGGACAACTGTACAGTGAGCAAAAGGCGACGCTGAGCCTGACCGTTTTTACATATTTAATAGGGGCAGGTTGGTGGTGACGGTCGGCAGTAGTTGAAGGATCGATCGATTAGAGAACGGTTAGAGCGGTGCCAAATGAAAAGTAACGGCGTGCCGCTGGAGCAGTCAACTGACTGACTGGGCAGATGAGCAAATTGAGCGTTCTCTGCTGCTGGTGCAAACGAACCGGTCGTTGGCAAAGCAAACTGAAAGCTTGCACATGTTCGATAAGGGCGGTGCGCATGGCTGGAAAAAAAGTCTGTCTGAGATTGGGTTCAGCTGGGCGGCTGTGTGAATCAATAACATGCCATGCAGTGAATGTGTATGTGTGTGTGTTTGTGTTCTGCCAATCGAGGTTGAATGATACGGATGAACTGGTGTGCATTGCAAAAGTGTGCTTCACTGGCGATTGGTACAGCAGATAAGTTAGGGGAAGCAAACTAGTGCACGAGGATGATGGCGAAAGTGTTGATGAAGCTCGGGATACGTGTGGTGAAATAAAATACTTCTTAATTATAGCTCTACTTTACTCATTCTCGGGCCCTTTTGACGTTTAGGAAGCGTAGTCTTCTTTTTGGCACTTCCGGCTGTTGATGAGTCTTTATTCTTATTTTTTGAACTTTTTTTGCTGTAAGGATTAACAAAATCTTCATCTTTTGGCACTACGTTCAGCTGTTGCGCCGCAAGGTTTAACATCTTTAAGCTCGTGTCGTCAACTAAATTGGCAGATATAGAGAAGGTAAGGCACCATTTGTACAAATGACTCCACTGATTATTTTTCTTCAGTATACGATCACTCATGGCAGGTAGCTTCAGAATAAGTTTGCTAAAAAAGGCACAGTTATCAAGAGTGTGCAGAATACTTTCAAGGACAGTACCAGTGGGAAGGTCACCACCAAGAATGTATTCAGAATTTTCTATCGTTGCTTTTGAAGCTTCCATAGCATCAAAAATTTTGCCGAATATCAGCAAGAGCATTTCGTACTTTTGTTCATATCGCTGAAACTTCTTCATCGTCTCCACTGCCTCGAAGTGCTGCCTTTCCTTTAGCATAAAGTAATTCTGAATATCTTGTCGAGTGACTGGCTTATTTGGATCACCTCTGACTGAAGCCACTTCTCCGGCAGCATACGACAACAACATGCCGGTGATTAGTAAGCCGGCACAAATAAGCTGACCTAAATGGTGGGAATTTAAAAGGGAAAAATTAGATCATCATCAGAGGATTAGTGTGCTCCAATCAAGTGGTGGTCGATAACCCAATCACTCACCTGGTGATGACATCGCGGAATGTGCGTACCCTGTAGGTGCAATCACAGCAAGTGCCGATCTTGAGACCAGAAAAGTGGCAACCTTTTTCCTTCTTGTCTATTTTCTGTCGCCGTCGCTTCAGTGGTAATAGCTCGGGAAAGTTGCGTCACACAAGTTGTCTGTTTTGTTTTGACAGCGCACTTTTCTGCAAGTAGTCCGGCGGTCAGACGCTGGTCGTTCTCTTTTGTGCCTTATCTCCTCCTTTGAACTTCCACCAGGGGTCCTTTTATCTCTCTTATCGTAGGGGAACCATCTGCGTGTTCACTATCAGTGCTCGTGTGGTCAGAGTTGTTTGACCATATCGCTGTCTGCAGAGGAACAGCATCGGCTGCAGCAGCAGCAGCATCAACAGATCGTGTCTTTCATTCAGAATCGCCACTTGCTAGTGAAGTAACGCCCCAAGACATATTGCACTACTGGTAATTAGCTGCTTCGCGTTGTCATGATGTTTGATGGCGATAGACAACCACCTCGGCTCCTACAAGTACCAAATCGATCGCCTCTAATCACTGCTCGGGCTCGCGAGTTGATAACCTGTCAGCGGTGCACTGTGCAGTGTTGTGCTCTATTGTTTCAGCAGCGATGCAAGTAGCTACTCCACCGGCCACTCTCCCGTTGCCTTTCTATGGCAACTAAATAGTTTCTTTTTTAAAACATTTTTAAAACTGCCAAGTCCTTGTACAATGCCTCCGCTCCACTAAAGAGCAATCCAGACCATTACTCTTGCTTCCGATCAGTGTGTGCGGTGGTAGTGCAGTGACCAGTTGATCACCAACCCTATTTTCGACTCAACCTTCTGTTTCATCACTTCGAAATGTCTGGTCTAATGAGAGCATTTATTCGGCGAAAGCCGATGGACAAATCGGAGACTGAAACGAAACTTAAACGGTGTCTTGGTGTCGTCGATTTAACTGCTCTCGGTTTGTAACTGTTACTTCCTTACAGAACACCTATTTCCATTGACCATTAGCCACAAATATAATTACCCCTTTCACTTCAACGCAGGTATTGGCTCCACTCTAGGTGTGGGAATTTACGTCATTATCGGCACCGTTGCCGCTCAAAATGCCGGTAATTTATTTATTGTAAAAAGTGGTTTTCGCTATATTTGATTGTTTTCCATCGTTTAGGCCCATCTGTTGTGCTTGCTTTTGCCATTGCGGCAGTATCCAGTATTTTTGCCGGCCTTTGTTATGCTGGTAAGGACTGATAAATCTTTAAAATTAAGGTGGATATCATTATCATTTATTCCTAGAATTCGGAGCACTCGTTCCCCGAGCAGGCAGTGCCTACATCTACTCGTACATCTCTGTTGGAGAGCTTATGGCCTTTGTCATTGGCTGGAACTTGATTCTTGAATACGTCATTGGCACAGCTTCAGTGGCGCGCTCTTATTCGGGATACCTGGATTCAGGTTTATTAGACAACCGAATTGAAAACTTCTTTAAGCAGTACCTGTCGCTGCCTGAATCAAAGTGGTTCTCCTCATATCCCGATTTATTCGCCTTTGCACTGACAATGCTCTTGACTGTCATGCTGGTCATTGGAGTCCAAGAATCAGCTCGCTTCACTACCATCTTCACCGGCGTGAACATTCTGGTCATTTTGTACTGCATCATTGTGGGCTCATTCAAAATTGACTTTCACAACTGGAACATTAGCCCTAATGAAGTGCCGGCTAATCAAAATGCCGGAAAAGGAGGCTTCTTTCCTTTTGGTAAATACTACTTTAAAATAGTCATCTTTTTAATGCTTGTTAATGACATATTTAATTAGGTATTAAGGGAATGATTTCCGGTGCCGCCATTTGCTTCTACAGTTTTGTTGGATTCGACGCCATTGCGACCACTGGCGAAGAAGTGCTCAATCCTCAGCGTGATTTGCCCATTGGAATAGTGCTTTCTTTAATCATTGTCACCATTGCGTACTGTGGTGTTTCTGCAGTGCAGACGCTGATGTGGCCTTTCTGGGACCAGGTAAGTGGGCTGGAAGAAAATGGACAGTCTCTCGTCGACATTCGCAAACAACTCAACCTTTTCGTTACTTTCTTCCAGAACCAGAAAGCACCACTGCCTTATGTCTTTGAACAAGTCGGCTTTCCTTTTGCCAAGAATGTGATCACAGTGGGCGCCCTCGCAGGTCTGTCCACCAGTCTTCTGGGAGCTATGTTCCCACTGCCTAGAATCCTCTTTGCCATGGCAGAGGATGGACTGCTCTTCAAGTTTCTCGGAAACATTAGTCCTCGTTTCAAGACACCTGTTGCTGCTACTATCATTTCCGGTCTCTTTTCAGCTATCATGGCCACATTCTTTAACGTGACACAACTTGCGGAAATGATGTCAATAGGTGGGTACAAATTGAAACTATACATTTTGTTTACTATAGTTCTTGTTTTCAGGTACACTGCTTGCCTACTCACTGGTGGCCATATCGATCCTCATTCTCAGGTAAGCAAGCAGAGCGTTTGCCGATCATTGCGTTTTAATCATCATTTTCTTGTAGATACAAAAAAGAAGATCAGACTGAGTTTGGAGCCGTGGATGCCATTCAAAGTGCAGAGTACACCGAAAGTCGAACAGATATTTACGAAGGCTCACTGTTTAGTCGAGTGCTCAACTTGAGCAATAAAACTTCTCCTGATAGTTTTTCGTCACGCATCAGTCTTATTCTCATTGGCCTAACGTGTAAGTTACATTTTACCCAGTTTAAACACTGTCGCCCTATTTATCTTCATCTTTTACCAACAGGTTTCTTTACCATTGTCTTTAACGTGTTGATGTTCTTCTACGAAGAGGAACTGTACAGTCTTAAAGTGCCTCTGTATGCGCTTATCCTTCTCATAGTAACGCTGGTGATCATCATTGGCTTGTACATTTGTCTGCAACGCCAGCCAAAGATCACCCCGACTGCCTCCTTTAAAGTGCCCTTCGTGCCACTGCTGCCGCTGTTGAGCGTTTTTAGCAACACGTACCTCATGGTTCACCTGGAGGAGTTCACTTGGATTCGATTTTTCGTCTGGATGGTCATCGGTTTTGCCATCTACTTCAGCTACGGAATCGTCAAGTCGGTTGGCTATTTAACCACAGAGGAGAGGAATCGTCTCAGTCTTGATTCGCCTGCAGAGGAGATACTCCCTGAGGAAGATTGAATGGAACGAAAAGCTGAATTGAATGTGCATGCTCAAATGTGATAAATCCACTCGGTCGGTGATCGAACATATCGACTGCTACTACCATAATATATTGACTTTACATTATTATTAATAAACAATTTTAGTAGACTTCTCTGTTATCCAAAGGTCACTTCACAGTTCCAAATGTCTCAAGGCTCAGCCATTCGTTTGGTTCATTTGGCGGGCAGTCACGTCACTGGAGACGTCATCAGTCGGATTGAGCTGCTCTAAAGACGTCCATATCTACGGTGGCTACCATGCAAAACAAACAACACGGCAGTCCACTATCTGATGCCTGGTTGCCATCGATGGCAAAGTGTGAACACACACACACACACACGTTTCGGTGAACGTGAATGGCAATGATTAGCGAATGTGCCCAGGACGTGTCACGCAACGGCCACAGCGGCCCATTTCCTTGTCTAGATAGATCCTATCAAAGGAGCCACTTTCACCTTCGCCGGCAAGTGACGCTCTCCTTCGGTGGTTCGCTCCTCCGAACACCTTGCTCTCTCTCTCTTCAGTGTACTTGCAGCAGGAGCAGTGGTAATCAGCATCATAGTATAGCATGCCTGTGAAGCCCTTCAAATAGTCGAAGAACGGTGTCGTAACTGAACACGGGGCTCCGATTGCGCCCAGTCGCCGCGATGCCTTGCCACTATCGATCGGGCATTGAAATTAGCAATCGGAGGCGGTGGCGGCGGCGGCGGCTCACTCGGAGCCGACAGGTAATCACCAGACACAGTAAGACACAGCAGGCTAAACCAATCGACAACTCTGCAAAGAACTGTGTGAGCTTTAGTCGGAGTGGAGTGGAGCTACCGTGGCCGCCACTTTCCTTGTCCAACTGCACACACACACTACTTGCTTCTCTTCGACAAACTGTTTGCTCTCTTTCTCTCTCTCTCATCACCGTTTTCTTGCGCACCAGTGCATTGCCGAAGCACATTTTTCTGTTCACTTTGTTGCCGCAGTTATAAGAGACGGAAGGTATATTGATTGCAATATTGACCATGGAGGATAGCCAACAGTTCAACTGTGTAAACGACACCGGTGGACAGCAATCGTTCGAAAATGCAAAGTGGTTCCTCGAGAATCTGGTCAACGAATACAAGGCCGGCTTTGATTCACTCAAGGCGATGCTGCCCTTCTGTCGATCTAATCTGGAGAGTCCACAGATGGACCACTTTGACTACGAGATTGCTATGGTGGAAGCAAACATAGCCCAGATTGAAGCTCAGTACAGTAAGTACCACTGAACCAAATGGGAGCAGAATTGTAAGTCAATACTTGATATCTGTCATTTTAACAGAAAACCTTGAATCAATATACCTCGAAAATTACACTACAAAATTACCTGTGGAGTACTACTCAAACACTTCAAACAGCATTCCACCCAGTCTCGAACCAAACTACAGCAGTCACCAGGTAGAGCCGGGTGCCAACTACAACTGTGAACTGCCTAGTTTAGAAGATACAAGTGAAAAGCTGTCCTTGGACTACCTTTTCGATGCGTCGGATGACTTTTTTGAGTTCATCAAAGCCGAAGACAGTGGGAACCTGTTCAGTCGGCAGCCTAGTCATTCTGATCAGGAGAACCATTCTGATCAGTCGTGCATGTTACTACCTATAAACTGTGATCGACCACCGGCAAAAGCGCCTAAACCAGTGAAAACAAATACCACAAAATCCAATCGATGTAAGTTGATGCAAGTATAGAGGTAGATTTACAGACATTTGTAGATAGACATAGACATTATCACTTAGAAATGCCACTCTTCTCATTAGCGTTCCGTTTACATCAATGCATGCAATAGTAGCATCCAAGTTTAATCAGCCAAGGACGTTTTTTGAACAGCTCTCAACAGCAAGTCGAACAAGTCGTCCAGTTCGCTGAAAAAGTCCAGGCCAAACGAGTGCCGCGTCTGGTACAAGTGTGCCTGGGAGGGCTGCAGCTTTGGCAGCTACTACAATGGCGTCGTCAAGCGACACAGTCTGAAGAGGCACAGTGGAAAGATTAAAATCGACAAGTCTTCCAACTCTTCGATGCACCGCTTCAAGTGCGACTGGCCGGGCTGTGAGGTGTCCCTGGTGGCCTACCACAAACTGGTGGAGCACAAGCGAAAGCACACCGGTGAGAAGCCCTTTCGGTGCAAGTGGAAGTCGTGCAACTACGCCACGGCTCGCCTCTACAGTATGATCATTCACGAGCGGACGCACAAATTGGATCCATTTGCAGAGTGAACATGTCACAGTGTGTGCTTGCTTGCTCAGTTGTCAGTGTCAAAGTGCACCACACTGCTCATCGAATGTCATCATAATTCGCCAGTCATCACTGCCATCAACGACATCGAATGGCACTCTTACTCTGGCTAAGGCATCACCAGGATACACCACCACCACCACCGCCAGCATTGAAGCAGTCATCACCGTGCGTACTGTGACAATTGCCATCCAAATTCGTCTCGACTAGCCGCCTGTGTGCGACCTCGCCACTTAATCATCATCCCCTTCTTCGCCGAATGACAGCCGCCTTGGCCAATTAGCAACAAACATTGTTTCGACTGCACATCTGGTGGAAGCTGTGCCAGTGGCCGCACTCTGCTAACTTCTGCGGTAGTTGTGGTGGTGGTGGCCTGCCTTAACGAGCCAATGTCAGCATGAAGCGTCGGCAGTGTCATATACTGCTGTTCACTTGGCGGCATCGCTACTAGCTCAGCACGAGCAGTGCCGTTATTTCCAATCTCTAAATTTATTGTACTTACTTTGCCTTCACTTTATTTTCACTTCTCTTCGCCACCATTACCACCACCACCACCACCATCGCACCACTGGCGCACTTTCAATTGTTGCGCGGCAGTGTATGCTTTCCATTGAAAAGTTTGCGTGCAATAAAAATAGCCCACTCGTTATATAGCCGGATGCGTAGGGAGAGTGGCAGTGCAATCGTCTCCCGCTGTCCCCTCTTTTCCCTGCCTGCTCTATTCCCGCATCTGTCCTTCAGGAACCGTTTTCCATTGGTCGGCCACGAGGTCGTGAGCGATACGGTAGCACGTTGCCTTTGCCATCTGCGCCGTTGCCTAGCCGACTCTCTTCACCGACTTCGTCCCGTTGTAATAATTTTCGCGCGCGCACACGTCCGGACACTGGCGAGGATCGCAGAGTACTGTGTGTATGCTGTGCACACCGTGCACCGTTCTCCTCTCCTCTCCTCTCCTCTCCTGTCCTCCTGTTTACCGTTCGCAGCACTGTCCGACGCAGTGCGCGGGCAATGCGACGCCATCGGTCAATCGACGACGCTGATCGACGCCGATGAGTCAGTCGCTGGCACTAGATGCCCACTAAAGCCCGCCAAACGCGTACATGTCACTTGGTAGCTTGTCACCGAAGACGATGGCAAGCCGTCTGAAGATGCTCCTCGCACTGGTCACAGTTGTCATCCTCAGCTATGGGTCGGCAGAAGGTATGTGAGACTATGGTATGTCCTTGACCTATTGTAGCTGACCGAGTGAGCATTTGTTGCAGCAACAGCCGATTTGGTCCTCCAGAAATGCCTGCCCAAGGCAGACATGGAGAACATTGTCATCAAGTGTAATGTACACGAGATAATCGCCTTCAAGGCGGCATTCTTCACTTCCAGCGCAGTCGACCAGTGTCCATTTGCAAACAGCAACCGGTCAGAGGAGGAGGGAGAGCGGGATGATTCCAATGCCATTAAGAGCACTTCGCTGATGAAAGCCAAAAGCTCGTGCACGGATGACCTTCGAATGACGCTAAACTCGCGGTAAGTAGGACTGTCACTCCGATTCCTTCCTTCCTTCATTCTTTGGCAGCAGCTTAATATCATTCCCGCCAACCGCTCTCCAGGTGCTCTGGTCGTTCCAATTGCACGGTGAATCTGCGCAAAATGCACACTGACCGCTGCCCAGGCTTTGATGGATGGATTAACATCAAATATACATGCGTCAGCCACAAGAAGCTAGTTCAGTACTGCAACATCGACCTGTCCGGCTCCTCGGGGTACGTCACCAACCCCGGATATCCAAAGTTTTATCCGCCATACGTATGCAAGTGGAAGATCAACGCCTTCCCCGGACAGCGAATTCAAATTGAAATTCTCGACTTGGCAATAAAGGAGCCTCGCCTGACAAAGACAAAACTGCTCGGCTATGACTGCACCGACCAGCTGGCCATTATTGAAGAGAATGCCAAGGTAGTGCAGCTCTGTGGAGATGTCAAGTCCAATCTGATAGAGTACCGCAGCAAAAGTGACCACCTGGTGATTGAGTTTGTCAGCTTTGACTTTTCACCCTCTCGAGGCGTCCTTTTCAAATACTCCCGTAAGTTGGCGGAAATGTGTGAAATCCTTCACAATGCACGGCTTAACAAATTAACTTCCGTTATTATTATTCCCAGTGCTGAACTGTCCTACACTGAAAGCGCCCTCCAATGGGTACATGATTCGAAATGGCTCACTGGCTTACTACTGGTGCGTCCAGGATCAGGTCTTTGAGAGCGATGGCGAGCCGAATCTGGTGCTCTTTTGCGAGCAAGACACCTACTGGAATGGCAGTGTGCCTCGATGTGTTCGTAAGTAGAGGGTCGAAGTTTACAAAGTAACTGAAGTTCGTCTAACCCAATTGAATTGCTCTTTACCCGTGTAGCCAAGGAGAATGTCACAGCGCCAGCGTACGCACTGATGCACCAGGGCAAAGTCTCAACCGCCGTGGCCGAATCGCACAGTGCGCCGGAGAAGTACGTCGTCAAGCGAACGAATATACGTGAGTCTATCAGAGCCTATCTGCAGTTCTGGTATTTTAACCTACTCCTCCTCCTTCTCCTCCAGTGCGAAGTCTACTCACTCCGGTCTCCTTTCTCATTTTCATTGTTCTTCTCCTGGTCATAATCATTGTCTCGCTTTTTGCGCTGCGAAAGAAGACAGCTACGCTGACAGCAGTCTAGAGACAGAGTCCCTACTACGCCCTTCACGCCCACTTTACTACCACTACTAAGAAGAAAGTCACTCAAGTCCCTGTGTGTGTCGCAAGACGTCCAAAGGAGTTTAAATCTGTGATAAGCGCGCCCGCAAAGCGCACAAAAGTTTGCTGGTCAGACCAAGGCGTTACAAAGTCCTGACAAAGTCCTCGTTGTTACCTATTTCCAGAGTATTATTACCTCCCTCACCGTCTTCAGTCATAATGTTTTTTTCCAATGTATATATTTTTATCAAACATAATATAAAAACAAGCGCACGCAGAGACCACAAATAAGCTGACTTAGTTAAGGCAAAACACCAAATGTGCTGGGTTGAATACAGACCCAGTTGACTAATTAGATTTTCCACGGCGAAATTTTCCCGTTATCAAAGATGACACAAGTGGAAGGAAGCGGCACTGACTGATTGGCTCGACCATTGGCACTCAGCTGTTCATTGCTAGGCAGATCAACAAAGTCGCGGATAAAGACATCAATATCGTGAAACAACTTGCGGTTTGACGTCACCAACTCGTTTAGCCTGGAGGACAACAAAAATGAGAAAAAATATGAATGGGCAAATTACTATTGCTAGCACTTACTTTTCTCTGTCAAAGAGACTGTTCTTCTGGATGCGGTAGCAGACATTCCGATTTAGATCTCGATCAAAGAGGGGAATGCCAAAGTGACAGTCCAACAGTGACCATTGGGCACTCTTGACAACGCCTGCGCTGACCGCCTGGCCATGCACCGACTGGTGGTGCTTGTACTTGATCAACGTCAGGTAGCCGCAAATCCGTCGTAAATCAATGTGCTCCAGTAAGTTAACAATCGCCCGATTGTCCTTGAACATACTGAATGACTGGTCTTCCTCGAGATTATCAAGCAGTGGCAAAGGCAGGTAGATAAGCTCATCGTCGGCAATTTTGATGCTATTTGCCGGGTACGCCTGAATAAGCAGTGGATTGTAGATGGCCGACTCGTTGATGGCAATGAGGGCATTAGACAGGGGCACAATGCCCGAGTCACGACCCCAGCTGGTGATCATCAGCGCGTCGTACTTGTGGAACATGTTCGGCAGAGCGTTCAGCCGTACGCCTTTGGAAAGCAACAGCGACGGTGGGCCGCACTTGGTGATCGAGTACAGGTACAGCTTGAACCAAATGGAATTGATCAGCGAGGACGCCCCAAAGTAGGGGATCTGCTCGCAGGTGATGATTTGCGTTTCATTGCTCAACGGCGCGACAGATATGAGCAGCTCGTAGTTGCGACTGAGCAGCCGCTCACACGACTCAATATCGAGATTGAGCAAACTTTCGCAGCGAATGAGGTCCAGGCCTAGGCCCGCAGCATTAGGAGCCTCTACTTCACAGTCAGTTAAATTTTTCGTCAGCTCAAGATTGTTTCGCAGGAACTGTATGGTCTGGCAGAGAATGATGGCGTGAAGAAAGTACCGCTCAGCTTCGCCGCCTTCCTCCTCCAACGTGAGCTCGTTGATCTTGGCCAGCTCAGTGACAAAGCTGTCCATTGACTCGTCAGACAGTTTGCCCACCTCAAACATGGTCACTGCGTGCGATTTTAAGCCAGGGGTCAGGTTGCCCATCATGAGGAAGGCAGCCAGTGTCGAGTCGTACAGCAGACCCATTCGCTTTCGGTTGTTCGACGCAATGAAAGAGCCCGTCATCAGGCTGGACGATTCGCCCGACAGCTGCTTGGTGATGGCCTGGCTTGGCTCGCTTTCACTACTCTCACTTACAGTGCTGTGACTGGGCGTCACCGTCGCCGTGGTCGATGAGGCTGTCGCTCCGGCCACTACGCCTGCTGTCGTCGTCTTTTCTTCCTCTAAGTTACTCAGAGAATTCAGAAAGTCGGAAATGTTTTCGGTCAACTTGGAGACGCTTCGCTCCGAGTTTGTCGTTTGCAGATGCTTTAGCCAGCTTGGATGGCAGGCGTTGACATTGATATCGTTATTTTTCTTAAACGCAAATCCTAGTCGACAGTACATTGAGATGGCGTTCTTCACTAGACTCAAATCAATTTGAAGCACATCAGATAGCTCCAAAATGGTCGTTTTTTCGTCAATAGAGACAAAAATCTTATAGAGAAGTGTTTCAAAATAGTCCCCAGTAGTGCGATTCATCACAAAACCTTCGAGCGGCGGAATGTAGATTAGATCATTATTATCGATGAGAATGTCAAAGTAGATGAGTCCTTTGATGTAGAGACTTTGAACGTCGTCATAGTTGAAGAGACCGGCGTTGAAAACCTTACTGCTCTCATTAAGAACCGTATCAATTAGACTCTTTTCATTTGCCGTCACCATGGACTTCATGTCGTCCTCGGTGATGTACCCTGGTCGCACCACCCACCAGAAATCAATGAACAGGCTGTCAACAGGTTTGCTCGGCAGTAGCTCCTTGATGGGCTTTTTGATCATGCCGAGAAACTTTTTCGAAGACTTGAACTGATTCATCAGATCGATATACTGATTTCGACCAATGCCAAGCAAGCGAACGCAATCAGCTGCGGTAAAGTTGGGCAGTGTATCGTAGTTCTTTTCAGACTCAATCATTTGAATGAGGATCGACTGGTAATATTGAAATGGCGTTGTTCGCATGCCTGAAATTATGTAGTTCGATAAATGATAAGGAAAAAGCATGTAGTGTTCCCGACTGTATCGTAGCAGTTGATCGTAGTAATCACGCTGACTCTTCTCTACATAGCGAACTGAAAGTATAAAGATTAATAGATGCAATCACTAATCAATGGTATAGAACTCACTTAAATTCTCCTTGTACTTTAGTTGGTGAACTATAGAATATTCCTTTATTTTCTTTGCGTACTCATCGGCATTTCCAACAAGCTGCAAATTGAGAAATCAGATATTGTAGTTTCAGTATTTGGAATAAAATAACAAAAGAGCAACTTAAAAAGTCAACAACTAGTCATACCGTTTTAACGTTTGCTGGCAACTTGACCCATGCAACATTCTTGGCAATGTACTGATTAATTTCCGCCATTGTTTGACAATACTGCTGGGATGTGGAATGTGAGGTGATTAATGAGAAAAAGGTGCTGAGTTTTTTGGGTTTGGTGCCGATTTGGCAAGATAGTGTTGGTCTGAAAGATTTTCGCTTGTTTGGGTTTCGCTCGCGCCATCTACTCTGAGAGTTTTGAGTTGGCGCTCTGCTTGAAAAAGGGAGCCAGCTTTGAAGATGTTTCAAGGGGTTCCCAAATTGTCGAAGAGCTCACAACCTGAACAGAGAATCCAGTGAGCATTTTTGTAACCGCTTCATTAGAGGAGTTTTCGAATGACACCAATATCTGCACTGTGAGATCCTCAATTGCTTCGTGTTGTTGAAGCTTCTGTTCAAGTTGTAATTTGAGTATGCTTTTCAGTAATCGTTTCAGTATGATTGTGCAGTCTTCGCTTGCCAAGTTGCCATTAATGTTTGAGAGGAAATCGTGAAGAACTAAAAAACCAGTTTCCAGAATGTCGTACAGTTCACACTGAAGCAAATGATCTAAAAGTCCATCCAGTGCGTTGAGAAGGTTCTTGGTGAATTTTAGCAGACTACATTTCATCAACGGGAAAAGGTACATTTGCATCGCTTGAAGATGTTTTTGAATGAGTACCGGTTTGGCTTGAATAGTGTATAAATTTTCCACTAACTGACCAAAAACTTCATCCAACTTTTGGTCTGCATCTAACATTGTTTTTAGGTTTTTTGACTTGAGAGCATGCTCCAAAGCGGGCTTCTTTTTCAAGCTCTCCACTAAAACTAGATGCAAATTTTTCATCAACAAATCAAATGTCTTTTTGTTTGTACTGTAGAGCATGTGTCGCAGCCTCAGGTAAACAAACTGATCGTAGCCATTCTTCTTGAGAATTTCAAAACAGTTCAGCTGCTCATCGTCAGCGTGTTTGTGCGTCAGTAGCAGGTGAAGGCACTTTAAACCGACAAGTTGGTTTTCAATTAAAAAATGTTCAAGACATTTGGTGGTCATAGGGAAAATGTCGTACACGTACAAGTGCAAACTTTCAACTCTGAAGTAGAAAAATAAATAATGTAAAGTGATTGAAATCGGAACGGAGTTACGCCAAAACTTACTGGATCTCCTCGATAAGTGGCATCAGTCTACTTCCAAGTGAGTCCACATTTGGATCACTACGCAATGATTGCAACCGTTCTTTCAGTGAAGGTGAATCGGACATTATGGCTCATCAATTTAGACCTTGTTTTTGAGTCCGTTTGATAACAGTTTTCTTTTTCCGAGTCCAAAAACAAAACAAAATCACATGTGACCAATTGACGACCGCAGGATAGGTGTAAATAGCGTAAACAAAAAAAACGAGGGGGA
>JAALOO010000566.1_pt1 | contig 32088 bp, 15 predicted proteins | sample 7257641 | NCBI WGS metagenome assembly JAALOO01 (sample SAMN14085613, study PRJNA598686) | mite metagenome | biome: ENVO:01001000; feature: ENVO:01001002; material: ENVO:01001226; isolation source: single female mite from University of Michigan culture on fish food culture... ...
GACCAGCCTGTAGACTTATCTCCTCTATATATGAGCGAATTATGTGCGGCCTCCATCAATTCCGGATTACGAAATGGGGAGATTTGCCCTGAAGGGTATAACCCGTATAAATGAGATATATGACGGTGATGATCGGTCGTTTTATCCATATCGGTAAGCCATTCCTGCAACTGGCTATGTTTACCAATCTGCATTGGAGGGAGTTTACTGAGCGCTATGCTTACCGAATCACGTAAGCTTTTCTCTCTATCCAAAATTTCTGATGCGTGAATAAAATTCTGAAATACATCAAACACCAACTGATTATCCATGGTGGTGCCTGCCGAAATACCAATGCTCCCTGGCATATATGAGTTTTCAGGAGAAATAGAAGGACTCACCACTAGCCAATCCTTCTGGGGTACCGGCTGTAATATGTCAAGATAGAAAAGTGCCTTACCCTTTAACACATCGTAATACGATTTCAAGAATTCTTTATCCCCAGAGTACAGGTAATGTTGCCATAGGTGCTGCGTCAGCCAGGCGCCACCCATTGGCCACATACCGTAATAGCCGCCGTCGACAACCCCGGTGATGCGCCATAAATCCGTATTGTGATGCATATTCCATCCACGTGCTTTATACATTTCACGTGCACTTTGCTTCCCCGTAACTGCCAGATCTTTAAGCATAGAGAAAAGCGGTTCATGCATCTCGGCCAAGTTGGTTACTTCGGCCGGCCAATAGTTCATTTCTGTGTTTATATTTACCGTGTATTTGCTATCCCAAGGAGGCGAAAGTTTATCATTCCAGATCCCTTGTAAGTTTGCCGGTTGTCCACCCGGCTGCGAGGAGCAAATCAAAAGATATCTTCCAAACTGAAAATACAACGATACAAGTTCAGGGTCGAAGGAGCCTGCAAACGTTCTGACACGCTCATCGGTGCTCATTTTGCTTTGATCTGAAACACCTAAATCTAAACTAACACGGTCAAAATAATTTCGATAAAATTTGATATGCTTCTTTAACGCCCGTTTATAGCGCTTTTTTATGGCAGCATCCATAATCGCTCGCGCCTTGGTCTGGGGATCCGAAGACAGATCGTGGTAATTATTAAAATTCGTTGCAATCGAAACGTAAAGCGTAACCTGATCGGCGCCCACTATATCAAGGTTCTCTGCGCCCGCAGTCACCTTCCCTCCCTTAACGATAGGTTTTACGAGACCTTCAAAACGTACTTTCCCTGTCTTGCTATCAACAGAGCTACCTGTACCTGTCATCTTTAAAATACCCGGTTCCGTACTCACGAGGGCCGATTTATGCGGAGAGCTCAATCCGACTTCAACATTTATACTTGCCTTTTTATCAGCGGTTAGCCGAACAATCATTACCTCATCGGTAAACGAGGTGAACACTTCGCGTTTGTATACAACCCCATTTTGTTTATAAGAAACCTTTGAGACTGCCTTGCCGATATCCAGCGTACGAGTGTACTCGCTAACTTCTCCCGCAGGGAAAGTCAACCACAGGCTGCCGAAAGTTTGGTAAGGCATTCCGTAATCTAATCCCGCTGGTGCTGCCCTCGGGAAAGCTTTATTAGACAGCGCCTGTGCCTGAGCAAACTCCCCTTTAGCGAGTAGATCTCGAATATTTTCAATATCATTATAGGTATCCTTTGGCACATTGTTTCCCGGTTCACCCGCCCAGATAGTTTCTTCATTTAGTTGAATCTCCTCTTTCACTACTCCGCCATAAACCATTCCGGCAAGCCTTCCATTGCCAATCGGCAATGCTTCATTCCAGTTCGCAGCAGGTTTGTCATATACAAGCATATTTGAAGACTGCTCCTGTGCAATTGCCTTTACCGGACGTAGCGCAAAAACACAAATCACACCCAAAAAGAGGATTTGATAGATAGGTTTTCTCAACATCATATTATTTTATAAAGTTTAATTCGTTTACTGCTAGTTAGTACTTCTCAGCGGTAGATCTTTTTGCTCTTGTGCGATTTGCTATTCCCACCTCAAGCTAAGTGGCGTTCTAATAGAAACATCCAAATGCTTAGGATCTTTATGCACGCAGGAAAAGTAAAATATTGGTTTACAACAGCCGTGTCGTTTAAAGCACAACTACTTCACTAGACACAAATGCAAAATAGCGACACGTGGACAACTTAGGGGTGGAAAAATTAATCAAAAAAGAGTACTTAAACACAAGACACTTACTACCAGGAAAATACCAACCTATCCATGTGTCAACATACTGGAAAATTCTTTGGGATTTATACCGTATTTCGCCTTAAAACATTTTCCAAAATATTTCGGGTCATTAAAACCGACTAGATAGGCGACCTCAGAAATATTATCTTTACCAGCATGTAAATAAGATTTAGCTTTCTCCAGACGCATATCGCGAAGGAATTCAACGGGTGTCTGATTGGTTAAACTTTTAAATTTTCGATAGAAAGTATTGCGACCCATAGCAACTTGATTTGCTAATTTATCGATATTGAAATCCGAATCACTTAGATATTCAGCAGTAATACGCACAACTTCCTTTAAAAAATCTTCATCTCCATGCGTCATCAAAGTTTCTTCAGGCATCAAAAGATCTTTGATATCTCCCTTAAGTCGTCCAAACAATTGCTGTCTTTTATTCAACAAATTATCTACCGAGGCGATCAAAAAGTTCATGTCAAATGGTTTGGTGATGTAGTAGTCAGCCCCATACCGCAGACCTTCAATTTGATGATGAACAGCATGTTTTGCACTGAGCAATATAAAGGGAATATGGCTTGTCTCTATCCCAGCTCTAACTGATCGGAGGAGGTCAATTCCATTACGTTTGGGCATCATAATATCACTGATAATAATATCAGGATGAAATCTTTCAATAGCAGTCCAACCTTCCTCACCATCACCAGCAACAAAAACATTATATCGCGAGGTCAATTCTTCCGCTAAGAAAGTTTGCAAATCTTTATTATCCTCTACAAGCAGCACCTTTAGCTTGGCATCATCCCTCGATTCATGCGGTTGTTTCAAGAACGAAACGAGATCATCCTTGTCTTGTGGGGCCTCTGGTAGCACACTGCTTGTAGGTCTAGTGGAATTGTAATCTCTTTGCTGGGTGAGAGCTCCTGGAAGTACGATAGTGACCTGCAAACCGCCTTGATCTTTATTCGAGGCTGTGATGCTTCCTTGATGTAGCTCGACAAGCTCCCTCACCAAAGCTAGCCCAATTCCAGAGCTCCCGCCGGAAGTCGGCTTTCGAGAAGGAACCGTATAAAACAAATCAAAGATTTTATGTAATGATTCTTCGGGAACACCAGGACCGGCATCTTCAATAATTAACACTAAATCCGAAGACGCTACACTGGATTTAATCTGTAGCTCGACAAATGAATTTTCCCTCGTATACTTTATCGCATTGGAAAGCAGATTATTGATCACCACCTCTAGTTTCTGCTTGTCAGCTTTAATAACTAAAGATGGCAAATCGCAAAGCAACCGCACCGTTATGTTCCGCTCTAGAGCCGGTTGATCAAACACCTTTAAAACCTCACTTTCAAGCCATCCAACAATATCGAACACCGACACTTCTAGCTCAAACTTATTCTGTTGTATTTTTCGGACATCCAGTAGCTGATTCACAAATCGTTCTAGCCGTTCTGCATTACTGGTAATCAATCGCATGTAACTTCGCTCTTTAATGCCAAGCACTGGACTTTCTAACAGCCGCTGTGCAGGCGTTTTAATTAAGGTCAGAGGCGTTCGTAATTCATGCGACACATTCGTGAAAAATTCCATTTTCACTTCGGCAAGTTTGCGCTCTACTACAATCTTATTTTTAAGTACCAGAATTGTCTTTAAAAAGCGGTAGGCAAGCAAAGCAAATAAGCAAATCAACACAAAATATGCGAAGTATGCCCACCAAGTATTCCACCAGGGTGGCGAAATAACTATATGGAGCCGTTTGATCAGTTCTCCATCGTACAGATCACTTTCACTCTTGATTTCCAGTACATATTTCCCCGGATTCAAATTGGTAAACGAAATACGGGAAACCGCTCCGTTCTGTCGCCAGATACTATCGAGCCCCACTAAGCGAAAGCTAATATTATGATGCGCATAACGATAATCAGTAATAGCAACATCAAACGTTAGATTATTTTGATCATACCCTAGATCCAGTGTCTGTAAATATTGAACATTGCCAGAGCCCGCCTTCGCGGATTCCCTTGGCCACTCTTCATTATTAACTTTAAATGTGCTGATAACAATCTTGGGTGTCTTAGCTTTAACAGCATTCAAATTCTGATCAAAGGTGAGAACTCCGGTGGAAGTGCCCCAAAACAGTGTCCCTGAGGATGAACTGGCCATGGCCTTTTCAGCAAATCCAACACCTTGAAACCCATCGTTTACATCTAAATTCATGAACTTGCTCTGGGCGATATCAAGCCTAGAAAGTCCTCCTTCCGTTGTTATCCATAGATCTCCATCGGACCTCTCCAAACAGCTAAGAACAAAGTCATTGCAAAGGCCGCTGTCTGTCGTATATCTTTCAAAGTGCAATTTTCCAAAAGCGTCACCTTGAACTTTTATCAATCCTCCGCCGCCTGAGCACACCCACATCTCACCACGTTTTCCAGCATAAACAAACTGTAGATCATTATCGCCGAGTATATCCTCCTGCTGTTGTCCATCGCGGATAACTTTTACGCGCTTCTTGCGGTCGAAGATAACAAGACCATTAGTAGTAGCTATCCATAAATTACCCTGATGGTCGCTTGTAAGATGACGTATTTTCCCAAAATGTTTCGCCTTCTCATTATGTCCCAAAATATCGACCTTTTCAAACTTCAATTGATCCTTATGCTTTTCAGAAGCGAAAAGTCCTCCATCGAAAGTTCCTATCCACATTTTCCCCTCAACATCTTGAAAAATGCTGTACACCTGGTTTCCCTCCAGACCACCGGAATCCTTATCATAATGGTCAAGCTTATAAAAACTTCCTTCTGCAGTTGGAATCGCCTTATACAGACCATGTCCTTTTGTTCCTATCCAGATATTATAATTATTATCCTCAAATAAGGTGTAGACGCTACCTAAGCCTTCTTTTGGATAATTAGAAAAAAGTACAGGCTGATGTTCCTCCTGATAATAGCGAGAAAGGTCTCCCTTCTTTGTGCCAGTCCATAAGCTACCTGCATGATCCACTATGAGCGCACGCACTTCGTCACCCCACATTGATGCTGAATTTCCACCTGTCTTGATTCGTTTAAACCGGTCATCACCTATTACTAGCTTTGTAAAGCCTTGATTTTCTGTAGAAAACCACGCAACACCATTTCTATCGTAATAAATGCCATATACATGCTGAGGTAATAATAAATCCTCATTATCTAGCCCGTCAATCGTAAAGTGAAAATCTTCCTTCTTTCTGTCGAAATAACCGAATCCTCCTCCACTCATCGCGAGCCAAACCGTATGATTGGGGTCTTCAAAAGCACTAAATACCGTTGCTGAATTCGGATGATAATAAGGAGAGGATATTAACAAGGCTTTATTATTTTTAATATCATATTTCAAAGCCCCACCGTTTAGCATTTCTACCCATAAATTTCCATGGCTATCTTCGAACATTTTACGAAGAGCATGCCTGCCTGTATATAATACGCTTGCTTTTGTCTTTGTACTATTAAGCGATAGAATGTGACCATCAGCAGTTGTACACATTAGGTTTTTGGTAGTCTTAGAAAGGGAGATATCGTTTATAGATGCGCCAGTTAGCACTTCCGTAAAATGAGTTTCATTCGCAGCTTTGAAAAAAATTGAATGGCCGTCTACCAGTACATAGATACCACTCTGGTTTCCAACGATTTTATTTATAGCATTTGCGCCGCTATTTTCAAGATTGACAGCCTGTTCTATCCATTTTTCTCCACTCCTCTGTAAATGGAAAAGTCCGTGACTCGTACCCACCCACCGGCTATCATTAGACTCTTTATGAATGACATGTATGCCTATTGTCCTCTCGAACGAGCCTCCGATAAAAACCTTTAAATCCTTATAATGGCCATTGGTAGGTATTAGAAAGAGACCATCACTTTCACTGCCGGCCCATAAATGGGCCGAGTCAGCATAAAAAATTCGATTAAAATAAATATTCTTATTTTCGATAGCATTTATCTTTGAAGATACCTCATGAAATAGTTCGGTTTTTTTATCAAACCAGTACAGCTGCTTATCGTAAGTAAGAATCCAGATTCTTTCATCTTTCCCGTCGATAAGTTGTACCATCCGCCGACTTTTCAGACCCTCCTTGCGATCCCCGCCTTTTTTAAATGTCCGAAAGGACGTACCATCAAAACGATTTAAACCATCCCAAGTGGCCATCCACATAAAACCGTCTTCATCCTTAAGGATGCTTGACACGGAATTATGTGAAAGACCCTGCTTTCCTGAATACGATGTTAAAGTATAATTCGGTTGAGCTAAACCGATTTTAAAGGTGCTAAAAAGTATAAGTGCGCTTACAATTAAATTCCACTTATTACTCCTTAACATGATTATCGCTAATTGGTTATACAATATACCGCTAAATATAAGGAAATCATCCCGTTTCTATCAATTAAAACTTCGTCGTATTTTATACGATATACATGAAATTTTAAATTTTCGCTAGGAAATGAAACTAATAAAACGTCCCATCTACACTAGCCGTATAATTCCCTTCATCGATTTCTCCCACATAGAATAGACCCAAAGAATTAGACACTCTTAATCGTGAGTTATTCCGCGATTATAATAGTCAGATTAACATGAACTGTTTAATCTTCAGGTTTAATTAATGGAAATCTGTAGTAATTTCAATAAAGGAATTAGACCGATAGCATCAGTATTATTTCCCATAGGGTATTGTTCCCACCCGTTATATACTACATATTTTTTAACGGCACCAACTTCCTCGCACGCAGTGTGAAAACTTTTAGTTACGGAAGGTGCGACTGAACGCTTAATTTCAATAGCCCACACCTCGTTATTTGCACTTTCTAATACCAAATCTATTTCTTCTCCAGAACTAGTACGATAATAACTATATCTCCATTTGTTGGATAAGTTTTGAATAATATTTTCTATTACAAAACCTTCCCAACTGGAACCTATAACAGGATGTCCCATGAGTACTTCGAAATTTGAAATATGTAAAAGCTTGTGGAGTAAACCACTATCACGGAGATAAATTTTAGGAGATTTTACAAGTCTCTTTTTTGTATTTCCGGACCATGGCTGTAATTGCCGAACCATGTAAAAATCAGTGAGGATATCTAAATAAGAGCGAACCGTCGTATGGCTCACTTCTAAACTTTTACCTAATTCGGTAAATACGACTTGTTGCCCGTGATAATGTGCAAGCATAGTCCAAAACCGTTTCATACGCGTTGCCGAAATTTGAGGCCCCATAAAAGGGATATCACGCTCTACATAAGTCGATATAAAATCATTACGCCAATCCCAACTACTCTCTTCATCTTCCGCCAAATAACTATCTGGAAAGCCTCCTCTAAACCATAATTTTTCAACTGCAAATCCTAGCGGATCTTCATTGTAGATTTCCATAATATTAAACGGACTCAATTCGAGATAGCGAATTCTTCCATCAAGGGTCTCTGATGAGTGTTGTAGTAAGTCGCGGGAAGCAGATCCTAACAACAAAAATTGTCCGTTCTTCTCACCAGATCTTTTTCTAATATCGATCAAACCTCTAAGGACGCGAAATAATTCGGGTTTTAATTGCACCTCATCAATGATCATCAACTTCCCTTCAAAACGTCTGAGATATCCTTCTGGATCATTTATTTTGGCCAAATCAGAATCCAATTCCAAATCGAGATATCCATTCTCTTTTTCCAGTGCTTTCGCAATTTCCAAGGCCAGTGTAGTCTTGCCTACTTGACGAGGGCCTAGCAGTGCAACCACGGGCATTTGAGCAAGAGCACGTGCTAATTTGCTTTCAAGATTTCGCTGTATCATATTCAAAAATTACAAAATAAATATGTAGTTTGAAAGTCAAACTTTCAGATTACACATTTTACGGGGTTATTTTATGCAATCTGAAAGTTAAACTTTCAGATTGCATAAAATTAGCAAAGAATTGCGAACACATTTACAAACCATAAATACACCAGTTGAGCTAGAGAATATATTCATATCTCTTCTTAATAACGTTCAAGAAAAAACAATTACCTTTGTTTTACGGTTCGTATAGAACAGCATTAAAACAATACATGGCAGTAACTAAAATACACGATACAGCAGTAAAACCTGAAACAGCAGTCCTTGTTTCAGTAATCACGCCGGATAATACAGAAGTTAAAGCACGCGAGTACCTCGAAGAACTAGAATTTCTTGTTGAAACAGCGGGTGGCGAAACCAAACATATTTTTACCCAGAAATTAGCTTATCCTGACCGCGCTACTTTTATTGGTAGCGGGAAAATGGAAGAGATCAAACAATATATCATTGCCGAGGAAATTGACATTGTCGTATTTGATGATGAACTTTCTCCCTCGCAATTACGTAATATTGAAAAGGAATTTCAAGTAAAGATTCTTGATCGATCGAACCTCATCCTCGATATTTTCGCTCGGCATGCAAAAACGGCGCAAGCGAAGACACAGGTGGAACTTGCACAATTGCAATACCTTCTCCCAAGGTTAACCCGCATGTGGACTCACCTTGAACGGCAGCGCGGGGGTATCGGTATGCGTGGTCCTGGAGAGAGTCAGATAGAATCCGATAGGCGGATGATCTTAAACAAGATCTCTGTATTAAAAGAACGCTTACGAACTATTGATCGGCAAAACGAAACACAGCGTAAAAACCGCGGAGAATTAATTCGCGCTGCCCTTGTAGGGTATACCAATGTAGGAAAATCGACGATCATGAACCTGATCTCCAAATCAGACGTACTCATCGAAAACAAGCTATTTGCAACACTTGATACCACGGTGCGTAAAGTCGTGATTGACAACCTACCTTTCTTAATGTCAGATACGGTTGGTTTTATCCGAAAGCTTCCTCACCATTTGGTCGAATGTTTCAAATCCACACTTGATGAAGTCCGAGAAGCAGACATTTTGATTCATGTCGTTGATATTTCGCATCCTAACTTTGAAGATCATATTCAGGCTGTAAATGAAACTTTAAAAGATCTAGGGGCATTAGATAAGCCAATCGTGACCGTGTTCAATAAGATTGACGCCTATAAACCACCTGTTTCCGAAGATGAGAACGGCGAGGAGGTCAAAGTCACTTTAGAAGATTTCAGAAACTCGTGGATGGCAAAGAATTCAGATCCCGCGATTTTCATATCAGCGACCGACAAAGTCAACGTAGAGGAGTTTCGAGAGAAATTATACGAAATCGTCAAAGACCTGCACGTAAAACGCTATCCTTATAACAACTTATTGTATTAAATCAGTACGCGAGTTTCTTTAAAGAATAATACGATCTCCCGTCGTACTTATCGTCCCCCAGAGTATGTGCGCGGTGGAATTCGTTAGTTATGCGAACTGACAACGAGGGTTTGCAGCCGCCACATATAGTAATTCTTAGCCAATTTGGGCGCATCAGCGGCTACTTACTCGTTTTCGCTTTTAATTAAAATTAAGCTCATTAAAAAATATCAAATTGACACGATAATGATGGATTGGAATAGCTAACACTATCTACCACCAAGATTCAATAAGTTTTCATATCTATACTATTTTAACAAGCATTATTGATCAACGAAAATGATAGTGCTTACTTTTTTGTGAATATTAAAACATAATATTACAGGATCAAAATCCTATAATATTATTATAATTATGGATTTTAATCCTTTAATACCATAATATTGTAGGATTACCTATGATAACTTAAGACCTGCACTCGAAGGGAGGTGAAATTTAACCTTTGAAAAAGACAATAACATTAAAAACGAAATACAATCAATTAATCAAAGTCTTTTGCTTAACTTTTGTAACGTTGAATTCAGGATGGCAGTAAAAATTCCCTCAGATTATCAGGTGTAATAACCGCACTTGCGGAAATGGAATAGTTGTTCATAAATGTCGATGGAAACCGATTTTTCCCCCTATTCTTCCATTTAAATTCAAAAGCAAACAACTTACCTTCTCGTTCCTCAATAAGATCAATTTCTTGTTGTTGGGTTGTTCGCCAAAAAAACATCTCGGTATCTAATTTTTGATAGGACAAAAACTTCATACGTTCAGCAATGACAAAATTCTCCCAAAGGCTACCCACATCGGTTCGCGCGTTTATGCTCTTAAAGTCATTAATGATCGCATTTCGAATTCCGCAATCATAAAAATAAACTTTTTTCCCTTTCTTTATTTCATTTCGTACGTTTCGACTAAACGCGGGAAGACGGAAGACTACAAACGCTTTTTCTAACAAGTCAATATATCGCTCCACGGTTTTATAATCGACTTGGATCATCTGTCCAATTTCCTGAAAGCTAACTTCACTTCCCACTTGGAGCGCTAATGCTTTCAGTAATTTAGAAAGTACTGAAGGCTTTTTTATTTGATCGAGCGACAACAAATCTTTATAAAGATAACTCTCGGATAACAACTTTAGTAATTCAACTTTATCATCTATAGCGGTCACAATTTCCGGATAATAACCATAAATCAATCGATTTTCGAGCAGTCGCTTTTCTTCTAGCATTCCATGATGATCTACCATTTCTTGAAAACTTAAAGGGAACATCTTAAACTCAAATTTTCTTCCAGTTAATGGTTCATTGACTTTAGAGGACAATTCAAAGGCAGAAGACCCCGTTGCAATTACCTGTACGTCTTTAATTTGATCTGTAAACAGTTTCAAAGTCAACCCTATGTTAGGAATTCGTTGTGCCTCGTCTATGAAAACTATTTTCTTACTTCCTACAATAGCTCTTAAGGCGCTAGAGGTGGTATTGACTAGTAGTTCACGAACATCTGCTTCATCTCCATTCAAATAGAGATAGTCTTTCTCCATCAGCAAGTGTTCTACCAAAGTAGATTTTCCGACTTGCCTAGGGCCAAAAATCAATAATGCTTTCCCCTTAAACAACTTAGAATCGATTCGTTCTTTAATGACACGTGCAATCATAATATTAAATCATCAACGATAAATATAGTATTTATTCCTACAGTAAACAATAAAAATATAATAATTATGGATTCAAATCCCGTAATATTATAATAATTATGGATTCAAATCCTATAATATCATAATATTGTAGGATTTCCAAAAAGATGATCTATTACGAAAAACTCTTTTTGGCTCATATCATACAGCGTTATAAGGAATCTTCACGCCTGCATAAGCAAACTGTAACAGGCTGATGAACGGTTATTGCAAATAATTACTAGAAATATTGTAATATTTCTGGTAATTAATACAATTAGATATTATCAAAAATTTCTAAAAACTATAAAATCACGAAATCTTATCCCAAGAAATGCCTGGATTCTTCTGATTGAGATAATAGGCTAAAATTTGGTTTTGTGGTAAGCTCAAGGTAGGATCTTCTTTAAAAATTGCGATGACACTATTCCTTGCTTCCGATAAAAGAGCTTGATCGGTAGCAAGGTTAGCGATTCTCATTTCCAGAACACCCGATTGCTGTGTTCCAGAAAGATCCCCAGGACCACGTAGTTGCAAATCAACTTCAGCAATCTCAAATCCATCCGAAGTGCGAACCATAGTTTCAAGACGTGTCCTACCATCTTTAGAGAGTTTATTGCCGGACATCAGTACACAGAAGGACTGCTCCGCCCCGCGGCCTACCCTTCCACGAAGTTGGTGTAGCTGAGAAAGCCCAAAGCGTTCGGCATTCTCCACAACCATGACCGATGCATTTGGAACATTCACTCCAACCTCAATAACAGTCGTGGCGACCATGATCTGCGTTTCTCCTTTCACGAATCGCTGCATCTCAAAATCCTTTTCCTTCACTGTCATCTTACCATGAACAATGCTTATTTGGTATTGCGGCCTAGGAAACTCCCGTAACAGGTTTTCAAGACCCGCCTCTAGGTACAACAGGTCTAACTTTTCACTCTCTTTGATTAACGGAAAAACTACATAAACCTGCCTGCCTTTCGCAATTTCATCACGCATAAACCCAAAAACACGCAAGCGCTGGTTTTCAAAAAAATGCACCGTTTTAATAGGTTTCCGACCCGCCGGAAGTTCATCAATAACGGAGATATCAAGATCCCCATACATGGTCATGGCAAGGGTCCTAGGAATGGGTGTCGCCGTCATGACTAGCATATGTGGAGGGATAACATTTTTACGCCATAATTTCGCGCGTTGCTCCACGCCAAAACGATGCTGCTCATCGATAACGACAAACCCTATATTTTTAAACTTTACTTTATCTTCAATAAGAGCATGCGTTCCAATCAAAATATCGAGCGACCCTTCTTCGAGTTCTTGATGAATGATTCGGCGCTGTTTTAACGGTGTAGACCCTGTCAGCAATCGCACCGAACAGATCCCCTCTCCCAATAATGCAGAAATACCCGAATAATGCTGTTGCGCTAAAATTTCGGTCGGCGCCATCATACACGCTTGATAGCCGTTATCAATCGCCAGTAACATACTCAAAAGAGCGACAACCGTTTTACCGGACCCCACATCTCCCTGCACTAGCCTGTTCATCTGCGCTCCAGTATTGGTATCTAACCGAATCTCCTTAACAACTCTCTTTTGCGCGCCAGTAAGCGGAAAAGGCAAGCGGTCGTTAAAAAAAAGATTAAACTTCTCCCCAACCATTGTGAATCGATGGCCTTTATATTTCTGCGTATTCAACTGTTTATTTCGAAGAAGTCGCAGCTGGATAAAGAACAGTTCTTCAAACTTCAACCTGCGAACCGCAGCATTCAAATCATCTATATTTTGTGGAAAATGGATGGATAATAAAGCTTTCTGATAGCTGATCAGCTTATGGTTCTCAATAATATAATCAGCAAGCGGATCTTTCAAGCTGCGATAGATAGTTTCAAGCGCGGTTTGTTGTAATTTTTGGATCCCCTTGGTATCTAAGTTAAATTTTTTGAGTTTTTCAGTCGAAGAATAAACTGGCTGCATTGTTTGATTACCAATCTTCGCCTCACCAGAATTATAAAGTTCCATCTCCGGATGAGTTACAGAGATCTGACCGTTAAATTCTGTTGGCTTGCCATACATCACATAAGCCGCGCCCACTTGGAGACTCTTTTTAAGCCACGCCAAACTCTGAAACCAGACAAGCTCCATACTTCCAGTATCATCTCGAAACTGTCCAACGAGCCGCTTCCCCCTTTTTTCACCCTTTTCCTGTAAGCCCACTAATCTCCCTAGAACTTGAGCGCCGATCATAATGGCATCAACATCTTTAATTTTATGAAACTCCGTCCGGTCGATATAACGAAATGGATAATATTGCAGCAAATCGCCAATAGTAAATAACTGCAACTCCTTTTTGAGCACATCAGCTTTCTGAGGGCCAACGCCCTTAAGATATTCTATTGGTGTTATTGCAGATAGTTCAGCCATGCCAGTAGAAAGCTAAATTAAGAAAATATTAGCACTCACACACGCCTGCTCCCATAGATTCTTCCAGAACGTCACATTGTATATTCTACCCAAGAACGATATCTATTATTGAGAAAGTAGATGTCCGCTACTTATATAATTGGTTCGTTACGGAGATTGTGATTAATTCGCCAAATACTTCTCCTATATTATCCTTTGTAAAAAAAAGCGATACGAGCATTAGCAAAAAGCGAAATTTCAAAAGTTGTATCCTTAATATTACCTTGTATATTGCCCTCTCAGGCAAATAATGGCAATGTATTTGCTTTATGCATGAAATTTGAATATTAATTTAGTGCATTCGCTGGCACTTATTTCAAAATAGCACAGAGGTAGTAAGATCAGAATGCTCACTTTAAAAGTGAACGGTGTTTTTTATAAGAATCAAAAATTTACTCAGAGATACACACAATGAATTTTAACAAATTAACCGCAACAATAATACTCGCAACAGGCTTATTTGTAAGCTGCGTGGAAAATGATAATCCGGTAAATCCAATTGATCCCGATCCAGAGGGTACTAATAAATATGTTCTTATCACAACAAGTGATCAATCCGTTGAAAAACCAGGATATGCTACCGCATTTAATGAACTTCCTACAGGAGAAATTGTAAACAACGGTACTGGTAGCCTTCAAGGATTAGGTTTCGGTGGATGGCGTCCGCAAAATAACAGAATATTCAAGATGTTTAACACCGCTGCAGCTGAGCGTGGGATTGAAGAACTAAAGGTCGATGCCGAAGGAAAAATATCACCTTCTGGATTCATCAAAACTGATCAATCGACAAACGGATCTGGAAATTTTGTCATCGCAAGTGAAACGCAAGGTTTTTATTTCGATGGTGAGAATCCATTAGATATCCAAACGTTTGACCCTAGCACTATGGCCCGCACTGGTGAAATAAAACTCGAAGAGGCTGTCAATGAACAGGGTGCTGATGAACCAGCGATTCTTTACAGATCCGTGGGACAAAAATTCCTGGCTGTAAAAAATGGAAAACTATATGCAGATATAACCTACGCAAAGACTGACGGAGAGCAAAAAGGATTATGGGATGACTTTTTCCCGGATGTTCATATCGCCGTAATTAATCTGGAAAACCTACAGTATGAAAAAACTATCAAGATAGAAGACACCGGTTCGATCGCATATGTTAATGATAACAAACGTTATGACTTTGATGACAATGGCGATCTTTATATTGTAACGCAAGGAAACACGGAGACAGGCGGTAAATCAAAAATCGTTCGGATCAAAGCATCAGAAGATGTTGTGGATCCTGAATGGAGCTTAAATATGGATGACATTTTCCCAGGCGGAAAATTCGTTTCAGTATTCGCTAAGGGCGGAAAAATAATAACAGTTGTTCCTAACACCGTCTTAACAGGTGGGCCTGAGGGGAATATTAACCAGGAGGATGTATGGGATTTCTATCAGTTCGATATTGAAAGCAAGGAAAAAACAAAAATTGAAGGTGTCCCTTCAGTAACTAATCCAGGTGCGGCGTTCGGAGCAATCGAAATTGATGACAAAGTACTCTTGCGTGTGCATACCAAAGACGGTTCGACAAATGGTTATTACCAACTTGATGGCACTTCAGCAACACCACTGTTTAACGTAACCGCAGGAGGTTCAGTAGCCGGACTATATAAAATTAGTGCAGAATAACTGAATAACAGTTTTGCTTTATTGCAAAATCGACATTTATAAAAGTATAGCTGAACGCATCTCTTCTCAAGAGGGATGCGTTCGACGTTTTATACATACCCACTCTACAAAAACTCCATTTCTAGTAGTGGGTGATGCAAATTTTGAGTAAAAACGGCTCATTTGTATGTAAAATAGTTACCCGCGCATGGTATTTCATTTAAGTTTACCGCCTTTAAAAGTATCTCAACTGAAATATTAGAATACACAATCGATGATTCATTGATCTTCTTACCGATTTTGACAGAAACACTTTACAATTATTAAAAACAATCTGGCAAAATCATGCAAATCTAAAATTGCGCAATCGTTTGTTTTTTACTTATAGTTGAAAAACACCCTTGCAATGTAAATAATGGCCCAAACAACGAAACCTCCTTTGCCGATCAATTTGTAGTTGCAAAAACGTTTGCATAATTTCCTACAGAGTTTCACCACTAAACCACTGTATGAAAACTAACAAGCCTCAAAACCCTCCGTAAAACTAGGGATATGCGCACGTGCGGCATTTTGCATTTCCACTAATCGATGCCTTTAGCCTAACGTGCCACAGTAGACCTAATCAAAGACAACTAACAAACAGAATAAAATTAAGCCTAGCCCGATGTTAGAGCAGTTTTATTCCAACTAACTAAGTATGAAAAAGAACGCATTTCTAATTGCGGCAAGGCCACTCAGCGCGCTGGGACTTTGCCTACTGCTCAGCACGCAAAATGCTGCAGCCACCGTGCCAATGTCCCTTGCAGGCACGATGCCACTTATTATGCAGCAGAGCATAAGTGGTACGATAACTGATCAAAATGGACAGCCCATCACTGGCGCAACAATCGCTATACAAGGCTCCACCACAGCCACTTCATCTGATGCTTCAGGAAAATTCAGCATAAACGCCTCTGCTGGTGATATACTTGCAATAAGTTTTGTTGGCTATATGCCCCAAGAGATTACCCTTGGCAACCAAAAAGAGCTTAACATAAGCCTGCAAAGTGACGAAAGTGCTATTGAGGAAGTCGTCGTGGTAGGTTATGGAACCCAGCGCAAAGGAAGTATTACCGGCGCTATCACCACAGTAAAAGCCGATGACTTAAAAGACATTCCTACTTCTAACCTGTCCAATACCCTCGCCGGTAGAGCGCCTGGGGTAAACGTAACCAATACTTCGGGAATGGCTGGCGCCTCCTCGAAAGTTCGTATGCGCGGTAGCTTCGCTGAACCCCTTTATGTTATAGATGGTATCGTGCGTGACAAAGCTGCTTTTGATGCGATGGAAGCCAACGAGGTAGATCAAATGAGTTTTCTAAAAGATGCTGCAGCTGCAGCTGTATATGGAACGCGCGCTGGAAATGGTGTTGTTGTTGTAACGACCAAGAAAGGATTATCCCAAGCGCCTGTATTTAATGTACAGAGCAACTATACATTCAACAAACCTACCCAAACACTTCTTGCCGACCTGACGACAGCAACAGACGAACTGGTTTACCAGAACCGCGTCGCTGAATTTCAAGGTCTTCCAATTCCCAACGGAGAAGAAGAGTTTGCCTACTTCCAGAATAGAAGTTATAATGCCAACGATGTGATTTGGCAAAACCCGTTTAGCCACCGCCAGTCGGTGAGCGTAAACGGTGGTGGGGATAACATCACCTATTATGCACTGGTAAGTTACCGCGGAGAGAGTGGGTCGTATGAATCGCTAGACCACGAGAAATTCAACATCCGTAGTAACGTGTCGGCAAAGATATCAGATGCTTTCAGCATCGATCTGAATATATCGGCCAATCAGCAAAATTCCAACCGCTTCTTCTGGCCATTTAGCACCTCATCAAATGATGATGACTTCGATGTCTCGGATTTCTACCGCGTGACCTTCAACTGGCCTAAAATGTACCCATTCTATACCGATGCTGCAGGTAACCCAACAAGTGAGGCAACTCCATACCCCGTGCAAACACCGATGGGCACCTGGCAGGCATGGAACGTGATAGATCAAGTGAATGGTGACCGGTATATAGATCGCAAAGTTCGCCAGGTAAATCCTATACTATCACTGAACTTGAAGCTTGACAAGCTTGTTCCCGGACTATCCACCAAACTCGTGGGCAGCTACATCGCGCAAGATTATTTGCGCAAACGCTACATGAGCTTCCAGAAGAATTACACCTTCCAATCACTGGATCCTGAAGGAAACCGCTTTATCCCGGCTCCACCCGATGAAGACAAAGTCAACATCTTTACTTTCTCTCAGTCGCAACCCTTCATGGATTACAACACGCAGCGCCACTGGGAATATCAACTAAACTGGTTTTTGAACTACTCTAAGACATTCGGTAAACATAATGTAGATGCCACCTTCGTGCTCGAGCAGTGGAAGAATGGTCTTACCGACATTACCTCCCGCGGAGAGAATCCGATAACTGGACTCGATCAGTTTTTCGTTTACCCGACGGACCGAAACTTTCGCGAAACAAATGGTTTTGAAGAGGTTGACGCTCGCCAAGCGATGGTAGGACGCGCTAATTACAACTACGCCGATAAATATATCGCCGAGTTTTCCTTCCGCTATGACGGAACCGTACTTTTTCCAGAAGAAAAACGTTGGGGATTCTTCCCTTCGGTCTCTGCCGCATGGCGAATCTCTAATGAGGATTTCTTTGGTGATTTAAAAAATACGGTGAACGACTTAAAGCTCCGTGCGTCCTATGGTACCACAGGAAACTTCTTAGATGAGTTTGCAGACCCCATCGGCGCCTTCACCTACGCCGAAAAATACAGAACCACCGATGGCTTTATTTTTGGAGACCGGTATTACAACGGGCTAGAATATGGCGATACTCCAAATCCGTACGTAACCTGGACAACTTCAAAAAGCTACAATGCAGGACTGGACTTTGCCTTTTTAAATGGGAAACTATCCGGCGCGCTAGACATCTTCAAACGTGATGAAACAGATATATTAGCCAGCCGCACTATTACCCTGCCAGACACATACGGGCGGACCCTAGCCAAAGAGAACTATGCCGCGCGTAGCTATCGTGGAGGCGAGCTTAGTTTAAACTGGGTAGACCAGATCGGCCAGGTATCCTACGGGGTGGCCGCAAACATCGGTTATGCAGTTGACCGCTGGGACATCTACGATGAGGAACCCGCATGGGGGCCTGAGGGCAATCAACACTTCCGCTCGCGGGTCGGACGGCCGCATAACCGACTTATTGGGTTGACGGCGATTGATCTAGTGCGCACCCAAGAGCAGCTTGATCAGCTTCTGGCAGATGGATTCACCACCTACGGACGTGATCCATATCTTGGGATGATACTCTACAAAGATATCCGCGGCGCGGATTTCACCGATGGCCCTGACGGCAAGATTGATGAAAATGATGAAGACTTACTCTCACTGGACAATTCGCCGAGATATAACTATGGTCTTGCCTTGAATGCGAGCTGGAAAGGTATCTCCGTTTCAGCGCTCTTGCAAGGAGTTTTAAACTACGACCGGATGATAAGCAATCAAGAAGGAGGCGGCATGCGTCAACATGGTAGTACCTTCCGTCCATACTACCCAATATGGGCTGATGATGTGTGGACCAAAGATAATCCGGATGCCAAGTACCCTGCAGTGGTCGGTAAAAACTGGGCCGAATCAGGGAGTATGCCTTCATCCTTTTGGATGCGCAGCGGTGGCTATATGCGCCTGCGTGATCTGAACGTATCGTACGCCTTACCAAGCGCTTGGACAGAGCATATCAAACTAAAAAATGTTAACGTTTTCTTCAACGGATCGAATCTCTTTGTTCTCTCACCGATGACCGAATTTCACGACCCCGAGCAGCTGAACTACGACTCTTATCCGGTCATGAAAACTTTCACTCTAGGTCTAGATGTAAAATTTTAAATAGCAAGTCATGAAAAAATCAATATATATTCTATTAGCATCTCTCCTTCTGCTGCAAGCATGTAAGACAGAGCTGGAAATCGACGATCTGCAGTCGCTGGACGAAGAGCAGGTATGGAACGACCCAAATTTAGTAAACGCATACCTAGCAAACTTGTATGCTATTTTTGGCAACTGGGAAACGACGGCTGATGAGTTTAGCGAGCAGCTAGTCAACCTGAATTTCACTAGCAACTTCGTTACTATCGCTAACGATAACTTCAAATCATGGGATTATATCCAAATCCGCAAGATTAATACGGCAATCGAAAAAGTCGCGTTAAGCACCGGATTAAGCGATGAACAGAAGAACAATGTTACCGGGCAGGCCTTATTTATGCGCGCATTTGCTTATTTTGATATGGTAAAACATCATGGAGGAGTACCTTACATCACCTCTACGCAGGATCTTGAATCCGAAGAGTTATCGGTACCTCGTAACAGCACTAAAGAAAGCTTTGAGATGATCGTAAAAGATCTAGACGACGCAATCGCCCTGCTACCCAAAACGATCGATAAGAGTTCAGACGATTATGGGCGGATCGATGGAAACTTCGCCGCTGCGTTCAAAGCCAAAGTTCTCCTTTATAAAGCATCACCCCAGTTCAACCCGAATAATCCATACGGGAATGCTTACTGGGCAGAAGCCAACGCCGCTAACAAAACGGCATACGAGCAGCTCAAAGCAGAAGGCTACACATTAACACCAGACTATGCAAATATTACGCTAAACGAAAAAGGCCCCGAAGTGGTATTTGCCGTTATCAATTCCTATCCAAATAAGGTAGCAAATTGGGACAATGGGGTTCGTCCAGGATCAGAAAGTCGCGGCAAGGCAAACGCAGTACCGAACTGGGATTTCCTTAAAACATTTCCTATGAAAGACGGGAGGACGTATAACGATCCTAAAAGTGAATACCATAAAAGTGAAGAGGAGTTTTTGCAAAACTACTGGCAAGACCGGGATCCGAGGTTCGAAAAATCAGTCGTTTGGAACGGCAAACCTTATGAAGTATCAGGAAAGGCAGGTAAGCGCCAATATACCGCACTGGGACTTGCTGACGCACTGGATGATTTCGGAATTAACCCGAAGGCCAGTGTAAGTTCCACAAATTTAGCACAGTATAGTGGATTTTTCATCCTAAAAAACAGCAAGCTATCACTCAAACAAACCGAAGTTCAGACTCAGTACGATGTAGACTTTGTGCTTATGCGTTTTGCGGAAGTCATGCTTAATTACGCTGAGACGGCAAACGAAACGGGAGATCAAGCTACCGCCATTGATATTCTCAAACAAATCCGCGAGCGTGCCGGTATCGAACCAGGTGCAGATGGTTTATACGGCATCAATGCTGCCAGCAAATCAGCGCTGCGCGAAGCAATCCTTGCCGAGCGTAGTATCGAATTCTGTTTCGAGGGCCATCGGTTCTGGGATCTACGCCGACTGCGCAAGCTAGATCTTCTGGACGGAAGTACCAAACATGGAGTAGAATCCATCGCCATCAATGCCAATGGAACGGACATGAGCTTATCGGCAGCAAAAAAATTAGCTGACGAATATCAGTTACAAGAAGATCAGTTCCGCTATAGTGTTCTGCAAGTACCAAATACCGGAGAGAAAATTAGCAGGGTCCCAGAAACCTACTACTTCTTCCCGATTCAACAGTCGGTCCTCGATAAAAGTCAATCGGTTAAACAAAATAATAATTGGGGCGGAGATTTCAATCCAGCGATGGATTAGTTCTTAATCCTTTGAGCAAGATATAGCCCCCTACCGCTTAGTATATTTGCGGTAGGGGGCTTTTTTTAAGTTCGATAATCAAAATTCTAGGTTTGAGTATTAACGCTCAAAATAGCATAAAGTGGAAGATTGGTCATCCAGTTTTCTTGTCGATAATTACTCATAGATGTTCGAATAGCCAGTGGGGATTCAAATTTTTGACAAAAAACTTGTAAACTCTTAGCACGCAAATTTTCTTCGGCTTTTACTTCGATAGGGATAATCTCATTTTGGCTTTGAACCAAAAAATCGATCTCTGCACGTCCATTTTCTGCAGACCAGTAATTCACCGTTAGATCATCCCGCGTGGCTAGTTGCTGCGCGACGTATTGCTCGGTGAGCGCTCCCTTAAATTCTTGAAAAACCTTATCTCCTTCTAATAAGGTAATAGCATCCAGGTTTGTCATCGCACCAAGCAACCCCACATCCACCATAAAAAGTTTAAACGCTCCAAAATCTTCATACGCTTTAAGTGGAAGTGCTGGTTTAGACACCCGGAAAACCTGCTTAATCAATCCGCAGTCTGCAAGCCATGTCAGCCCCAGTTCGTAATCCTTGGCACGCGCACCCTCACGTATTATCCTGTAGATAAATTTTTTGTTCTCTTTGGCTAGTTGTGCAGGAATAGAATTCCACAACATTCTTATTCGCGGCACGATATCGTTTGCTGCATGCTTCGCAAAATCTTGTTCATAAGCCAGCAAGATCTTTTTTTGAATATTTCGTACTTCTACTAAGTCTTTACTTTGGGCATATAGAGCTACAGCTTCGGGCATTCCGCCTACAAAATAATAAGTCCGTAATAGATCCTTGTAACGGGAAGCAAACGATTCAGCAAGCACCCAGTCCCCTTTCTGAAGTAATTCTCGTAACGAGATTTCCCCAAGAGCGTCTAAAAATTCATAAAAATTGAGAGGATGCATATCTAAAAAATCTACTTTCCCGACTGGAAATGATGTGTGCCGGCTTAGAGCAACACCGAGCAAGGATCCTGCACAAATTATATGGTATTGGGGAGCATCCTCCTGGAAATACTTTAAGCAAGTAATCGCCGCGGAGGATTCCTGCACTTCATCTATGATAAGCAGTGTATTTTTGGGATCGATCACTGTCCCAGTTGCAATCTGAATTCCCTGGATGATGCGCTGAACATCAAAGTCGACATCAAATAGATTTTTCACAAGAGTGTTTCGCTCTAAATTGACATAAACGACCTGGTCATAAGACCGAGAGCCAAACTCCTTCATTAGCCAAGTTTTGCCTACCTGTCTAGCTCCTCTTATAATAAGAGGTTTCCGGTTTTCACTTCTCTTCCAAGACTGTAAATATGTTAATGCTAGCCGTTTCATTGCACAAATATACAAAAAGACGTACGACTTTTTGTTATAAACAACATTTTTACGTACGAACTTTTGGTAAAATAAACACTTTAATGTATGAACTTTTGTGAAAACTAACATATTTATGTACGAACTCACTAAAATTTAAGACCTAGAGCAAAGGTTCTAATGCGATAAAATCCACGAGACCATCTCTTTTACATCACTTTCTTCAAGGCCTGGATGCGCAGCCATCGCCACCTCACCCCAATTACCACTACCTCCGCCCATAATTTTTTTCACCAGTTGCTCTGGCGCGTCTTTATTATCTTTATAGCGTTCAGCTACTGCTTTGTAGCTTGGGCCAACCGATTTTTTCTCAACCGCATGGCATGCCTTACAGTCTGAGGCTGCAATTAAGCTTTCCCCTTTAGGCACAGTACCCTGTTGATGACCCATTGTTGTACCTCCCGCGTCCTTTGCTGCATCAGTCTTTCCATCATTATTTTTAGTCGCCTGGGCAGAATAGTCAATCCTAGATAGACCAGAATCCTCGTTCTTACTGAACCAACCACTACCGTACTCTAAAACATAAAGCTGACCATCGGGACCAACTTCCATATCTATTGGTGAATTAAACTTAATCTGCCCTAAGAAAGGTTCCATCTTGTTAAAATCTCCATTTGGGTACATCGAGACTGCTTTTACCCATCCTCGGACCCAGTCATATATAATGAGCTTGCCATCATAATAATCTGGATAACGAGTATCGCTCGGGAAAAGATCCGTGTGATACACTGGACCTGCCATCGCATTACGTCCTCCCGAACCCACTTGTGGGAATTCAGGTGATACCGCGTAAGGATACCAAATAAAGGCCGGCATGGCTGCTGGGAGCTCTTTAAGTCCCGTGTTATTTGGCGAGCTGTTTACCGGTTTTGCGGGATCATATGTTCCACCACTTACACCTGTAGCGTAGTCATACGCATAATATGAATAGTTGTTCCCAACAAAGAAAGGCCATCCAAAAAATCCGGCTTTACGAGCCTGGTTAACTTCATCGTATCCTCTAGGGCCTCTTTTTTCACCATCTTCGTTCGCGTCCGGGCCCACTTCTCCCCAGTACAGGTATCCTGTTTTCTTATCCACGGAAATACGGTAGGGATTTCTGTTGCCCATTACAAAGATTTCCGGTTTAGTATCAGCCTGCTTGGTAAACAAGTTCCCCTCAGGAATAGTATAAGAGCCGTCCTGGTTAACTTGAATACGAAGAATCTTACCGCGTAAATCATTGGTATTTCCCGCGCTTCGCGAGGCGTCATACTGCTCATGTCCCGCCCGCAGATCACGAGGTGAATAACCTTTACTTACATATTTCTCGCCGGGTTCATCAAAAGGTGTGGAGTTGTCTCCAGTAGAAAGGAAAAGCTCGCGGTTCTTACCAAAGGCTAAAGAGCCACCGGTATGACAACAAATATCACGTTGTGAATAAAATTGAAGAATAATTTTCTCTGACGACATATCTAGCTTATTGTCCTTGAACACAAAGCGCGAAAGCCGGTTCACAGAAGTGTCTTTAGGGCTATAAAAGGTATATACATAATTATTTGTTGCAAAATCCGGATCAATAGTCAAACCCATAAAGCCTTCTTCGGCATTAACATTTGGAACCTGCGTCTCATGATACACATCTAGTAATCCGACCTGGCTAACTGTGTTAGTTTGTTTATTAAACAAAATCAGCTCTCCTCTACGCTGGGCAACAAGAATATCTAGGTTAGGAAGAATCGCCATTTCTGTGGGTTCAAAGAACTCCCCTTCAGCCATAGATACCTTCTGGAAACCTTCTGATGCAGGAACACGCAGCGTTGTGGCTTTGGCGTAATCTAACTTCCTGTTATCCCCAATAGCATACTTAATACCCCCAAGCAGATGTTGTAGAAATGCCGTATCCGTATAGTTCTGCTCCTGCCCACCGATGCTCGTATAGAAGGATCTTCCGCCATCATAATCGTGAAACCACGAAATCGGAGCTGCTTCCACAGACTGATTAAATACTTCTTCTCCGACGCTTAATAAAACCTGAACTTTTTCATTAAAATTCTTAAAAGTATACCACCGGTCCGATACCACCCAATCAGTGGGGACTCCCTTGCTTGCCGGGTGTTTCTTATCCGAGGCACTGACACGCCCTTCCTTTACCTCCGAGGAGATTTCCGAAAACTTACCCCCTACAAGCTGACCGTACCATCCCCAGTCTATTTCTGTATTTGCTGCCGAATGCACGCCAACAAAGCCTCCCCCAGCATTTATGTACCGCTGAAAATCGGCTTCCTGATAATTATTTAAAGCATCGCCCTGGGTATTTAAAAAGACGATTGCGGAATAATTCTGCAAAGAATCTTCCACAAATAAATCTGCACTCGAAGTGGTGTCTACCAAGAAGTCATTCTCTTGTCCCAACTTCTGTAAAGAAGCAAAAGCAGCTACCTTTCCGCTAGCAAATGCACTGTCATTGCTATAAACAAGGACACGAGCCTTTCCAGAACGCTTCTGGTGACAAGAAATAACGGCCGCTACCAAAAGAAGCAGAACAAATAAAGTGGACAAACTGGGTTTATTCATGTTAACTGTCGTTTATAAAGTGTTTAGGCTTAGGTCATAAATTTGCGAATATATTTTCAATTATGCCCCATCTCACTCAAAAATATTACATTTTTCCTCAGCAATTAGCCCTCATGTGCATTTAAAAAACCACCATCGATTGAAGAATATCTGTGAAAAATGAAACTTATAGCATAATCATCCTGTTCTACAAGTATGAAAAGATTTTCAATATTTAAGCGGATGACTGATCGTCAGTACTGGGCTTTTAAGTGGTTCTTTTTCTATCCACTGGCCATCATTCTGCTAGGGCGGTTAATCATTTGGTGTGTTCTTCTTTTTGGATAACGATCCAACTAATATCTGTACTAAATAGTCCTTCTTATTTGGTTTTACTAACAATTTTCGGCAAATTAGAGTCGGAATCTACTTATGCTGATATTTTCAAGATTCCAATGACAACACACTTTTCCGCTTTAAAAACACAGGGAGAACAATTCCGAAAGGGCATTGTTAGTATGGTATAACTACGAGCAAAAAACATATTGAGATATAGTTCAATATGTTTCCAATATTATGAATGAATTAATCAAAGTGGGGATCATCGATTATGATCAGCAGGCGCGCATCGACATTAAACGCTTAATCGATCAATATAACTCTAATAACCAGGGAGTTTTTATTGAAATTATTTTTGATCGGGAGAAATTAAGCGTCTCCAAAACGCAGCAGTCACCAGTGCCAGACATATTAATTCTGGATGTTGACGACCAGGATTTTAGAACCGTTGAGCAGATAAAAAAAGTATATCCCGACATTGATATCGTAATTGTCACAAATAATGATGAAATCAAAATGGTTCGTAGCTGCTTTCGTAATGGGGCAGTAAGCTATCTACTTAAACAAAGCTGTTCAGCCCTACTGATAAAAACAATTATAACGACCCATGAGGGTGATTCGTATGTCAGTCCCAAAATCGTCCGCGCATTAATAAACCAATTACGGGATTCAAAAAAATATGAAGACCTGCTTACTGCCAGGGAACTGCAGGTAGCTAACGGTATCGTCGAAGGTATGAGTTACAAGATGATTGCCTATCAGCACAAGCTTTCATTGGATACCGTGCGCATCTACGTCAAGCGTATATACCGAAAACTAAACATAAACAGTAAAGGGGAATTAATAGCCCAACTCGCAGTCTGAGATAATTGGTTACATAAACATGTGACCTGTTATATTTCAAAACCAATACCATTAAGCTGATCTTTGTAAAAAATGAATTATTAACAATGCCAATGAAATGCCTAGGCATATTCTTATTAACCTGTATGCACATCTTCACTTCTTTGCCTGAAGGATTTTGTCAGCAGCGTTATGATGTGTCCTATCATTTCCAGACAGATACCATTACATTATCTGGACCTCAAACGTTTTCCAACAAAATAACCATTACAAATCATAGCCAAAATCAGATCACGCTGATGCCCTCGGCAGAAAGCACCCAATCGTTAAGTGGTATGATTCGTTTGCCTGCTGAAGTACGGCTTGCCGCTGGTGAGACAAAAACTCTCCCTTTAAAGTACATGGCCGATCGACGCACAATTACGCTCGATAACCAGCCTTTCACGATTGGTTTGCAGGCCGCTAATGCGAATCTCCATATACAACCGGCAAAATCCTTCTACACCAGGCTTGAGGCAAAGCAAACGGTATTATTAGAGCCTAATCAAAAGGAGATCTATATAGATCCGACGACAAGACAACTGCAGCTTCTGCTCCGCGTACAAAATACGGGACTAGCATCCCAAACCATCCTCCCTAGCTTCTCGGGCTTCCCACCAGGCTTTGAAATAACAGGCGAAACGGCACCCCTAAACCTGGCTGCTGGAGGACAGACCCTACTTACTTTTACCGCAAGGATGCCCTCCACCAGAGTCAATGCCGATTTTGACCTTCGTATACAAGCATTAGACGCCGCAGGGAAAGTCCTAGCCGCCACCAGCACCCGCATTATGAGCGCCGTTAGCGTTAAAAGGTTCGGCTCCCCTGCCGAGATGCAAAATCTTCCATACCGGAATTCTATTGCCATGCGGTATATCGATATGGGTAGCTACTCCTCGATATACCAACTCCAAGGATATGGAGGCATCGATACCCACCAAGGAGGGGCATTAGATTATAGGATGACACTAGATTACTATAAAGAGCAAAACGCATTCAACATGTACGATTCATACCTCGATTACCAAACAAAGGATTGGGGCGTTAAAGTGGGTAACATATATGAAAATTTAGATCAATCTGTAAATGGCAGGGGCATCAAAGCCAACTATAATATTGACGCTAAGCGCTCGGTAAGCGTATATGCTGTAGAGAACAAATACATGCTTTTTAGCCAGATGTTTGATTTTCTTGATGGAGGAGAAACCTTTGGCGCCAGATATGCGATCGGTCCCAAATATAACGAGCAGGCCAGTATCACATATTTACACCGAAATGATGCCTTTCGTGGGGTAAACAGTGACCTAGCAAGCGCTAAAAAGCAGCTGGCGATCGGTAAAAATCAAGATCTCTTGCTCGAAGCGGGGTATAGTCAGGAACGATCAGAAAATAACCAGACCAAACACGCGGCCTCCTTTGGCTTAAATTACAACTCTACTTTTGCTGATTACCAGTTGTCGAGCATAAACTATTACAGTTCGCCCTATTACGCTGGCCTGCGACGAGGACTCACCCAAAGTGATACACGCATTAGTAAAGTATTAAGTGAAAACAACCGCCTTTCTGCCCGGATAAATTACATGGACAATAAACCGACCTATCAAAATAATTATACGAATTTCTACTTTAACAACACCAATAGTATTCAAATCTATGAATTAGGTTATCTCCTAGGCAGAAAAAAAATACAACTGGAATTGAAGCCCTATTACATGGCTCAGCACGCTCAGTTTCAAAACTGGTATTCGCTTACAGCTTTACCACGAGTTGCTAACTCACGCTCGTCCCGGCTCGCTGCAAACATCAACTTTTTTTTCAAAGATCACCGGTTCTCTGCGCTTACCGATTACGGTTACACCTCTTTAAATCAATCCAACAAACAAAACTCAAAATTCCATTCGCTACGCTTTACCGGAAATTACAGTTTTCGGCAGTTTGGTTTCAACAGCTTCATACAGCTTAAGCCGTACTATTTGACGGATCTATTTTCTACAGCCAGCCCCTCAGATTACAGCATCTACACATTAGGACCAAACATACGCATGGATGCATTCAACGGTAGACTTCAAACGCAAGCTGCAGCAATGTACAGCCATTATGGCTTTTCAGGCTCCAACAATTTCTCACTGAACGCCGACTTACAATGGGAGTTAAAAAATAGCTGGAGACTCACCGCTCAACTGTATTATACTATTATCAAAGGCGGAGCCTTCTATAGTATATACGATTCTCCTCAGCCCGACATCATTGCCTCACCAAATTATACTTTTGACAACCGGCAGATCAGGATAGGTATTGAAAAGAACTTTGGTAGAAAAGGATCTCAAAAGGGCTACAAACTGCAACTGCTTCTCTACGAAGACATCAACAACAATAGGCAAAGAGATTCCGATGAGCGAAGTGCCGCTGGTGTGCTGGTGAAAATAGGCGATCAAGGGGCGGTTACAGACAGTAAAGGAAGAGTAAAATTCCTTGAGGTAGCTTCGGGATCACACGTGATCAACATTGAGAATAACCAGGGGTGGGTGCCTCATGGACCAGTTAATATTATGATCACTAAAAATAAGACTATGCAGGTGCCTCTGATAATAACAAAAAGTGTTAAAGGCAGTATAAAACTTGCTGTTAACAAATACATAAAGAGCTCACCACAACTTGGCGGCATCAGGATCAATGCTGTTGATATGCAAGGTAGGGAGTACCACACCTTGAGTGATGCGCAGGGTAACTACACATTCTATCTACCAACGGGTAATTATAGGTTTTCGATTTCTACTCAGGGTATGCCTTTTTCGATTCAGAATACTTCTTTGCAAGTCCAGGTAGGTGAAGAAAATCAGAACAAAATTCCCGACTTTATTTATAAGGATGAGCGCCGTAAAATAGAAATTAAGCGGTTTTAAGGAGCGACGATACCGAAGATAATATCCGCAGAATAGCTGCCCGAAGGCATGCCCATTAGATGCTCGACCTGGCTTGCGGGGATACTATAACGAAAGTTAATATTCCTGTCAATCTCAGGATTTGCCCCCTCCACAAGAGGTTGCGCTGTGCCTGAGAGCGTAATGGTATTCATCCCCGTCTGACCCGAAGCAGGGCCGATGCGTAATACACTGAGCGGAATACTGTTTCCGGCAGAATTAAATGCCGATGAACTCGCCCGCACCGTTAGATTATAGGGTGTAGTTTTACTTAGTCGTATATGCGCTGGAATATCCAAAATAACTCCGGAGGTGTAATCGGTTACCGAATTAAAATCAAGGTTAATGACCGGCTGGTTGGCAACAATCTCTGCTAAATCACTGACAATAACTTCCAAGGTACCGCTGGCCTGACTTTGAAGAGGACCTGAAGGATAAGAAGATAACAATTTACTCCAGCTATAATTTAAAGGAACAGAGTAGGTTCCCGCCTGTAAAAAATTCGATTTTAAGGCTGCTGGTGCTATGGTATAGGTATTTGTTAACGATTGCGCGTTTGTGTTTACCGGAATTCCCGACGCATTAGTTAGGGCTTGACTATTTACAGACAGCGAAACCGGTGTTGCAGACGGTATAGAAACTAGACCTGCTGTTACGGACGAAACTGGCGACACAGGCAGAGCGTTATATGGAAAAGAGGTAGTAAAGCTAAATTGTGCACTACCCGTTTGTAAACTCGGGATGTAGGCTACCGTCGTGCCAAGTGCAATTACTTTATTTGCCGAAATGCCGGCTGCTGATCGGTAATAGCTCAGATTGTTTACCAAAATATTCGTCGTCCCAACATTAGGCTGTACACTAATAAAACCTGGAACACTAATATTAAAATCTTGGCTACCATTTATGATAGTCCCCAAATTTATACCCGCTAATGAGAAGGTCACATTGGAAGCATATACACCCGCTATCCAAGGAAAACCAGATAGCATAATTCGCGCTTTAGCAGTTAAATCCCCCGACAGAAGACTTACCACTGACGTATATAGCGTTGCCGTCGAAGTAGAAAGTGGTTGCTCTTGACCCCCGCCCAATACAATAACCGAACCTACCTGAACAAGACTAATATTGGCTCTATTTAGTGGAACAACACCTCCCATTGTCGCATCACTAAAACTTGGGGTATTCGCATTCACCCTAAAACTAGGAATTAATCCTAGCACACTAACAAATCGCCCTGCTGAAAAACTATACTCATAGTCGATGCCACTTTGAATATTTACCTGCGGCAGATTTATAGTAACCTGTGCGTGGAGGAACTCTGCGCACAAACCTAGCACTATTAAAAGTGCCGCTCGCTTAATATATAATTTCTTTCTCCGCAATTTTTAAATCATATTGGCTTCCTGCATCTAGGATCGCGACCGCAAGAAATTTACCCGCAGGCAGGTTCTCAGGCAGCAAAAAACGAACCCACTGCTGTGCGTGAGGCATCATTGCCACTGCAATAGATTCTATAGGAATTTCTTCACCGGTCTGAATATTGGTGAGCTCAAAACGTACGTAGGCATCTTTATTAATTTGCCCCGTGTTCTTAATTTTTATATCCACCTGCCGTGCCGTTCGCTCACCGAGTTTAACATCCCCCCTATCTTCAAAGGCAAGAAATTCTAAATCGCCACGTGATAGGCCCGAAGGTGTGTAATATACCTGAACACCGACTTCGAGTAATACATTCATATTAAAGCCCGGTTTCTGGTTTTCTAATTGCTTTTTGACCTGCGTAAAAAAAATCATGCTATTGGTCTGGCGACTAGACGTAGAATCATCAGGAATACGTATCGTTAGATTCATGCTTTTGCTCTCTCCAGGGGCGAGCTGAATAGCATTTTCCGAGAGTTGTAGCCATGAAACATTGGAGCTCGCTTTACTTCCAGGGGGAAAGTAGACCTTCACCCCAAGTGAATCGCGCTCCCAATCTTTCATCCGTGCGACAAAATTAAACTCTGAAGAAGATGTATTGGTAAAGGTGATCAACTGACTCACCGTCTGCCCTGGCGTTCCTTCAAAAAATATGCGCGAAGGAGAAACAGCAATACCCTGGCCAGTGGCCAAGGTATTCATTATACATAATAGAATGATTGTTAAATAACGGCCCACAAACAAATACACTTGATATCGTTATTATCCCTAAAGCTGCGTAGCGGTATACGTAACAGTCGTTGTGTATGTTGGATCCGGCAAACCCAGAAGCGTGGTTGCATCGGCTATTTCATAATTTACAGTATATAAAGCGCCTGTAGAAGGATCAGCACCATTTAGCAAAGGGGCAGGCTCAGTATTTAAGGGAACATTGGGTACAGGCGTCCCGCCATTTAAAGTCCCTGGGTCAACACTCACAGTGACTATATCTAAAGCCGGGCCAGCAGGAGAAAATGCGGTAACTGCTTGAACAGTTAAATTGTATTCCTGATTACTTACTACTGTGAAATGCCCGGTCTTTTCGACAGTTTGTACTTCTGTGTAATCGGCCGCTTCCATGTAGTTAAAATTAACCGTCGGATCCGCGCCCAAAGTAATAGAAATGGCATCAGTAAGATTAATATTTACGGTGACAGGACCAGAAGTCGCGGTTTGCGCGTAGCTTCGCTGCCCAAGACAAACTGCTGCAAAAATAAATAAACCGGTTAATACTTTATTTTTCATAGCATAATAATTTTAGTGTGTTAATAATATAATACAAAATTACCCTCAATGGTTTGAATATAAAAGTATTTAAGGTCACATAAAGATGTTATATCATTCTTTTCAAGGAGCGGTTTAAATACGAGTTCCAGATTTTGTGCTCGAATAATCAATAAATAGAGCGACTGCAAAATTGTATAATTAAAATTGATAGTGCTTATCTACCATCCATTTGCGATACAGTTGATTCAAAGTAGCCCTTATAAATTATTTTAATATTTTCAATTTCGGTAACATCGGGACG
>JAALOO010000568.1_pt1 | contig 31898 bp, 24 predicted proteins | sample 7257641 | NCBI WGS metagenome assembly JAALOO01 (sample SAMN14085613, study PRJNA598686) | mite metagenome | biome: ENVO:01001000; feature: ENVO:01001002; material: ENVO:01001226; isolation source: single female mite from University of Michigan culture on fish food culture... ...
CTCTCTCTCTCTCTCTCTCTCTCTCTCTCTCTCTCTCTCTCTCGCTCGCTCTCTCATTTGCTTAATCATGTCAGTTTGAACTTCTTATTTCTTTCTCCCCCTTTCATCCTTTTCTTACTTTTATTAGCACTGGTTAACTTAAATTTAGTATCAGCTGCTGCTGTTGCTGATGATGATGATGATAATGATGCTTTTTAGCTTGGAAAATTTGTCTAAAATGTATTTGTAAAGGTTGCCTAGGATTTTATAAAAGCGTTACAGTTTTTTGTTTTATTATTTTGTTTTACTATTTTGGTTCAAACTTTGATTATCAAATAATTTTTGGTAATTTAACTTTGGAGTAGTTTACGTTGCTTTCATCCACTTCATTGCATGCTTAAAAAGGTTACTTTCAAAAACATGTTTCATCAACAGACAGCTAGTTGTTTTTATTCAGAGAAACAGTTAATAGTTGTAAAAAATCCTTACATAATTTGCAATTTAATTATGGTTTTTGTTCTGTCAATGGTGAACTACCGGTAAACTAACCTAAACTTTTTCTTTCTTTTTACATTTTCAGATAATTTTTCCTTCCTCGGCCTCATCATCTCATCAACCTGAGCCTGCCATCATCACCCTACTGACCACTACAACCACTACCACAACCAACTCCCTCAAATCACGATTTTTCCTCCTCCTTCTTTTTTATTTGCTAAAGTATCCCCATTCACTCATTCATTCCATCATCATTATCCGCTGCTGCTGCCTACTAAGTATGGATTCCCACGCAACCACGAGACAGCCTCTTCAACAGTATCAGCAGCAGCAGCAGCAGCATCTTCAGCAGCTGAAAAGACCTGCACCACAGCCACCGCTAACGAATAATAATAAAAAGTCCACCACTGGCGCCGCCGCATCAGGCGATGCTTCAGCAGCAGCAGCAGCAGACGACCTGCACGCCTGGTCGCTCTTCAGGCAGAACCTGAACGCCAACTTCAGCGAGTCGGCGCTGGCCATCAACGGCGGCGGTGGTAGTGGTAACCATCACCATCAAAATAATCTTCAAAATAATCATCAAAATCATAACCATCACTATCGAAGTTCCTCTCCCAATGATCCTCTTCCAAATGGTTATCATCAGAATCAGAATAGAAGTTCTACCAACAACGGTGGACCACAAACAAATTCTGCCTCTAATTTTCAGCTTCGAGAATCGACGGTGAACAACATCCTCTCGCATCCAAAGTACGGCGCCCAGCTGAAGAACCAGGACGCCTTCACCTACCTCCGCTTTGGCCTGCCGCGGGTGAAGGTCACGTCGTCTTTGAACAGTACTGCAAATAATAATAAAGCTGCTCAGCCTGATCCGCCCATCATTGACCACCAGCCGACGAGGCGGAATTTTGGTGGCAACAACAACAACATCGGCAACAACAACAACTCTCAAAATAATCATCACCAACAGCAAAAATCACTGAATGAAAGCTCTTATCAAAGCTCCCGACAACAGCCGCCACTTCCGCCGCCTCCGCAGACGCAGCAGCAGCTTAATGAGGAGCTGAAGCGTCGCTTTTGGAGTTCAGAGAGTAATCTTCGAGCTGCAGGAGCAGGAGCTTCCGGTGATCATCGATCTTCCGATTTCGACAGCAGTGGCCAGTACTCGGACAGCAGCGGAAGGGAAATGCTTCCTGGAGGTCCTAGAGGAGGAGGAGGAGTTCCTCGAAGCTCAGGAGTTCCTGCCAATCATCACGGAAGAAGTCCCGGAAACCGAGGACCTAAAACGACGACTCAGCCGACGACCAATCAGAGAAGCCAAAGAGATCCAATGAAGCCAAGTTACAGCATCAACGACCTTCGCTACTCGGGGGTGAACAATAAAAATCACCATAATCGAGGTGATTTTAATGCTGACTACGATGGAGGTCGACCTTCCTCGGGTGATGGCTCCTCCTCGGTGGATCACCATGAACCTCCACCACCGGCTCATCACCCTCATCAAAGACCTCGATCTCGAGCATCACCACATTTTGATCATCCGCTGAATCGAGGAGGAGGAGGAAGAGGAGTTTACCCAGATGATGATATTCGCCTTGATGAGATGATGGTCAATGGAGCGACCGGAAATGGAGGTGGTGGTGGTCCTTTTCATTCATCCTCTCACTCTTTGCCGCCTCCAATGGCCAAACATCCGCACCTGGTAGTGAAGGACCTGCTGTACGAGGTGGACAAGTCGCCGGTCTGGCGGCGCCTGTGCGGTTTCAGCCGTCAGAAACTGCGCGTCCTCGAGGACGTCAGCTTTGATGTACGCGGCGGCGAGTTGATGGCCATCATGGCCACCAGTGGTAAGTCATTTGATTGTTGATGGTTGATTTTTGTATTTTTTGACAAAATGTCTCGTACTGCAAAAAAAGGTTACCCAAAGTACTTTAAAATTTTAATATTGTTTTTAGTGTTTGTTTTTAGTTTATTTTTTTGTTGAAATGTTATTAGTTTTTTCGCGGGCGTCCGAATAACAGGTTACCAGAAAAATGACTTTTCAATTTTTTTTTAGTTTTACAATAGTTTTTAAATTACAATAATTTTTTGCCAGTTTTGTTCCCACTTGCAAGGATGATGATGATGGTAGACAGTTAATGATGATAATGATGATGCCGCATAACTGCAGCAGTAATTGTCATCATAACGATTTTTTAGCCTCCTTCTAAGTTTGCTTATTCTCACGGTTGTACAGGTTTGATGCATGCCAAGTATTTTAAAACGGTAAACCTTACCTTACATTTACTTTACGCTTCACAACTGATCGATTCACTAAATTACACCGCTGTCGCTGCAATTAATTACACTGCTCTCCCCCCTCTCTCTCTTTAACGACTTTAATCACTTAATTATCATCAACTACTACTACTACTAGTACTACTTTAACGACATCGGTGACTTAATTATTATTGCCACTATATTGACTCTTCCCAACTCAACATATAAACTAGAGAACACAGAGTAACAATTTTCCGAGGAGATGGCAATTTTAGTTTTCTTATTATTTATTACTTTTCTTGCTCTTAATGAGGTCACCCAGTGCTGTTCACAGTGCTGTACTGTGCTGTGACCATATTGTTCAGTCAGTCATTTCATTTCATTTGACTTCATTGACTTATTTATGCGATCATTTATTATTTGGCTTCTACTCATGTTTGCGACCATGTTCCAAATACCACACACACTTTATTTGATGTCAGACAGACAGATGGATAATTGTTTTCACCTGCATCAGCATCAGTCAGACAGTCAATGAGAAGGAAAGTTGTGGAATTTTTGCCCGCCACCACCACCTTCACATTTGAAATGGTAATGCACACCTTTGGTGGTGAACGAGATAATAGCAGAAAAAAGGCAGACAGGAAAGGTCAATTTAGGTGGTGGTGGTGGTGGTGGTGGTGGTGGTGGTGATGATTGTTGAAGTTCTGATTTAGTAATTTCCTAAGTGCACAGGAAAAAAGACAATAGCTGCGCCAATATCTACAGTTTATTATTTTTTTTGCTGCAAATTTTTTTAGTTTTCTTTTTTACGTAGCGCATCGAAAAGGTTACTGCAATGCTTTTAATTTTTTTAATTTTAACACATTTGGGAACTTTTACACAGGGACGCCTAAAAGGTTTTTTAATTTTATCAAAGCTTTTTTTACAATTTTAAATTTTCTATTAAAACTTTATTTTTCCCTTTTTCCCCCCTTTCTCACCTTAGCCTCCGAGGGGACGGCCCTGCTGGACGTGCTGGCCGACCGGGCGGACGCCCGCAACGGCACCGTCCGCGCCGAGCTCTACCTCAACGGCGTCCAGGTGACGCCCCGGGGGCTGGCCAAGGTGGCCGCCTACGTCGCGGCGCAGCCACTCCTCACCTCCTCATTTTCACCCTCATCCTCATCCTCATCCTCATCTTCAAGCCATAACAAAAGCCCCAACACCTCCTCCTCCTTCAGCTGCTGGCCGGAAATGACCGCTCGGCAGGCGCTTTTATTTGCAGGCCTTTTGATGGGCCCGGCCAGTCGAAGTAGTGGTCGAGGGGGAAGTGGAGGCGGAAGTGGAAATAGCACCGGAAATGCGGATATTAAGCGACGGACGAGGACGCTGTTGGAGGAGTTGAATCTGGGCGAGGTCCGGCATACGGTGCTCAGTGAGCTGACCGACTCGGAACGCCGCCGCCTGCACATTGCCGTCCACCTGTTGCTGGACACGGAGATACTGATGCTCGATCAGCCGCTCCAGGGTAAGTTTTACTTTTGTTTTTGTGGTGAAGAGAAGAGAAGGGGTTTTTATTGTTTAATTATTTAAAAGTTGAAAGTTTTGAGATTTTGATAGTTTGATTTGTGATGCATTCAAAATGGTTACCAACTTTTTTTTCATCATCATAATTTTACGCAATTATTAAGTTTGCAATCGCTTACGCGGCATTTGCTTAAAAAGTATCATAATAGTTTTTCATTTCTTTATCAAAGTTTTTAATTTGTCTGTAAATTTAACTGAGGTTTTTAAATGGTGTAAAGAATGTTTTACTAGACTTTTATTTGCAACTGTTTCTTAATAGTTTATGGTTTTACTTAATAAATGGTCCAAAACTTTTACTACTATTTTTACGTTTTTTTATCAACAATTTTTCTCATTCACCCACACATCACTTTTTTCCTCTGCGCCCAAACTAATTTTCCCATATTAATCATTTAATTTCCCCTTCCCAGGCCTGGACATCTTCGACGCCTTCTTCCTCGTGGAGTACCTGCGCCAGTGGGCGGCCGTCGGCTGTCGCTCCGTGGTGATGACCCTCAGTCCGCCCACCTACGAGGTCTTCACCATGCTCCACCGGGTGCTCCTCCTCTCCGCCGGGCGGACCCTTTTTGTGGGGCCCCGCCGTGACTTCCTCCCCTACTTCACCGCGCTCGACTTTCCCTGTCCGCCCTTCAAGAATCCCGCCGACTACTACCTCGACCTGGTCACCCTCGATGACCTCAGCGCTGAGGCGCTGATTGAGAGCAGCCAACGGGTGGAGGCCCTCGCCGAGCTTCACGTTCGACGCCCCCTTGCGGAACTGTTCAGCTCCATGCCCGGCCCCCCGGCCGGCCTGCCGCCGCCCTACCGGCGGGCCAATCTGCCGATGCAGTTTCTCGCCCTGTGGATGTAAGTGGGGGGTTTTGTTTAAGCGGGCTTTTTGTTTGTTTGTTTTTTGATAACATTTAATTCTGGTTCTTAAGTTTTGTAAACGGTTATTACTATTTTTATTCAGTTTTTGTTCAGTTATTTATTATTTTCGTTTATGTTTGCTAGTTGAGGAAAAAAGGTATTTTTTAGCGCATTTATATATATTTTTTTCAAAACATTTGCTTTAACATTTGCTTGGTAATATTTGCGTAAGAAGTTTTTTTTCTAATGTTTTAAGATTTTTTTAGTGTACTGCAGAATCTGCTTTGCAAGAGTGTGTATTTTATTTTTAGTTTAATATTGTTTTTGTTTTTGGAGTTAAAAGGTGTTAATTTTATTAAAATTGTTAAAATGGAATGTTATAAGGTTTTTTAATTAAATTAATTTCTTTTTTTTCTTCTTCGCTTCAGCCGAGCCCTCATCTTTGGCTTTCCCTACAACGTGGTGGCCCTTTTCAATCGTTTTCTGCTGGCACTGACACTCTCCCTGCTGATTGGCGGCATCTTCTGGCAGGTACGCGCCGGAAGGGAGCAGGAGTACGTCTGGGACCGCCTCGGCTTCCTCTCCACCATGCTCGGAGTGGGCGTCCTCCCGCTGCTGCTCGGCGATCTGTGGAATGGTAAGGGATTTGGTGATTGGGATTGGGATTGGCATTCTTTTAGTGTAGGGCAGTTTCTCTATAAGTGACATTTCAGCGTATTTTCTATTTTAAAAAGGTTCCTTTTCTTTTTCATTGATTTTTTAATGTGTTTAATTTTTTAAACATTGTATTTGGTTTATTTAGTATGAAACAAAACGGTATCTTTAAAGCTTTTCCTAATTTCTCAGTTTTTTTTCATTTTATGCGACTTATGCGATAGACTGGTTAATCAAATGGTATCTTTAGTTTTATTTTTAAACTCCTTTTTACTACTCATAAAACCTAAAACCTCTACTCATCACTAACATTTTTTTTGCAATTTTTAATTTTTTTTCTTGTTTTTAGCCCACAAAGAAAAGCAGTACATTGAAGCGGAAGTGGAGCAGCGTTTCTACTCTCTGCCCGCTTTTCTCCTTGCCAAAACGCTCTACTCGGCCCCGAGTTCTCTGCTGGTGGGCCTAGCCTACTGTCTTCCAGCCTGTTCAATGGCAGGCCTTCAACTGCACAGCAGCAGCAATAGCAACAATCACAATCACAATCAAAATCATCGAACTTTCGAATCATCAACTTCAACTTCCGCTTCCGGAACAAACTCCCTCCCCCTTTACCTCCTCCTGATGATGTCCTTCTACCTGGCCTTCCGCTCGCTGGCCATTGGCCTCGCCTGGGCCTGCAGACGTCGCTCCACGGCCACCTGGATTTTTAGCTCGCTTTTTACCATCTTCCTCCTATCTTCTGGGGCCCTAGTTCAGCTGAGAGATCTAGCCATTACCCATCGTTGGCTCCGACCCCTTTCCCCGATTCGATGGGTCCACGAAGCCTTGGTTGGCTGGGAGTTTGAGCCAAATGCAGTGACAATGGCCGGAGATGGGTCGACGCTGCCCTCCGCCTTTGTCTGCAACCGCAATCCGGTCATTCAGCAGCCAAATGCCATTTTGGTGAGGGCTGACTGTGGCTTTGCCTCCCGCGCCAACGTCCTCAAGTGGTTTGAGTATGCGGGTAAGTGAAACCGAGTTTTTATTTTTTTTTTTGTTTTTATTTTTTAAGTGATTTTAGTTTTACTCAGTTCTAGTTGTTGTTGTTTTTGTTGTTGTTGATTAATGGGTAGTTTTTTAAGGGTATTTGTTTTGTTTTGTTAACTTTGTTGACAAGTGTTTGTTAAATTTAGCTTTTAAAAGGTTATCCATTTTATTAGTTTTTTGTGTTGTTTTATTTTTAATTTTTTCTATTATTTGGAAAATTTTAAAAAGGTTCAATTTGTTAACAGTTTTAGATTTTTTACATTAGAAAGTTGGCGAGTTTAGAGTGAATGTTTTAGAGGATTTTATAAGTGTTTAGAAAATGAAAAAATTGCATTTCATGGAAGTAGGCTTTTTCAACGGTAAAATTACCTTTAATCTGAAGTAGGTTTTTTCAACGGTAAAATCATTACAACAAACAAAATTTTTAATTTTAAATAAAACTTTGTGTGCTTGAAATTCCCCTCTCTCTCCTCTCCCCAATAACTTGTCCATGTCTTTTCAACAATCAAATTTTTTTTATTTGTCGAAATCAGGCGGCACCCCTCCCTCCACCGACCTGCGCCCCTGGTGGCACGCCCTCATCGCCCTGCTCACCCTCTACCTGCTCTCCTTCTTCGTGGGCGCCATTCTCTTCTGCCTGCGAGCGTACTACTTCCGGTCACCGCCCTCTGATCGGTACTACAATTCCCCCGCGTCGTCTTCGCGACAAAAACGGTCATAAAATTCCAAAAACTATTTTTTTTATCAAAACTTCTTATAAACCACCTGTTGACCAGCACCACCACCACCACCTCAATTTAGTCACATTCCTTTCTTTTCTTTCCACTTTTTTCTTCTGCACACTTCACCCCCGCTCTTTTTTGATTATTAATTTGATTGGTGATTTGGTGTCTGTATTTTTTATTTCTGCCTCTTTATTGCACCCACAAGTTCATGGCCATCAATCACCATCACCATTTCCATCACCTCACCATCTTCACTGATCATGATCATTTGATTTGATCAACGTGATTTTGAGTGCAGTGCATTTTTTCTGCTTTTTTCTTTCTTCTTTTTTCCTTCCTTCATTTTTTCTTTATTGTTTGGCTATTGTGTTTTTTCTGTGTTGTTTCCTTTGCTTCTTTTTCTTTTTTTCTTCTTTTCCAAACCACATTTTTTCCTGCCATCATCATCATAGCCCCTTTTTTCCTGCTGTTGATTATGTTTACCTGTTGATGCTGTTACTTGTTGTTTGCTTCTTTCCCCCAACCCCCTTCTGATTAGCTTTATTCAGTTTACCTGTTTTTTCAACAAAAAACACTGCAATAGCTGTTGCACACAATTTTTGTTTGTTTTTATCACTTGAAAATGTTAATAATTCAAAACACTACTTTGCAATAAAAAAAGGCAAATATTGAAAAATCATAGTTCGATAAAAGCTTTTTTAGACTGAGTATGAGTATGAGTATGAGTATAAACTGGTGTTTTTAAAAATTTATTCATTTTTATGATTTTCAAGTTTTTTTATAACTGTCATCAATTGGACAGAAAAGAGCTCGCGCTCTAATTGTCTACTCCCTCAATCAACCGTTTTATGTTTCTTTTTCCCCTTCACTTAACATTTTAAACTTGCTCATCTTCCCTTTCTCCCTCTCTCATTTCTCAACATAAAAGCCTAATTACTCCTAGGAACAATTAAAAACCTGATGAGTTGTTTGTCGTTGTTGTCGCCAATACCGCCGAACCGCCTAATAAGCAACAACAAAAAATGTTGCCTCCAGCGCCATTTTTGTTGCGTTGTTCCGTGTCACTGACTGTTCACTGACTGTATTCATATTCATTCACCCCTATCCTCGCTATTATCGCCATTAGTGTAGTCAAAATAATAGGTGGCCTGAGGATTTTTCCCACAAGCTATGTTAATTTTTTTGAATAAAGATGTCTTTGAACTTTTAAAAAAGGCTTTAAATTTTAATTTTTAACAATTTTATTGCCTGACAAGGAGATTTAAATGAAGATAGATTTAGATTAGCCTGCTCTAATTAAAGTGCTCTCTTAATTAGCGGTGAACTTGGGAAACCCTCTCCTTTTTTTGTTTTTGTTTCTGCAATTGTATTTGCATTTAAATAATTGAGCTGTCGCAGTGGGAAAAAAGTGTGCACTGGGTGCTAATAATGGTAGGTGTTGCGGGTATTTGTTGCTTTCCAAAACAGCTGACAATAGTGATCAGTTTATTATTCATTTCATTCTGTTCTTTGGCTGCTGATGCCTTTCTTCTTTCGTACATTGTTTTCCATTTATTAGTGTGCCCCTCATTGTCCGGCCGGTAATGGGTGGACGCTTTAATTCAATTTTCCTTTCTTTTAGTCGGCACACGCTCTTTTTTCCTTGGGTTGCACTACCTTCTTTTGTGGTTTTTAGTTTTGTTTTGTTTTGCTCAGTTTTGCTGAAGGCTAAATGATGACTTCATTTGTGTTAGAAACAGTTTGAAAGTTTTAGCAAGATTTTTTTGTTAAATAAAGTTATTAATTTGTATAGTTGTAATGAATTAAAAAATGCTTAGTTTTTATAAATGTTTACAATTAACGTTTTTATATCTTCTTTGTAAGTTTTGAGTGTTTTTACAAAAAAAGCAAAAACAAATTTTAAACTGTAATGCAATAAAAAAATTTGTTTAAAAAATGAATTGTAATGACAGCTGATATTTTATTATAAAAGGTTGTACCACAATTAATTTTATTTTTAATTTGTTTATCAAATTGTTTTTTTATATTTTAAACAATTGTTTTTTGCATTGAAAATAATTCTGCACCAAAAGGTTTTTAAAAAAATTTTGTTTTATTTAATACGAGTAGTCGACGTCCAGCTCACAGTGCTCATCAGAGCTGGAGACGCAGTCTTCGCCGTTTTCCGCACAGACGCCCTCCAGCGTGAAAACCGGCCCCGAGCCGCAGCGATTGACGGCCCAGCCGTTGAAGCAGTACCGCTTTCCGGGCACCAGGTCCTCCATTACGATCGGGTCGTCTGCAGGAAAAAATTTAAAAATTATATAATTTTTATTAGGCACGGAGCATCTATTTTGGTTTAAAAGGTAAACTAATAATTTTAAAAAAATTTTTTATTCAGACAACAGGTCTACCTATTTTATCTTTCAATCCTTCTCTAAACAACGCTTTTTTATTACTAGTTTTTATTAAAAATGTTAGAAGCCTCAAAGGTCAAAAATCGTTTTAATTTTTTTTATTACGGCAGCAGTCCATCATCATCAGCCCATCAGTTCACTTACTCGGCTTGAACTTCTTGACGATGCCGTAGCCAATGAGCCAGAGCTGGTAGCCGGTGATTGGCGGCGGCGGTGCATGTTCTGAAGAATAACTTCGATAATAACCTCCTTCTCCTCTTCTGCTTTTATCACCCTCTTCTTCACCCTCTTTTTCACCACCACCACAGCTAATAGTGCCCCAGTGGTCAGCGGAGCGGTTGTAGCCGTACTGCGTCGCCGGGTAGCGAATGGCCAGCTCAATTCGACCGCAACGGGCGCTGACCACTGAAGCGTACGGTTTGCAGCGCGGCGGCGGACATCGAATTGAGGAGGGTGACAGGCGATTTGGAGGGGGTGAATAGGAGCGAGAAGAGGTGGGTGAGGGTGAAATTGAGGGTGAAGAGGGTGAATCGAAGTCATCCGCTGACCTTTCGATGCTTTGCTGGACGATTGGCTTCTGGGAGAATGAGGAGGGGGAGCTCATCGTTTCTAGAACAAAAAGTTAGTTTATTTTTTTTAATTTTTTTGCTTGTTTTTTAATTTTACCCCTCTTTGCCAGAACACTCTCAAAGGCGTCCACGTACAGTTTCCAAAGACGACTGGCTATTAGCTTTTCATTGTTTCGGTTTAGCATTTTGCAACGATAGACGACAGTGCTCACTTTGCCCTCACTCGCCACGAAGAAGCGATCTCCTTCGAAGCAGTTTTTGCTGCTGCTGCTGTCTTTGTTATTTTTACTATTTTCATTTCCGGTTTGGAGGAGTTTGGCAGTGCTAGTGGCAGTAGCTGTTGTTGTTCCCGTCACCCAGTCCTCCTCGTAGCGACACCAGAGATACTTGAGGGTGGGCGGTTTTGATGAGGGAAAGGATGATGAAGTTTCTTTTAGTGAAAGTTCTTGGTGGTGGTAGTCGGCACACTCGAGGAGGGTGTTCTCGCCGACGTTGACGATCAGATCGGTAATGGTGGGGGTGATTAGCGGTGATGGTAAGGGTGATGATGAGGGTGATGATAAGGTGATGAGGTGAGGTGAGGTGAAGAAGATCAGAAGGAAGATGAAGTGGTGAAAAGAAGAGGAAGATCTTGAGGGTAATAAAGTCCACCACCAGTGATGTTGAGATAGAGTTTGCATTAAAGTTGCAAATTGAGATCGTGTTTTAAAAAGCATTTTTATTTTTGTCTTGGTAACGGCGGCTTGACAAAAAAGGTCACATCATTTTTTAACTTGAATTTTTAATACTGTTTATGATTAATTTTCACATTTTTCGCATAATGCCTGCTAATTTACATTTTTGTTCACGCACTTTCACTTTAAGTTTATATGTTAATTATTTTAAACTGCAAATCAGCTTTTTTGCGCAACTCACTTCACTTTAAGCCAATCTTAAGCCAACCAAAACTCTGAAAGCATCGATCAACAAATTTTTTTCAGTTTTGAAACAATTTTCAATTTTCATCTGTTGCTGCTGCTTATGCACGAGAAAAGTCCTTCCTTGTGAGCGTGTAGAAAAAAAATGTTACTGTTGCGCACTTTACTTGACTTTTTGACAACAATAGCTGAACAGAAAAATCTCAATAATTTGACACATTAAAAACCTTTCTTCTTTTTCGTTTTCTTCTGTTTCGCTAATGCATCGCTTATCGATCGTCGAACAAAACTTCTTTTTTATTTTAAAAAGTTGAACGCACACACACAAAACGGTTTACTCACAACAAAAATCACTACCACAACTACTACTAAAACTGATGTTGTTGTTATCAGACACACTAATTTTGTTCACTGAACACGATTTTGCATAATGCTGCAGAAGAACGCCGAACACGAAAAAATACAATAGTAGCTAAACCACCGAAGATGATGCTGACGATTATGATGATGAGCGGCTGAAAAGATCTTTTTCTTCTTCTTCTTCTTTTCTGGAAGATCACGTCAAAGTCCGAGTTTGATTTTGCTGATTTTGTTGAATAGCTGGCAAAACGATGATGATGACCGCGAAAAGTAGCGACCACCGCCGCAGTCGAGGCAATTATGGCAAATAAAAAGTGCGCCGTGAACACTGCTTTTTAGGCATTCAAGAAGGAAAAAAAACAATAGAGCTGAACAAGAAAAGACTGACTGACTGACTGACTAATAAAAAGAAGTGGCCATCAATAGTCGAATGCATCGCTCAGTTTTTTGTTGTTTCTTTAGTTTTCTCAGCTAGTTTGTTGGCTGTTCGGAAGTTTGAAGTGGTAAGGAAAGAAGGAAGGAAGGAAGGAAGAAGTAGCTAAACGATTACAAGCGCTCAAGTTTCGTCTGCTTCTGCTGCTGCTGCTGCTGCTGCTAAATTTGATGCTGCTAAATGCTCGTTGTTTAGCTGTCCTCAATAGTTAGTTCCCTCTTTCTACGATGCTCAACTTTTTTTCCTATTTGCCTCTTTTTCTTTTCAATACACAAATGTGCCTGTTCGATTTACTATGTGTACTACTATTTTTAGGTTTACTTCATTCACTCAACTTTTTGGGTCGTTTTCTTGTGATGCGACTTTTTAAGTATTATTTCTTCTTTTGCTGCTGCTGCTGAGGAGTAAGTCACTGAAGTAAGTCACAATGAACATGTCAAACTGTTTTTTATTACTGTTTTGCTGCTGCTGTTGTTTCTGTTTTGTTTTGTTTTGCTTGTCAGTTCTTTTGTTTATTCATCACTAGCGTTTCCATCACTTTTACTGTTGCGCCTCACTATACTTGTCTTGCAGTTGTCAATTGGAATAGACAATGACAGTGAAAATTAATGTTGTCAGTTGTTTGTTTTTTTCTTTGTGGCACTTTTACCAGTTAACCAGTTGCCAAGTTTGACCAAGTTTGTCGTACATGTGACTAGTAGAAACTAAATGAGTTGATCAGTTTTTATTTTTTGTTGTGCAAAATTTCTTATTTTTAAAATTCCTAAGGGAATGGTAGGCATGTAAAACGGTTACTTAAATTAATTTTTTTATAAAAAAAACTATTTTCACACTTCATTTTATTTATTGTTTCATTTCTTTATATTCTTTCATTCAGTTCTTTCTTTTGACAGCTCAATTCTCCTATCTCTCTCTTTTAGCGCCCCTTTTTGCCCAAAAATAGAACCTGCACTTGCACTGCATTTAACCAGAAGAATACAGGCAACAGTCTGCGATCAGACGCCTTCAAAAAGTGCCTTACAAGTGTAAACAGAAGTGGCCTTGACTTAGATTTTGTATTTTACTATTTTCAGCATGAACTTTTTATGTTGTTTAAATTAAGTTTGCTTTGAGCAAGTTCAAAAATTAGCAACAAAAATCATGCAAAAGATTTCAAGGTCATTAAAAAGAAATTATTAGTTGTTTGCTAAAAGGTAAACAAATCAAATTTTTAATTTAATTTTTGTTTGTTATTAATTAAGCAATTTTCACTGCTAAATAATCGAAATGATGTAGTGATAGTTTTATTAATAATTAAAAAGTGGAAAAAGTGGTTGAGTGGAAAAGAAGAGTGAGTGAGTGAGTGGCAAAAGAAATAGAAATGATGATTGACTAAACTTGTGGACATTAAAAAAACTAATAGAATCGACGCTTGTCATTGCTGCCGATGACGTTTTTTGGAAGCAGCGGAATATTGACCGCCGTAGAGTCGGGACTTTGGTGAACTCCTCCTCCTCCTTTTCCTCTTTTTGTACGACAGCCAAACTGTTGAGAACGTTGGTCAGAATCGATGGAGTTCAAGGTTGAGGGAGCCGCCCAATTTGAGCTGCCAGCCTCAGAGAGGGACATAGCCGCGTAGGAAGCGGAAGTAGAATATTCCTCTTCTTCTTCTTCATCCTCATCTTCTTCTTCTTCTTCATCAGTGTCCTCGGGTTTTTTCACAGGTTCAGCTGAAATTGAGAACTTTTTCAACGCCGGAGCTTCATCCGGTGTTGAATCCTTTCCAGCAATGTCAATAAATATTTCGTCACTGCTCGAATTTTCAGTAGTGGTGATTGAATGGGACGTCTGAGTTGTTGAACAGGTTGTGGTTGCTAAAGTTTTGAGATTTAAAAGTAAATTAGTTTTTGAATATCAATTTTTGTGTTTTAATCAAAAAAAGTACCTGGCGATTGTCGATTCAACTTTTGCTGGCAAACAGCTGCTTGTAACGCGTAATTTGCACTTTCAGCTGTACTCTGACCTTCATTTGAACTTCTTCTTCTTCTCGAAGAAGTGGAGATTGTCGCCAGCGGTGAAATAGCCACTGCTCCTGCTGCTGCTGAAGTTTTTGGAACATTCTTAAGTGGAGTTTCTCTTACAGTAGTAGTAGTAGAGGTCAGCGATCGAGGACGAGCAGAAAGAGCGGAAGAGGCGGTGACGGGCAAAAACTTGGTCAGGTCAGTCCGCTTGCTGAAGGAGTTGATTATGACCGGCAGGCGAATGTCAATCTGAGAGCCTCGCTCGTTGGAAAACTATGTCGATGGAAAAAAATAAAAGGTTATCAATTTTTATCAAATTTTCTTATCAACAATTTACTAATACCTTTTCATTCATCTGATAGAGCTTATTGGTGATGTCTCGCGCCAGCAGCAGCCCCATCACCGTGCCCATGAACGGCTCCTTCGCCAGGTGGTACTCCAAGGTGGGCCGCTCCCAGAGGACGTACTGCACATTGACGGAGGCGGCAATCAGCGAGATGTTGAAGCGCTGCTGCACCTCCGCCTGAAACTGCTCCTTTCCCGTCTTGCCCGTGGTCCCGTCAAAAAGTTCGTACCGGCCGGCGGTGCTCACCGCCACGAAGTTGTTGCTCAGGCTCGGTTTTCGACCTGCTGCTGCTGCTGCTGAACCGGAAGTTGCTCCGGAAGTAGTTTTTGAAGATCCATTGCAGTTGTTGTTAGCGGAAGTACCGGTTACTGAGCTTCCACTTGGAGTACTGGATTCCCATTCAGGGGAGTCGAGGAATTCGCCCGGATTTATGGAGTGCAAAAATTGGCCGGCGCACATGACGTTAATTCTGGTAAAAATTTTTTTGATATTTTTTTTCGAAAATTCCTGAATCTAAAATTTGATCACTTACTTTCCAGCCACAAGCAGCGCAAGTCGATTCGTCTCAGTAACGCCTTCCACGGCATAACTTTCCCCAATGGCCAACTCGGTCAGTCGACCCTTGGAGATTAGCTTCGAAAAATCTCGCTTCGATACGCGAACCGGCGCAAAGAGGTCCTCGTACAGACTGGCCACTTCTTTCACTTTTAGGCGGTTTTTCACCACCGCACTGTACAGCAGAACGGCCGCTCGAAAGGAGTTCACAAGGAAGAAGGCCACTGACCAGCCGATCAACGTGGGGAATAGGCTTCGGTAACAGGAACCGGAAGTGGAGGAGTACACCCAAATGGTAAGTAGAAGATGACCTAGGGCCAGGATGGAGTGCAAGGCCAGTTGGCCACAGGCCCCGGGAAGGTAGAGGACATTGGTGGGCGTCAGGTAGGCGATCAGAAAGAGGACATGAGAAAGTTGGAATAGAATGGAGGCGGATGGACTGGGAAGGCATTTTAGATGGGAGTATTGGGAATGATTGTAGTCCTGGTCGGGAATGGAGGATTGAAGTAATGATGAGGATGATGGAGGTGATAGTTGGGAGTTTTCTTTTGATGATTCAGTTGAAAGGGAAAAATTTAGTAATAAAGGTGGTGATGAAGTTGTGGTTGTGGTGGTGGCATTTGTGGCAAAGTCGAGAAGGAAGGAAAGTGTAGAGTTGATGAGAACTGAAGAAGTATTGAAGTTTATGCTTGAGTTCATTTTTGAAATGAACGCAGCTTTTTGTGAATTTTGAAGAGTTGTCAATTTTAGTGTCTGAAATGGTAAACAAACAAAATGTGTGCTTTTTAGATTTTGCTTTTTAAACTCTGGTGGTATCTTAAAAAATGGTTCAATTTTTACTCTAATTTATTTTCAATTAACCTAAAATTGTGTATCTGCTCTACTACGATTTTTCTGCTGCTTCTGCTTTGTTTTGAAAGTTCAGACTAGTACTGCAGTTCACTGTACAGCAGTTGTACAGCAGCACTTTTTTTACTCTCCAATTCAATTATCATTAGAGTAGCAGGAAAGAAGAGGAAAGAGAAAAAAGAGATTTACGATCGGCGATTCTTTTTTCAGCTTTTTAGCCAAAGTAGTTGGTTGATCTTTCTCTCTTTCTCTTTTTAGTGGCTTGTTTCATGAATCATTGATTAATTTAGAAGATTGGTTCTGGTTTTGTGGCAGCAGCAGCAACAGCGACGGCGGCGGCAAAAATCGTAAATAATAAACAACAAACAACATGTTGGAATTAGCAGCAGCAGCAGTAGTTGAAGCAAAGAAGGGGCAAAAAGTACAGCTTTTTTGTTTTGGTTAGCGGTTGTCGTACAGAATCACAGAATCACAGAATCAAGTAGTACAGTTCATTTAAATGCGAGAATGTGAATTGCCAGTGAGTGTGGGCAATTAGTGTGAAGAGGAAGAGGGAGGAAGGAAGACGAGGATTTTTGCTTAAGTGCTTGCACTAAAATTTATTTTACTTTTTGAGATTTCGAAGATGAAGAATCGACAACTTTTTTATCATTTTCATTTGCAGAAGACAATAGAATGGAGTAGTGAGTAGCAAAGCTGAGTTGAATAGGCTGTAATTTTGTTTTTTATTTGTAAAGTTGAAAATTTTTTAAAATTTTTTTCTTTTTTTTTCACAAGCTTCTTAAAAAGGTAACCACTTGATACAATTTATTAATTTTATTTTCGCTTTTCACAACTTTAATTTGTTTGACGCGCAGGTAATCTGAACTTTATTCCTCCTTCACTCACTGTTTTTGTAATAACAAACTTTTAGGCAAGTTTCAGTACTTTCTTTTCTTCTCTTCTCGGCTAATGTCGGCTCTTTCTGTCTATTTTCTGTCTGTGTTGTCAAAATCATACCGCAAACCGCAAACTGCAAACCGTTTCCTCTGCGACAGTTTCCTCCTTGCCAGGCAATCACCGAGCAACCTCACTCACTCACTTTTTACCGCAGTGTCTCCCTACTTTTTTCTTTTCTTTTTTTCTTTTTCATTTGTTCATCTCGCTCAGCTCTCTAATGAACGACGACAGCGGCGACGGCAGTAACGGAGAAAATGGTTGTAAAAAGAACGAGGGAGAGAGAGGGAGAACAGTCACAACACACTCAGTCGATGACACATTACCGTTCGACGGTTGCATAGACACAGAATTTTATTATTATTGAGAATAGAGAATATAACGATGTAAACAAAACAACGTATTCAAACAGAAACGTTCATTCTGAATATTCAGTGTTTTGGTTCTATTCTCTTTCATTCTCTCTCTCTCTCACTCGATGTCAATGAAATTTGCTTTTGCTACCTCCTCCTGCTGCTGCTGAACTCCCAAGTAGAAAAACACTTAACTTTTGAGACGAAAAAACTGTGTGGGAGATTATTAAAGATTCATAATAGTTTACCAGAAGTTTTTGACAAAGGAAAAAAATTGCTGATTGATTTTTGCTGTTGCACTTAAGAAGAAGAAAAAGAAGAAGAAGGAGAGGATCATCATGTCAAAGTGGGCTATTGCCGGTATTGCCGCCTTCCTCTTTGCGGCCCTCATTTTATTTCTCTCTGTTGTTGCGCTTCGTTTTATTTAATTTGAATAAAGTTTTTTGTTATTAAAAAAGTATATTTTTGTTGCAAGTTTTCTGGCGCGTTTAAAAAGGTTACAAAAATGCTGTTTAATTTAAATTTTTAATAGACATAGTGATTTAGACTGTTAACAGGTAAAATAAAGTTTGTTTGAACTTAAAAAATTTCTTTTTGTTTTTTATCATTGACGCTGCATAACTTCATTATTTTTTAACTTTTAATATTATTTTGGTAATTCGTTTTAAAAATTGTCAAACAGGTTTTAACTTTTTTCACTTACAATGTTTATTATTGTTTATTGGCTAGTTCTTTATTTTTGACTTTTCACAGGTAAAACACAAATACAAAAAAAGTAAAACTTTTTAATCAGCTCTTTTACACTGAATTTTCTTAATAACACCATCATTAGCACAAGTAGAATAAAGAAAAAATAGAAGATAAAAAAATAAGTTGTGCAAAAGAAAAGAAATAATAAAGAGTCGCCGAATCGATTACAAATTAGCCGGTCACAAGTTACTTTTTGTTTTTTACTTTTCCATTGTCGCACCACAACTTCAAACGGTCATGCGGTGTTCCAAGAAAAAACTAGATAAACTTTTTTAATTTTTGTTTTAAGAAAACTTATTTTTATATTCCTGATCCTATTTCAACAACACACACTTATTCATAGCCATCATAAGATATTGAAAGCTTCATTTTTCACAGTTTAGCTGACATTTTATTATTTGACGGCTGTTGTCTGTCTCTGTCTTGCATGTTGAAGGAAGTGTCAACAGTGGTCTTATTGTCGGTTTATGATCTTTTCCAGTTTGGTAGAGACGTGGCAGATATATAATCATAAAGAATGAAAGAGAGAGAGAATGCGCCAGTCAAGCAGAATATTCTCGTATTCTCTTTATTTTTCCTTTGACAACAGAAGTGAAAAGAATGGGGGAAACTAAAGTGTGTGCTCTGTTCAATGTGTGTGTGCGCTTTAAATTCAATTCTCTTTTTACGTTTTTTCCTATTTTTTTATTCGTATTGTTTGCTAGACGACCTCAGCAGTTTACAATGTTTTTGGCTGTTGCAGTCTTGCAAAAATGTTATCGATTTTTGTTTGTTGAGGTGACATGCAAGGCATGTTGAAATTAGGTTAAAACGTTGTCTCACTCAAACTGGTTCTTCTTCGTTTTTTTCATCTTCATCTTTCTTTTTTGTCTTATCAGCCAATGTGCCCAAGCCAAGCCAAACCAAGCCAAGAACATTGTACGAGAGATGTAAACAGTGTTTTCCAAGTCACCACAAGAAGTTGAACAAGCGAGTGCAAACAAAATGTTATGAATGAGTGCAGTGCAATTGAGTGCATTTGGTGCTGGAAAATTGCACTAAATTTTACCAAAAACTTGTACTGGCTAACGTTTAGCCAAAAACTCGCTAAAAATACTAACACTAAATTAAATTTCTAGTTTAATTAAAAAGTAACAAACTTGCACTGCAAATACTTTAGAAAATTTAGTGCGGTTATCTTAGTGCAGCCCAAAATAGCTTCACTTTCATTTTCCGGTCTTGATTGTAACCAAAAAAGTGAAACCTGATCATCTTTTTTCAATCAATTTAATGCGTTTTTTGTCTACCCAGAAACAGCATCAGCAGAAACAGCAGCAGCATCACCTCATCAAATCAATTAGTGGCAGTATTAGTGGCAAATAATAGCCTCACAATCACTTTTTTGGCAGTCAAATTGATTTGAGAGAGGGACAGCACTAACAAGTAGTTAGTTGCCAGCTTGTTAGTTAGTTTGAGATAAACTGAAATCAAACTCTAAAAACTGCTGCTGCTGCTGCTGTCCCTCTCCAAAGTTGTAGACTAAAAGACACTAAATTAGCAACTTGACTTATCAAAAGGACAAACAGCAAAAAAGAAGTTGATGTTCACATGGCAAACACACACACACACACACATTCACACATTGCACTCTCGACACTCTCGGACATTATGTGGAGAACATCGTGGTGTTCATTCAATACTACCCAACTATCGACTAGTAACTTATCAAGCACCACCATCAGCATCAGTAGAAATTAGCGTAATTAGCGTTTGATAAGTGGCAGGCAGGCAGGCAGCAAAAAAAGTGAGCAGATGATTTGATTGAGGGGGAGGGACGGGGAGGAAAAACAGCAAATTTCCTGCTAATTGCTGATGCTGCTTTCTGATTTTGTTGGTGGTGCTGGCGTTGATAAGCAAAAATCTAACAGAGAAAAGGATTGTGCTGACTAAGTGATCTTCTGAACTTCACTTTTCACTTTCATGCAGGGCTCAAGTTTTGTTTCATCATCCAAAAATCTGTCCACGTATCTTGTCAAGCACACAGAAGTCATCAACGACAAAATGTAGGAGATACGTTCGTCAAACCTCGTCGTCGTCGTTCACTTCTTTAACTTTTGGTGCAAAGACGTGCTGATAAGTTTCAGTGTACGGCGCGATGTGCCTGCTGTGCCCAGCAGCAGCAGCAGCTAAATTGGAAACCGAAGATTGAGTGATGGTGATGGATCACTATCATTATCATTATTTTTCTCATTACCTTTACCATCTTTCAACTTTGATCGTAGGTAGCAGTAGCTGTACAAAAGTGTACAGAAGAAGAAGAAAAAGAGGAAAACAGGCACGACCTTGACTAAAAGCAGCCCAATTTTTTTCCTTGGTTCACATGTTCACCACCAGCCGATCAACCTATCAACTGATGATGATTGACTGACTGACTGACTTACTGTGCAAATCCTTTTGACTTTTGATAAGAGTGCAGCGGCAGCAACATCAGTGTCTGGACTTGGCTTGACTTTGACTTACTTACTTATTTGCAGGATATCTTTTATTATTAATAGCCCTTCGAGAAATGTATGGCCTGGCTAAGTTCTCTGAAGCAGCCAAAAAAATGTGTTCTCCAGACAGAAATGGGTCTTTTGCTGATAAGAAGGTGAGGAGAGCGAGAGCGTCGCGACATCGACTAAAATGCCAGATGACTTTGCCGATGGTCTGGTCTGGTATTTTTATTTGTTATTTAGAGAGAGTGATATTTGTTGTTTGGTTGAAATCGACCAAAAAATGTTTGTATCTGTATCTGTTGAGAAACTTGCAACATTTTAGTCGGCTGGTGGTGGAAAAGTACAACAGTGTATAGGTAGAAATAGAAAAAATAAAGATGAAATTGCGGCCTTGTTATTGAAGAAAGTGGACACTTTGGGCATTTGTGTGCTGTGATAAATACGCTGGTCTTTGCAAGAATCGAAAAGTGATACCAGTGAAAGCAAGTTTGAAGGTTGCACAAAAAGATTTCCACATTATCATCCCCAAAGCAGAGAAATCACAAGAGAAAAGAGATGACCATTTGGTGAGGCAATCACGACGAGCTGTCAAGCTGTCAGGCAACTGTTGACTCACTTTCACCACCGCATCCGAAAGAAACAACAACGAAGGTACAAAGGTCAACACTAGTGTTCCTGTGTTTACAATAGAGAGGAGAAGAGAAGGAGGAGGGAAATCCACCACGCCAGTTAACTAATCATCGCTGTTGAGTAGTTTTCTTTCTTTCATTCTCTTTTCATTGAAAATTGTCTGTACAGTGTACAGTAATGTACGACTGACTGTTGTCACGACCACAAATTTCTTTTGGTGGTCTTTGCCCCTGTAGATGATCATCGTTTGACAAAACCAACAACAAAGTAGATCGATTGAGTTCTCGAGTGCCTGAACTGGTGCACTAAACTTTAGGTTTAGGTTTAGGTTTGCTGTTTGTGTTCTTTCTAATCGTAATCCTCTTCAACAGCAGCAGCAAAAGATACAGTTTAGCCAGCCTGAGCTCACATGTGTACAAACATGTACGATGGTGGTGGCAGGAGCTTATCACAGCACCATCGAAGACTTTGAAACGGCTGCTGCTGCTGCTGCCTGTGACGATTTCTTATCAAGAGAAAAGAAGAACACTGTTCATTTTTCTTCCTCTCGGTCAGTGTCAACCGTTGCTGCTGTTGCTGCTGCTGCTGCTGCTGTTCATGCTCGTAAGTAGTGTCAGGGAGTAGTGTAAGTATAAGAAAGTATCTAAGAACCCACTGTGAGTAAATGTACGACGTAGAGTGAAAAAAGAGAGTACAAAGTTGTAGTACAGAGCTGCTGTACAATTTGGTGGTACAACAGCAGCAGCAGCAAATCTTTTATCATCGATGAACTCGATTTTGAGTCCTTCTTCTCATTTTGCTTTCCTTTTAATGGAAAAAGAGAGCTTAGTTTTCTTCTTACTCATCATCGCTAAGAAATATGGTGGCGGTAATAATAATCTGACCACCAAAGTAAGAAGAAGAGGAAATCTGGTATCAGGGCTGCTTTTCTTCCTTCTCCTTCTTCTTCTCCTCATAACTACTTTGTTGGCTACAATTTGCTGCTGTTTTTTACAAAAAGCAGCAGTAAAAAATTTGGCATTTTTTTCTTATCAACTTGGCAAGAGGAGAGCTGGCTACAATACTGGCTGGCTAGAGAAGACTAGAAGCGTGGCCTGACAGCAAAGCTGAAGTGAAACTGAAGTGTAAAAGAAAAAAGAAAGATAGGTGTGTCATTCGACACCGATGATCGGCGAAAGATTTCAGCCATCGTCAGCAGTACCAATGTATTGGAAAAGTAAAGACAGAAGACTCATCCAATTACTCCTTTTCTTCATGATTGCTCCTCTTCAAGTCGTTGAGCTTGGTGGTGGTGGTACAGTGTTGTTGATGCCTATCATGTGAGTCATGTGAAGAAGAGGAGAAAGAGGATGATGAAGATGACGACGTCACAAACGGGAAAACACCATCAAAGAAAGAGGGGAGGTCATTGAAGGAGATGTGTCATCAATAGAAACAGCAAAAATCTTAATCGGCCAAAGGAAGTGGGATAACTAAAATACAACAGCTAAATATCTATCGATGGTTCGGGAAGCTACCACGAGTCACTCATTGTCAGCTTCATTGACTCGTGGCATCCGTCTTTGCATCAGCTCTTCATCAGCCCATTATCATCAGCAGCATTGTCAATTGGCACTGGTTTTCGACTTTGAACCTCGTTCATCTGTCAAGATAAAGCGTTTTTGTGTTTGCTTCAAGGTTTTCAGTTGCTGCTGTTGCCAGGGAACTGCAACAGCTATTGATGATGATGATGATGATGATGATGCAAATAAGGGACAAACTTGCATTGTTTTAGGCTGATGAGATTTTTCAGCTAGTTTTATATTTTTAGATGATTTCCTCTCTTTTTCCTTTCCTTATCAGCAAAAGATGTCATTCAACTAAAAAGTGATCTCCCTTTCAGGATGTCAACTGTTTCTTCTTCTATTTTTTGAAACTTTTCCATCTCACTCAAAAATCCTGCCCACTGCTGTCCATCGACACTGATCTTGGCATTGACAGTTGCTCAGCTGATAACAGCAAATTAAGAGGGGGAGATCACTTGTCAGCAGCTGTACTGTTTCCTGAAAGTGGAGGAGATTGTGGGGGAGTTTAAGAGTAAGAAAGTTTTGTTTTATCAAAGTGAAAGATCAAAGAAAGGCTTTTTATGGTGATTGTTGCCAGCGAGCAGTATGTCATTCGATCGCCGCTTTTTTCTATCACCCTCCCCTCTTTTCTCTTCACCCTCGATCACCCCACTCTCTCTTGTGTTGTTTACTTTGCTGTCGACTTTATCCCTCTTTCTTTCTTTCACCCTCTCTTTTTGTGGTCCACCTTATCAAATCTCAGAGCTTTAAAGAGCAAGCTGTTGTTTTGCGCTTGAGCGCCAACTTTTCTCTTTTCGCTTTTCTTTTTCTTTTTCTTTTTGCAGTTGTTGAGCTGCCTAGTCCAACTTCTTTTTCTTTCTTTCTGTTTTTCACTTGTTGTCTCTTTTTTTCTTATCACTACTGCCGTCGAACACGTTTTGGCTGCTGTACAACTGTACGGTGGTGGTTGTTGTTGAAGTTAAAGCCAAATCGCCTAAAACTTGCTTGCAAGTTTGAGCCGGTCTCGGCCAATGAATGGCCGCCAGTGTTGTCATCGTAATAATACGAAGTGCTGTTGCTGCTGCTTCTGCTAAAAAAGTAGCATCGAATTTTCTGTATTAATGCCTGTTGTTGACATCGATGCCAACTGAAGAAGAAAGCAGAGATGAGGATGACTGTTGTCGCCGATGACGTCAAACGATGGTAGTGGTGGTTGTGGTGGTGGTGGTCGTGCCTGTGATCATTCGTTCTCCTTTTTGCACGCAGGACATTTTTCGTTCAAAAGTTGTACTGTTTTAGTTTGAGTTTTTTAGCAGCAGTCTAACAGGTAGCTTAATATTAATAATACTTTGTTTTCATGCACTCAAAGTGCCTTGAGAAATTTGTGAAAATAAAAATTCTGATTCTAGAAAGTTTTTGCTATTACATTTGAACTTTTTTAGTCAGTACAGGATGTAGCAAAGTTTTTGTACAAAATGCACTTTTTTCTCTCTCCCATTTTCTTATCAATGTGATTGACTGCAAAAATAGGCAAAAAATAAAAAGTGAAATCGCCTGTCCTGCCACTTTTCATCTCCAACTTTGATTGACACCGTCAACTCTAAAAAGATCTAAAAACTAAAATCAATTCAACTTTGCGCCGTTGTTTTTTGTCATAGATATAGTAAAGTGATAATGCCCGCACACAGACACACACAAGCCCTCCAAACTAAGTGTCGTACACTGTACAACAAGGATGCGGCTCTCTGTGTGTTAAGTGTTAAGTGTTGAGTATTGCTCCCATTCATGTGATGTCTCCCTCAGTGTGTGCCTTCGAGGACAAGATCAATCGATGATGATGATGATGAGATCACGAGGTGATCGTACCTCTTGTTGTACAACGTTGTACAGCGTTGTACGGCAGCAATAAGTGTCTGATGCAATATCGAGGCTGTCAGGACTTACCAACAAAACACACTCCTGCAAACAAACATCCCCGTTTATTAGTTAGCAAGTGAGTGAGTCACATGGCCCACTAAAAAGATGCTCGGTTTGTGTCGTACGTGTAACGTTTTTACCGTTCCTTCCCTTCTCTTTTCTGGGTTGTTTTTGGGGGTTGAAAAGAAGTTGAAGGGGTAAGAACGAAGTGATGCGGTGGCTTGATAAGCTGATAAGAGAGCTAGGAGAGGAGAAAGAAAGTGAAAGAAAGTTGCAACTTTTAATTGGCGATGACGGTGAGAAGGTTTTAGTGACGGTGTTGATAAGACTTGGCAAAAGCTAGATCGAGACTCTTTTCAATGTGTGCCAATGATTTTTGTGTCTGTCTGTCTGTCTGTCTTTCTTTCTTTCATTTCTGTTACAACTCAATGAAACTTTTTTTCTTTTCTTTTTTATCAAGCTGCTCGATCAGAGGTTATTGGGCCAAGTTTGCCTGCCAGCCAGCCAGCAAGCCCATGATCAGTCAATTGATAAATGGGAACAGAGAGAGAGAAAAACAATAATGATTTTTGTTTTTTGTTTTATTTTAAATATAGTAAAAAATTAAAAGTACAAAAATAAATAAAGAAAAGTATAAATAAATAGTAGAAGAAGTAAACTCCTTACTTTCAAAAATGGAAAGGAGTATTGCCAGCAGCAGTAGTGGTAGTGATAAGTGCTTATCAGCACCTGTGAGATTGTGATTGTATCATCCAGGTAAAGTAGTGATCCACAAATTCAGTCAAGAGAAGTAGAAGAAGAGGTCCAGCCATCCTCAGGTCATCATCGATTGTCCATCGATTATCAGCCAGTTTTCACCAATTTCAAATGAAGCAGAGAAGCTGCAGAGATGTCCAGCGACGCCAAAATGAGTATCTCATTTGTTTTCAGATCTTTAAGTTCCCAAAATCTTTGATCATCACCTCAAATTTTTGCCTCAGTGCGGATCAGCCACCTGAAGTGGTGACTGGTGATCCTCAAAGCTGGTCGAACTTGAGCTGGAGCAGTTCGGTGCACTGGAGCTGATAAACTGGTGGTGGTGGTGGTGGTGAAAAGGAGGTCGGTAGCTGGCGGAAATTCGCTCCTCCTCTTCTAATTCTTCTTCGTTTTCTTCCGCCACGTAGTTGGGAATGGAAACCGAGTAGCTGTACACTCGGTTGGTGGCAGTGTCTCGAAGTGTTCGACGAAGGTGAGGAATCGGTCGAGAGATGGAAGGAGGGGGTGAAAGGGTTTTTGTTGAGGGAGTTGTGGAGGTGGTGGTGGTGGTGATGGACTTTTCATTCTGAGCTGCTGATTTGGGAATGTTGATGGCTGGCGTGGAGGATGATTTGTTGGTGACCACTGGAGCTGGTTTTGATGAAATCGGGGGTGAAGGGGTGATTTTCACTACTGGAACGGCTGCTGCTGGGGGTGACGATTTAACAGCTGAAGATTTAATCTCCAGCGTCTTCTTCGGCAGATTGCCCGACTTGCCGTTGCCGTTGATCACCAGTCTCACGAGCTTGTTTACCAGCTTCAGGCTTTTTAGGTGAAGGTTCAGCGACTGTTGCTGCTGCTGCTGCTGCTCGACTTGAGCGGCGACCTTCTTCTGATCATAGAGATCGTAGCGTTTGTTGACGATGGGCGTCATGAAGGCCATGGTGGAAAGATTAAGTAAAGTGAGAAGTAGAAAAGGTAAGTCGAAAAGTTGAGAAAGTAAAAGTAATCGTTGACAATCAAAGTCGAAAAATTTTAAAAGCTTTTTGAGTTGTGACTCAAACTTGTGACACTGTTTCAAAAAGAGCTCTACTAACGAGCCTCCAGTGGAGAGCACTTTCTTTTATAGAAAGGAGAGGAAAATCTGAGCCTGCTGCTGTCATCACCATCACCACCACCACCACTCAAGCCTCAAATCAGCAGATTGCTCCTTTCCTTTCTCTCTCATGCTCTTCATCTCCCTTATTTGGTGTTTCTGTACGTTGTTGTTGATCAGGAGGAGAAGTGGTCTCTTATCTTATCAAGCAGAGTTGCTGCTGCTGTGAACATCATCGCTACGACACTGTTTCTACTTCTTCTTCTTCTTCTTCTCATGCAAACGTGCTGATAGAGTTTATCAACCACAGCTCATGACGGAGCTGTGGTGCTGGCTGTGGTGCTGGCTGAACTGAACTGTACTAAACTGAACTCGGAGAAGGAATGTATGTTCAATCGAGTGCAATCGAGTACTGCTGAGGCAGTGTAAGTGTAGTGCTGCTGCTGTTATTGCTGTTGCTGCTTCATTCTCATTTCTTGCACTTGTTTTGATTTTCTTCTCTTGTTTTCTCTTGGAGATGTTTTGCTATTGCTGTTTTTTGGAAAAAGTTTTTATGATCTTGAATGAAAAAAGCTCTGAAAGTTGGTTTACATTTGTCAAAGTTTTCAGAAATGGGTTCTATACAAATCTAAGGCCACACTCGATATAAGCAATTGTTGCTAAAATGTTTATTTTGTCATTCTAGAAGTTTTAGCACTTTTTGTCTCAAATATTTAACTACAAAAGTTTAGCTTAAGTCTTTAACTTCATCTTTGCCTTTTACATCACCTTAATCTGTTATGTAGCTCTTGAGATAAATCTACCAAAAGGATTATAACAGGCCCCCCCCCCCATTGAAACACATGGAAGCACAGCAGTTTGTGAATGGCGCAGGAAAGCCCACTTTTCAGTAAATTGAGTCTGGCCTTAAAATTATTCGAACAAAAAAACTCGTAGAACTTGTAGAGCAAACTTGTTAGCAGTAGTAAAAGTAGTACGTTCTACAAATCTTTTTTGCTTCTTTCGGTTTGCCCACTTTATTACTCAATTCATCCTCAAGACCTCTCTTTTATCGGCTGGCAAAACCTTCTCAAGAAAATGATGAAACTTCAAAACTTCTCTTTCAGTTCATTTCTCTTCGTTTTGTTTGGAAGTTTAATTCGCAAAACTTCCGCCGAAACCGACACTTTGTCCTCCTTCTGCCAGCACACCTCCGACGGCTACCTCGACTACCTTCGCTCCGTCACCTTCACCCCCCGCCACGACCCGGAAGTGGACATCACCCTGCCGGACATTGTCTTCTACCAACCGGACCGAAGGGGCGTGGCCGTGCACAGCGAACAGTTGACCGCTACAGGAGTTTCCCTAAAAGAAGCTCGTTCGATGGAGCTCATAGACACGCTTCGAACCTACCGGAAGCTGGACGACGACAACAGCTTCGCCTTCTACGCCCTCTGGGCGGAAGAGGAGTGGCTGGTTGTGAGTCCCACCTATTACTACCTGATCCGCGTCAGCGAAGCGGATTACGGCTGGAAACGGTGGATCTTTCATAAGCCGCTCAGAAGGCACCAGGACGGAAAGATGGACGCCCCGGTGGGCGTGATCCAGGGCCAGCTGGTGCAAGGCAACTCAAGTGAAGGTGCGAGAAATGTCTTTGGCTGGGTGGTTGGTATGTGTGGAAATAGGCGAGGAGGAGATCTTTTTTAGAAAACTCCTAAATTCGAGGTTTTTCTTTTCCTTGTTACTAGAAATGATCTCCCCCCGCCAGGCGATCCTCTACGATCTCCAATTTAACGCCTGGGGCGTCTACACCTTCAATCAGTGGGAGGCGAAGAAGAAGGGCCGCATTTTGACCCTGGGCCCGGACGGCTACATGCGCCTGACGCCTCAAGGCTCATATGAAAACCTGGTGGCTCCAAAGGGCGGCCACGTCTTCAGTGGAAATAGCCGCCCACCGTTCGGCATTGTCAAACGGTCCACCGGAACCCTGTTTCTCTTTGACGCCAGCAAGGGCTGCGTCTACACGGTCCTCGGCTGGTCCCGGCCCTCGGTCAACGATAATCGGGGATTGAAGGAGAAATGGCGAGCTTTTGGAACGCCTGCTGAGCAGTTCTTCACTGGCTGTGGAGATGCTAAAAAAGAAGATAAAAATGGGCCAAATTCACATCGATGCGACATTGGCGGAGAAAGGCCCAGCGCCGAAGAGATCAAGGAAGTGGAGGACGCCTCGGGAGATCAAAATTACGGTCGGGAGGTGGCTCGAGCTGGGGCTGGTAAAAGTGGTAGAAATAGTGGATTTCTAAAATATCTCCTCATTTCCGGTGGAGTTCTCCTGGTAGCCGTGGTGGTAATAGGTGTCTTCAAGATAAACTGCTCAAAAAGTAGTACTGGCAAAAAGTCTATCACCTCAAAAGGACTAAAGAAGGGAAAGAGCTCCTTTTCCTCTTCGAAAAGTAAAAAGTCGAGCTCCACTGGAACTTCCACCACTTCTTCAGCTAAAAAGTAGTCAAGTTCAAAAGTTCACTTCCCTTTTAAATTATTACCTTTTATTGAGTTTCATTTAGTTAGAATTGTGCTGATGATTAAGTTAGATTAGCTTATTATTCTGTTACACTGCTATTCGTGTTCACTACTACAAAACACAGTGTGTGTGTGTGTGCGACAGAACTCTTTTAGGATAAAAAGAAGAAGAATACCGTAAAGAAGTTATAATCAATCCCAAAAAGAAAAGTTTCAAAATGCAAAGATATCTCAGTGCTGGGGCATTACATGATGATGACAATGTTGATGAAAACTAAAAAAATTACTGGACGGGAAAAAAATTTAGCTAACGTTCTAAAGGGAATGGAAATAAAATGCTTGATGAAATCAAAATAAAATAAATCGAATCGAAACATGATGATCACGGATCATCGTATACAGTTGGTTGTGGAGTGCTCTTCAAAGATGTCGTACATCGGCAAAAGTCCAAACACCACCACCACCACCTCTTCCTAATCATCATAATCCCTCCCGACGGGACTTCCATTCACCTCCAGGACCAGACCTTCCGCCGCCGCAGCGGCCACCGTCGCCTCCACGCCCTCCGCCTCCAGCCGTTCCTCCAGCTGGAAGGTCTCCCGGTCGAGGTTCTCCCGCTTGAACACTACATCACGGATCATCGCCCCCGGGCGGTCGCTGTAGCCGATGTTCGAGCGGAGCACTTTGAGTCGAAGTAGCCGCGCCAGGGGGAGCCGCCCCCGGCGCATGCACTCGTGGAGGTAGCGGCTGAACTCCCGCAGCTGGGCGTTGCTGTGCAGGGGGACGAGGTTCGCCTGGGGCAGGGCGTAGTTGCACTCGGTGCAGCGGAGGATGGTGTGGCGGAGGAGGATGACCTGGACGTTGGGGAAGAGGATGTCGAGGTTCATCCGTTCAAAGTCCCGGTGGCTGGCGGTGTCGATGAAGAGGCTAAAAAGGAGAGGAGGAGAAAAATGAGTTTTAGAATCGAGGTTTTAGGAAAGATTTTCCATTTTGTTTACCTCAGCGCCCGCACCGCCTTGATCACCGGCAGCTTGTCAATGGGCAGGTCATTGGCGGGGGCGACCCGTCCTTGGGCCGGGTCAAAATTGACCGAGAGGCTAATGTGCACCAGCTGGGGACAGCCGACCAGGGGCCGCGCCACCGAAGCGACCGAAACGTCGCACAGCGTCAGGCTCAGCTCTCGAAGGTTTGTGAGCGCCTGAAAGGCGGCGCCGTACTGAAACAGCCGCTCCGCCCTCAGCGGCGCCTTCAGGTGGACCTCGCCCAGGGCGGCCGTTACCCGGGGCCCGTAGCCGAGCAGCGTCTCCAGGTGGACGGGATTCTCGGTGTACAGCGCCTCAAGGCGGTCATTCGGCTCGCAGAAGTTCTCGAAGATCGGCTTCAGGACCAGCGAATCTCGGCCGTCCGGCGAGAAGCCGTAGGTGCGGATGTTGAGCGTCCGTAGACGACGTGCCACCGGGCCGATGTTTACCGTCTCCGAGGGCGCGGTCATGCCGAAGGGCATCTGAATGTTCAGCTGAAGCCACTGAAGAGCGGTCATCGAGTTGAGAGTGCTGCAGAGGGAGGCGTACATCGCCCGGAAGTTCTCCTTCAGCAGGTCCTGCTGGCCCATGATGTCCTCCTGCTGGTCCTCCTCATCATCCTCGTACCCCTGGTGGTGGTGGTGGTGCTCGCAGAGGCCGAACATACTGGCCCAGAACCAGAGGGTCAGGTCCTGGAGCTGGTGACGATAGTGAGCGAAGAGCAGTTTGATCTTCCACAGCTCCCGGTAGTCGCCGTCGAGGTTGAGCAGGTGCAGGCCGGTGAGATTGGGAAGCGTCTCGGTGACCCGGTCGATCATGGTGGGCGAAAGGACCGGCGAGGCGTACAGCGCGTGTCGATCGAGATTGGTCTTCTTCTTGAGGAAGGGCGTGTCGTCGTCGGCGGTGACCATGCGCAGCATGTCGAAGCTCAGATTGGGAAGCTCCAGCGAGGTGAGGTCCGCCTTCCGGTGGACGATCATCAGCGTCCGGCGGCGGCTCAGCGCGGAGCTCTTCAGCTTGCCGCCCCAGGCCCGGCAGACCTCGTCCACGTGGAAGAGATCGACCAGCGGCAGGTAGTCGAAGATGGTCAGCGTGGGCAGCTCCGGCAGGTCGAGGATCGTCTTGGGCGTGGCTGAGGAGGAGGAGGAGGAGGATTTGTTTCCCAAAGCCTTGTTAGCCGCTTTGTTTTTGTTCCGGTTCTTGTTTTTGTTGGCTTTGTTGGATTGTTGTTTGGAAGCTGAGGAGGAAGGAGTGGAGGAAGACATCTTGAAGGGTTCTGCTTTTGGAGAGAGAAAATGTTAGCAAACTGATTTTCAGTGTAATGGGGAGCTTACTTTTTTGAGCCGGAGCCGGAAGTGTGAGTCTGATGGCACACAGAGATTCTGGAACACGTGCGCTAATGTGAAGGAAGGCAACGGCGGTTGTGGTGGCGGTGAGGAGGACGACATCAAACACAACACAACTGAAAGAAGCCGTGAGCACACTGGCGAGGAGAGCGAAGCAGGATTGCTCCCTCTCCCGCTCCCTCTCTTTCTCTTTCCCTCTCTCTCTCGCTCTCTAGAGAACATTTTTCTCTCTTTCTCTCCCTCTCTTTTTCCCTCACTGGCAGCAAACACCGCATCGTCCTGTGCCTCCATCTCTTGACCAGATTCCTGAATTCTGCTGCCGCTGCTGCTGCACTGTGTGCAATTTTTTTATTTTTACTAGCAGGGCCAGCATAAACTCAGTTTATGCAGTGTACTCTTGAATCAATGTATTTCTTAAATTCGAATTTTCAATTTATTGTATTTTTTACTTGTTAATCTCTGTTCTAAAAATGCAATTTAAAATATTTCTAAAACTAAAGTTATGTTTTTGATTAAAACTTGCAGGTAACAAATAAACAAAAAATAATTAAATTGGATTAAAAAAAATTAAAAACTGCTTGCAAAATCATACCATAGGCAAAGTTTTTATCTAAA
>JAALOO010000569.1_pt1 | contig 31815 bp, 24 predicted proteins | sample 7257641 | NCBI WGS metagenome assembly JAALOO01 (sample SAMN14085613, study PRJNA598686) | mite metagenome | biome: ENVO:01001000; feature: ENVO:01001002; material: ENVO:01001226; isolation source: single female mite from University of Michigan culture on fish food culture... ...
AGAGAGAGAGAGAGAGAGAGAGAGAGAGAGAGAGAGAGAGAGAGAGAGATTGAGAATGTGTGGATCGTTTCGGGAACGGTGAGAGAGAGAGAGGAGAGGAATAGAAATAGAATCGGCAACGACCGAGTGGATCAGCGTTGATGTTGACAATGCTGCCCGATGAGACCAGACGGAGAGAAAGAAAGCGATGGCTCTCCAATCACCAGGCTGCACGGCAGGTGCAGCACCGACGACGGCCCCACCACTGTGCCCAGTGCCACTACCACCGCCATCGCCGACTGCTAGCGGCAAGCGGACAGAGGGGAGCACACGCGCCGACATCGTCACCATCTGGCGGCCACCAGCAAAAGTCCATCTGAATGTCTGGCATGTTCAGCAGAGAAACAGCGGGGAAAGGCAAACAGAAGCTGTACAACTGCTATACAGTAGTGATTGAGGATTCCTTCCTCAGTTCAGTGCTGCTGGTGGGATAAACAGTTATCGGCCAGTTAGCAACAGGAAGGCAAAGAGTGGGAAAGGGAGAGGGAGAGGATGTGTGTGTGTGTGTGTGTGTGTTCAATGCTGATCAGTGGTGATCACTGCCAAACAAATCGATCATATGGCTGGCTGGATGGCAAGCTGGCAAGCGAAGAGACTGCCACAACTTGCCCTGTGTGTGTTTATTCAACGATAAATAGAAACGGAGAGAGAGGGGATAAAATGGAGTAAAAGGAAACAGAGAGAAGAACTGAACTGAACAGCTCTACAGTTTGGCCTTCAGAACTGATGCTGTTGCCGCTGATGATGATGGCTGCTGCCTAAAGAGCGCAGACAGCTTCGGGAGAAGAGAGCTGGTGTCGCCCGTGGCGTGCACTCGACGGCTGGCAATGGCCTGCAAAAAGGGAAAATGGTGTTAGAGAGATGGAATTCGAGAAGACACACCATCAAACACTGTACCTGCTCGAGAGTGCACTGCTGCGGCTGGCGGGTGAGCATCGCCAGCTCCTCGTCCTCCATCATCAGCTCCAGGTCGGAGGGGCCGGCAATCGGCGTCAGGGGGCCTCCTCCACCACTAGACAGCCGGGTCTGGTGCTTCACCGGCAGCAGATGGCCCTCAGGGTCGGTGGCCACCACTGAAGGGAAGGAAAGGAAGGAAGGGATTATGAGTTGGAATAAATCGGTGTGATCAGTCTGGAATGCTTACGCCACTGCGCCTCCAGAGTGCCGCCCTTGGTGATGCTGAAGCGAACTGCAGTGCCCGGGGGCAGCACCTCGCCGGGGCCGGCTCGGGCCAAGCGGGCAATCAGCTCAAAGAAGACGGTCTCACTCAGCAGGCCTGGCTGAAGTTGCTGTACAGCGAGAAAGCAGATGATTTAGCTGATAATCAAGCTAAGAAAGCTTTCTGCTGTTGTTGTTGTTGCCTACCGTTTCGAGGAGGACCTGTCTGAGGAGGGGCAGCTCCGGGTCGTGGCGCGTCTTCTGCAGTCGATTCCACAGCTGATCGAGTCGCTGCAGCAGCAGAATGTTGCCCTTCACCTTGAGGAGGCCCTTCATGAATGCCCGCTGCGGGTTGAGGCGGCCAAAGAGCAGCGAAATGTAGTCGTCATCCTCCACGCTCAGCGTGGCGTCCACTTTCGGAGAGGAGGAGCTGGTGGAAGTGGCCGCCTCTCCTCGGTACACCAGTCCTCCCGGAGTGCGCGTGTCAATGGTCCAGCTGGTGACCGGGCGTTTGTCCTTGAGGACATTGACCTGCACCACAAAGGGGGTGACCGAGGCGACCAGGGCAGACTCGGTGGAGAGGCGAGCCCGGATCAGCTCGAAAATGACGTCGCACTTCAGACCGCAGGTGGGGATGCCCGAAAGGAGGAGTTGGGAAGAGGAGTTCATCTTTGGCTCCTGCCCTTTCTCCTCCTCCTCCTCCTCGACGTTGTTGTTCTGCTTCAGCGTCTCGTTGATAAAGTGCTGAAACTTGAAAGCCGCCGCCGTGTTCCCCAGCAGCTTGAGCTTTCCGCTCAGGTACGCCTGAAAAGAAGGAAAAGAGAGTGAGAGATTGATGATAGGGAAAAGAATAGAAGCCACAAAAAAGGTACGTACGTGAGCAGTGTTGAGTCGTCCGTTGAGCAGCTCCACCAGATCCTGGGCGTCAATGAGATAGGTCGTCAGCGGCGGCTCGCCACCTCGGGGCTTGCCCTCGTACGCCAGGCCCACCTGAAGGTCCACAGCTAAAGAAGGAAAAGAAATGAAAGGAAAAGGAAAAGAAGAGAAACAAATCAACACAGAGAAAGATAAACACTGAGAAAGAAGTAGGTGTGAGTGCAAGTGAGGTGTACTTGTCTACAGAATACACTTACTCCAGAAGAGGGGACTACTCCAGCGGGGACTGACGATGTGAAAGAGGTAGATACCGGTCAGCGAGGAGTACTGCTCCTCGGTTCGGTGAGCGTCGATTTGCTGCTGAAGGGTGACGGTGAAGAGGTGGGCGAGAAGGCTGCGAAGTTGGAGATCGCTCGAAGTAGAGGATTCAGTGAATTCAGTGGAGTTGTTGGAGCTGTTTTCATCATCGTCGGCCGTCGTCGTGGTGGTCGCCTGCTTCAGTGCCATCATCGAGGGAGGGAGGAGAGCCGCTGAGCAGAGCTTCCCGGCCAGACGAAGCATATATACTCACGAGCTGAAAACGGGGAAAGACGATGAAGAAGGAAAACTTGGTTTCACTTAAAGACAACAACAGCACATTTTGGGTGACACTCACCGGTCAGAAGGGAAGGGAAGACAATGCGCGTTCACAGGCTGCCCAGCTCTCATCGATGACTGAACTGAACTGATGAGTATCGATGACAATAGCAGTGACAGCAGAGCAATGGGCAATGCAACACTACGGACGGACAAAGCAGGCCATATCTGATGAACTGGGAGATTACGGAGAGGAGAGGACACTGTGTGCTCAGGGTGTACGGGGCACTTCCCGGTCAATGGGAGAAGAGGAGGAAGAAGACAGTGACAGTGACAGAGGAAAAGAGGTGACGCAGAAGAAGCGAAGCAGTTGTTACCAGAGGGAGATAGAGTTGTTGTTGATGTTCTTCTTCGCGCACAATATCACCACCGACTGATGCTGATAAGGCCAATGGCCACCACCACTGCCAGCTCACTGACGCAAATGAGTGCGTGTAGTGCTGCACAGTTGAAGGCCACCGAGGCTAGTGGAGCAGCAGCAGCACAGCTGCCACATCCACTGCCAAGGATTATATACCACTGATTAGGTAATGTCTGAATGAGAACATTAGTGAGAGAGAGAAAGTGGGAAAGTGGGAAGGCCACTTACTGCTTCATTCCCCATTGGCTTCATTGTCTCTCTCTCTTGCATCGAGTGCATCACCGCCACCACCGAGGTCATCTCAATAAATGGCAATGAAATGGCAGTAGCACAAGTGGCCATTGCCCTCTCTCTTATTGTATAGCACACCAGCTGACAACTTGATTGCAACACTCTCTGGGCCAGCACCGCCCAATGCGCCAGTTCAACAGGTGTGTCTGGGTGACCAGAAAAGTGAGGCAATGACTTCGGGGTCATCTCTGGCCATATTGAGGTTAGTGAGGTAGTGCTGCCAGCTGCTCTAATGATCTAATGATTACCACTAATGGAAACAGTTGTAGTTGTAGTGGTGGTGGCTAATGGCAGGCAGTTCGGAGACAATTGACGCACTCACTCGCTCACTCGCTCACTCACTGCCCAAGTGTCACTCACTTTCGCTCTCTCAGGTGAGTGCCGCTAAAAATAGCCCAAAAATGCTCTACAAAATGATGATGGTGGTGGTGGTGGTGAAGGAGGAACAGCAGCAGCAGTAGCACAGTATTCACTTAGCACTTTCTCTCAACTCACTCCTCACTCATTTCTACTTTTTCTTATTGAGGAAGTCAATAGTCGATCTGAAAGCGAGTGACTGCTTACACACTTTCTCTTTCTCTTGGTCTATTGTTGGCGGACTGTTGCATGGTATATCAGTGCTGCAAACTGGCTACTACTGCCTGCTACCCGAGTAACTTGCTTGATCAGCAGTCAATGGGCGAATCGGCAAAGTGCACCCACTGCACAAATCATTTGTGCAGCTGCTGCATCACTGCAGTGCCAATCACGAGATGTGTGTGCCCAGCTGACAGTGATGATCAGTGGTAGTCCGGTGATTGGGAACCAGTTCAGATTAAGCCAGTCTGTTAGTGGAACCCTCTTGCTGGACTCGGAAATGAGCGGACTTTAAATTTCCTTCTTCTTCTTCTTCTCTTTCTTCTTCCTTTGGCCCGTCTAATAATAGTGCAGTGTGTAGTCAATATTGACGGACGGGGCACAATTGAATGGAAGCTGTGTCTGTGAGCTGAAGTCTGAAGTCATCGATTGCCGCCGACTAACAGTACTACCACCACCACTACTTCTCTCACCGAGCACATGCACTCTCTCTCGATTGCACTTGTTCTCCTCTTGCAGCCACTCTCGTCTTTCATTTTTGCTCTCTTGGTTTCTCTCTCTCCGTTTCAGTTTCTGCAGTGTGCATCAGCCCCGTGCAGTCTGCTCGGTTCAGTTCAGTTCACTCTTGGTCTGTTCGACGACCGATGAGCATCATCATCTCTTAGCTAGCGAGTGAGTTAGTTCGTCTTCTTCAGCAGTGGTCGTTCATCGCACAAATCATCATCATCTCAACACTAGTGGTGATCATCGAAAACACCCTCAGGTGCCCATTTCGTCAGTGCACCTCGTAGTGGCTGCAATTTGTAAGCGACTACCCAAGTTCGCGGACAGTGTCAGTGCAAAAATCAATGTGACAGTGCCATTCATCATCAATTGTTGCCACTGCCTTCCCCCCTTCTTCATTTCCTCATTAAGCACCCTCACATCATCATCTAATCAATTGAGTGACCATCATCACCATCATAATCAATCAGCACCATCATCATCTGATGAGCATTGCAGCAGTATTCAGCAGAACTGGTAAGTTTGAAAGTGGAAACCAGTTAGTGCATGAATCTCTGGCCCAGAAGACAATAGCCAGCGAATTGAGTGGCTTCAATGACCTTCAGCTGAGTGAGTGAGAACGGCTGCCACCGCCGCTGACCTCTGACCTCCACAGTTAGGTCAGATGGCAGTGGTGGTCTACCTGTCTCTCTGTCTGCAGAGCGTCTGGGTCAGGTGGGGATTAGTGAGCAGCAGGTGTGCACTGCAGCTGTGAGTTCACTTGGTCGATTGATCTGCTTCACTTGCTGTCAGTTGCTGTGTGCACTGCCTGCCAGTGATCTATTCTCGTGCCGTACAGATTGTCAACACGATTAGTGCAGTGTCTCGGTGTCTCGGTCTTTCGGTGTCTCAGTCTTCAGCGTCTCAGTGTCTTCAGCCTTCTTCCTTTCACTCCTGCTCAATCTCCTGCGTCGCCAACTTTGTCAGCAGCAGCAGCAGAAACAGTCATTTCCGCTCTGCACTCACTCACTCGTGCACTTCAGGAGTGCTATTTTCGGTGAAGAGTTGCTCACATGCTCCACAAGTGCTCGAGCAAAGTAGTAAGAGTAAGAGTGAATGTGAGTGTAAGTGTAAGTGTAAGTGGCACTGTTGCACTACCTGTTCGCAGACAATCAACACCGACTGACTGACTGACAGGGAATGAGGGAAAGAGGGAGAGGGAACTCTGACTCTGACTGCCACTCTTCGACATGACGATGACGAGGATGATGATGATGATGATGATGATCATTCGGTGGTGGTGGTGTCAGTTGAGAGGCACAAGTTGCTGCTGTTGTTGGCTGCCAGTACGCTCACATGTGTGTTCGTGTTCAACAGTTAAAGTGCAGTCAGAACAGAGGACACCGATTGATCACACTCTGGATTGCACTTTGGATTGTACACAGTCTGTCGGCGTCGGCTTCGTCTTTCATTGATAAGAGTGCCTCAGGCTTGGTAAGCGAATCACTGCTATCACTGCCTGTTAGTGGGTTACCGCCGCCGCCTTTAGACCAGCGTAGGTACAGCAGTAGTCGCCCACTGAGACAGACAGAGACTGGGGCCGTCCCGAGCTGTCAATCACCAGCAGCAGAAAACTGTACAATCATGTAATCGTACAAACAGTAGAACAGAACCACTACATCTTCTCCCCAACACAGGTCACCACTACTTCAGCACTACTTCAACTGTTCTGGATGGTGGTGATGCCCAAAGATGAAGCACAAGCCTCGGAAGAAGCTGCACCCAACTCAGCACAGTGTTTGGGTCGCACTACACCTGGTGCTGCTGCTGCTAATCCTGCTAGTAAACATTAGCACTGTTGTTGCTGCCGATGATGCAAGTGAATCCTGTGATAATGCCTGCAGAGAGAGGCAGATGGTGGTGCTTTCCTCCTCTTCTTCAGGAGGAGACAACAGCAGACAGCCGTACCACGTGGAGCAGCTGTACCAGGACCAGGACCAGGACCTCCTGCTGCAGTACGACGATGAGGAGAGCCCCGAGATGAACATGAGAATGTGGGCGGCCATTGCCGAGTCACTGAGACAGTGGCAGCAGAGGAAAGAGGAGAAGGCACAGGCGGCTGCGGCAAACACTCCAAATGATGGTATCAGTCAGTCGGATTCACCCACCACCAAAAAGAAGAGCCGAAAGAGAAGGGACGAGGAGTCAGTCTGCTACGGGCGAAAGGAGTTCTGCTTCAAGGACAAGGGCCCATTTGACTACCTGGACACGTTGCCCGGTAAGTGCTGGTGATGATAATGCAGTGCAGTACACTGTACAACAACTTCTGTTTACCATCTTCTCCACAGCCTCACCTGAATCCATCGGCACCACCTTCAAGCTGTACACCAATGCGAATCGCCCTGAGGCGGTCAAGGAGACGGGCCAGTTCCTGGATTACGACAACGCCACCAGCCTCCTGATGTCGCACTTCAACGCCAGCAACGACGTCAAGATCATCATCCACGGCTTCGGCTCCAGCAGTCGCCGGCCCTGGGTGCTGAACATCACCAAGGCACTGCTCGATCTGGTAATATATCCCCAACAAGTGTGAATGAGACACTACACGGAATGAAAAGTAAGAATAATGGTAGTTTTCTCTGTTCCTTCTCTACTCCCTCTGACTAAGGACAACTTTAACGTGATCAACGTCGACTGGGAGAATGGCGCCAAGATGCCCAACTACGTCCAGGCTGCGGGTGAGTTCATGCAGGAATCATTTTCCCTGATCTAATCCCCGTCATCTTCTCTAGCGAACACCCAGCTGGTGGGCAAGCAGATCGCCGAGCTGATTCGCCTGATCAACTACTACAGCAAGCTGACGCCCAGCCGCTACCACCTGATCGGCTTCAGTCTGGGCGCACACGTCGCCGGATTCACCGGCATGGAGTTCAGGACGCCCAACATCAGCCGCATCACCGGACTCGACCCGGCCGCCCCCCTTTTTGAGGGCTACGACGCCGGCGTGAGATTGGACGAGACGGACGCGACCTTCGTCGATGTGATTCACTCCAACGGCGACGGCTTCATCCGCGGCGGCCTGGGCAGCTACACGCCCATGGGCACGGTGGACTTCTATCCGAACGGCGGCCGCGTGCAGGCGGGCTGCAACTCGGTGCTGATGGGCGCCCTCAGCGACATCATCTCCGGCAAGTGGAACTCGCTGTGCAACCACCGCCGGGCCTTTCGCCTCTTCCTCGACTCGCTCGTCCGCCGCGGCCCGGTGGCTGGTGGAACCAACTCCCGCCACTGCACCTTCCGCGCCTTCGCCTGTCCCTCCTATGAGGAGTACCTCAAGGGGGAGTGCTTCAGCTGCGGCCAGGACGGACACCGGTGCTCGGACATGGGCTACTTTGCCCACCTCAGTAAGGCCCGGGGAAAGATGTACCTGATCACCAGGCAGGGCAGCGATGAGCAGCCCCCGGCGACGCCCTCTTCTTCATCTTCCTCCTCATCGTCTTCATCCTCTCTATGCGGCAATCAGTTCCGGGTGCGCCTTGATTCGAGTCGCGACGGTCAGCAGGGCGTCACCTGGGGCCGCGTGGACATCACCCTGATCAACGCCCTCAACGGCCTCAATGAGACCTTCTCGCTGACCAGCGGCGAGTCGGACGAGGTGAAGGAGGGCCAGCGGCTGCAGTCGCTCATCGTCGCCCATTCCGAGCTGACCAACGTCACCGAGGTGGTGCTCGGCTACACCAAGTACAAGGGGTGGATCTACAATGGCCGCACCGAGTGGAACATTGACCGGGTGGAGATTCAGGACAGCAGTGGGCTCATGTGAGTAGAGGTGGAAGGGGATGATTTGTAGCAATGAACTAATGTGTCTTGAATTGCAGCAAGTCCTACTGTCACCCTCGCACCAAACTCCTGAACACCTTCAGCCTGCGAGTGCCCCTCAGCTACGGCAACTGCTCACTCAGTCAGCCGATGATCGACACCAACTCGCTCACCTCGGTCTCTGGTTTGGGAATGATTCCAGCGACCACAGGATCAGGAGGAACACCCTTTAATGGACGTCCACTCCAACCACCAGCACCTCCTCTTCCACCAAACACTTCCCAGCAGCTGTCCCCCTCGTACAGTCTGATGAAACCGCCAGCCTTGGAAAGGAAACCTGGAGGTGACTCGGTGGGCCACTCTGAGAACGACATTGAGCACTCGGGAGCCTCCTCTCTGCCCACCGGCTCAACTACCATGACCACGACCGTCGCCGAGAACACCTGGGGCGTCATCGTGCGCAAGTACGGCGACTTTTTCGCGTACGATGATCAGCTGGAAGGAGGTGGGAAAAGTGGTGGTGGTAACAACCACACAAACAGTGAACACAACGAGCACCTCAATGTGGCCGACAATCAGCTGACCAGTGGACCGAAATTGCATTCAGGGGAGGAATTCGGTGGTAGTGGTGGAACTTTATCCTCCGAATCGACGACAACCACCGGAGGAGGAGGAGAAGAGACGGCCAGTCGCCTCAAACCGACGCCCAACAGCGTCCTGGTGGGGGAGCAGTACTCCTCTGACATCAGCGTCATCGATCCAACCTCGAGCAATCTGCTGAGGTCGGGAGAGGTGCCTCTCTCGGGCAGCAATCAGCCTCGCAGCAGTCGCATTCTCGCCGTTCCCCAAGCCCAAGTGGTCTTTGGAGGTGGGCCCACCTCTAGGACTATGCAAACTGCCGAGGCAGTGTCCTCTTCTCCGTCAAACAATGAAAGTATTGGCGGCGGTGGAATCACCCGCTGGACTCGGGCCTCCACCTACCTGCGCAACCGAACGGCGGCCCTCTTCAACCGCCTCTGGACGGCGCACAGTCACCACTCGCCGGTGGTCGTCCTCCCGGGCAGTCCACCACCACCACCACCACTGCAGACTCCTCTGCCCCCACTTCCCCCACCTCCGCTTCCTCCGTCACCCCCTTCCCTACCATCACCTTCCCCTCAGCTGGCGGCCTACCCGAGCCATCACCCCCATCACCCCCAGCCGCAGCTAATCGAGCCGGACGGCATGAACATCCTCACCGACTACTCCACACTGGCCTACTACATTCTCTCCAATCCGAACACGGCCATCGTCACCAGTCAGCAGATGCCGCCCATTGACCACTCCGGGGGAAAGTACCCCTCAAACTAACCCAATCTAGGTCTTCAATTTTGAATCTCATTCTCTGTTTTGTTGTTGCATTGTTTACTAGCTATTCTAATCTATTCAATTTATCAATAAATGTTGTACAGTAGAGTGGTGTGGTGTGTTAGCAGCAGCCTGCAAAGGCGCGTGAAATCATCAGCGAGAGGTAGTAGAGGGCGAGGAAGAAGAGCAGCCCCAGGGAGATGAACCTGGCCCCAGAGGTGCCCACCGGCGCTCCGTTGCCTTGTTTCACTTTCTGCTGCTCGTCGTCATTGGTCCGGGTGGCAAAGGGCGCCTCAATCCGCTCCTCCAGACTGAGAATGGTCTCCCTCGCCCGGGGCCAGGCATTCGGTCCCACCAGGCGGTACTGGTAGGCGCCCGCACAGCCAAACACCAGCGCCCACCACAGGCGCGGGTCGGTGAAGAGCAGCTTCAGCAGCGGGGGCCGACAGCCGACCATCTCCGCCAGCTCGTCCATGTACGGCAGCCAGTCGAAGCTGATGGTGTGCCGGTCGGAGGGGTAGAAGCGGCCGTCCTGCGCCACCCGCTTCCGCTCAATGTCCGCCAGCATGGCCTCCTTCGAGGGCAGCTGGTACTTTTCCGGTTGACAGAGCAGCTTCACCGCCCACCTCGCCTGCAGCTCCGCCGCGTTCATGATCGGCCCGATGGGCTGGACGAGGCCGATGAAGGCGAGCGTGTGTCTGGCGGCCGTCGGGAGATGGGGCGAGAAGACGTACTGGTAGAGGGGAATGCGACTCACCGGACTCGATTGAGTGCGGAGAGAGGACGCCAGCGGGCTGCCGCTCGAGGCGGAGAGGAAGGGAAGGCTGAACATCTGGTACCCGGTAGCGAAGATCACCTGGTGAGGGAGAGGTGTTTTAGAAGGGGTGAAAACAAAGCTAAGTTAACCAGCACTCACAGCATCAATGTCCTCCAGCTTGCTGCCATCCTCCAGCAGGACACTCCTCCCGTCCTCCTCAAAACCGACCATCCGCCCCTTGATCACCACCCTCCCCGAGATGAGCAGATTAGGCAGTGCATCATTGATGGTAATGTGCTGCCCCAAGACCAGCGTCTCCGGCTGCAGACAGTACCGCCGGTGGTCGAAGCGAAAGTTGAGCAGCTGATGGAGGAGGCCGCTGAAGACGGCCAGCGGCAGCCAGTCGATCAGCAGCTGCACCGCCCGCCGCAGAAAGTAGTGGTCCATGGGCCGCCCAAAGGGGCCTACCCGGTAGCTCACCCACGTGCCCCGCTTCAGAGACACGTACACCTGACGGGCGATCGGGCCCAGTTCGGCGGCCAGATCAGCGCCCGAGTTGCCCAGGCCGACGACGATGACCCGCTTCCCGCGGAACCGAGCTCCCGACTTGACGTCATGGGCGTGCACCACCTCGCCGGAGAAGTGCTCCGTCTGACCGGGCAGCGGCGGCGGCATTCGCTTCTGACCGTGGTGACCGGTGCAGATGTACACCGCGGAGAAGTGCTCCTCAACCGCTGGAGGGTCTTCGCTGCCGTTTTGGTAGTCCTTCACCAGCAGAGTCCAACTGCCGTCGACCTCGTTGGTGGGCGAGGGCCGCACCGAGACGACCTCGTGCTCCAGGCGGACGAGGCGGGCGAAGTTGAAGGAGGCGGCGTAGGCGTCGATGTACGCCATCTAAAGAGAAAGAGGGAGATTAGATTTGACTGGTGTTCTGGCTGATCCTCACTTACCCACTGCGAGTTGTGCATAAAGTTGGGCGCCGTGCTGGGCGGCGGAAAGTCGCTGAAGGCGCTCACCTCCTTCCCCGAGTTGATCACCGTCGAGTGCATCACCGTCGCCGTGTCCTCGCGACCACTTTTCTTCTCCTGGGCATTACCCCCCTCATCGTCGACAAATCTCCACAAGCCGCCGGTGTGCTTGGACCGCTCGTAGACGACCACCTCGATGTTGACCGGGTCCTCCTCGAGGACGGCCTTGGCGGTGGTGATGCCGCACACGCCGGCGCCGATGATGGCCACTCGCTTTCGAGCTGACTCGCTGCTGCTCATGTTTTGCTGGTGCTCGAAGTGAGGTAAAAAGTGATCAACCGAAGAGACCACTGCTCACTTTTATATGGTGTCCATGTACTTCTCGGTACAAACAACCCAAAACAAAAGTTGCTATTCTGAGAACGAGGAAAATGTAGTAATTCAAAAACACACTTTTAATTAAAAATCCTGCAGATAGACACAAGGAAATGTCTGAAGTAGTTACCTACGTCAACTTGGAAACTCTATTTCCAGCGAATGTCAGCAGTGTCACATTGCACACTGTCCTTCGCCGATGATGGGAAGTCACAGTGCATTGTGATGGTCAGGGAATGAAAGGGGACTAATCAAATTAGACAATGGACTGATTGACACCCTCGCTCGTGAGAATATCAAGTGGAAGACCTGAAGAAGAAGAGGCGGAAGCTGTGGCCCAGCGACCACCAGTGAATAGTGTGGGCCAAACAAAGGGTCAATCGAGTGAAAACACAAACACACAAACACACACACACAAACAGTGTCAGGTATCAGTGCGCGTGAAAGACAACCCATTGAGAACATTGGCAGAACAGTGCACTGCACAGTCTGCACACTACTGTGTCAAATTGGCGAGGCAGTCTGTGGGTGCTCTCCAGTGCTCTCATTATTATCATCAGCACTTCATTACTGACAGCTAAAAGGACAGCACTCGGTCCCCAGCACCAGCACACACAATCGCCTGTCAGTCGCTAATTGAGAGGAAGGCGAGCAAGCAGGCTAGCACTGGCACTTGTCAAAGCCCGGGCACACAATCGGATTAGCAGTGCTGGCGCAAACATGGACAGCTGAAGACTTGTGCTGCTGCCCAGGCACTAACCGTCTCCGATTACCTCAATCAAAATAGACTGTCTCTGCCTGTGCGCCTGTTTGTGACCCTCTGCTCTGCTGGACAAACATGTATGCAAATTGAGTCACAGTGCTGCTGGTGCTTGTGCTGGTGCTCTCAGCTTGAACCGATGTTGTCATCGTCGCTGTCCTCATTGCGCTAATTTTTATTGCCTGTCCTCTGTTGGCTCATTTCATCGGCAGCAGCAACAGCGGCAGCAGCACTGGACCTTTTGGCCGCACACGATGTGGCGGTAAAGAAGACAAGAGAGCAATTGAGCGAAAGACAAACAAAAAGTGGACACAGGTACAGGTGAGATGAGGTAAGTGCTAGGGCCCAGAGAAAGACAAGGGCCAATTGAGTGGACAGAGAGCAAAGACAAAAGAGAGTCGGTCGGTGTGTGTGTTTGAGCATTGCGGCCAGAGTCTAGACTGACTGCTGATTGCCACACCGGGGCAATTGAGGACAGGAGAGAGAGAGAGAGAGCGAGGAATATTCTCGTCTGGCACTGACTAAACGGTTACAGCGGCACCAACGAACCAGTAAAGGCTGGCTCAGTTGAAGTGCCTGTTCGCACTGAAACACTCACTCACTCTCAGCCACCGTAATTGAATTAGCCCTTTTAGCGGCTGCAATGAGGACACAGGCACACAGGCACAGACACTATCAAGTTGAGCACTGAATAAATGACATGGCGCTGCCGATTGTGTGAGCTAATCAAATTATGATCAAGTCAACACTGCCAGCACCACTGGACGGGCACAGTCAACAGTGAGCAGTTAATTGGCCAGTGTTCAGTGGTGGTGGTCTTCGATCGATGACACTGCAGTGCGAGCAGACCACCACCACCATCACTGGCACTAGCATCAGCACCGATTTAGCAGCAAACGGCAGTGATTTGTTTGCCTTAGCACTTACTCGCGGGCTACCGCAATCGAGTGCTGCTGCTGCTGTGCTTGTCGTCATTCCCTTTCCTCCCTTCCCTTCCCTCTCCTCTCTCGAGTATCATCGAAAGCTAGTAGTAGTTTGATCGATACCGAGTGGGATGAGCTGAAATATACGGCACTGAAATGAACACACCGAATGAACACACAGTCAAACGAAGCCAACACACTGGGCACATCAAGGCCACCTGGGCTCAGCAGCAGCACCTGTGACCACTTATAGGACATGATGGGGCTACTCAGTGCCCTGAAAAAGATCGAATTGAGTGAATCAAGTGAATGTGTGTGTGCAAATCGTGCAAATTGACTGTGTCAACAGCAGCAGCAAACGATGAGCAGCAGAAGCTTTGAGCTTTGGGCATTACCGCCGCCACACACACAGTCCGCCTCAAGTGCTCTTCAGTGTCTTCTGCTGTCGAGTGGACTGAAAAAGACGAAGACGAAGAAGAAGGAGTCAACAGAGACTGGTAATTACATTAGTCCCCAACCGAAGAGCGACAAGGTGTTCAAAGACTCGGAGAGATAAGGGGCACAAAATGGCACAGTGCTCACTCGCTCTCTTCGATACAACACAGGACAATTTGTTAGTTTGCTCAGCATGTTTCCCTCAGTCAGTCAGTCAGACGTACGTACGTACATATTTCGCACTGTGCTCAAGTGCTCGCGCAGTCTAAAGTGAACAAATGGACAGGAGTGGACAGTCTGTGTGTGTACCTGAAGAAGAAGAAGAAGAAGCTGACAAAGAAATTGGCAACTTTGTCGAGGAGATGGAAAAAAAGCTCTGGCTAATGAAGAGAAGAGCAGTTCAAAAAGTGACTATAAGTGCTGCTGCTGCAGTGCAATCTCTGCAATCTCTGCGGTGATGCGGCTTCGGTGGTGGCCACCGATGAGCTAATCAAGCTCGCAAGGTGCCTTCCAGCTACACTGATGTGCTTCGGCAACTCATGCACGGCTCATTAAGCGGTGAAGTGGCATTGTGGTGGTGATGGTGGTGAAGATGCGGCTTACCACAATAGCCTGATCAAACAAGAGAGCGAGAAAGCAGCAGCAGCAGCTAATTGGACATGACCGCCCGTTCAGTTGGTGGTGGTCGTGTTGTGTCTGCCTAATTTAAATCAAACAGTGAGCACAATCAAAGCACAACCACACACACACACACTGGCGGCAAGTATCCGACCACCAGGGAACTCAGTGCTGAGGGAGGGCCTCTGCACTTCAGCTCAAGAGAGAGAGAGAGAGAGAGAGAGCATCTTTCAGTTCTCTCTGCTCGCCGATAGGAACATGCTAATTTCGTGTGTAAATATTGGACAAACAAACAGTGCTCAGAGGAGAGCAGAGAGAGGGGACTAGCTGAAACGGTGCTAGTGCAGTAGCAAGAGAAAGAGAGTAAAGTGAACTGACAACAAAAAGTGAGCAGTCCAGGAGCGGTTTAGATTGATGATGCTGCTGCTGCTGCTAAAAAGGTTTCTCTCTCTCTCTCTCTCTCTCTCTCTCTCTCTCTTTCTCTCTTCTCAGTTCAACTGGCAAAAAAGAATCAAAAAAGTGTTTGCACATACCGTGGACGGAAGTGAGGATGCTGGTGCTGATGGAGCTGGTACTGGTGGTGGCAGCAATGACGGAAGGAAGAGAGTAACGGGAGTATCCATTTCCCTGGAGCAAGTTAAATTCGTTCGGCCTGGCAGATAGCAATGAGCAGTCTAGTGCAGTATAGTTGGCAGACACAAATCCGCGTCGTCAAGTTGTCAGTTTCTTCTCTTGCCTTCCTTTCCTTTCTTTACTTTACTTTGCTTCATCTTCAACTTCTTCTTCTTCTTCTGTTGCTAAATTTGTGTCTGCAGGCGTAAAGAAGAAGAATCCAACGACGGGCGCAGATGTTCGTGCCTAGAATTAACGCCAGCCATTGTACGTGCAGTGGCAAATGGAATCTAAAAGGAGAAGAAGAAGAAGAAGAAGAATATATTTAACTGCAAAGAATAACAAACTGGGGAATTATGAATTCAAAACTGCCTGTCTGCCTTGGTTTGTCTGTGTGTGTTTGGTGGGTGGCCCTCCTCGGACTACTCTACTCGACACTGTCACTATGTGACAGCAAAGCTGACACAAAGCTCAGCACCATCGAGGTTTAACGTCACCACCACCATCTTCAACGATCGGAAGGGGGTGATGGTGGTGAACTGCTGCTGGTGCAATGGAGCCACAAACAATGACAGCACCACCCTTGTGCAATTAGTCAGCAGCATCTTGTAAGACTCTCTACTCTTGACTGATCAAATACCGAGAGAACAAAGAAAGGAAAGACACTTCACACTACCTTGCCATGCCATCCTCAGAGAGTCACAGTCTTCCTGCCAGCGAGTCAAATGACACCTCAATCGATTGCCTTTCTTAGCTCACTCAGCTAGGATGCTATCAACTTGCAGTGGAAGAGGGCAAGAGCAGGGCTGATCATCATGTCCTCCCCCACCATCTCTCCTCTCTTGGATACACTTTGCACTGTTACAGCAAGTGACCGTTTTGAATCTATAAGAGCCTGTCTGCCTCCCCCGGGCAAGTGGCAACAAACTGCGTCAGTGGGATGTGCTCTGACTAACTGACTTCGATACACAGACAGACACAGACAGTGCCATAGCACTGGTACTGTTTCAACTTGGGCTGCCAGTGCACAGGCGGAGCTACCAAGAGAGGACAGACTGTGTTCGCTGCCAACAATGGCACTGCTCACTGTTGGGCCTCGCTGACGATTGCAATGTTACTTCAAAAGGAAGAGAAAGAGAGTTGACACAGTTGGAGTCTTCAGCTTCAGAAGCAGAAGCAGCAACTTCACTTCAGATCGTGCCACCGAGCAGTGAGGAGTGACACACCGAGTCAGAGAAGTGCCAGTGCTCACAAGACTTGTCCTCCCGAGCAACAACGACACAAAATGTCCATCGACACTTTGCTTCACCAGCCATCCAAGACAATGTCTCCACTGTCTGAAAGTATCATCCCTACTGCCGCCAATCATTCAGCTCTTTCTGGTTCGGGTGGTGATGACTCCTGCGGTGACGACGATCACTCCTCCTCTCCTCTTGGAGGCCTTCGCAAGCCCAAATGTGCCCGCTGCCGCAACCACGGCATGATCAGCTGGCTGAAGGGCCACAAGCGGCACTGTCACTTCAAGGACTGCCTCTGCCCAAAGTGCAACCTCATCGCCGAGCGACAGCGCATCATGGCCGCCCAGGTGGCACTGAAACGGCGCCAGGCGGCCGAGGACGCCATTGCCATCGGCCTGCGAGCCATGGCCACCGGTGCCCCCGTCACCAGCTACCTCCCGCAGGGGCCCATCTACGGACTGGAAATCACCGAGCCGGACTGCACCAAGGGAGTGGGCAAGAAGGAGGGGGAGGCGGAGGAAGAGGAGGATGACTCCATCGTGGACGTCGAGCAGACTGAGCTGTCTGAGAGTTCCACCAGTAAAAGTGCTGCTGCTGAAAATGAGCGCCCGTCAGCAGCTGAGGTGGTAAACAAGGAAGAGGAGATCATCATCGACCCGGTCGGTCTGGAAGAGGGGCACAAGGGCGACAAACTTGGCAACCTGGAGGAAAAGGCCACCAACTGGAGCACCAATTCAGCACCGCCAGCAGCACCAACAACAGTAGCAACGGTCAAACGACCAGCAAGCAAGCGACCCAGTCGACCCAGCAAACGACCCAAAGTGGTAGTGCACCAGCCCCAGTGCCCAGCATCGCTGGCACAACAGCAGCCACCACCACCAGCACCAATGAAATCGGCAGTGATTGCCGAGAGCAATCATCCTCATCTTCAGCTTCAGCATCATCAGCCGCCGTACCGACCTTTTGAGTGTGCAACCAATTATCACCACCACTCGCCCGGCTTCATCGCCGAGGCCGCCGAGTCGTACCGCCTGGGTCGGGTGTCGCCCGTCTCCACGCTGACCAGTCTCTTTCCCGACCAGAAACGGCAAGTGGTGGAGCTGCTTCTGGCCGCCGTGGACGGCAGTGTGGTCCGCGCCATTGAGCACTTTCAGTCGATCGACGAGGCGGTGGCACTCAAATCCAGTCTCGGCGGAGAGACGCACAACCTCAAGGCACTTTTTACCAGACAGATCACTGAGGCCGTGGGAGGAGGACAGGAAGGAGCGACTATCAAACAGCAGCAACCCCAACAGCCCAAGCAGAAGAAGGGAGGTCAATCGTCGAACCACCGAGCGACTCATCACCCGAATCAGAGTCAGAATCAGGCAGCAGCAATCAAAGCGAGCAGCTACAATCGAGGGAGCACCAATCATCATCATCATCATCAACAACAACAACAGCAATCACTATCCCCAGTGCCAGCGGTCAACAGCACTACTGCCCCCAATCCGAGCACCTTCAGTGCCACCCCATCGACGCCCCTCTTGCCTCCCTTTCCACCTCCAGCTCCAGCACAGAGCTACGAAGATCAACTGCAGCTACTTCGCTGCTACGACTACAAAGCCGCGGCGGCGGCAGCGGCTGCATTTGTGCCCCCCTTTTACCTGCCCTGGGTCAGCTCAAACTCCAGTGGATCATCAGCTGCTGGTCCTTCCCTGCCCCTGTACTACCCGAACCCTGCTGCTGCCTCTTTTCTTTCGGGTGCCCGACCAGGACTGTACCCAGGTACTACGGCTTCTTCCTCTTCTCCCCCTTACCCCTCAGCCTTTCCCGCCTACCCACACATCCCTCCTCCCCCTGCCAATTTTCCCCATCTCCCTCCACTACCTCCCAATCCCCATGCCCATTCCCATCACCACCATCACCACCCTCATCATCAGCACAGTTCGGAGTGCCTGGACTGTCTGCACTCGCACAGCAGCAGCACCTCATCTCCCACCTCTTCCTCCTCCTGCTCCCCCTCGACGTCCACGCCTTCACTGGCCTCTCCACCGACGGCCTCACTGCCCAATGCGCAGTACGGCTATGCAGTTCCCAGTGGCCATCCAATGCCTCCTCACCCTTTCAGCTTCATGCTGACAAGTGCTCGAGGAATGAAGTCAAGCGAACTGCTCCTTCAAAGCACCTCTACCGGAGCAGCTCAAGCTCAGCAGCGATCAGCACTGGCCGTGGACCTGTCAACGAAGGAGAACAGCAGCAACGGCTCCTCAGCATCTGGCTTACTCTGAAGTCTGATAATCCCTTCAGAGACAGACACATCTGCACTGACACGACCACAGCCACAAATCAGCTTAGGAATCAGCTTAGGAATCAACTAATCATAATCTAAACACACATGTTCACAGTGACGCAAAAGATGTAAATAGAATTTGGCAATGAGCTATTCGTGGAGAGAGGAAAAGTTTGCTTTGTTTAAAAAAGACAACAATAAAATACTGTACAATAAAAAATACTTCTGCTAATACAGAAACGGAGTGGGTGTTTACAAAATCAATTGAGTGGAAAAACAAGGATGGCAATGGCAATAAGTAGTGGACGAGAGGAAGAAGGAGGAAAGGAGATATCAAAGGATGCGATGAGACGCTCAGATGCCATTCAAGTTGGGCATACTGCACCGAAAGCCAGGACCCGCCTGGTGGTGGTGGACACCGCCAAACCGGTGAAGACCAAAGCCATCAGTGGTCTTTGAAGAAGAAGAAGAAGGAGGAGGAGGAGGAGGAGGTGGAAGTGGGCCATTAGTGGCAGTGGCAGTAGCCGAATTGTTGGAGCCGCCGTTGAATCCCATGCGACTTCGCTCCATCTGGTGCAGCCGCTGCTGACCGTAGTGGCCGAGGCACTTGAGCGCCTTCTTCGCCTCCTCCCGCACCCGGCCGTCCACGTCCTCCATGGACACGTACAGCAGACTGTCCAGCTCCTGGCCGAAGAACTGACCCGAAGAGGGGGCGTACGCAGCAGAGGAACCGACAAAGGAAGAGGTACTGCCGCGACGACTGCTGCCCGGGAGTGCGGCACTGGAAGACGAACTACTGCTGCTCTGGTCGTACTGCGTACTGCGCCGCATCAGCTTGAACATGTACATGATGCCGTAGCAGCAGGCGCGCCGGGTGAAGGCAGTCGACGACTCCAGACCGGCCAGGACGTGCTCGCGAATCTACGCAAATGGACCGAGTTAGCAATCAGCAATCACAGGCTAGGAAAGGACCACTACCACCACCACCACCACCACCAAAACAACAACAGCAGCAGCAGTCCACTTTCCCATGTTAAAGGCACCTACCTCAAATCGACAGTCCTGCAGCAGCCAGATGATCCAGTTGGTGGCCACCTTGCCCATCTCCCGGTACCGGTCCAGCTTCTTCACCTCGCTGGTGGTCAGCTTGCTCTGCTTCTCGGTGCTGTGGTTCTCGTAGAGCAGGCCCACCATGGTCAGCGTCACGTCGGCCGGCACCCACAGGCAGTTCACGTTGAAGCGCTCAAAGAGGATCGCCTCCAGGCCCTGCAGCGAGAGCACCTTCGAGCGGCGCATCAGCCGGTCCACGTCGAGGGCAATCTGAAAGAGGCGCTTCAGTGTCAGCTGCTGCTGCTGCTGCTGGAGGAGGGTTTGGCTCTGGAACAAAGGAGAGAGAGAGAGGGATTAGTGATGATGCTGTCAATTTGAGCATTCACTTTCATACCTGCAGTGCTCCACTGAGACTGTGCATGTTGCCGCCTCCACCGCCGCCGTTGCTCCTGAGCGAGTCCCGCCTGCTCATCATCTGCCCGGCGTTGCCCGCCCTGAACCCGCCCCGCCACAGGTCCAGCTCGAAGAAGGCCCGCAGATCGAGGACGGTCACCTTGGTCATGTTCAGGGGCACCATCAGGCCGCACAGCCACTCGGCCGCATATCGCAGCGAGTCCTCGCTCTCCTCCTCGCTGTTGAAGCTGTTGGAGTTGGAGTTGGAAGACTCATCACCGCCCAGACCGAGCTCCTTCATCAGGTCAATCAGCAGCTGACAGAGCTGCCGCCAGCTGAGAATGTACGGTCGGTGGTTGTGGTGCTGGTGCTGGTGATGCTGACGATGGCCTGATGATTGGCCGCCATCGTTGCTGTTGGTAGTGGAGGTGAGTCGATCGGAGGCAAACTGCCACAGCTCGAGCACTCGTCGGTCTTTGCCTGTTGGATGGGAAATAGAACTTGGTCAGATCAATGCAAACAAACCAAAACACAACACAACACTTACCCAGTGCACTGCTCCGGCCCTCGCTGACGAGCTGTTCGTAGATGAGATCAAAGGCAAAGGCGTCGGCGCGCAACCGGGCCAGGGCGGCCGCCTCGCGGCCCTTCAGGATCCAGGAGCCGACGTGGCCGAGCTGCTCCAGCGAGCTGGCCACGTGCAGCGAGAGCACCGAGGACCACAGGTCCAGGTGCGACGAGGTGCTGTTGTTTTGAGGGGCAGGAGGATTCTGCGATTTCTGCAAAGAGGTAATCAGTTAGTTGGTGAATGGCAACAATTAGTTCAGCTTTACCTTGTCCTCAGCCTCTCCCTCCAGCATGCTCTTGTCCTCGAGAAAGTCAAACTCGGCCAGAGCGGTCTCCACCTCGTCGACCAGACTGCAGCTGTTGTCCTCCTGGTCCACTGCTGATTCCTCTTTCTCCTCCTCCTCTTCGGCGCAGTCCACGGCCGTCTCGAGGTGTGCCATCAGCTTGCCCACGGTAATGGACATCATCGTCAGCTCGACGTACTGCCCGCGGTAGTCCTCCAGCGCCGACTGCAGCGAGGAGAGCTCACCGATGAGACGATCCAGTTTCGCCTGAAGACCGCTCGATGGCTTCGACTTGGCCTTGGCCGCGGCCTTGTCGGCCAGAAAGTGTGAAGACGACTGGTGGTGGTAATGGGTAGGAGAGTTGTTGTCCGAGGAGTTGCCCCCCAGGGAAAGGGTCGACGAGGGCGACGAGGACAGCGATGAGGCGACCGAAGAGGAGGAGGGCGAGGGACTCCTGCTGCTGCAGCTGCCCCGATGACGAACTTGCTCACTGGCAATGGAGGCGGCTCTGTGGCGAAGTGAGTGCCCTGAAGGCGTGATCGATGATGCATTTTCCTCCTCCTCCTCTTCTTCCTGGGTTTCCTCCTCAGCATGTCCCGCGGCGAGCAGTGGATTGACCACATGCGAGGAGTAGTAGTAGCTGGGCAGTGTCAGCAGACTGCGACTCAGGTCAGCGGTGGCCTTCAGGTTGCCGCTTTTGGGGTGGTGCTGAGGAGAGGAGTTCCGAACGTAGGGGCTGACACTGCGCTGCTGCAGGAGATTCACCCGAGGAATGGGCGTCAACGGCGGGACGCTGGTCAGCGTGGAGGCCTTCTGCTCGGTGCTGTTCAGTGCTGTTTGCTGCTGCTGGCTCCTCCTGGCCAGTGCAAAGCTGTTGCTGAGCAGATTCTCCGAGCGAAAGGAGGTGTTGATGAGGGTGCTGCTGCTGCTGCTCTTGTTGGAAGGTGAATGATGCTCAGAAGCAGCCTCGGCCGTGGAGCAGTCCGCCAGCGAGGGCGCCCACTGGCAGCGAATGCGCAGCTTGAGCGATCCGCTGGCGTTGGCATCCAGTACAATCTGCCGTCCCCGACTGACGGCCACCAGCAGCTCCGACATGCTGATGGTGTTCACGCCCAGGGTGACGTTCCGCTTCGACCAGACCGCCGCCACGCGCCAGCTGCTCTTCACCTCCCTCAGCCGACAGACCACCGTCGCCTTCAGCGCCCCCCTGAACTCCACCTCCTGCAGGCCGCCGTCCCACAGGCGCTCCAGCGCCTTGCCGATGCGCACCCTCAGCACCCGGCGCTGCTTCCCGTGGCGAAACTCAATCTCGTAGCTGTCCCGCGGGCAGATCCGCGCGAAGCCCTCCAGCTCCTCCACGCGAATGCGAAAGGTGCCGATCATCGCCTCGAGCTGCGCCTCGATGGCCGCCAGTGCCCGCTCATTGGCGCGGTACTCGCGGTCGCAGTCTCGGGTCCGCTTGCTCAGCTTCATCAGCCGCTCCAGCGCCTCCGAGGTGCGGTAGCCCGTCTCGTACTGGTCCCGCAGGGCGCGCACCTTCTCCAGCTGAAGGCGAAGTGAGTGCGAGAGCGGCGGCGGCGAGGAGATGAAGGGGCTGCAAATGGAAGGAGAGAGTTTTGTTAGTTTTTTGGAGTTGTTGGAAGGTAATAATGGTAGTACCTGGTGGATGAAGGTGGTGGCACTTCATCGTGGCTGTTCTTAAGCTGCTGCTGCTGGTGCTGGTCGTCCTCTTCTCTGCTGGAGGAGTCTTGCTGGCCGGCCATTCGGCTTGTGTTGGTGGTGTTTTTTGGCAGCCTCTGCTGCTGCTCTTCGTCGTGGTCCTCGCCGGCGACTGCCGCCAAGCATTGATCTGCTCCGTCTTCCTCCTCCAATTGATTAGTCATCTGCTGCTGCTGCTGCTCCTCTTCTACGCTTGAGATGCACTCCCTGACAAAGAGAGAAAGAGAAAAAAAGTGGTGTTGGTGAGAGAAGAAGACTACTGAATATTCAAGCGGTGTCTGTTGTGCTTGTGTAAAGTTAATAAAGCTCGCTCAGGTGGAACAGAGTTGGCAGACAGACACTGCGGTCGGAAGCAAATAGACAAAAGGCAGGCTTATTGCAAATCCGACAAAAAACAGCGAAAGAGAGAGAGAGAGGTAGTCTAAGGTCAAGAGCATGACCAGAACGCACAACAGCACAACACAACAAGACAGACAGACAAGAAAACAATAAGCGATCCAATTTCCCTACATTATCGCCACTGTGCCCACACCGAAGCACACCGAAGTGCACTGGCTGATCATAAACTGTGGGAGAAGTGTGTGCAGCCTCCGAAGAGTATTCAAATCAAAAAGTGGCCCTCTCTCCACCAGTCAATTGAAGCTTGTCACACCGACACGAGTCTCCTCTTTACTGAATCGCTGATGATCGAGTAAACAGAAGCAGCAGCAGCAGTGGCAGCAGATAAGCTCCCATGAACATTAGCATTTGGCGCCCATTTTACCTGAGAGAGATCTTTTGGCTCCGGGAAGGAATCATTAAGCTGCACTTGCAGAGAGAGAGAGGCAGATTGGCGATACGAGGCAAATGGAAATGGAAATGGAAATGGAGAGAGAGGGATAAAATTAGACGGCGCACTTTGCCAGCAAACGCCATATCTGATGGGCATTTGAATGTTGGAGCAAAAAATCGCTCAAGAGCATTGGCGGTGGTGATGGTGGTCAGCAGAAAATGAAACCTCCAGCGTGTGGACTAATTGAAAGCCACAGGCGACCTAATAATAGCAGAACAACTCTGAGTGCATTAGTGCCGCCTCATTGCCTAATCGATCGGCAATTAGCTACAAGGTACAAAAGAGTTTGTCAGTGAATGAACAAAAGGTGTCTCCATTGTTTCAATTGTCCACAACAACAACCAAAACCCTTCAGTACCTCTCTGTGGCCGATCCTCGTGGCTGTGGAATGGGGAAGTGAAGACACACAACTCGGCAGCATCCTCTATGCAAATGACCACAGTCAGTCAGTCAGTCCGTCAGGCACACATTGACACCACATGGAGTGCCCGCCACGATTAGTAACCGAGCAGGGAGAAGATCGGACAAGGAAGAAAGAAAGAGCACTGCACTTAGCATCCTCTATCATCTACTGCAGCAAACACCGCTAAACGCCGTGGGGCACTGGGAGAGCACTGCCTCTCCCTCGCTCTAATTAAATCATCCTCGGCAGCAGAGCACATAAATCAATTATGTAATGCACTGGCACAGAGAGCACTGAGAGAGCACACCGTGATCATAATCACCGGCACTTCTCCTTCAGGGAACTGCATTACTACTACTACTACTTACATGAGTCCTCGTTCGTACTGCTGCACAAAGTCTCGAAAGTTGGCGGCGGCGTCGTGCAGGCTGCTCCGTGCCTTGCTCGCCCGGCTGAAGGAGTTCGCGGCAGAGCTGGCCGAGGACTGTGTGCTGCAGCCGCTGCTGCTGCTGTAGCTGCCCGCCGGATGAGGGTGATGGGAGGAGGAGGAGGAGAAGGAGGAGGGGGACTTGAGTTCGGCGGTGGAGGTGGAGGGGGCCAGTGAGGACTTGCGACTGCCACTGCTGCCGCTGTGGTCAGCGGTGCAGTTGTACGGTATGGAGAGCGGGTCGTGCTGATGGCGGTAGAAGTTCGGGTGCTGGTCGTCCTCCGCCAGAGTGAGGCCCTCGTCGGTGAACTCCACTCCCGGGGAGATTTCACCGTCTTCATCAGTGTAGCTGACCTGTCCCAGCGTGGACTTGCTCTTGCGGAGGATAAAGTTGGAGTTGGCAGGGTTCAGGTGAAAGTCCCGAGTGGAGTGGCTGTGCTGCTGCTGCTGTTGGTGGTGATGGTGCATCACCCCAACTGAAGGAATGGCCAGCGTGGAGAGGGCGTGCGTCCGCCGACCGCCCAGTGCCGAGGATGACTGTGTGTAGAGTGGCACTGGCGAGTGTGCTCCGAGTGGCTCGTGCAGACTCGCCCGTTTGTAGGGGTCCCGGGATGGCGAGGGGGAGGTAAAAACTGGTGAATGTTGCTGGTGTTGTTGTTGTTGATGCTGCTGTTGCATTCTCGCCCTTCTTCGGCCTTCCACCGAAGGAGCAGTAGGAGGATGAGGATTCATCATCAGCTGTCCTCGCATGAAGGCTGCATCGGCGAGTGATGCCGCTGATCGGTGGTGAAAAGGCGAGGTGGCGGTGACAGAGGATGCACTTCGACGACCGTGCTGATGCTGATGCTGCTCCATGCTGGAGGATGAGGTGCTGTGCTGTGCTGGCGAGAGCATCATCACTGATGGGTAGTGGTGATGATTAGGAAGACATTAAGCACACAATTGGCACTGGTAGAGGGGGAGAGAAGAGGAAAGAGGATATTAGTCATTGGGCATATTGTGGACGATGAAGACTCTCTGAATGTGTGTGTGTGGACAAACAAACAAACAAATGCGGCACGGAACACAGACAGACAGACAGACACAGAGTCAATGCAGAGAGCACTGGATGGCAACTGGCAGCAACCGCAGGAGAACGACCAAGTGAATGCTGTTGCTGCTTTGGCTGCTCTTGCTGCTGCCTTTCCTTCTCTCCTCACCACTGCCTTCTCCGAAGACATCAAAGTGTGCAGTGTGCAGCTGCGTAGAGAAGGATTTCAGGCGAGTGGCCGACCGACTCTTTCCCGCTAACAGGAGAGAGAGAGAGAGAGAGACTGAAGCAGAAGTGGAAAGGCAGTAAGATAAGCACTAGTTGTGCGGTGTCCAGAGATCGGTTCGTGGTAGTAATCCAAGCAGTTTAAGAGAGAGAGAGAGGTGAAAGTTGGAGTTGAGGGAGTGAGTGTGTGTGTGATGCCTGCAGACTGACTGAGCTGCCAATCGATCGATGACTTGCATCGACGAGCACTCTGTGACCTTTGCCTTTTGGCGTGAAAAGAGGGCCACTTCAGTGGTGGTGGTGGTGGTGGTGGATTGCGAACTGAAGCAGGCAGGCGATTCGCATTCGCACAGACACAAACATCCCTCATAAGAGAGATCAATCGATCTGCTTCTCAGCAATCACGTGCTCCCCAGTCAGTTCTCTAAGCACAAACCTCCAATGGCCTCCATTCGCCCAGTGATCAGTGGCAGTGAAAGGTAAACAAAGTGCCGGTACTGTTCGCAGTCGTACAACAAATCCCACCAGCAGCTGCAGCTGTTGCTAACCCAGTACAAGTGCACAACTGCAGCAGCAGCAGCCATGTGATTAATGGGCTCTAATGGAGCAGGAGCAGGAGAAGGGCACCGAGCAGCAGCAAGTGGCACTCGTCGGCGACAGACACCAGGCAGTGACAGTGAACAGCGACTCTGACGGCCGACTCTCGCTCTTTAGTACTTGCCAGAACAATAGTCTTCAAGAGGAGTGAATGAGAGAGGGAATGAGAGGATGATGCTCAGAAGAACAAAGAGTTGGTTGTGCTGATGATGATGATGACTGGTCACACACCAGGAAGACAGAGAGACCAGGTGTCTAAGAGGGCAAGTCGGACGTGCTGTGCATATGCTAATTGAACAGCAGATGAGCTTGTAAGTTCACAAGTTGAAGGACCCGAAGGATGAGGAGGCAGCCACCGCGCAGACTAAACATCGGAGGCAGTCAACGAACTGGGCAATCGATTAGCCATAGTTGCCGCAGTTGGCACAAACAGTAGTGTGCACAAGTGTGCTAATCCAAAGCAACAACACCCAAACCCAAACACACACACACACACACACACACACAGCAAACTCACCTGCAGCTGAAGCTGAAGAGAAGAGCACTTTTGAAAAGAAGCAATGGAACGAGAGTGTACAACAGCAATGTCTGTCAATCACTTCAGACAAACACACACACACATGTGCTCGGGCAACGCACACAAAACATTTTTATATACCTTTCCATTCAAACACGACAGAGACAGAAGAGGCAGGCAGATTGCAACAATCAGTGAGGGCACTTACAACCGTACAATGCGGCAACATACAATCTACCACAGATGCCATCCTCGGTGTGAGTCACGTCAGTCAGGCAGGGAGGGAGGCAGGCAGGCACGGTTAAGTCAACAAACCTCCAGTGTGTGTGTGTTTCCTTATCAGCAGCACCAGGTCGTCAGGGGAAGCGCAAAGGCATCCTCTGGGCGAGCAGCAATTAGCAAACTGGCGCTAACCCAATTACCGAGCGGCTACCTTGCTCTCATTCTGTGGAGAGGATTTTAAGCAGAGGAAGAAGACCGGCGGTGACTGCATTGTCGGCATCCACAATGGGTACAAATCAGCGGGCAGTGATAACCTCGAAAAAGTGCCGTCCGTCCGGCCAGTCACGAAGTGCCCATCTTTGGCACTTTAGTGCCCGTCATGCAGGGGGAGCAATTAGGCAATTACACACACACCGAGTGCTGGTGAAGATCGGGCAGCATCGGCGATGACAGGCACCACAAGATGTGTCAAGTCAGTATTGACTGCTGCTTCAAGTGGCCACTTTCAATTCATGCCATCCAATCGGCGATTTTCCTTGGGGGAAGGCGCCAAGTCACTCCAGCAGCAGTCTTCCTCTCTCTTTCTCTTTCTTTCCTGCTGTCTCTCTGTTGGCACCAAAGCATTAATTACACTTGAAACCGAAAGAGTAAAGACAGCAGCAGCAGCAGCAGCAGCCAAATGTCAGCGACTTGGACAGTGAGCCTGAGCCCTGCTGCTATCTGATTACGGCAATTGCATGTGTCAGTGTGACAGGAGACAGGAGACAGGACAGGCAACTCGGAGCAAAACGTCGTCGTCGTCGTCGTCGTCGACGACCAGCTGACAAAGTGGCAGGCGGCAGGAGAAAGCATTAGCCTCGTAAGACTAAAGTGAGACAAGGGCAGCAGCAGCGGCAGCAAATGACAATGGATCGTATAGCAGCCGCAGCAGCAGTATTGCAGATCAGGCAGTGGTCATAGGAAAGCAAAACTGCCTAATTGTTTGAGTGCGAATGTGCCCCAGTGCTGCAAGGCATCATCATCCCCAGCAGCAGCAATCAATGACAGGATCAAAGAGTCAACAGTGTGGTGGTGGTGATGGTGATGGTGATGGTAAAACAACAGAGAAAAAACCAAAGTAAAGTGCACAGTGTCCATTCACTGCGATCGGCAAAGACTCGTACAGCAGAAGACAATTGAATGACAACAGGCAATGGAGCAAAGGGGAAAGCTGCACAGCTCCGGACAAAAGAAGCACTTGACGGGTTTTGTTTTGTTGTGTCGAGAGATAACAAAACAAAACCGAGGAAAAAAAGTTCACGGTTGACAAACAAACACTTGGCGAGAGGAGGTGAAGATGAAGAAGAAGAACAAAGAGCAGAGGAGCAGGTGTTTTAAATTTAGCCAAATTCGGTAATTTCATTGGGACGGCCAATTGGGAGCAGGCGCCGACTAATAAATCACCACCGAAAAGAGTGGAGCAGAGCTAATCAAGCAATGCTTCTTTTTGTACGACGACAACAACAACAAACAGAGGACTAAAAATACCGATGATCAAAGGTGGGCACACTTTCCCTTGACTAATCAGATTATCGGCGGTGGTGGTGGTGGTGGTGGTGGTGTTTGCACCATCACTTTCCACGCCGCAATTACGTTCTTTTCTGCTTCGGTGACCCAAGTGCTTTAAAGAGAGTGGTCAAGAGTGGTCGGTCAGTCAGTCAGACGGGCAATCGACAACAATCGAGAGAATAAAATGCAAATTTCACGCCAAACAAACTTTAAATCGGCTACGATTTCGCCGATGAAAAGAGAGTGGGGATAAAAGAGTGGCGTCTTGCGAGTTGGTCAGTCACTCGGTCTCTCCCTCTTCTTCGTCTTCTTTTCCTTTCACCTCTGGCCGTCGCCGCCGCCGATGCTGATCGTAGCCAATCATCCAGGCAGGCAGGCATTGATGATGGTGATGGTGATGCAGGCAGGCAAAGGAAAGCGAGGAGAAAAGTGCACAACGAGTGGAGGATCTCGTTTCGTGGAGCTTTGTTGTGCTTCGGTGCTGAGGAGAAGATGGGCAAAGTGGCAAACTTGTCGACTAGTAACGACTGCCAGTAATAACCGCTGACTGCCTGCCAGTTCAGGAAACATCAGCAGCGGCAAGCAACAGCAAAAAGGGAGCATCCTCGGCCACACAGCAACAAACGGCTGCCAAAAAACGGGAAAATAGGCAAAATAGAAACACTTACCTGGGGCGATTTTGCGAGAAAGAACTCCAAAGTGAGTGAATTTTTCACCACCAGAGAACAAAGGCCGTCTTGTTGCTGCTGTTGTTCCTGGTGTGGTATTGTCCGAGTGGCAGTGGTGATAATGATGGCAATGGTGGTGATGGCGGTGGTGGTGGTGATTGTCGTGGCTGGTCATCACCATGATCATCAGCGGCAGCGGTAGAGATCCGTTCAGAGGTGGTAATGTTGACGCAAAGATTTGTCGCCTCAAGGTGACGATGCTGATTTTGGTAATGATGACGATCAGGGTGGTGATGAGGGTGGCCAGTTCAAGTGGGGGTGATTGAATTCCATTCCGGTGAGGAGTAAGATCCAGGTAAACAGTGGAAGAAGGAAGCCAGGTAAGCGAACCAGCCAGCGAAGTGAACTCGATCCAAACAGAAGGCAAACTGAAGCAGCGAGCGAGCGAGCAGCCTTCAGCTGTTGATTCAACGAGAGGAGAGAGAGAGAGAGAGAGAGAAAAGAGAGCTGCAGCAGAGAGCAGCGGGAGAAAGTTTCCGCGCACCAACTGGCGGGAAATGTTTCCGGGAAGAAAAATTAATGGGCAAAATTGAAGTTCTTCCCTGAGAATTTTGTTTCCGCCATATCTCGGGAACCGTTTGAGCTATAATTATAAGCTTAAGAGCGTTTGTGTAGACGGCTAATTAGAATTTTTCAAGATTAAAACCGAAATCCTAGCATGTCCCATGCTTGAGAAAATCGCAAAAAACTGTTTTTAAACTTTAAAAATTTGTTTCAAAAAATCTGTTCACTCTATTAATCTGAAACTTGGCATATAAATTGTACATTAGTAGTAGCTTAATTGTACATAAAAATTAATTTACTCACCACTTAAAAACAATTTTTAAAAAAATTTTAAAATTTTAAAATTTAATTTTACACATGCGCCACCTGTCGGAGCAACTTTATTCTAGCGTAGGAATGTGCCCCTAGTCTTGTAAATAATATAGAAAAAAAGAATTAATTAATTCCGTCTACCCATCGCCAGAAAAACCCATTTTTCGTTTCTCCGGAAGTACCGTACCGATTGGTCTGAAACTTGGTACAGGCACCGTACACTGCTAAACAAATGATTTCCCGTTGCGTTTTTTAATTTGCGGTGTAATTTTTTAATAAAAAAGTTAATTTCAATGTTTAAAAATGTTTTTAACAATGATGCACTGTTTTGATTAAATTAAAACTTAGCTTATAATTAGGGGCATAATCTGAACTTTAATTGGTGCAAGTTTCAGCTCAATCCGATGAACAGGAGTGAAGAAACGGGAGTTTGAATAGAGAACTCCATTTGACGGACAACTCACCGAACTGGCAAGTGTGCAACAAATGCATTAGAGGCGGAGCTCATTCAAGGCGGAGCTTGCCGTTTCTCCCTGCTTTTGGAACCATGACTTTGGACTGTGATATCTCCGGTGTTACTGCACCGATCAGGCCCAAATAAACTTTAAACGCTTAATTAGAATCTCATCTTTCGTTTGGTACCTTGGTTGACCTAATTCTATCCAGAATTACCAAGGAATTTGCTTTGTAAAACTTTGTTTACATTTAGCTCACCCGCGCTGGCTGCTTTTGTGCCCGCCTCGCCGTCGGCGCACTCTGCCTCTCCCTGAGTTTTGAAGGTCAACTTTGAATTGAGAATTCTCGGCTAAAACTGGACCGATTGAGCCGGGGAATGTTCCTATCGTCTAGTTTACATTCTAAGCTTTAATTTGGTACCAAGATCGCTTTGTTTTGACCAGGATTAAGCGAGAATTTGCAAAAGTGCTGAACCGCTTCATTTGAGCTGGCTCCTCCCCTTTTGCAAATCGCGCGCGCCAAAAGCAGCGCTGTTCTTTGCTCGGCGCTGCGCTCTCCCTCTGCGACGCAGCAAACTAGCTCTCCCACCGCCGCCGCCATTGTCTCACCATTGGGCGTCCTGGACCGCGTCCACCGCCCTCCCATTGGACCGAGGACATCAAGAAGACGTCCAGAAGACCATCATCATCATCCCCTGTAAGTTGTGGAGTGTTTAGATTTGTTTTTGCCATATTTTGACTTTGTTTTCCTTTCCAAGGCACCAGCAGCACCAAAACATCAAGGCGCGCCTGAAGTGGCCGAAGAACTCGGCGTTCAAGCCGCCCATCGTCAAGAGGAGGCCACCAGGAGCTTCCCCACCCCCTGTGAGTGAGCTGTCTTTGTGTTTACCTAACATTGTGCTGACTTTGTTTTGCTTTCTTTTCCAGTGCACCACCAACACCATTGAGGCGCCCGGAGTGGCCGAAGAACTTGGCGGTGGAGTCCATCGCTTTGTGATCATCACCGCTTCCATTTTTCTGGATCGCACCTGATAACTTTCTCGCTCTCTTATCAACAGGAGGACATCTACTTCCCCCAAAGAAGAAGAAGATGGCCTCTTCCGTCGTCACCAACAAGACCACCGACACGGTGGACCGCGAAAAGGTAAGAGACAAGTTTTTGTTTTTATTTTATGACATGTTTTCCAACTCTCATTTAGAAATGTCCCCTGCTGCTGCGCGTCTTCATCAACAACCACGGCCGGCACCACCACCTGAATGAGTTTGCCCGCGGCAATGTGCCCTCGAAGGAGGTGCAGATCTACACCTGGATGGACGCCACGCTGAAGGAGCTGACCGACCTGGTGAAGGAGGTGAACCAGGAGTGCCGCAAGCCGGGCTCACGATTCGACTTTGCACTGGTTTTTCCCGACAGCCGCGCCAACACCTACCGCATGCGGGAGATCGGCAGCACAGTGA
>JAALOO010000570.1_pt1 | contig 31796 bp, 26 predicted proteins | sample 7257641 | NCBI WGS metagenome assembly JAALOO01 (sample SAMN14085613, study PRJNA598686) | mite metagenome | biome: ENVO:01001000; feature: ENVO:01001002; material: ENVO:01001226; isolation source: single female mite from University of Michigan culture on fish food culture... ...
CCGGTTATCTGATCAACTTAAATTTGGTATCATTAGAAAGATGCCATTTATCTCGGTATACTGGTGAAAACCGTTTTTTAATAACATAAGTAACTTTTTTTCTAGAGTTAAAAATGTTTGTGAAGACGGAGGGAGAAAAATCATTTTTTTAGGGATAGGCTGATATTTTTTACAATCATTTTTTGTTGGTGTATCAGTTGGTGCTTGCCCAATAGAATTGGTATAGCATTGTGTCAAAGTCTAGTCAAACTTGTCATTTTCAACTGACAAGTTTGACAAGAGTGACTTTTAGTGCGGACATTCAAGCAAGATAACGCGGTATTTGCTTTCAGATAAGATTAGGGGCACTCGGGTTCATCTAAAAGTCGTGCATTCATGCTGCTATCTCAAACTAAAGCACAATCAATTGTACACGTTTTTCATTGATTAAATTAATTGAAACAAATTACAATGAAATGTAAAATGAGGCGATAAAGTGACATTGACTAAACTCATTTTTTTATTTAAAAAGCAATTTTTTTATTTTATTTGTAACAAAGTTTGCCAACATGAAGCTGCTTTCTGTCATTTTACTGTCATCTTTTACCAGCGCTTTGGCTTGCACCAGTCCGCTGTTTTTGACGCCCCTGATAGAGTCGAATCAAATTGAGAAGGCTCTTCAATGCAGTAAGGTTGCTGATCTGATGAAAGATGGCCCCTCAATCGCCAGCTACGCGGGATTTTTAACTGTGAATAAAACCTACAACTCTAATTTATTCTTTTACTTTTTTCCCTCAATGGTAATATTGAATCATTGTGAACTTTTTTTAACTTGGCATTCATCTAGGTAAACGACAGAAAAAGGCCACTACTTCTCTGGCTAAACGGAGGTCCTGGATATTCTTCACTGTACGGTACTTTTAATGAAAACGGCCCCTACGTGGTGAGAGAAAACCTGACACTGGAGCTGAGAAACACTAGCTGGAATCGTGAATTCTCAGTCTTGTACATTGACAATCCAGTTGGAGCAGGGTTTAGTTTCACTGAAAATGAAAAGGGATATGCGCGCAATTTGGAGGACTCTAGCAGAGATTTATTTGAAGGACTGAAGCAATTTTTTATATTGTTTCCCTACTACAACACCTTGTATCTAACTGGTGAATCTTATGCCTGTAAATACCTGGTCGGCCTAGCTCATGAAATTCTCAACCAACAGCCCAGAGTGGTGCCATTGACTGGGACTATCATTGGCAATGGAATGTGCGATCCCCGACATCAGATGCTTTACGGACAGTCTCTGCACAATGCCGGCCTCATAAGTGGCAAAAAGAAGGAGCTGTTTGAGAAGAGTGAACAGCAAATTAGAGATCTAATCGACGCCAGGCAGTATCTAAAGGCGTATCACCTCTGGGACTGGCTGATGCTCGGCGAGCTGACCAATGGCGCCGGTTCAGTGTTTGGCAATGCCACCGGATACAGCTATCGTTACAATCAGCTGCACGACAGGGCACCGGAAGAGCTCAAGTACTACGAACGCTTTGTCGTGCTCAACTCGACACGAGCAGCACTGCACGTTGGCAATCGACCCTTTTCCGGGAACTCCTTCCTCGTAGAGCAGCACCTTTTTGCCGACTTTATGGTCAGCGCTGCGCCGCTGATTGATGAACTGCTCACTGCACGGGTTGACCTGCTTCTGTACAGCGGCGCTCTGGACATTATTGTGCCGACGATCAGCACGGAGAACATGATCAGCAGGCTCAAGTGGAGTGGTCACCGGAAGTTTAGCAATGCCAGGAGAAGAGTGTACCGAGAGGGCAAAGGCAACCAGACCGCAATCACCGGCTACATTCAGCAGGCTGAACACCTGACACTGGCGGTGGTCATCAACTCAGGTCATATACTGCCCTATGAGCAGCCCAGTGTGGCGCTCGATTTAGTTGCCAAGTTTGTCAACTCGGAGCCATTTACAAATTAAAACATTTTCAGTACAGTCAGAATGTTTCCATTTCCATTGTCATCAGTTTGATGTCGCAATGTTGACATTGCCAATGAGTGCAATGAGTGCCACTTTCTGGTGGGGGGCTGCAATTGTCGGTGCACAGTAAATCACTCTGTGCTCTTCTACCGCTCACATATTCCCATCGACAATCAATCGATTGAACTTGTCCTCATTTCCAGCACTTGACTGCTGCTTTTTATCGCAACACATACTTTCAAATTGCCATAAATGCTAACTGTGTGTGTCTTTACTTATCATCAAAAGAAGTAACCTTTTTCTTCTTTCGCAATCGGTTGTTAAGAATTTTTTGTCATATTGTCGAATTGCAAGTAATTTGTTACCTGTCTGAATTGATTATTTCCAAGCACTAACTTTTAGCAGTGTTTCACAAGTACTGCGACACTTGACTTTTCAGTCGTACAAGTGAACCCCAGAGAAATCGGGAAAAAGCTTTTTCTAGTTGCTGTAAACAAATGTTCAGTCAAAGAGAGAACTAGGAACTAGAAATGCAGAGAGATAGTGCTTGTCAACACACTACAAACGCACTGCAGTGCTAGCAAATCCAAATTGCCACATTTATCTAGTAGCGATGATTAGATTTGCCGAGAAGATAAGTACGACAAGTGTCAACTAGAGACAATGGGCGACAATTGGCTCACTTCAGAGAATCACTGGGCATTTTTCATTTTCTAGCCAAAGTCCATTTGGGCTGAATGAAGAAGACATTTATTAGTATTTTTCGCATTTGCCAGGCAGCAGAATACTGATGACAACTATTTTTGGACGCCAAGAAAAAGTTTTGCTGCTGCTGCTTCTGCATTAAAATAATTAAGGACATCATTCAAGGCACTGGAGACGTGTTCCAGTTAGTGGAAAGAGGAATATTCCACTATCTAATTACGTTTAGTGTGCACAATTAATAACAGTCGTCGCCGTCTGTCTGCCTGCTTAGCACCAAATTGGAGCCTGGTACTACGGCCACACAGTTGGCAAGCGCTGAAATTGACTGAGAAAAATGAGGCAAATTAAAAAGAGGAGCACTCATATGCATAAAAGAATTATGTTCGCTATGGTCACTGGTGGACACTGATGATTGGCAAGCGCTGGGAATGATGACGCCAAAGAGGCAGCAGCTTTAGCAACTTCAGCAGTGCAGTACATTGTGCAGACCACCTACAGACGATGTGCTGGCAAATGAAGGCGAATGCCATTCGAATGCCGGTTGAATGACACTGAAGAGAAGGAGGAGGAGAAGAAGAGGGAAAAGAGGGGATACACCAACAGTGATTGGTGGTGGTGATGGGGATGGTAATGGTCTGGCGCTGATGATATACAACGTGGCAATGACGGTGCATTTTTGTGGCCACCTCGTTCGGTTCTGATTTCTTTTTCCTTCACACAAACTCACTCAGCAACCATGCCGAGACGCAGCGCTAATTGCCAGTGCTCTAATTACTGCCAGTTGGCCGATTAAGCTGGTCGACTCTTTCAGACCGTTATTCTTTGTCTTCTTTGAGGGGGTAAGGCTTTAGATAGCTTAGACAAAGGCTGCGAACAACAGACGAATATTCTCTCTCTTTTGTTCTCCCCAACTCTTCTTCGGGTCTGTCACTTCGGGGCAGTAGAGCCAACGACGTTTCTATAGAGAGAGAGGAATTCAGCGAGTTGCTTGCTTGCTTCACAGCCACTTTGTACTGTTTACGTCCCGCTCTCTTTCTCTCCTCGCTCCTTTCGCCTCCGCTCTTTCCTCAGTCAGCGGCCTCTCTTCTGTAGCTTCTTCTGCTGATGTACGGGCGTCTGGTTAGGCTCCCGTTGCTTCCACTGCCGCCACCACAACCAGGATTGCCAAACCAGAGGAAGAAGTCTGCAAGCGCACACAGTCAGGCAGGCAGGCAGACCAGCAGAAGCAGTGAGCGCGCGCTGACTTCAGCTCTCTCTCTCTCTCTCTCTCTCTCTATCTTGCTTTGTCGTTGCTGCAAAACACAGTCGCTTTGTGTGTGTGTGTGTTGATGTCTTCGAAGGAACCCGCTGAAAATGCTGCTGCTTCTCATCTGACGACGTTTGGTTACCGGTACTCCCCTTGGTTGTTTGCTCCTGCTGAGGATTGTAGAGAGGACTTTTCTGAGGCTGAAGATTGAGGTAAGCACTTTGGATTGTTTGTTTTCATTTACCAACAAAGCAATGCTCTTCTTTCGGCAGGTGAAAGTTCTGGTGGTGTCAACTTGTGCTTGGTCATCCAGTTCCTGGTGTGCAAGAAAAAGTTGCTGCAAAGCTCCTCGATAAGATAACCAGTTGAACAGCAAACTCTACGGACGGCAAGCGCCCTGTTAACCGCCTGAGCCACTGGCTCATCTGTCAAAACGCAGAGAAGGGTCGACGATTGGCCAGCTGAAGTGAGCCACATGTGTGATTATTTGGCGTCACAGACCACCACCACCACCACCACCACCACCACCACCACCACCACCACCACCACCACCACTACGCTCGTGAGTATCCTGATTTCGCCTTACTGGGCGCCAGTCAGCAGCAGCAGCCAACTAACAAGACATCGCCCTCTGTTCACAGGACACGAAGCACAAGTTTGCAGCCACTGCAGCAGGCGAAGTAGTGTATGTACTCTTTGCCAGTCACAACACAGGTTTTCGCTCTCCAACTGTCAGCTTCTGAACTGCAACTTTTGGCTGCAACGGCAAACTTCAACTTCAACTTGAACGTCGTCGTCTTTGTCTTTTGTTGTGAGCAGTACTACCGTTCTCTTGCGTGGATCACCGTGCCACTACACACTACACACATCCCGACAGTTGACGGCAACAGGGCGCCTCGGTGAAGCGTAGTGGAAAGAGGAGAAGACCACCAGCAGCAGCAGCAAAAGCAGCATAACTCGGTTGCTGTGAAGCGCAACATCTCGTAGCATCGATCACCTCGTACGATTATCCTTTCATTGAACTTCTCTCAGAGTTGTTGCCGTCTGCCAAGACCAGCGACTGCACCACCACAGCACCGTACAAAGTGAACAGCAGCAACAGCAAATCACTGTCTTCTGTCGCTGCACAATCCTCATCCTCATCTCTGCTCTGCTCTGTGTGTTTGATCAGCCGCCAGTGCAGACGCGCAAAGACACGAGCACGCCAAACACGCACAGCACCGACAGATGCAAGTGAAGCAAGCCAGGAGCATCATCGGCTTCCTCCCTCTTGGCGCCCAAACTGCGGTTGCTAGCACATGAGCTTGAACAACACTTCAACATACGACACACCTACAACAGTGTGTGCAGAGTCAGTCAGATTTGACTGGTCTCGTATATCATCTCTGGTCATCACCTCCAAGTTTTTCCTCCCCCGGTGCACCTCACTAGAAAGACACGTCCTCCTCCACTTTCATTCCTCGACATACTCATCGTCAAGGTAAGGTTTTTACTTTACATTTGCAATTGCACACTCCTTTAGAATTGGGTGGTCGATAAACGCGTACATGCAACACTGCAAAGGTAGAGGCGGTGTGCATGCAGGCAGCCTTTACTTCACTTACCTTGATCTTGACAAGGCTACCGTTACTACTGTGCTCCCACTGACCTGCATACTCTCTCGCTCCCTTATCACACCAGAGAATGGTCTCAATTTCCGCCGCTACACAAAGCGTGCCGGTGCGTTGCCCTTTTCAAACCTTTTCGTCAGACCCATTTAGGGAGCTTTTCTTATTATCGAACCGTTAGTTCAACGTCTATCTGGTGCGATCTGGTGCTCACTTTCATTAGCATTTTTCCTAGTATGGCACAAAGACTTTTCTTTCCTTTTTGCACTTTCTATTCAATTCGGCACTCGGGCTTATGGTACCGTTTGTATAGAGTTTAGCGAAAGTGTGCCTTCATATTCGGAGTTATCATCACCTTTTATAATTTGTTTCATCAGCCAGTGACGTCCAAGTTTGCGTGCTTGCTGCCTTTTAAGTTACTAGCTTAGTTTACTTTTACTCTAATTATACTTGAAAGTACTCCTTCTTTTGCGACCTAATCCAATTCTTAACTGGGCTGAGTGGGTAGCAGTGAAGAGGAGAAGTCTCTCGTTTCACCCTAAGCCTTTCCAGAGAGCCATTTTTCACTACTTGCCAGCCAAATTGCTTTGGCATTTGCACTGCGATATCTTATTTCTCAGTCCACGACTCGCCTGAAGGGGGGAAGCTCTTCTTTGCATCTTTGCACAATTGGTTTGTCAGAATTTGCTCAAGTAGTGTAGAAGAGGAAGGAAGGCAATTTCACTTTTGCCACTTCTTCTTCTGGCGCATCCTGTTTAGAGAAAGTGGTGCGGCTGTCTGCACACACATTCCAGCTGACTCGCTTTGAGTTTTCCCCTTTGCACCCGGCGCACTTCTTCTTCTTGTACGGCTGAACGAGTTGCTGTGTGCAGTGTGTGCCTCTGTGTAGTGATTCCACTGCACTGGCCGAGACGTTGTTTCTCAGACTCTAATAAGCCCTTCAAAGTGTTTTACTGTCAAACACTCTCTCGCTTCCCTCTCGCTTGAGACGAACGTGCCCACTCAAAAAGTGCCCCTTTGCAGTGTCTTGACTCTCAACTGCTCAACTCTCTCTCCTCCTATTACTTCCTCTGCTTGTTTACTGTACGAGATTGGCTGGTAGACAGACCCATTGCATCGCCGTCAAATTGGCAGTCCGTTTTCTGGGCGACCACGTTCCTCTCTCTCTCCCAGCCCAATATGTTCACTGCCAATTGCCAATCAGTATCGCACAGCACAGTGTCACCTATATAAACTTTGAAAAATAACACAATTGGGCACACTTTAGTGTGTCTGCTGTCGTCATTTGCTTGCTAAAGTCTCTGTGTGAATGTGTTTGTGACTTTCGTCTCAATTTTTGTGCTCTCATTTGTCGTGACGTTTTGTCTTTTTTTTCTTCTACCAATGTGTCGTTTCAGTGTGTGTCTCGGAAAGCACCAGCAGAACTAATCACTGCCGTCGAGCACTAAACTTTAAACTCTCAACCTTCCCGTTTCGCTTCTTATCACCGTATCCTCACTTCAACTTGTGGCTGTTGTTCCTGATCAACTGTGCCTGGTCGTCCTCCATTGTCTTTGCTTCTAGATGTTTGGCGTAATCTCTTTTTCCAGCTTGCATCATTGGCTCTGGTTGATGTGAGTGATCTCCCTTCTCTCTTCTTTTCTCATCTCGCTCTATCCATTATCAAAGTTCAATATTTGCTTAGTCGCAGCAACTCTTCCCAGCGGCAGTGTTCAGTGTCTCTTTATCTCAGTTGTTCGCATATAGAGAGTGATCGATTGTGTGGCAATGTTTTCACTGTACGGCACTCACTGGCGATCGATTAGCAGCAGCAGCAGCAGCAGCAGAGTACCAAGTCCAATCTGAACTGCTTGTGTCATCACCACTCGGATTGCAGCTAGCTAGCTAGTTCAGACAGCTGACTACTGAAGTGAAGAGCAGCTGATAGACAATTATGCGAGTTGCAGCTACCAGAAATTGGTTTGAAAGTGCTGTCGTTGCCGCCTTTGAATCACTTTCAATCGATATTGAGCCGAAAGAGGGAGAGCGATTCCAATTCCGATTCACGTCTCTTCTTCTTTTTCTTCTTCTTGAATGCATTAATGCAGTCCCCACTTTTAGCGTGTCTGCGATTGCATCAATAGCACATTTGTGCGTCTCGTGGCGTGTCTGTCGCCAACTGTGTTTTGCTTTCACGAATCGCTCGCATCTCTATCATTGCCTCTGTGGAATTTTGATGGACGAACAAACACATTTTTAGGGGGCCTTTTAGTGTTTCATTGCACTCACTGCCCTGAGATCTGATGTACTCATCTGTCTGCTCTTGATATAGAAATTGATACTCTGTACAGATAGAGTTGTGGAAGTTGGTGAAAAGAAAGTGTCCGGTATAATATTGTTGTACTTTTTTTGTTGAAAGAAAAGTACACTAGAAACAGGTTTGTGTTTTGATGATAAACACTTTGTCGCAGAGTAGTAGTTTCACGTGAATCGCATTCAGATTACGTCAGTAGTATCAGTTTAATAGATCCGCACTTGTTCTGGTTTGCTAGGGGAGATTGAAGATTGTATTTACATAATTGAACTTATTTGAGTCGAGGGCTGAAAAGGGGGCCGAATGCGAAGCTACTGTACTGTAAAGTGCTGCTGGCTGCCACTGTAGTGTTGGTGTACCTAATGTCACCTTAGGAAATCACTAAATGACGCGCAATGCAGCATATTGATAAATGTAAGAAGACACTTACATTTCTGGTGGACACTGCTTCCACTGACCGGGAAAAAAGTGAAGGTCGCACATGGCAAAAAGGAGAATCTCGCTCTCCTCTTCCTTGTAGAAAAAAATTGCTTTTAAGGGAAAAATCCTCACTGTTTGTTTGCAGCGCCGTTAGAAAAGGACACACAGCAAAGCGAATTTGCAGTAATATTTAATCGTCAAGTGATGGCAAAGTTTCCATCAGATAGTGCCAGTGCGCCAAGTTTTCTTTCTCTCTTCAATTCCCAAATTGAGTGCTTTGTCGCACGGCTGTGACTCAATTTGAGTTTTTCTCATGAAGATTCACTCTGCGTCCTTTTGTGAACAGGTCTATTTTTACTTTTTCTACTTTGGATGAATTTGCAAACGACAAATGGGTGCAAGTGAGCACACAAGTTGACGCCTAGTTCCGATTCATTCGCTCTCTGGGAAATGGGCTTATTTCAGGCTTATGCCTCAATGGCCTCAGTAGTAGTCATCAATTGTGTCTGGTGGCAGCAGCAGCAGTCTCAAATATCGCCCACTTTTTTCAGTTTGTGCATGAGTGCCAGCCACCGGTTAGAACACTGTGCCACATACAGTGCTTTGTTTTTTAGCTTTCCGAGCAATGACTGAGTGTGTGCCATTGGCATTGTCTTTTACTTGCTGAATAGTTGTACTTATCATAGTCAAGTTGAGTAGTCACTTGTAGTAGCCACATGTTTAATCTAGTCTCTTCGCTGACTAATTTCATGGGTGTGTAGTGGCGTTGTAATGACAACTCTTTTCTCGCGCCTAATGATTCAAGACATTTGAAGGGAAGATGGCTTAATTCAATTTGCATTTGCCGAAACACATTTCCTTTGGTAATATTTTTATTGATGAACAGACAAAATGGGAGAGAACAAAGATTTATCTTGATGTGCAGCAGCGGTACATTGGGCAATTTGGCACTTGGCAGTCACCACCGCCATGGGCTTTTTGAAAGCAGCAGACACTTGGCGGTGACGGAGGCTTTGTCCTCTTTCCTTTAATGACTCACTTCATTGTGTTGTGTTTAATGGAAAAAACGGTAAACGTCTGCTGATGTCTATGAATAGAGGGGCGATAAAAACAAAAAGGCTTGTGAACTCACTGGTTTTCACTTGATTTGTCGTGCTCTTCACATAAAGGAGGGGACCATGGAATATGACAAGTAATTCTGCAGTTCCTCAGATAACAGCGCTCGAGTGTCGTCTGCCTGAGGGCAACCTTGGTGAGTGCTCTGGCGCACTATCGCACACTGCCAGGCAGGTCCCCCTCATTCGCTCTGTATGGGTGCTATTTTTAAGACATAGGAAAGAAAGACAAATTATCATCACCTCAGCTGTTTCATGTAACCTCGAACTGTGCGCGCATTCTTGTCTCTCTCACACATGCCTTTTTTCTATTTGTTATTCTACTTAGCACACACAAACACTGTAAACTTGAACTTGAGTTGGTCACTGATGAATGGTTAGCTTGGAAAAAGGGGAGAAACTTGATTAGATGTGTGTGAGTGCTCTGTCGATGTGTGTTGACTCTCATCTTTCTGTTGTTGCTGCTGCTTCTTTGAGGCGCATTTTGCTGCTGCTGCTGCTGTTTTCACCAAACTGCTTTCCCTTTACTTTATCATATGCATTTTTCATGTGGCATTCAGGAAAAGCTTTGCTCGCACAACAGTGAAAACGACAGCGACAGAGGTGGTAAGTGAAAATGCACCAGTCAGTAGTAGTTTGCTGAAGGCTTTAGCCTGTCTCTGCCTCTGCAATGACAAACAGGCAGAGACCGACACAGGCACATTTTTGCGATGAGGCTCAATTTTTGTGTTTTCCAGTAGCCAGCACCGTTCACGAGCACACACCGTTGCTTTGTCGTGGCCGGCGGTTCTCAACGCCTCATGACATCAGTGCGCTGATTTGATTTGGCACCGCCACCAGTAATCACTGGTGAGCAGATTAGATTGACTCCCCTCGGTGAGAAGTGACTGCGAATGTCTTGACTACAACTTTTTTACAATTGCTAGTTTTTGTCAAATCACATCTTTGACTTCACCAACTCACTAATTGAGAAATATTGGCAAATCAGTTTTAGCATGTTGCCAGGACACTTTATTCATTTCAAGTCTCCCGGGAACAAATGAGTCATTTAAATTATTCAACTTTCGTTTTATCTCATCTTGCTCAGCTGTACTACTAGCATGTGCATTCACTGCCACTTTTGTTGCTACTTTAACGGTGCTTCACCTCCTCATTTGCGTGTGCGCCAGTGAAATGTGAGAAACGTTTGCTCACACCAAAACAGACGATTTCAGTTGTGCGAGTTTAACTAAATAACATGACTGACATGTTCTTTTTCTTTACAATTTAAAGACATCAAGTGAGTTTTTAGTTTGAAAATCATCTTTTTCATCAATCAACACACCTGCCGCACATCATTCACCGCCAAGATGGGCCTCCTGTGCAACGCCAAGTGCCGACTCTTGTCGATGCTATGCCTCACCTTCTTCTTCTTTTGCGTGGAAATTTTTGTCGGCTACTGGTCCAATTCTACCGCTCTCATTGCCGACTCCTTTCACATGCTCTCCGATGTGGTGGCTCTAGTCATTGCCTATGTCTCAGTCAGGGTAAGTTTGTCCCATTTCCTGTTGAACCGTGTTGTTTACTAACAACTTGTATCGAATTTCAGATGTCACCGAAAAAGTGGTCCAAAAACACCTTTGGCTGGGCTCGGGCCGAAGTGTTGGGTGCCCTGATCAACGCCGTCTTTCTCGTGGCCCTCTGTTTCTCCATTCTCATCGAGTCTTTCAAGCGGTTCGCCGACCCGGAGAAACTGCACAATCCTATTCTCGTCTTTTGGGTTGGAGTCGTCGGGCTGATTGTCAACATCATCGGCCTCTTTCTCTTTCACGGTACAGCACCTCGGTTTTTAACCCGGCAGTCAACTAACTGTTCTTTTCCTCCACCAGAACACTCCGGGCACGGCCACGGCGGCGGGCATCACATGCAGTTGCCTATAGAAGAGGTAGTGGTCATTGAACCAAACGAAACCAAGAATGCCCTCGTTGGCAATGGCAATGGCAATGGCGCTCAACTGCAGACGCACGAGGGCGTCTCCCACAGCCAGTCGCATGGAAATGGCACCGTGCCACAGAAGCAAAGCAGCAAAAACATGAACATGCAAGGCGTCTTTCTCCACGTGCTCGCCGATGCGCTGGGCTCTGTCATTGTGATAATCAGTGCCTTGGTGGTGACGTACACCGACTGGAAGTACAACGTCTACGTTGACCCTGCCCTTTCAGTAATCATGGTCGTCATTATTACCCACACCACTTTACCCTTACGTAAGTGTTGTGTGTGTGTGTGTGTACCTTTTGACAGCACAGCTAACTGTTACACTGTTTCACCCCACAGTCATGGACTCTGCCATGATTCTCCTGCAGACCGTCCCGACTCACATTCAAATCGACTCACTCCAGCGAAAGCTACTGGAAAACATTGACGGCGTCCTCGCCGTTCACGAGTTTCACGTGTGGCAACTGGCGGGCGACCGCATCATCGCCTCGGCGCACATTCGCTGTCGCAACCTGCACGACTACATGCAGATTGCCGAACAGGTGAAGGAGTTCTTTCACAATGAGGGCATCCACTCGACGACCATTCAACCAGAGTTTGTCGAGTTTGAGGCTGAGCTGCCCGTCGGCAAGCTCAACCGCCCAATGGACAACTGTGCGCTCGACTGTCCGCCAGGCCAGCCCGGCGTCGGCAATGGCTGTCTGCAGAATACCTGCTGTGGGCCGCAGCAGGACAAGAATCGCAAGTCGCCAAGCAGCGTCGAGCTGGACGATGGCGCTGGTTGTGGTGGTGCCGAAGGGACGCCGCGCAACGGTCGAAAGCACAACAAGCGCAAGTCTGGCGGCGGCGGAAGCAGCAGCGACTCTGATCTCATTCCGCACGAAACGTGCTTCCACGCAGTCAACGTCGTCGGCGACTCATCCAAGAGTGCAGCTCCCTCGCTGACTGACACCACTAAAATGGGCTCATCGCACAAGATTCCCCTGATTGCGAAGGATGATCAGGGCAACATTAGCAGCTGCTCGAGCACCACCACACTGTCGGGCAGCAAGGAGAAGCTCAACATTCTGTCTGACCACCACTGTCCGAAAGAGGTCTAGAGGGGGGATAGGTTTTTTCATTTGAACTTTTCACTTTTTATCGGTCAACAACCATTTTGGTCACACAGCACTGCGGCAGCCGTTACATTTGATAAAATTTTTTGATATATTCTCTTTCTAAGCACTCGGTTTATTCCTCGGTGATACCTCTTTCTTCTTTCTCCGTGTTGTTCTTGTGACGAAACTTGCATCCTCATCCGATCAATTAGAGGCATTTCTGGCAGGCCATTTTCCACTTTTATACACACACAACAATCCACTTTTCACTTTTACATGGTTCATCATCTCCTCTCTCGTGCAATCAAGATTATTCACGTCAACTCGTCGCCAAAAAAACCTCTTTAACAATCTTTGATTGCCAACACGTCCACCAGCCATGACAATTGATTGTACCACCTATTGTCTCCTTTTTCAAATTCATTGGCTTAAATCATTTTGTACTTTTTTGGTTGTTCTTCTTGTACAGTTTTCTCATTTATTCTCATCTCACTCTTAACACCTTAGCCTTTACATTTTCCCAATTGTCTTCATTTTCATCATTTTAAAACAAAAAAATATACATTTGAAAGCCAGCATTTGTGCCGGATTAGCCGTGTTGTTGCATTACAAAGATGGATGATTAGATTCAGGTCAGGGAACGTGCTGCAAAGTCCAACCAGAGCACTTTAGACTTATCTGCCCATTTGCTATAAAATGGCTTTCACTTGGCGCAATCAACAACAGCAACTCAAGCAACAACATGTTTTCCATTCTCCTGCTGGCATCCTCGTGCCTTTCTCTGACTTTGGCCGCCACCATTCAGGTGCACAACGCCCATGACTTGACGAATGCACTGAGCCACGTCAAGCCAGGCGACACGATTCACCTGGCGGACGGAGAGTACCACGGCAGCTTCAAGGCGCACGTCGCCGCCACTGCTGAAAAGCCCATTCTGATGACGGGCACGCGGAAGGCGACCCTCTCCTCGACGTCGTACGGCTTCCACCTGGAGGGCGTCAGTCACTGGACGCTGAAAGGTTTCACCATTCACAACAGCAAGAAGGGCCTAGTGCTGGACGGCTCCAGCCACAACACACTGGACGGCCTGGAGGTGGCGCACATCAGCGAAGAGGGCGTCCACTTTCGAAAGGGCTCCTCGGACAATTTGCTCACAAACTCGCACATTCACCACACTGGCCTCAAGTCGCCTGGTTTCGGTAAGCCAATGAAGTTGATGCACTTGGGCAAAACTAATTTTAAAAAATCACAGGAGAGGGAGTGTACATTGGTTCTGCGGTGAGCCACTGGGAAAACACGCACACGCCTGATCGATCTGATCGAAATCGAATTGAGCACAACCAGATTGGCCCAAATGTGGGCGCCGAGTCGATTGACGTGAAGGAGGGCACCTGCTGTGGGGTCATCAGCACCAACCACTTTGACGGCACCGGCATGTCGGGGGTGCACTTTGCCGACTCGTGGATCGACCTGAAGGGCGACAAGTACACCGTGGAGCACAACGAGGGCGTGCACTCGGTCAAGGACGGCATTCAGGTGCACCACCAGGCGCCGGCCATGGAAGGCCTTAAGACCATTGGCCTGCTGGGCGGATGCCACAACAAACTGATTGGCAACAAGTGCTCGCAGATTCATGGAAAGTGCGTAGTGGTGGAGAGTCCGCACACTATTCTCCACGCTAATGATTGCCCCAATGAAGTTAAATGAATAGTCGGGTGATTTCTTGAAAGCCGAAAACAATAAATCTTAAGATATTTTGAGCACTAAAAAATGATCATTTGTTGCTCATTTCACGGCAAAACTAGACACTGCTCGTCTGGTAGCAGCTTGCTTTGTGGCACCGTCACTTGATCTGCGCATCTTTTTTGCCTCATATTCTCACTGCCAGCAGATTGCATCCTCTTCTTCTTAATCTGCACCGATTAGCGCGTCAATGTGAGACGCTAGATAATTCTCCTCCGACAGTCTGGTCGGTTTCACTTTCTTGAGCACTATTAATGATCCACTGGGTGACACTGATTTTAATTATCTTTTTGTCTACTGCTGTAAATTTCTCGCTCTCTTTCAGCTCGGTTCGCTGAAACGGAACTGCTACCGCCAACTGAGACTGGGCAGCAGCAGCAAGTCAGCACTCACATTTGCCTCGCGTGACGCGTCTTCTCCTTACCCTCCGACGCTGTGATCTCCTTTTCTTCTTTTTTTGGCAAGTTGCCTCAGCAGGAAATGACATTTGCGCCTTTATTGACTTGACGTCACTCTCTGTGTCTGTGTCTGTTTGTCTGTGCCTACCACGACCGTCGGTCAGGCGAGCCCAGTCACCGCTTTTCTATTTAGACTACTTTTTGGCCTCCAACGCTGCTACCGACACTGCACGTGGTGCACTGCTGAATCCACATTGCACTTCATTCTCTCTCAGAGTTTATTCTGTTCACTGTCTTGTCACTGCACCAATCGACTGACTGACTAGCTGACAAGAGGCGCACGACACCCGACCACAGTACCAGCAGCAACAGCAGCTTTGGCTTTAGCTTTGCCTCGCTGGCAATGTCAATGGACCACAAATGGTGGCCACCACTGGAACGAAAGCGTAGCAATAACAACAACATTAAGAGCAACCACACCACCATCAAATGAAGGAAAGCGACTACGTTCTTGATAATGACACGCGTGCTGACGTCGGCAGACGAGACACGCAACATGTAAAAGCGCGCACACACACACACCCAATGATGATGGACACTGGCAGCACTCAATAATCATTACTTTCATCTGTCGGTTCCAAATGGAGCAACTACTAACGAGATGAAAACAGCTGCCTTTGTTTTGTGATGACGACGCAAAAAATGTGAACAGCCAGTCAGGAGGGAGGGTCAATTTTGTTGATCAGGGTGACGAGCCGTTCTGATGTCTGCTGAGGTTGCTGTTGCCTGTGTGTATTTTTGCTGGGTGACCTAAAAAACAAAAAGTAAACACAGACACTTTGATTCACTAGCAGCACTGAACACTGGGCGCCATCATCAAGACGCCCCCTCACACACTGATTACTGCAGAACTGCTGTTGGTGTTCACTCTGATTGCTTACAAGTGTCACTTCACAGTTGCCACTGATCGCACTCGGAGAGCAGTGCCATTGATTGATCGACGACCTGCTCTTCCTCTCTCCCTCACTCTCTGCTACTGTGAACATCTTTTGGCCTTTTTTATGTTCAACTTTTCAGCTCCTCAACCGCAACAGAAAAGAAAAGCTCAACACACAATTTGCGACGCTCTCACTCACTCACTTCAGTAGTTGGGCACCCACTTCTGGGCACTTCTATTTATATCACCTCTGATGATGGTACCATTTAAGCGTGCAATTTGTGCAATTGCCAATTGGCACACGAGAAAGTGAGATGGAGAGAAAGACATTGCTAATTGCCATCAGTGCATCAGTGCATCTGTGATTTTAATTCACCCAGTGTTTACATCAACCGTTTTTTCATTAAGCAACTCGTGCACGAGATCACCAACTTTTAAGTAGTAGAGAAATCTTCAAGAGATGGGAAAAAGTAACCGTGTGCCCTCAAGTTTGCCCAGTTTTTTCCTATCAGCGCTTCATCGATGCATTCGAGTAATTATTACACTTTTTGCTTGTGTAGATCTTCATTATCGACTGGAACTGTTTTGGTCCAACTGACTGACAAACCCCTGGCTGGCGGTGCTGTTTGTGGTAATTAACCTTTGCCTACAAAAGAAATGAGATGGTTTGCAGTTTCTTATCTGCTTTTATTTATTGCCGAATGTTTAGTAAAGCAGGCCAGTATCGTTAGTTTTTTTCTGTTGCACCATTAGGCAAATTGTGCCAGTCAAATCAAAGCAGTAGATCTGGCTTTGACTCACTTGAGCGAACAATTCACCACATAGAAATTTCTTTTACGCACTGGAACACTCTGTCATTTCCTTGCGCATCCATCTAATGGCCAAGGTGTAATTGCATTATCTTTTTCTAGCCTCAATTTATTTTACTATTTTTTAAACATTTGTAGGGCGACTAACCGTAAAAAATTGCCACAAGAAACAATCAATTTGTACAAACATACTTTTTGTATGCTCCAATTGCACTACAAAAACGCTTTATTTTTATGAATTTTTGCATAAAAGGGAAAAGGAGGATTCTTTTTTCCCATCTGCTGTTGATTAGAACGCAAACACCCAATTGGTAATTGTGGTAGTGGTAGTAGTCGGCAATCAGCCCACACTACTCAGTCAGTCTGCCTGTCTTTAGCGAGATTAGATGCGCTCTGATAGCACTCGACAGTCAACCAAATAGTCGACCAAACCCTTGCATCGGCATCAGCGGCGGCATCAGTTCAGGCGGCAACATTCCTTTCAGCAGCTCATTTGTACCACACATCACACACAAGCACACGTGTCAGTCAAGCTATCACTACACTACAAAAAGACTAAATGCCTTGACGCGGCAATGCTTCATCTTTTTGTGATACCGCTTAGTCCCATTTAGCGGTGGCAATGCACTCTGCAGTGATGAGAAGGAGAGAGGGTACATTTTCTCTGTTGGTTAAATCTCCTCATCTGACTAGCCTCTGTTTTTCAGTATTATGATGATGATCTCGTCGGACCCTCTCAAAGGCCAAAGTGTGTGTCGTGGGCAGCAAAGTAGTGCGCTGTTCAGTAGTGCGCTGCCTGGACAAATCATCGACAAATCGCCGCTCAGCTCGTCACTTTGCCATTCGGCGCACACACGCACTTCTTTAGATGCCGGGAAAGATGTTTCAACCTGCCTGCCTGCCTAACTTCACACAACTTGTGATGATCTACTTTACGGAGGCGTTTTTACTTCACAGACAAAACAGCCAGACGTCCACGCAAAGGGGGAGATAAGAGAGCATCACTTATTTTTCATAAAAAGACCTCCTCTGCCAATGATGAAACAGGTGGACACGCTTTGGTATTCAGCCAGAGTACGGCTCAATTGTGGCAAGCATATTATATACTTTGCCTTTCTAGTGCAGAGAATGCTAATCCAGGCAGGCTTAAATTATATACTTTCTTAGAATAGTAAACAACATCAGGCACCGGTAGTATCGGATATCACAGCCATCCGGCAGTGCAAATTTCCAATGAAGCAGTGGTAGTGGGGTACCAGCTGGACAAAGTAGGTGGTAGTGCAGAAACTTGTTGAACTTGCCAGTGTTTGCTAATCAGATTGCATTGTGCTGCCCATCACACACACATCTGCTGTCCAGTTAATTGTCAATTTGTCATCTGCCCTCTGTCGCTACTCATTACCGGAAGCACAGCAACAGTTGGTAGCCATTATTGTGAGTACTCTTTGCAAACGATCTAATCGGCTGCCCGGGTGCGCTGCACAAGTGTCACCAGGCAAGGTTGCTGCTGTGCTATGACCAGGCAACTAGGTTGCGCCGCCAATCACACTTCAATGTATTTTTTTCTTTTTTCTTCTTCTTCTTCATCATCATCATCTGGTAGTCCATTTTCCTCTGAGCTCTATCATTAAATGGCGAATAAAAACGTGCACACAGATTGAATGTGCAACAGTATGTTTCTCTCTTTTTTCTGCTACCTGCCTCTTTCAAAGTGGATCATTAACGCCAATTGCATCTTCAATCTGTGTGTGTGCTTTTGTATGAGGCTCCTCATTTTCCACTATCACATATTCTCTTTTTCCTCTCTGCCCACCTCTGACACCACCGGATCACTTGAGCTGCTCAGTGCAACTTAATTCTCTTGACTACTCACTAGGCAAACACTGCTCGGTGATTTGTGTGCGCCAGCAGACGGACAGTGAGAGTTCAGAGGTCAAGTGTCGCAGATGTGAGCTCTCTTTTTTACACTCGCTTAGCCGCCGTCGCCTCTTCCTGCCTTTTTCACAACTCTATCAACCATTGACAATTTCCAGTTAAACTTCTCTTACGTAGAAACTCACATTCAGTTAATTGTCACCACTTTTTAGTGGCGCTGAGCTTGTTAGATTTTGACTACTACATGCAAGCAAAAACTACTGCAATTGATTACAATTTCTAGTTGCTTCGTTTTACCGTTTTTTCCGGCTAATTCTCAGAATAAAAATTCATGCAAATAGAAACTCAACAGGTTAGAGCCTCACCGAAAAAGCTTTGCCTTGACCATTTGTTGCGCTACAGCTGTCCATAGAGCACCAGCAGCAGAGACGCAGTGAAGCATTTGAGCACACATTTGAGCTTCCAAACTGGCACTGTTCAGTCACAGCACAGAGGACAGGAACCCTTTGTCAAGTTAGAGTATCGTGACCAGTCATGATGATGTGCAGCCATCATCACCACAGTGGCCTCGATGCCTTCGTTTGCAGGTTGAGCCTGCACTTCCACCACCACCTTCAACATGCATGTCGTTTCATGCATGACAGCCCGCAGCAGCAGCATTCGACTACTACGTGGCTACGACCCTTTGCTCTAATTTGCGCCCAGTGCTTCATTGCATTCATATGCTGCTGCTGCTTTTCTCGACCTTCAGATTTTCATTTCCATTATGGTGGCGGCGGCTGACTGGAATGTTCACCTTTGCACACAAATAAAAAAAGTTGAATCAACATTTGACGATTCATACTGATCTCACAGTATATTTGCAGACGACTGGTGGCATCTTCACTGCACCGGCAAGAGTGCTTTGCCGATTCTGCTTCAACTGCCGCTGGTGAACTACTGCTGCTCGGCTCGGTCTATTGAGCAATCAATTTTCACTTCCACCTGTGTATGCTTGCTGCCCATTTTGGCTCTCTGCGTTTGCATTGTCTCTCAGTCTTCACAGGCAGTTGTACCCCTTTACTTTTCTCTCTCTTCCTCTCTTGTCTTCATGCCTTTTAATTGCTTCTGTTTGTTTTTAGACTTACTCGTTTGGCGTAGTTCTTCTCGCTTCATTCGACCACCATGAGTCGAGCAAAGTGCGTTCTGGTAAAGTGAACGTGGTGGAAGTGGTGGTGGGAAGCCAGTCAAGTTGATGTTGCTGCCGTTGATTGTGTAGTGTTGTGCTGGCGCTTCACATCACCGTCTGCCCTTTACTCTCTCAGCAGAAGCATCCAGCCATCAGCCAAATTCAAGCACTAAAGGACAGCACAGCAACTGACCTTGTCGACCTTTGGCCGCCTCACAGCATCACTTTTCAGTGTTCCCTCATTCTCCTCCTCATCTTCTTCTTCCTTTTCGTTTCTTGCGCCACTAATTGAGGCAGACAAACAATACAACAAACGTTCAGCCATTGACAGCTTCTGAATTGACTGGGCAACGCTCCAGCGCCAATCTCTCATTCTCTCGTCAATTTCCTGTCAATTCAATTTACCAGCTACCCTGGTGGCTTTGGGCACTATTTTTTGGCAACTTGGCTTTCTCACACGACGAACAAAGCAGCACTGCTGTTTGCCATAGATGTTTGGTCACACTTTTTAGCCAGGTACTGCTGAACTCTTCTTCTTTGTTTTTAGTTGCCGCGACAGTGCAGTGCACTAATTTTTGTGAAACATCTCTTTAACAACACATTTCCTGTTTGTTTTACTATTTTAGGTTTTTTCTATCAATCAGTTTAGCAGTAGAATGAACTGCATTGTTCACCAACAGTAGTCCATGGCAATTGCCAATGAGCCAATGGGCAATTAGATATACTTTTCCTATCAACAGTTAGATAACTAAAAGGCTGTTGACCTGCGACTGTTGTTTTTGTTGTTGCTATTGTTGCTGATCACTAACCTACAGCTAATGATAGTTCCAAAACAACAAAACGGTTCCATTTGTCCTAGCTGGCTACATCTCAGTAATTGATTACCACTGTGACGGTTGATTTATTAGGTACAAAACAGTATTTTTTTGCGCCTATTTAGGCGCCCAGTTGGGGATGCATGTTCAAATGTACTCCAAAGCACTGTACAGTGCTGTTTGCCTCTTTGGTGGGCACTTCTGAGATTTCTTCCCAGTGATGCACTACCAGTGATGGCCAAACAGTCGTGAGTTTTAAAGCTTTCGTCGGTGCTGTTGCTGTTCGATGGTCTCAGTAGTAGTGGAAGGGAAGCGGGAGCAACAGCAGCAGAAGCCCTCTGTCGCTCCTTTGCTCTTTCTTTTTCTCTCCTCTTTCGACCGGGCATTCTCCGCTCTCAGCGACGAACTACCACTGACTGCACATTTCTCCCGTCAGTGTCTCATGGGCCGCCGATGCAGTCTGATTCGGTGCCGGCGCAGTGTGCAAAAGTGCGAGCGGTGTGCGGCAGTCTTCACCTCGATCTCATCCGCTGCAGACCTCGTCAGAAAGTGGATACTTGCCCGATTTGCGCATTCATTCATTCGTTTGTCTGAACATATATGATAATGATGCACACTGCCGTGCATATTGAATGGGCGAGTGCGCTGATTGCCGATGCCGTGCACCGATGAGCTTTCCCAGTGTTCCTAAGTGTGTTGCTGTTCTGCTGTTCCGCTCTCATCACTTGCCAATTAATCGATCAGTCACACTAATTGTCTATTGTTTCCGCCCATTCACCACTTGAATATTGCAGCACTTGATTGTCTACTGCAATCGATCACTTTCACTCGTTCCTGATTCTTCTCCCTTTCGCTGCCGAGCAAAAATGTAACATTACCTGAAACTCCCTGACCAGCAACTGATGTGTTCATTTCACCAACCCCGAAGAAACTTACTACACCAAATCAGTGATATATTTTTGCAGGATTAACGGACCACCAACCTAATCAACTGTCGCACGATTATTTCATTCAGTAGCAGAAAATCGTCTTTCAACAAAATTATCAGCAGCATTTCATCAGTTCGTGTGCCTCCAATTAGAGGTTTCCAATGTTGAGCTCGCCCACTCATCTAATGACAGATATACCGACACTGTCAATCAGTCACGGATCATCAGGCAACACTACCAGATAGACAAAAGACACAACTTGTCTCATTTCATCACTCACATCTTTCAACACCCCTTTCCTGCTCCACTGTGCCAATTAATTTGCAAGTTTTTCTTTTGACCAATTACGTCGACTAATTGAATTTATTCCTCGTCTCTTTGTAGCTCAAAGCAGTAATTGAGCAATTAAGTCGTCACTAGTTGCTGCTCACTCTTTTTTTCCTTCTCCTCTTCGACTACTTTTGTCTATTTCAAAGTGTGCTAGTTGTGTTTTTGTGCAGATAGAATCGCAGACTGGCGGCTGAGAAAATAATCGCTCAAGCAGTAGCGGCGGTGGAAGTGGTGAAGAGGCGGTGACACACAGTGGCGACCTAAAAATAAAAGAAGAGTCCCAGTGACAGTCTCTTTGGTCTTTGGTGTCACAGGCACAGACAGTCGTGATCACTTTATCCTTTTGCCCGGTACGGTGTCGCACCACCGCAACTGGTGTCCTCTTTGCACACGAACATCATTCGCTGCACTGTTTTCACATTGCCTTCCACACTCTTTTCAGCACTGTGCGCTTTTGACATCTCGTCTGTCTGTCATATGGTGGGCATCATTATGTAACGTTATGTAACAGTACACTCTGTGTGTTCACTGCGACGGCAGTTCAAGTCAGCAGTGTGTGTGCACCAGAACTAAGCCTGTGGCATTGTGCCTACGAGAATTGTCAGCAAAGTTGCCTAAAAGTTGGAAAAAAGACACATTGTTTTAGAATCGACGCCTTTAATGACCTGCTGGCACGCACTCAACTCCCCAGGTCAACGGGTATTGACTGCTCTTCACATGGCCAACAAATACCGTTCACCCTGAGCACTATCAACATTGCCAAACAATACACCACCACCATCTGCACAAGCATCAAATGACGACCATGAAGTACCACAACGGGATACTATTTTACGATTGAGGCTACTACTACTACTGCTGCTGCCCAGCACACAACTCATCGATGCACATCCGCACACACACACACACCGACCTTCGCACTCGATCAAATTAGCTGTCAATGTCTCCTACTCACCGATGTGTGTTCACTGGTAATAAGATGTCACCAAGTGAACACACACACATATTTTCGAGCAGCAGCGTTGCCGAGTGAGCAAATGATGCCATCGTCTTCAGTTTCCAAAACTGTGTGCTCTCTCTCTCTCTCTCTCTCTCTCTCTCTCTCTCTCTCTCTCTCTCTCTCTCTCTTTGTGCCCTAATTTCTCGTCTTTACTTTTAGTTGGAGGAGTAATAACAGAGCAGTAGTAGTAGTAGTACTTTCACCGAGCCTTACCAGTCAGCGAACCGCTCTCGCATCCTTCATTCATCGACAAGTTTCGCCTAGTTCCTCAAAGTGTTCGAGTCAGTCAGGAGCTCCTCATCCACTGCGCAGCAGTCTTTGCTTCCCTCATTTTCAACGCTCTGTTCCTAAGCTGCCAAAGCTGCAAAAAAGAAACTCATCGCCCGCCACCACCACCACCATCAGCACACTGCCACATTGTGTCACCCCAGTGCGTGCTTCTGCTGACTTATGACCTGTCACACACACTCCTTCTCTGCTGCCACCACCACCACCAACCTCGTCTTCAGCAGTCTATTTCCGTTCTTTTCCGTTTTTCTTCTTCGTCTTTTCATCTTATATTCTTCCCCACTGCCAACGCTTTTTGATGCTCATCGTAAATCATCATTTGGCATCAGCACCGATTCTGTAAAATATTTCCACTGCACTTTGGGTGCCTGGACACACGTACACTCTCAACACGTTTCAATGGAGTGCTCGCTCGTTCTGCAGTTGATGTTGCCGCTGTTTGCATTGCTGGTTGTCATTCGCCGTTCACAGTAGCACTGCTGATGACAACTGTGATCCTTTTCAAGCCTACTAGCACTAGGACAGAACACTGAGCCACAATGAGCCCAAATGTTTGTCAGCATAACGTTGACCCGTGTCGGGTGATAATGAAACAAAGCAGCACAGTTTCCAGAAAGAGAAGACGAAGAAAGCGGAAAACTGAGTTGTCTGCCCAGTCGCCTGCTGAAGCAGAGCTGGCGACAGAACAACGAACAGCAGGGCAGCATCAGCATCAGCATAAGGGAAGGCAGCAGATGATGATGATGATGATGACGATGATGATGACAGCAGCAGCGAGAACAATGTTGTCACAGACGACGGCGACGTCACTGGTCCACTTGTGGTCACCTCAGTGGAGGTGGCAGTGGCTGTGTTCTTCAGCGGACAGTACATCTAGAAGTAGTAGTTGTGCTAGTGCTAGTGGCACTCTTTCACATCGGCGACATCATCATCAGCACCATCATCACCATCAACTCCTGGCCACACTCTTCACCGGGCTATTGTTCACCTACCTCGGCCAGTGGTCGGTGGCAGTAGGGCAGAGCACCTATGCCGTCACATCCGCTGCCCCTTCATCTTCCTCCTCCTCCAGTCATCACTACATTGAGTGTAAGTGTGTCTGTTCTGTGCAAACATTCATAGTTTACTGTTTGACTAGAAGTGCCTTAAAATGGTGAGATGGTCATCTGTAAAAAAGGAAAAAGAAAGATCATCTTTTTAAGGTAAACCGAGCTGCAGCTGGTCACCTGAGCTGCTTGCAACAATAGCTGTAGATTACCATTCACTTTTGGCCACTCGGTTTCCACTCTTTTTTGAACAAAACATTAAACACGCACGCACGCGAACAAACTCGCAATTTACACTTGCGCTCAATTTGTCTGTTCCATTTTAAAATGGCTGTCATTTCAGTGGGTTGTAGTTTCCTTCCTTTTTTTATGCTATAATCTGCCGATAGTAACAGATTGATGGTGTGTTCTGAGTAGTGAAACCAGAGTGGCCACCATTTGCACTGGTATGGCACTCAGTCATTTGTCAAAAGTTCATTTCTTCAGTCCTTGAATTGCTTCAGTTCATCTGAACAACGGCGCAACAGTGTATCTCTTCTCTCGTACTGCGGTGCCATCTAATCTGTCATGTATCGCTTCGCTGGGTTGCCCAGCGTCTACCCTAATTGACTGTGCATAAAGCTCGCGCTGATCTACTATAAATAACTCTTTCCTCAAGACAGTCAGTCGGCAGCTAGTGAATTGAGCGGCAACAACAACATGTCGGCTGCCTCTCTTCAGTGGCCATTAATAATTAATAATGTAAAAATGACTGGCGAGACAGAAGAGCTCAAGAGCAGGGAGCCTTGCTTGGCTTCCACTTCAAAGACTGTGTTGCGCCCAAACTTCACCCGAGCTTTATTTTGTTTTTGCAGCATCATCGCTCGATAGCACATCATTTATATTTTTTTCTAACTGTTTTTCTTCATTTGAGCTGAGCCTTGAATATATTTTTGCGTCCAAGTAGATAAAATGATGAACGGCGGCTGACAGGGAGTAGTAGTAGTAGCAGAAGTTTTTCAAGTTTAAAGTTATTTTAACTGACTGGCTGCAGTGAGAATGATACATGATACGCACTTTGAATGCAAAATTGTACACAGTGTATAAAGATGAAGCAGATTGCGGCATTTAAAAGCACTTTGAGATGATTAGAGGTCAAAAAGTGAGGCAGCGCACGGAAATAAAAAGATAAAAGTGTCTAACTGATAAAAAAGAAAAAATCGCCTAAAAGTGCTACTTTTTAGAACTCATCTGCAGCACTCTTCTGCTCAATTTTGTCCATCACTCTAAAATGTGTCAAGTGAGGAAAGTGTTTTTTAAAATTCAAACAAACTGTAAAATGTCGTTTGTTTTGTCCATGTTTGCCGTCTACCTGTTGTTCACTTGTTGTTTCCTTTTGAATGTTTATCAGACACACTTTGTCTGGAGAGTAAGTGTCTGTTTGTGCACGATGTGTCGAGAACGATGGTCAGTTGTGTGAGCACTCTTCTAGTCGTTGATTGATGACAGCTAAATGACGTGCCACGAGCAGTAAATGTGGCACACGCCAAGAGGACTGTTGTACTTTCTTCATTTACAGAGAGTGAACAGTGAGTGAAAGATGGTGAGAGCAGTTGAAACCGCAAAGTGCAATGAGACTGCACAGCAAGCCACACACACACTCAAGCGGCCAGTGGCTGATTAAATTCACCTACTTTGCCTGGCCAATTTGATGGCGCCTAAAAATAAAAAAGAACTACTGAGCCAATTGAGTCGACTTGAGTCTCCTGACGTTCTCAGCGCACAAACACACTGAAAATAGAGTCTCTACTAAGGCTAAATCTAGTGTCGATCTGAAGTGGTGCTCACTTGATGGCACACACACATGTGCAGAGAAAGAAAAGGATAGATAGACACTGGCAATCCTGTTAGGACAATGGACACACACACACGAAGACAGTGTTGTGAGCCGGCAATTGAGTTGGTCAATCAGATCAGATGTGTCTGCCAAATTGTGATCAGTGAAAGAGGGAAATCAATTTTTCACCGGCCATCACACGTCGTAACTTTCAAGTGATCAACATATAAAAGAAGAAGGAGAGTTGAATTTAATTAAATGCAAAGTGAGACTACTTACGCAAAAAACTTCCTTAAAAGTGGGGCTTCTGTTATACGAAACAACAACAATCAACTTTACCTCTGAAACCTCTGACAAGCAGCGATAGGGAATTTTTTCTGCCATAAAATGAGCAAATAAAAAGATGATTTTAGTAGCACAGCCTTGCTCTACTAAACTTGTCAAAATTAACATGGGCATGTTAAATACTGCTTAATCGTTTGATGCACACGTCTGATGCGCAAAGGTGCTTACAGAAGAATGCATCAGTAAGCGTTTCAAGCATAAAACTGTATGATGAATGGAGAGAGGTAGGTGATCTTTCGTATTCTGCAAGAGTTTGTGCGGTGTTATTGACCTCAGCTCTGACACTTGCCAGTGACAGTGGCTACTATAAGAGTGTACAGTGTGAGATTAGGCTTAAATGGCTTGATTTATTTGCAAAACAATAAATAAATAGTCCCTCCGACGTGCTGTTGCTTGACCAGGTTGCGGCTCGGTTATTCCCTCTCTCTCTCTCTTTCTCGCCACAAGTGCCCATCAATCTGCCACTGTGTTTTTGATTAATTACTCCAAACAACAGAATGTTATTCGCTACTTCCTATTGATTGTTTTGCCTGCTGAAACATTCACACAAACTTGCAGTGCCAAACGCCTTAGAAGTTTCATTTCTGTTGAATTGGTGTGTGTGCTTAGCAGCCAGGCGACAGCACGCCCGGGCGCCCGATGTCTGGTTTGATCGTGTGAATCATTCTCTCTCACTCTCATTCTCACTCACTTCACGGTCGATTGAGCGTTTTGATCTATTTTTGGTAGAGAATCGCTCCTGGTCGGCAGCAGCAGCAGCAACAATTTGCAGCCAATTTAAATTGCTTTTGCCGCTGGCCAACCAACCAGCTACTGACTGGCCGCTGGTGTGTGCAATTTGCAATTGAAAGTGCGATTCAGTACCACAAAGCTGGGCAGCAGAGAAAGCCAGAGAAAGTGTTGTTTTGCTGCTGCTTTGGAAGACAAATAAACGATGGCAACCTTGTCAGCAGAATAGTGAACTGTGAATGGCAGAAGAAGGGAAAAACGAGGAAGAAAAGTCACGAGGAAGACGGGTAGGAGAGGGGCACAGTGAAGTGTCAGTGTTTGGAAGTACTCGGCGGTCAGGCGTTGGTGCGAGTCGACGATGTTTTGAACGGAACGAGCAGCCACTGAAACCAAAGCAGCATGCTCCTGCTGCTGCTCTCTGAACTTTTCCCCAGCTCATTCATCTGCTTTCTATCTGCACTGCTAATCAGCCATTTGCACTAAGCACAAAGCAATCACTCAAGGAAGGGAGGGAGGAAAAATAAGCCCAATTTAATTTAAAACTTACAGTCTTAAATTAAATTAAATGAATAGACCGTTGATGGTATCGCAAAAAACTGGTAGTGGAAATGAATGACTGAAGAATAACAGTGTTTGTTGCTTGTTTTTAAGGTAGGAAACCTTGCAACCCTTGAGTCAACTTCAGACAGTAGTACGCCTTTATTTTTTTGTCAAAAGTACTAAAGTGCGCTAGAAAACAAATTGACATTGTTTTTAAGTATTTTTAGCAATTTAATTTGATGAAAAACTGAACTGGTATTTGCAAAATAAGAAAAGTTATTTTTAAAGCTCAACTACTACAGACAATCGACAAAATTGTGTGTTACAAATTATGTTTTTCTTTTTGTCTAGTTCTTCTGTTACTGTTTGGTGATAGTATCTTTTAGCAAAGTTCGATGGCTTTTGGTGCCCACCTGTGTGAGTGGCTAGACCAAACACTTTTAATGGGCACCACATTCATGCGCCCTAAGACGATTATCAGGCGGTTGTGGTTGTGCAGACAGTATCAATGCATATGATTATTATGATTCTGATTTTATCACCAACCTCACTTGAAGTATATTTATTACCTCTAACTAAGGTGAGGCACTCGACAGAGAGAAAAAGGTGTAAGATGCTCTCAATGACATTTGCGTCCCATCACCACACGAAACAAACCGTTTAGTGGCGATCTTATTGGGTAGAGTGACCAGAGTGATTCCAGTTGCTGAACACACCGTTTGCAGTGCCCATTTAGTGTTTTTGCGTGCTGGCGCCAGCAAAAAAGTGTTTGGCAGTAACATTAAATATCAAGGGGGTGAAAGGAGAGGCACCATCTTCTTCTTCTTTTTCCACTGCCCTCTCTGTCTATCGATAATGATCGATAGGTAGAAGAAGAAGAAGAAGTGGTATTGGAAGTGCTAGTGAATGTTGTTGTGGCCGGATATTAGGCCTGCCACATTAGGATGAGGTCAAATGTCAAGTACGCCAACGTCAGACGACCACGATGAAGATGATGATGATGATGACGATCGCGCCTCTCGAATTTTGCCATCGGCTTCCACAAGTACATAGGACAGCAAAAGAAGGAGAGAGAAAAACAAAATTGATGTCCATTGCCGGCAGAACAACTGTGCAGAAGCATCTTTTCTCAGCCGGCAGCATAGAGTAGGAGGACGAATCAATTTTGTAGGTGCCTTCCAACATTGAAAGAACAAAGTGCTTTATTTACTGGCCATCATTACCATAATGGCGGGTGTAGTATTTGCTTAACACCACACAACTGAATAAAGAGAGTGCAGTGTTCTCTTTACTTACTTTTTACCAGCTAAACTTACCGGAACTAAATGCTCTCTTTAGTGACCAAAAGTGTGATGCTGCCTGTCGAGTAGCAAATTGATTTCGTGACCATGAACTAAAAGCTAAGAATGAGAATGATTGAAAAATGTCTGTTTCTTGTTATTGTTGATGTTGATGTTTTAAGAAATGCAGCAGCAGCAACAACAATGCCGGTGAATGCTTGGTAAATGTTTCCATTAGTTTGTGAGTTGTGCACACAAGTGTGTCAATTGCCCGAATGCTCCTTTGATTGATTTCTCTATTCTTTTCTCTCTCTCTCTCCTCCTGCCACAAAGTTACCCTTTATCTGATTATGTCTTTTCTTCTTTTTCTTTCTCTTTGTTGCCATTTTCCACCATTACCACATGACCAGATAACTTGGCCGATTACTGCAGCGAGGAGAACTGGTCCGACTACCCTGGACGGCATCGAATACGATTGGAGAAAACGGTAAAGATTCGACGCCCGTCCATCGTCGACTTCCACTACAATGAGACCCATCGAGCACGACTGGGCACCAATGGAGGAAGTGTTCACGGGCCACGGTACTCACTCATTGACAGTGGTGCTCGCTACGGCAGCCAGCAGCAGCAGCAGCAGTCGGAGGGACCAAACTTTGTGCCGTACTGCCTTCTGAGCTTCACAGTAGCCGAGCGTGGATATCGCATCTACGCGGAAGGGTTTGCTACCGGTAAGTGGGCTTTTGAAAGAAATATTTGCATTGCATTGAACGATGGGAAAATTTGCTGAGTGATTGATTGAGGAGGTAAACGATACGGAAGTTTTTTATGTTTGCTCAGTCCAACACTAATACTTGCCAGACTCACTTCCTCAACTTAGAATGTCAGCGCAAATTGTCACAATCGGCTGTCCATTTTTTTTCAAAGGAGCACGCATCTTCTTTTTTGTTGCATTGTGTGCTTTCTGTCAAGGATTCTTTGTTATACTATACCTTTAAACATTTCAAACTCAAAGAGACCACCGCTGCTATTTGATTGTCAGTGAATGTCCAATGTCGTTGAAGGATTGCCACTCTCATTCCCTCTCTCATTCTCGCATACCAGTGCGCCCTAATCCCGCCAATAATGCCGACTCTGTTCAGGTTTGTTAGTGATTTGCTTATTACAGATAAATTAGTCGGCACTCGGGTTTGTGCGACTCGGTCGGTCTGTGTGACTGCCGCCGCCGATGCACTGACACTGGCACATTCATTCGGACAGACAGGTATTTGAATTGAAATGACCTTCGTCGCCCGGTGAATTCACCCGAAGCAGCGGTTGTCGTGGTTGTTTTTGTTATTGTGATTGAAACAACCGGTTTCAGGTGACTAGTGACTACTTCTTGGGCACTCGTCAATCTCCCCTTACAGTGCACATCTTGCGGCAAATCCCTCTGCCGTTCACTGGCCAGTGCCAAGTGACTTTCACTGTCAAGCGTTGGAGAGAGAGGAAGAGATAGAGAGGGTAAGCTGCAATTTTTCTTTAAATTGGCATTTTACCTTGACCTCCTCTTTTTTTACGAGTAAGTGAAAATTAAAAAAAAGTTGTTATTCAACAACCTGCACAGTTTTGAAAAGAAAGGTGCCAATAAACAACATCAGTAACTTTGCCCTGGTCAAATGAGTAAAATGAATGTATGCTTGTGCGCACAAAACACAATTGAGTTGGTCATTTTAATTTACCTTTGCAAGTTCTAATGTATGTCTACGGTTTTCGTGAATCAGATCATGGAGTAGTGGTTTTTGCCGGCGGTCCTGCAAATCGATTACCTTGACTTTCTAAATAAAGTCATAACTTTGCTCAATCAACTTACTTTTTTTCTAAAATCAATCATTCGGAAACTATTTCGTTTTCACATCACTCGCTTCATTGACCCCTTGAACGTTCTTTGATGATGGCACAAATACACAACTAATCTTATTATTCTCCTTTTCCCAGGTTTATTAAATGGCGGTAAGGACTGGTTCACCGAAACGCTACACTTTCGCACCAATGCTGACGAGTCCTCAAGTGCAGGCGGATCGGGCAGCTTTTCGAGCACCACTAAATCAGAAACACTGTCGCTTGTCTTTGAGCAGCTGCACCAGGGTCGTTTCTCCTTTCACCTTGTTTTGACGCCATTTAAAGAAGGTTTGAACTACATTTCTGTTCTTTCTTATCAACTAAAACCTGTTTTGATCTATTTCAGTTGCCCAAGCAAGTGGTGACAGCTACAACGGCGGTCCCTTTGATGGCGGCGGCGGCGGCGGTTGTCTGCCCGGTGAATACCGCTGCCGAAACGACCGCTGCATTCAGCACTACCTCACCTGTGACCATGTGAATAACTGTGAGGACTTGAGCGACGAGGACACCCACTGCCTGGCCAAAGTTCCTACGCCTGATCCTCATGCGCCGCCTCCTTCACTGCCTGAATCGTCGTCGCCACAGCCACCGCCGCCCTACTACCCACAGACGCCAGACTACTATCCACCTGAGTTCAGGCCACCAGTGGAGGTGCCCACCTTTGACGTGAACGGCAATCGCATCGACCAAAACGGGCAACACTTTCCCTCTCGCCCGAAAGACGGCTCCGATGTGCCCGAGTACGTGGACGTGCCACTGCCCACTGACTACCCACCGCCGCCGTACTACGGCTTCACCACCCGTCGACCGGGCTACTACGACACCATGAACGGCTTCGGCGGTCACGCCACCAGCAATGTCAGCAGTGGCGGCTTCCTCGAGGACCTTTTCACCTTCTCCTCGGAGAAGGAGGTGACCAAGGTGGTGTACCTGGTGCGCTACCTAGTCGCCGTCGTCCTCATCATGATTCTCATCATGCTGGTCAACCTGTCGCTGTGGTGTGCCGCCACGAAGAACGACGAGACGATGATGGCGCCCTCGCCCTCAGCGGTCTCCTCGCCGACGTCCACCATGCGCCGACTTCCGCCGGTGGCGACGTCGCAGATTTCCGTCATTTCAGACGTTTGAACGTTGTCTGCCAAGTTAGTCAGCCAGCCAGTCAGTCAGCATCAGACAAACTTCTTTTTCCTCCTTCCTTCCTTTTCCACTTACCCAAGACACAATGTAATTACTAACACAGTCACTGCCACTGCCACTGTACGATGATTCCTATCTATTGATCTAACGACGTTTCTTATTTTGTACATAAAATCTATTGTATACACGCCTTTTGACAGAAAACTATTTACATTATTCTGCGACTTTATATCACTGCAAGTCTGTGATGAAATAAAAAAATTAAACTTTAGTAGCGGCCACCAGGCCGCTGGTGACGTGGCTTTGCTCACGCGAAGTTCGA
>JAALOO010000571.1_pt1 | contig 31749 bp, 33 predicted proteins | sample 7257641 | NCBI WGS metagenome assembly JAALOO01 (sample SAMN14085613, study PRJNA598686) | mite metagenome | biome: ENVO:01001000; feature: ENVO:01001002; material: ENVO:01001226; isolation source: single female mite from University of Michigan culture on fish food culture... ...
AAATTTGGAAAAACTAAAAAGTACGTGTCGCGAAGCGACACTCACGCCCTTGTTTATTTTATATTTATAAACATTATAACGCTTTTTATTACGTCAGTGCTTACTACGATGTGTTTAAAACATCTTTTTCCTTCTTTCTTTTGGCCAATGTATAGTGTTTGCTCACATGTATACGCAAGTCACCAGGGGAGCCATCTCTTATCACATCCCCTCTTCTTTACTTTCCCCAAACCGTTTGTCTAAAGTATTAATTCCCTTGGAATCAATATTGCTGCCGCTTCTTCTTCTGAAGTGTTGGAAAGAGTCGAGAGTAGTCAATAAACAGAAGTCTGAAAACAACAACACGCCTGATGTTCCCAGGCCATTTGCCTATCTGTGTTAGTCAATAGGGGAGTGAACAACAACAGCAAAGTAGGCAAAAAAGAGAGAGATATGCAAATTGCAACGAGCTGGCAGCTAACGCATCTTTATTGCGCTCTCAATCGACCCAGCGCCAGCGCCAATGTTGTCTGATGGCTGTTAGGTCTGTTGCAAAAATATTGCACATTTATGCAAAAACAACAGCAGAAGTTTGATAGCTCTTTTTCTCTCTCTCCCCTCCCATTCACTAACGATTGGCCATTTCTCTTTTCTCCTCTTGCAAGGAAAAAGACTACTCAGGCAACTCAGTTTTAGTTGGATAGTAGCAGGCTAAAAGTAAAAGAATGATGGTTGTAGTAGTGGTGGTCGGTGGTTCAGTGTTGCAGCTGTGTCCGTTTCCAGCTGAATTCTCGGTAATAATTGACCGCTTTTCTTTTCATTTTTGTTGTTGTTGCTGTTGTTGGTGGCCCTGCTTTCCCTGCCATCCCATTCGCCATGACCGGCTAATTTAGCAACGCCATCAGCAGCTGAAACTGGAGACAAGCAAAAAAGAAAAAAAACAAAAAAACAAAGAGAAAATAGACAGGAAAAAAGTGAACTTGCACACACTACTTTCATCAAAAGAATGAGGCCATTTATAATTCTCAATTTGCCGTGTCCGAAACTATTTATTTTACTAATCAGCGATGCTCCAGCACCAGCACTATTTTTTGCTGTCGTGCTGAGGGTGTGGCAGCAGTTTGTGCTCTGTTTTCCGCCCCCTCTTTTTTTGTGGCAGTAGCCCACTCCTGAATGACATTTGAGTGCACATCTGCCCGTGTCTGTCTGCGTGTGCACTACCCCGAAAGTTGTCTTTGCCGCATCGCTTATTTCACCATTACTAGTGCACACTTGTCAGACACTGCTATCGTCTCTTCCCTGAGCTGTCCTTTTTACTATTCACTACCTACTACTTTTCGCTACCTACCCACTCAAGCAGCTGTGCCAAGCTAGCTAGCTGACATTTCCCTCGATGGTAGTCAGGCAATCAGATTCATTCACTCGTTGGCGAGTCACTTTTTTCCTCCTTCTCATCCTCTTCATCATCTTGAGGAACTTCTTCCTTGTGATGTCATTGACGTAACACAGTCTCTCTAATTGCGTCAATCATTTTGGTTGGAGTAGCTTGGAGAAGCCAGGCATAAAGTGAGCTCTAGTGTGCACTGGTGTAGGTCATCATTCCGTCACTCATTTGCTAAACTAAAGAGCACCTCACTTTGTGCCTTCTAATTACATTCGATATTTAGCTTTAGCAGGGCACAAAAGCAAAAATCTTCCTCTACTCAACCTTTGCCTTTTGGAAAGTTAGGAGAAAACAAAACAGATACTAGGGGAAAAATACTAGGGAGATCACCACTATTCCCCACTAGCACCAGTGAATCAAATCACTGCAGATCATTAATTAAAACGTAATATTTGGCTCATGTTTCTACTTTGCTGTGGTTGCTTCTTTTGTTTTTGTTTTTTCTCTGTCCTCTGTAATTGGACTTCAACGGTAATATAATACTGCCAAATATTGAAGCAAAAAACAGCAGTAAATGCCTTAAGATGAGGCCAGGACCACTGTAGGGCTGTTATTTTTTATTAATAACCAGAAATTGTCGCTTTATGAACAAAAAAAGTACTTTGTTCAACAGTTACAGAAGTCATTTCTACAACCGTTGCAGCTGCATTGCTCGGCAGCAGCCGCCTCACTAAAAGTTTTTCTATTAAAATTAGTTTAAAAAACTTTAAAGTTGACTGCAGTTTCCATTATTATTATTATTGCCACTTGTAAGTATGAGAATTTAAATGAGTTAAAAAAGTTTTAGTTAGTTAGTTAGTTTGATTGAAATGTTTTTGCAAAACGAGAAAAAGAAAAAAAAGAAATGCTCAGTGGTGATGGTGGTGGTGGCCAGAGGGATCTGCCGTCAATTTACCCCTTTTTTGATGATGCAGTTCCGCTTCAACAGAGAAAAATTATGCAGGGGAAAATTACTATCTTTGCTGGTGCTGTTGCTGGTTTTACTGCCCACTAGCAAAACTCGTACAGCTGAAGTTTTGACATTGACTGTCAAATTAAAGTTTGATGGTAAATTCAATTAGCCTACTCACTCTGGTGGCAGGCTGGCACTGGCACCCACTGTGATGTAGTGATGGCCTGTAGTGCCTGCTGCTGCTGCTTAGCAGGTTTTGACTCTATCTGCCCCACTACTACCACCACCACCACTATCACCACAGGCAGTTAATATTTCATCTGCCGGCACGTTCATTTTTGCTGTACTCACAATGCCCTTTTCTTCTGTGCAGCTTTGAAGAGAGGGAGAGAGCGAGTTGTATCAAAGAAGCAGTAGTAGGAGTAGTGGTGGTGCCATTGTTCTCCAGTTGGCAGTTACTTTGGCTGCTGTTGCAGTCATTTCAGCCTGTCTGCCTTTTTTCACACACACTCAAAAGGAGCACTGCTCGGTTGGCAGTTCATTGAAAAATGTTGATTCAATTACAGCCTGCTTACGCCAGCAGCAACAACAGCAGCAGTCTCAGCAGCCTAGGGACGCACACGATGAAAGTGACACGCGCGCGCCTGGCCCAAATTGGGTTTTGTTGGAGCCAGCGTCTCACTTACAACCATGCTGCAAAACTAGCAAACACAATAACACAAAAAAAAGCGGGAGAAGGGCAGCGGAAAGATCCTGTTAATGCCTTCGTTACTATAGTTTCACAATTTACCGTGATTTAGGGCAAATTGTTTCTGACGTTTGGTGCTGGCCACGCACATTCCTTTGCCTAAAACAAACCGGCGTTTTCAAATTATTAAAAAGTGCTCCCTTTTTGTTTAACAATGTTTCAACTGTGTGCTTCACTTTTGAAGTGAAAATGATCGAGCTCTTCTTGCGCGGAAGCTGGAATTTGTAACCGGTTTTTGTTTTTTCAATAACTGTTTACTTTACATTTTTTACAAATGTTGAATATAATCAAAATTGTTTGTTTTGCAAAATTCAACTTTAGAAGTTTTATTTTAAGCGTATTTTAATTAACATTCCAGAATGGTAGTAGTTTTAAATTTATTTATCAACTTGAATATGAACTCACATCATTACAATCTAAATGATGATAGTGGAAACTCAGTTTTAGAAACGTGACAGCCAAGACACACTGTTTTTACCAACTCACAAACTGACTGACCGAACTTTTCTTTTACTTTTTTTTCAATTTTTCATTTTAATTAAATCAAAACTTGAAATTAAGTTGCGCTATAATGTTTTGCATATTTTTAAATTTGCTTGCGTGTGTGCTTGCGTGCATATTTTTAAAATTGCTTATTAACATCAGCCATAGTTGCTAACACATTTTTTAGCTTTTACTATGTGTATTAATTTTAATTAATTAAAATAAAAAAACTGCAATACTGAATCAGAGATTGAATAATGGAAAGTGAATAACACAAAAATTATAATTATAGTTAAGCTTAATAATAACAACACAGCATGATTATTATGCACTAATTAATTTCCCGCAAAAGACACACTAAAACAAAATAAAGAAAAATGATTCACTTTAACTTCAGCAATTAATGAAATATTGTTTTTCTTTTGATATTTAATTACAGGGCCAGGAAAAAAACTTTTGCAAAAATTGACATTTGTGGCTCTTGTGAACCGAATATTCTGCTTTAAAGTTAAAATTATAAAAGCTTTCATTAGCATTTCACAAAAGTTTTTGAACAAGTTGAGCTGTTGCTTGAACAAAAATTGGATCCTGCTTACGCTTCAAATTAATGACAACATAGCAAACGAAAACGGCCGTGGTAGTTGCAACAGTACACTTTCAGATACAATCATCCAATTTTGCTTTCAACTTGAAAAAAGAACATTTAAAAAAAATAAAAGTTACCGAAAGTGGAAGGATGAACTAGCTACAGCAAAAATAATAAGAAAAAAAGTTAGCAGAATAAAGGACAAAAAAGAAAATGGAAAACATATGAAGAGCATTAAAAATATTAAATTGAAAATTGAAAGTATAAATCTCTTGAAAAAGAGAGCTGCAGTTGTGGCAAACAAACATCCTATTACAGATTTTAAAAATGCAAAAAGAAAAGATTGCTCTGCACTAAAAAGTCTAGTGTACTGAGGCAGCAGTAAACTGTACCGAAAGAAGCTTTTCAATGCTGTTTTTCCACTATCATCATTTCATTCTGATGCCGATGCACAGCAAAGCATCATCACCAACAAAAGAAGCACCGGCGGCGACAACAGCATTTGCTATTCTAAATCATAATAAAACAGCTGCTATTGCATTGCAATCTCAACAAAATGCTGCCGTTTAAGTGCAGCAGCAACAACAGCAGTGATCACCTTCATCTTTACCTTCATCTCCATCATCACAACCATCACCATCACCACCATCATCAGCCACTTTGCCAATCGCAGTTGCCAGAATGCAGTGCAGATGTCCTCGATGCACCTTCACCGATGCGGCTTCCGGTTCTTCTCTTTCCACAAGTAGAACTTGCACACATGTTCTTTCCTTTGGGTGATCCTTAAACCTCTTTTTGTCAATGATGGCGGAGGCAGCATAAGCCTCATCACCTCGTCACCACCGCCCACCACTCTTTGCATGCACTTCAACAGCTCTTCAACTTATGCAATTATCTGTTTCTTCTCATTTCTGAAAGCGTTTTCCCTCACTTTTTTTCACACACAATACACACGTTGACATATCCAGTCTATTCTATACACCTCCTCTCTGTAAATTTTTTTTCACATTGACGTTGCATTTTTGCTTTTTGTACCTGTTTTAAATCAGTGAAAACTTTTTTGTCATTTCCGCTTATTCTCTCTGTTACAATTGCTGAACTACTACCTTGTAAACACACACACACACCTGATTGACACACGATTTCTCTTCTATCCTCTTACTCTTTCTCTCTTTTACCACTACAGTCGATGGTTGTGATTTTGTCATTTTGATGTTCTTCGTCTTCTTTTCACTTTTCTGAACTTATTATTACCCACTACACTAACTCTTGCTGTCATCTCTCTTTTTCACCTCTTCTCACTTGCTTTGCTTATCTTTATCACTTGCTTTTTTCTATTCTATTTCCTTATTCTCTCTATTTTCACTCACCGTCTTTGCATTTACTGCGTTTTCCCTTTTTGTCCACTCTCACACTCTCACTCACCGAGTCACCAAGCTTTTGTGCAAGCGTTTGTACATTCTTTTGTATTTGTTTCTTTTCCAGTCATTCACCCATAATTGCGATTTCTTCTCTGATTACAAAACACCTCAACAACCATCAGCTTCAACTAACCTTCAACTGAACTTCACAATGAGGAAACCTGAATAGTGCTAAGAAAGTTTAACCTGCACCATCAAAACTCTTCTAGTACCTCACACTCCGAAATACTTGAAAAGCGAGAACTGAACGTTTTCCGCTTTGATTACCACCACCACCTTCAGCAGGGGAATCGTCGGAGAAGCCATGCTGGCCTACTCCGAGTATGACCTGTACCGAGATGGCGGACTGGTTCCCGGCCGTGTCGGTCCACCGCCCACCTACTCGCCCGAGGAGAGCGCCTGTCTCAAGGACCGCAAGTGGTGGGCATTTCTTCTCTCCAGTATTTTCACCTTCCTAGCAGGTAAACCTTCCTATTCGCTTTTGCTGTTTATAAAGTCAGCAGTGTTTTGTTTACACCAAACCTTTCTCTTTCTCTCTTTTTGTTTTTGCAGGCATCTTCATTGTACTAATCTACCGCCTTATCGAGTTTGTACTCTCCGGTGTCATCTTCGGCACCAATGCTCAGCAGGGTCAACAAGGTCAAGGTCAGGGCAACAAACAGCAGCAGCAGGGCCAGGGCCAGGGAGGGCCAGGACAAGGCGGTGGAGGAGGAGGAGGAGGCGGTGGTGGTGGCCAGAACCAGCCTCATGGCCAGCAGGGCGGTGGTGGTCACGGGACGAAGCAGAGTGACCAGCTGCTCGATGCGGAGCTCAAGTCCGACTCGCCACAGCCGACCACCAGTGAGCTGGGATGGATGAACGAAGCCAAAGACTGGGCGGGCGAGCTCATCTCCGGCCAGTCCACGACGGGACGCATTCTGGTAAAGATAAAAAGAATAAGTGCACATGTGAACGATCACTAACCTTTTGGCCTTTCCTTTTTTTCTCAGGTCGTACTGGTTTTTCTACTTTCCATTGCCTCACTGGTAATCTATTTTATTGATGCATCGAAGTAAGTGTTGCCGCCGTTTTTTCTAGCGTTTTGTTTTTAGTGTGCAGTGTTACTCTTTTTTTGAAAATTACCAACTTCCTATGAATTATAAGTTTGGCATTAGCAGCATCAACCGCACACACTTTGAGCACTACTCTCATCTTACACACCTTGATACTGAGAACATAACCCTAGTGTTTGTTATTATCCTTCTTTCAGCGACTAATCATAACTTTCTTTGTATTCTTTTTTTTCAAATTTTACTTTGCTTTATTCTCCACCAAACAAACTCCTTCCTTTCAACCAAACTTCCTCTTCAACTCTATTCAACTCCTCTCCTCTCCTCTCCTCTCCTCTAATCCTACCAAACTTACGCAATACAACAATTTCATTTGGAAATGACTTTCATCACCAACTACTCTTGTTAACTACTAACCTAACCCAATACTACTACTACTACTACCACTACTTCTACTACTATAACTACTACTACTTCTTTGCAACACCATTCCCCAATAACAACCGCCAATTCCAACTCACCACTGCTGCCTTTAATCCTAAACTCATTCATTCTCTCTTTCACACTCATTTTCTTCTTCAGTACTGGTCCACCTGGTGCTGGGTAATTTATTAACTGCTCTCTATACTACCCTTTTTTCCTTTTTACTAATAAATCCCATAACTTAATTATCATATTTCACTTTTTTCCCGCTTTCCCCCTCAAACTTCATTTTTATATTTTTTTATACTAATGCTTTTTCTAATTTATCACCACACTACCACTATTTCAACAGTGATAGCGTAGAAAAATGTCAAAAGTGGAACGACAACACCACACAACAGGTGGACCTGGCGCTCAACATCTTTTTTATGGTCTATTTTTTTATACGTGTACGTACTGCCTTACACACTTCCGTTTCAGTTTTGCGCTGTCCCCCGTTTGACAGTGGTGAACTACTGGCACTAATTGAGACACTTCTTTTCCTCTCTCACAGTTTATAGCTGCCTCCGATAAGCTATGGTTTATGTTAGAGCTTTACTCATTCGTCGATTACTTCACAATTCCACCGTCGTTTGTCTCAATCTACGTCGATCGCACATGGATCGGTAAGTGAAGGATGCCCTCATTCTCTTTCTTTTCAGTAGCCATTGTTGTCATTTGCCATTTCTTCTCTTTTTTATTTTGGCTTTTATTAGCAAGAAGAGTTAGAGTAAGATCGATTAGGTTGTAGAGCACTTTAAAACTTTATCAAACAAGCATAATTTATAAATACATTATAAATCAGTTCGTTTTCGTTTGCAAACTTTTTGGGTCTCTTGAGCAGCAGAAAAAGTGCCTTAAGCTTTTCTGTTTTGCACTAAAAATATTATTAGTTAGTGACCTTTTAGTTCAGGATTACTTTGGGGAACATTGGCAACAGCCAAAAAGTTGTGAGATCGGTAGAGATATTTTAAGGAAAAAAGTGAGCAAAAGTGAGTTTTTCTCTATTTGTTTTTGTGTCTAATTAAACATCTTCATTCAAATTAAGGAGATTCAGTTGAGTGTTCCCTAGGCACCAAGTGTTCACTCTACTTTGAAAAAGTCAGCCAGCACAATTAACCCTAACTTGGGCTTTGTCACGTCGACAGACACAGTTTGAGCAAGGAAGTCATCTCCTGAGCAACATGGAGAAACTTTTTCTAATGTAATTAATTGCAGCCACTCTTTGGTAATTTGTCTGATTTGGCTGCTCAACTTCGGCATCTTTTGCATCTAATTTTTTTTGGGTGGCCAAATTAAAATTATCCAAATCAAAGTTAGTGGTAATCAAAGCAAAACAGCCGGTGATGGCAATCAGTGTGCTAATCAATGTTAATTAACATTATTTTTTGCAAACACACTTTTGTTATCTAATTTTGAACTAAAATTCAATCAAATAAAAGTTTTTTAAAAACTTGAGCTTACAATTGCAATTTAAAATTAAAAATTAACAAAACTTTTTTAACTTGCAAATTCAAAATAACAGTTCAGATATCAAAGTTTTTATTGTTTAAAATTATTTTTTTAAAAACAATATTTTTACAGTAAACTTCTGCAGTTGTTTACTTATTGTGTTTTTTCTAAAAGTTACCAACATGTACCCAAAAGTTGATTGTTTTAGACGCAGCTGCATTTGCTTCGGGTGCCTCCTCTTAGTAGCAGCTTCAGCAGCTCTAATCGATCATTGTCGGCGTGCTTCCCTGCCCAAAATAGTCACTGTCTGCCGCTTGCAAATTGCTTATGCCGCTGCTGTTGTGTTCTTTTTGTTTTGGTTGGCACAAAAAAGAGGAGGAGGCGGAGGAGAACCTGGCTGGACACCACTGAAAAAGAAGAACGGCACTCGGCAAACCAAATTTAATCAGTATTTGTGCCAGTGGCAGCTTTGGCACAGCAGTGACGCAAAGGCAACACCTACTGCCAGTATTAATGATGCAGAAAAGAGAGAAAGAAAAGTTTGGAGCATTTTTTGAATGATAAATTTGTTAAACTCCAGTGGCAAGGCAGCACTAAATGAAGCAATTTGATTGGCACTGTAGTAAAATAAAAAATAAACAAATTTTTTCAATTGTACAAAAAATGCTTTGCAGAAAACTCAATACACATGGCCATTTAATTGGAGAAAAATCTTAAGATTAGGCATACTTTGCTGGCCACCGTTTTTGCATGACCACACTAAACACTGGTGGAACACTTGCCACATGTACATTGGTTTTTTTCTCTGCTTTATAAAAGTTACTAAATCAGCGTGTCAGTGATGCATACAGTAGTGCACAAGGCGACTTTGCATACAAATTTCTAGCAAGCACCTCTGCTCAGTTATAAATACTGCTTTTGTAGTGTTCACTTTATTGCAGCTACTACTGAAGTTTAACTTTCTAGGCTGTCCATTGACAATTACTTTTATGGATGCAAATTCTCTGGTGATTGGGAAAGTTTTTGTCTGGGTGTGTTTGTATTGTCTGTTTGAATTTATGGCCAAAATGAAAACGTGATGTTTGCTTTTATCTTTATTTTATGCCGTTTTTATCATTTTATAAATTTCTTTTGCTTTTTAAAATTGCTGTACTGCATCAAATGAAAACTATAAAAAACTAGACCAAATAAAAATTTAATCATTTAAGTACACCTGAGAAGTGTTTGTTTTAGTGGACAGAAAAAAAACAAAAATAAGCATTGCCTAGACACAAAGTTTTTTTAATTTATCAAAGTGAATGTTTTATTTGAAAATGACATCATTTTATGAGCATGTTTGAAGAAGAAAAGAAAAAATAATTTATATATTGTCGCATTGTTGTTTTGCTGTTGCTGTTGCTGTCTGCCGTTATAAAGTTGTCAAGGGAAAATCACCCTGCTAAGCTTCTTTCCTTACTAAATCTTCAATCTAAAGTGCTTTCCTATCGTTACCAAATTCCCGCACGAATCGTAGCAGTCGTCTGATCGGGGCATGAACAATGATGATTCAGGAATTATTTTAGACAGAAGCACTGTCTTTTGTTGATGGCAGTAGAGAGATGAGTCGGCGGAGGATGAAGTCAACGATGACGGTGGCAGCAATAATAAAACTGTTTAACTCTAAAGCTAGCCATGGCAACAATTGACGGCAATGAGGTTTTCTCCTCATTTCATTTCCACTACTTATCACAACGTTCAATGTGTCTTTTTTCCAATGAATCAGCTTTATTTGCTCTCCTCATCTAATTCAGCTGCGCTCGTTGCCCATCTAACAGTGGGGCAACGCCACTTTCCTGCATTGCATTTCCCCGTCAGAACTGTACGCCAATGCACCCATTTATCAATTGTCCTCTCTGACTGTCTCGTTTTACTGCAGTTTGCTGTGCTCTGGGCAAAAGCCTCCACCATTGCCTGTAAACACACACAGTTTGGTGGTAGAACACGTCACCGATGGCAGTGGATATAAATCTTGTTGTCTGGACAATGAAAAACAAAAGCAACAACGACATCAGAGCATCTATCTATCAGTTGCAATGACGCCTGTCGTCCTGCATACAAAGGGAGTTCTCCTGTCTCAGTCAGAGTGCCATTTTGTTGACCATTTCACCACAACAGAACCCGCCCCTAGTAACGGTTAATTTAAAGGCCATTTGAAGAGCAGTCCATCTTTGCCGACTGTCTCATTTTCTTTTGCTTTTGCTTTTGCTTCTTTTTGTGCGCCATTTATTATATCATTTGTCGGCAAACTGGACACTAGTCGTGGCTGTGGCGGCGTTTACTTCTTTTTGTTTGCACTTGGTACGAGCACGAAATTGATAGAACAGCAGCAGCAAAAATGAACATTGTGCCTTATCTTTTAATGGATAGTTAAAAAACTAAAAAAGCGCATCAAAACTTGCTTTTGCAATGTTTGCTGGCAGGCAAACGCTCAGCAAAAAAAGTACAGATGCGATGCGGCAATGGCTTGAACGACTTTGTCTGAGCGTGAGCCACAGCTAAAAAAAGTTAAAGTGAATGAACAAACAAAAAGTATGAAAAACAAACAAAACAAATAACTGGCAGCGGTGGCTGTGGTGGTGGTGGTGGCCCAACTGCTGTATCACTTGTAATTTGCCTGTCAATTTGTCATTTGATTTCCGCTTGCCTTTCTCAACTTTCACCCGTCTTATTCTTTTTGGAGAAAACGCATCTTTTTGGTGGCTAGAAATAGCTGTAGTTATAAGTTTTCAATTGTCTCACGCACAGAACGGCGACTGCCAACTCATCTTGCTCAAAATGTTATTGAGCAGAAAAAAGTCTCAATTTTGTACTTTTTGCCCTGTCTAAGTTGTAGGCACGCAGACTATACACACCACACACTTTTGCCAGAGTAAGCTAGACTTGATAAAATTGAATTTCACCAGTCATTTTTAAAAGGCATGAGAATGCTGCAGTGGGACCTCACATTTTAAATTGAATCAATATTTGATTTGTCGACAGCAGAAGAATGGAATAAAAAAGAGAAGAATAGTCAGGGGAAAGCCTTCTTCTCTTTAGTTTTTGTGTTGAATTAATTTAAAATTATTTTTTATTTTGAGTTTTTTGCTAGAACTTTCAGTCAAAAAAAGAATCGATTTTGGAAAAGTGCAAACTCGCCACTTTGATCCTCATCATCAGTTTAAAAATAATATAAAAACTAAAAATTGAAATTTAAAAGTGGAGTTTTATTTGCAAAGCCCAAACATAATCCTGGCATTTTTTACTTTTTTGCTTCGTTATTTTACAAACGCACAACAGTCATCTATTGTTTGGTTTGTGTAGCATTTTGTTCTTTTTGCAAAAACTAAAAGTAAAGTAAAGGAAATTGCTCAACTCTTTTTTTTGTGTTGAGTTTAGAAAAAGTATACGTGTTTGAGCAAGGGAAGAAATGGAGCTCACTTCCTGCGAGAGGATTTGCCGTTGTACAAGCAAATGTACTTTACTGTGCTGAGACTGTACCAGACTGCAAAAACAGAAACACTAAGAAATGAAACATTGTGCGAGTTTTGTGTTCATTTGTGTGCATGTGCTTTGATTAATGACGATTGGAGACAATCTTCTGCTTCTCCTTCTTTTTCTTTTTTTTCATTTTCCTTATGCTCAAGACTTTTTTGCTGCTGTTGCATTTCATTTTTCATCAGAAAAGATTTTTTTGTTGCAATCTCATTTTGCTTCGTTAATTTGCCCTTTGCCTTGTTTATCTTCTTACCCTCCTCCTTCTTCTTTCCTTCTTTCTGTCGTGATTTCTTCTAATTAGCCTGCGTTTATAATTAATTGCTTGATTCTGCTGGACGATGTTGAGCAGAATAAGCACGCTGGCAGCGATGCGACGTTGGGTGAAATGTATTTCATCCTTTCTTACGAGACAGTTTATGACAGGACTAAATAGAAAAGAAGAAATGAAGTATTTTCTTCCCTTCTTTTCCTAGCGACAATCGATTTTGACTGCTAATAAGTCGTAGCGATAACGGTTTTTTGCCAGCTAAAAAAGGAGTGCTGAAAGAGTGCTAAAAATTGGTAATGGTGAAGAAGAAAAAAAGGAAAAGGGAGAAAAGGACATCGTCAACGACAAACGTGCCTCATTGCAGTCGTTCAGCATTGCTCAGCACAGAAAACACTGTGTGCAGCATTGGCATGAGACACACGCAATGGTGGCAGAAAAGCTTAATCAGAGCAACACACTCACTGAGACAGCTGAAATCGATGGAAATATAAATTATCTCTAAAAGCAGAGACAATTTGGGGAAAGCAGTACTGCCACCGCCATTATCACAGGAAGATACACACAACCACAAAATTCTTTCTGGCACAGAAGGCTTTGTTTTCTCTCTTGCGTTCAACGTTCAGCCAAGCTTTTTTAAAAATGCGTGAATTTGCTGAGGAGCAAGAGAAGGGGGAACCAAGTTTTAGTTTTAGCCTGGAAACGATGAAAACGATGGCGGTGGAAAAGCGCTCGGAAGTGGTCTTTTTTTGTTCTCTTTGCTTTTTTTCTACATCTCTTGATTGGCATCATTAATAATTTATGATTACAATCACTAGCTAGTTATCATTCAGCTGTATTTAGGAGTAGAAGAAGAAGAAGAAGCTGGGAGACCCGAGCAAGCACAAATCATAGCATTGAAGCAGAGAATCAAAATAGATGCGGCATTGTGAGAGATTGAAAAGAGAGGCTGAAAAAGGACAACAACAAAGCTTCTAGAGACTGAGGGAAAACCACAAGCTGCTTTTTAGTCTGCAAAATCGTGCTTTAGAGCAATTCAAAAAGTAAAAAGTGTACACCATTTTGCAGACCCAATTGAGCCGGAAAAAGAAAATTGTAGACTATTCTTCTCAATAATTTGCCTCTAGTATATTGGCTGCTATTAGTCTGCCCTTCAATTTCTTTTTCGTATCGTTTCAGTATGCCGTCAGTGCCGAGTCATCAGACGGAGAAGAAGAAGGAAAAGGAAAATCTTAAAGAACCTACAGAGTCGGATTGTTTGAGTGGTTTGAATTGTCCTCAATTGATGAGAATAGAAGAAAGACAATCAGAATTAAGTGAAAGGAAATGGATTGGGAAGGAGGACTAAAGCAAAAAACAGAACAGTTGCCATTCAAAAGATGCTCTTCTTTTCACGAGAATTCTACTTTTTTCCTGTTTTATTCTTCTTCTTCTCCGTTTCTGTCGCTATTAATGTCTGTGGCAGTCAATTTGATCAGTCTTCGATTTGCGTCTGTCGCAACAGCAACCGAAGCAGGGCACTTCAGCACTTCAATCGATCGACTTTACTAGTTTTTTTGCAGATTTGAAGTGCCTTGCCAGTGTCAGTGAAACCAATCGAGGGGAAATAATTTTCCTGGAGCAGTATGCACATGCTGTGGATGTGCCATCACCACCACCACAGCCAGTTTGAGTGCCAGATTCTCAAGAGCACAAGAGTTTTGCCTATTCATTATACGCTTTCCACTGAATCGGCTGCTGCTACTGAATCGATACAGCTGGTCAACTGAAAACTAGCAGACTAGCTAGCTGGGCAAAACAGCAGCTTCAACTCTCTGTCATCAATCACATGTGGCTAGTGTGTTCGGTGTTTGTGCACAATAGCTGGAGAGGAAAAAAGAGAAAAGAAAAAAAGTGACGAGAGATGAGAATTGTGCTCGTAGCTGTGCGCCTGAAAAGGACCTTTTTTGCCGCATTTTTCTTCTTCTTTAGTGCCATTCTTATGCACTGTGTGACACGTATGGTTAAGGAACCAGGCAGGGAAACTAAAAGTGCCGGTGATTGACAGAATCTTTCTTCAAAGTGCCTGGGTGCTCAATGCATTTGCTGGCTGCTTTTGGATGCCTGGATGAATCGGCGGCCGTTAGCCTTGAGTGAAATGGCGGCCAAAGTGAGCGAATTGTACTGCTGCTGCTGCTAATTGAATTACCCTGCAGCCGCCTTCTTTTTCTTCTGAGTGGATTTTTTTATTCTTTCCTCCCTTCTTCTTTGAAACTGCACATTTTCTCGATATGCTCACATTTGCTTTTTGGTTGCTTTTATTATGCCTCTTTCTGCTCTCCGTTTTCGCATATCTGATTGCATTGCACGAAGAAACTCTAACGGCATTTTTAGTATTTGCCTTATTGAGTGCGTAAATGTGTGCACTCTTTTGGCTGTTCTGTCTTTCTCTTTTTTTGCCAATTCTCATTCATCAGCATTTAGACATGCCAAACAGAAAAAACAGGCTAGTTGAAAAAACAACAAAACAAAACGCGTCTGTTTTTCTTACTTTTCGAGCTAAATAAAAAGGGAGAAAGAGGGCAAGAAAATGTATCGATCGTAATGAAAAGAGAATAAAATGTGATTCGATTAGAACCAAAGAAAACTAACCATTTCTTATCTTCTGCCTCAGGTCTGCGATTCCTGCGCGCCCTGCGCCTGATGTCTTTTCCGGACATTCTGCAGTACCTGAACGTGCTGAAGACCTCCTCCTCCATTCGACTGGCTCAACTGGTCTCCATTGTCGTCTCCGTCTGGTTGACCGCCGCCGGGCTGATTCACCTGCTGGAGAACAGCGGCGACCCGCTGGACTTTGATAATGGCCACTTTATCTCCTACTGGGAGTGCGTCTACTTCCTCATCGTCACCATGTCCACGGTTCGTCACTGATCGTCTTAATTACCCTTTCCAGTTAGCGTTCCATCTGCTAATGTCTTCTTCATTAGGTGGGCTACGGTGATATACACTGTACGACGACGCTGGGCAGGACCTTCATCGTTCTCTTCATTCTCGTAGGCTTGGTAAGTCTTTTGTTGTTGTTGTTGTTTTTCTGATTCTTGTCATATATCTCATTTTTACATTTTTTCTCTTGTCTAGGCGGTATTCGCCTCACTGGTGCCGGAAATCACAGAGCTGGTGGGCCATCCTTCAAAGTACGCTGGAAACTATCAGAAGAATCCGGCTAAAAAGTGCGTTCTTTTCCAGTCCCATTCACAATCAAAGTGACCCCAAACTGTCAAATTTTTCGTTTACCAAAATAATTCTACCTCAGGCATATCGTCGTCTGCGGCCACATCACCTACGAGAGTGTGTCCCACTTTCTGAAAGACTTCCTCCACGAGGACAGAGAGGACGTAGACGTGGAGGTGGTCTTTCTCCACCGGAAGCCACCCGACCTTGAGCTGGAGGGCCTCATCAAAAGGCACTTCACGACGGTGGAGTTCTTCCAGGGCTCGGTGATGAACCCCATCGACCTGAACCGAGTGAAGGTGCACGACGCCGATGCGTGTCTGGTGCTGGCGAACAAGTACTGCCAGGACCCGGACGCAGAGGACGCGGCGAACATCATGCGCGTCATCTCCATCAAGAACTACTCGGACGACATTCGGGTGATCATCCAGCTGATGCAGTACCACAACAAGGCCTACCTGCTGAACATTCCCTCGTGGAACTGGAAGAGGGGCGACGATGTGATCTGCGTCAGCGAGCTGAAGCTCGGCTTCATCGCACAATCCTGTCTGGCGCCCGGCTTCAGCACAATGATGGCCAACCTCTTTGCCATGAGGTCCTTCAAAACGGTATGTTGTGTTTTGATTGATTTGGAAAGATTCAGGTTAAGACTTTTGATCAAATCTTTTTTGCTTTGTTTTGATCTGAACAGTCGCCGGACATGCCACCCTGGCAGAACGATTACCTGTGCGGCACTGGCTGTGAGATGTACACGGAGAACCTCTCCGCCGCCTTCGTCAACATGACCTTTGCTCAAGCGACCGAGCTGTGCTTCGTCAAGTTGAAGTTGCTCCTCCTCGCCATTGAGGTGTCGCACGAGTCCGGTGACGGCAGCAACACCATCGTCATCAACCCCAAGGGCAACCACCGCATTGGCCACAACACACAGGGCTTCTTTATTGCTCAAAGTGCCGATGAGGTGAAGCGGTAAGTGGTGGAAAGCGATGAGGAGGAATTTATTATCAGACTGGATTAGACATTTTTTTGGGCTAGGCTAGGCTAGAAACACTAATCACTGTTCTTTTTTCTGTTTTTTTGTTTTCTTTTAGGGCATTGTGGTTTTGCAAAAATTGCCACGATGACGTGAAAGACGAAAAGCTGATTCGCAAATGCAAGTGCAAAAATCGTAAGTCATCAGGAAACGGTGTGAATCCCCTTTTTGTCTTTTTCTCTATCTCTATCTATCTATCTATCTGTTGGCATGCTCTCTTTTGCAACTTTTATGTTTTACTTTTTATTATTATTTCTCTCACTCTCAACTTATCTATCAATTTGAGCCATTTTCTAGTCTTTCTTTCTCTTGTTCTATCTGCTTGATCTTTCCATCTTTTGCTTGCTTTAACTTGTTCACTATCTCTGTGTTCTTTCTTTCACTACTGCTACTTCCTGTAGATCGTTTTTAGTCATGCAAACAAAACCAACTAAGTCAGCCTTTCTGTCAGTCAATCAGCCAGTAGATCCAGCATTTTTGCTTTTAGCTTTTAGCCACTCTTGCGCTTCCCTAAACTAATGTACAAATCTTCTCTCTTTCTCTTTCTCTGCTCTTGCTTTTCTCACCACCGCCACCATTTCCGCTTCCTCCTTTTTTCACATTCTCTTTCACTCATTTCAATTACTCACTCAAATTCTTCCACTGCACTGCAACCTTTCTTTCTTCCTCTTAATCTTTCTTTCACGCCTACTGTCATATCACTCACTCTCTTTTCCCTTTCCTTTCACTCACCTCTTTCTGCTTCTGCCTTTTACTGCCACTCTCTTTGCCGCTTCTTCCGCTTTCCTTCTTTTTCTCTTCACCACTAACACCACTTTTTGCTTGCTCATCTATCACACTTTGCACCGCCACCACCACCACAATCCGCCCACTATCGCTAATCAATCTGCCAACAATAACTGCAAACACAATCTTTTTTTCTCTTTCTCTCTTTCACGCTCTCTCGCTCTCTCGCTCATCACTACTATCCACTTTTTCCATTTTGCTTTCCACCGCCACGACACACACTCACACACGCGTACACACCCACCAACTTGCAAACAAACTCATTCAAATAATCAGTGGGCGCCATCTTTAAGAAGGGCGTCCGCGTGGTGCAGGCGGTGAATAGCAATCCCAATCGCGCCTCCAGTGTCACCTCTCGCATTCTCGATGACCACCGTTAGTATACAAGTGGCACTGCCAATTTATCATCATTCCTTTTATTATTAATTACCCTCTCCCACTCACCCCATTTGTTCCCTTCCTTTCCCTCCCTCCCTTGCCATTTTCCCCTCCAATCCAAATCGAGTGGTGCATCTTGCGGACTTGATGTAGTTATTTGTAGTATTTGTAGTCATTTGCTAGCGGACTAGCAAAGTACGGAATATGTTTTCTCTCTGTGAATGATGTTAATGTTAATGTTTATATGTTGGCCAGTGAATGACATGACTGAATGATATTTTTGTGATATTTATGCGCATACTTCCAGTGCAACAGCAACTGTGTTCACTTCTCCCTCTCTTCTTTTTTTCTCTCGAGTTAATGTTTGTGTGCCCGCCGCCGCCGTCGCCGCCGGAAATGTGATCCACCGGAAGAGCAGAAGGGCGACAGTCGGCAGCAATCGTAAACAGAGGAGAAAATCATTCCATTAGGTAAAATGTCATACTTGCCCTGTAGTAAATCGGACTGTTTATGTTATATGTCCAAGCAGTGCTTGCCATCATTATTTATCTTCTCAAACACTTTGACTTTACCCAAACAATTTACTACTACCCCACCATTTTTTAGTGCATGCCCCTTTTCACTCCACTTTAGTTTGCTTTGCACGTCTCTGCCAGCAACTACTTCCGCCGTTTGGTGTGTGTGTGCGCGTGTGTGTGTACTTGCTTCAGCTCTGCCGGTGTCTGTGAAACTGTAACCTGCTCTACTAACTTACCTTTATTTTTTATTATCATCCTTTGCATTTTCTCTCTTTTTTTCTCAATTTCTTAACCATCGCCACAACACTCGCTAACAACAACAATCACACGTTTTGCTAACTTTGTCTCAATTTTTGGTTTGGTGCCCGACTTCCGTTTCAATATCACACGATACTTTTGTAACACACAATCACACACTAAGAAACTCCTGCAGAGAGCATGTTTGGCCTGAACAAGCTGGGCCTAGGAGGCCTGGGCTCAAACTCAATGGCGCTGATCAAGTGCGGCAGCAGTGCAGCAGCTGCGACGGCGGCGGCCTCCGCAGCTGCTGCTGCTGCTGACGGTGGTGACCCCGGTGGCGGCGGCGGTGGAAATAGCATTCCCCTGGCGCCCATAAACACGCCCCCGGAGCTGCCGAAGAATGCGGCGCGAAAGGCAGGCGTCCCAGGTGCCTTTCCAAGAGGTATTTTTGGTAACGATTTTTCTGTTTGACACACTTCTTTCACCTGCTCACCATCACCTTCACCACCTCCACTACCATCACTTCACCAGGCACTTGTGATTACTTTTTTACTTTTTACTTTTCCTTGTCACACGTTTAAAGCCTAATCAAAGTGATTTACCAATATCGAAGCACTATATTAATTCACTGACACACCAAAACACAAACGGATAATCTACTACCAAGTACTTTTTATATCAATGCACGTCTAGTTGATGATTAATTAGCTCTAAAGTGTAGTGTAGTATTGATGTCGGAGAATGACTTGAATACTGATTCAAGTTTAAAAGAGTTACAACTTTTCAAAGTATTTGAGCATGCCTTCCCCTCCCTATTTAAATTGTTCCCCAATTCAGATCATCCCCACTTCCCTCCTCTCCTTTCTCCAACACTTATCACTCGAGTCCCTCCTGTCCCACACTCCCTGTCGTGTCAGTTGTCTTTTGCCTGTGAATGTGTCTTTTCTAATAATTTGCCTTTTCTCGCTTTTCACCTTTTGCCGCTGCAAAACAAAAAAACTGCCGCTGCTGCTGTTGCTGTTGCTGCCGCCAAATATGCGCGCATGCCATCCAATTGATGCTGTACAAACAAACAAACAAACAAACAAGCAGGAGACACATTGGGCGATCCAAGTGAAAGCAGTAAGTACACACGGTAGACTGTGTTTCAGTGTTAGACTGTGGTAGACTAGACAATAGACTAGACAATCGCTTTTATACTAAAGCCGATTGAAGGAGAAAGGCATGCTTTACTCGCTAAACTCGGGACCTCTTTGTCTCCATTTCCATCTCTCTTTCCTCTGCAACCACTACCACCGTCACCCTCACAGTTCACTTGATTCCGCCGTCTTCGACGTCGACAGGTGGCCGGAGGGCAGCTCGCAATGGCAAGCAGCACCCCAATGCAGTGCACCTGCAGCCGATGCTCCTCCAGAGTCCCAACAGCGCCGGACAACGAGGAGGAATCGGAGGAGTTGGTCCTGGGGGCCCGGGAGGAGTCGGTGGTCCGGCGGGAGGTGGTGTTGGTGGCCCTGGTGGTGGGGGGCCTGGACAGCAGCAGAAGGGACCAGGACAGGCGCCCGGTTATGGCCACCAGATGCACCTCGCATACGAGGTGAAGAAGTTGATGTAAGTGTTGAGAAGTGCTGAAGAAAAAGTTATAAAACACATCAATAACTTTTTTATTTTCTAGGCCCGCCGCCGCCCGCCCTCAGGAGGGCAGCAGCTCTTCTGCCATTGTCCCGCCCTCCGCTGGCTTCATCGACTCGAAGGACTTTGACTTTGAGAAGACGGAGATGAAGTACGACAGCACGGGCATGTTCCACTGGTGTCCGGCGAGGCCGATTGAGGACTGCATTCTGGACCGGAACCAGGCGGCGATGACGGTGCTCAACGGCCACGTCGTCGTCTGCCTCTTTGCCGACCCGGATTCGCCGCTCATTGGCCTGCGCAATCTGGTCATGCCACTCAGGTACGACAAAGTCACCAAAAAAACAAACCATTTTTGACACGCAAAATCTCCCTCCTTCTTTGCAGAGCTTCCAACTTTCACTACCACGAACTGAAGCACGTCGTCATCGTCGGCAACGTCGACTACCTCCGGCGCGAGTGGAAAATGCTGCAGAATCTGCCGAAGATCTCCGTTCTAAACGGCTCGCCGCTCTCCCGCGCCGACCTGCGCGCCGTCAACATCAACCTCTGCGACATGTGCGTCATTCTCAGCGCCAAGATTCCCACCTCCGACGATCCGACGCTGGCGGACAAGGAGGCCATCCTCGCCTCGCTGAACATCAAAGCGATGACCTTTGATGACACCATCGGCGTCATAACCAACAACGCCGCCTGCGCCCCCGGTCCGGGAACGGGCATTCCGGGCGCCTCGCCGCCGCCACTGGTCGTCCAGAGACGAGGCTCTGTCTACGGGTCAAACGTGCCGCTCATCACCGAACTGGTCAATGACACGAATGTGCAGTTTCTCGACCAGGACGACGACGACGACCCCGACACGGAGCTCTACCTGACGCAACCGTTCGCCTGCGGCACCGCCTTTGCCGTCTCGGTGCTCGATTCGCTCATGTCGACGACGTACTTCAACGCCAACGCCCTCACGTTGATCCGCTCGCTGATCACCGGCGGTGCGACGCCCGAGCTGGAGTTGATTCTAGCGGAGGGAGCCGGTTTGCGAGGCGGCTACTCCACCCTGGAGACGCTCAAGAACCGGGACCGCTGTCGAATCGGGCAGATCTCGCTGTACGACGGACCGCTGGCCAAGTACGGCGACGGCGGAAAGTATGGGGAGCTCTTTGTAGCGGCGTTGCGGCAGTACGGCATGCTCTGCATTGGCATCTACCGCTTCCGCGACACAAACAGCTCTTCAGAGGCGTCCAACAAGCGGTACGTCATCACCAGTCCGCCCGATGATATGGCACTACTTTCCAGTGATATGGTAAGTGGAAAGGTTGATGCTTCAGATGTGGGCTTCATTAATAATTTTTGTTTTCTATAGATCTTCGTACTCCTCCAATTTGACCCTGGCCTGGAGTACTACAAAGCTGCTGAAGGGCGTGGTGGTGGCCCGGGCGGCCGGAGAGGAGGTGGTCCCGGTGGCCACCACGGTCAGCTGATGAACCCCGTGATTGCGGGGGCGCTGCCCGCACCGCCCGGCCACAATGTGCCCGTCTCCGGGGCCGGGGGAATGCCCGGTATTCAAGGAGGCGGCGGACTTAGTGGTCCTGGCGGCGGCCCGGGCGGTGGCCCTGGTGGCGTCAACCAGGGAGGCGGTGGCCCCGGTGGAGTGGGCATTGGACCGAACTCCGGCCCGAACCCAGCCGCTCTGGCGATGATGGGCAACCCCGTGGGGGTGACCGGGCCGCATTCGCAAGGAGGCCAGCCGCCCAGCTGACAAATACTGTGCAGCGCTCTGACGGATGGACCCTATTCGTTTATCTAAACACACACCACCTTCCCACCCACTCCTATTTATTTTTCATTTTTTAGCTTTTTTTATTTTCACAACTAGATTATTTCCACTTTTTATTTACGTTTTTTTCAGGACAGTTCAGTTCAACTTTTTATTTTCACTTTTTTCTACTTACCTTTTTTCAGTTTTCAGACAGACAGACTTCATTTTATTTTCTTTTTCACACCATTTTCTCTTTTGTTGTAGACCACAAACGCTAGGATTTTATTTTCTTTTTCTCCCCTTCTTTCTATCTCTCTTAAACGAATAAGGAACCATCATCCAAACGTCAGAGTGTTGCACACGCTCCTACAACAACGACTTTTTTACTCTTGAAACGCAAACAAACACTAACACGCCACCTCATAGTCACTTGCCATATTCAACACAACTAACTCCCACTCTAGACACTCAAAGTGTAGATTTGAGCAATTTATTTCAATGTAGAAACAAATACTTGACATCAAACAATTCCATCTCACACAAACACACACCTATTTTCTCTCTGTATATAAGTGATTTCGACACAACCTCCTTTTCCTCTCCCATTTTCCTTCTTTCTCAAACACTTGCCGCAACACATTATGTTTTGAGTGACAACTTCCAAACACCATCACCACCACACACAATAGTAACTACTCATTCAAACAGTTTCATCAGAAGTGCTCCTGTATCCTGTAAAATCCCGCCGCATCTTGGCAAAAAAACGATTTCTTTTCTCTTCGTTGCTGCTATTGCTACTGAGTTCAATTGACGATCGAGTTCATCTCATCTCACCACTATCATCACCATCATCATCATCATCAACTTCTTTTCTTTTTTTACTTCCGTTGCCACTCCCTCCATCTGGCCCCACCACCATCACCACCACCACCTCTAACACACTCACCTTTGAACTTACTTTTGGATTTTTACTCTTTTTGATTTTATTACCTTGATTTCCCTCCTTTCTCTCTCACTCACACATGCTCTCTTTTTACACACACGCCCACTCCTTTGTTTATCTTTTCTCTCCCACTTCAGTTGGAACACTCTCTCTCACACTGCAGCACACATCTACTTACCTCCCACTACTTTAGTAATAAGAAAATTGATTATAATCCGATCTGTTCTAGTCTTTTAGACCCACACACACGCGCATCTACTGACCACCATTTTTCCTCCACTTTTTCCCTCCTCAAAAATATCTATTTCCATTGTACATAGTCAGCCAACCAAGTTTCGTACATACAGACCCTGACAAACAACTCACGTGTTGACCACAAAACTGACATTGATCGCCGCCGGGCAAAGCACACTACCAAATATCAGCACTATCTACACTTTTCTTCTTTTTCTTCTTATCGATTTCCTCCTCTTTCCTTTCTTTCACTTTTTCGCTGTCTCTGTCTCTGTCTCTCTTTTTTCTCCTTTGACCCATATTACCTGAATTGTGTGATTGAATTATTTATTTATTTACAAAACCTTATTGAAAACTATTGAACTAACTATTGTTGTACTTGCCATTGCGATAATAAGTAAAAAATATTTATTTATCTGATTACTTTGTTGGTTGCTGCTTTTTGCTGTTTTGAAGCTTCGCGCAGTTTGTTTTATTGCGGCACGTCTTCTGCGAACGGCCCATAAATTAAAAAAATTGTTTTGATCCGCAGAAAAAACGTGATCAGCTGAAAATAGACTGATTTTTTGCGCCAAATTGGCGAGCTACATGATTTTACTTTCACTGCGCTAAGCCAAACTTGCAGCTGTAAACAAAAAGGAAAAACTCCGTCCCTCTGAGTAAACTACAGTGCTGAGGGACCACTAACAAAATCATGTAGCTCGCCAATTCGGCGCAAAAAATCAGTCTAGCTGAAAACCTCGTGGTGTCAGATTTGAAGGACGTAATGGTAAGTTGCATCATAGATTTTTGGGTTTTGTAATTCTAAAACTGTTAATTTTCACAAACAGGCGCAATACATTGCTCAGATTGTGGTACTTGGTGCCCAAGTTTTAGGAAGGGCATTTACCCGTGCATTGCGTCAGGAGATTCGAGGTATTTCACCTGATTAACACTTTTTATGCCTGAATTTTAAAGTCGCACATTCAATTTTTTAATTTCAGCCAGCCAACAAGCTGCTAAACAACGACAGACACAGAATGGAAGCTCAGGTGCAGCAACAAATGCTAAACTGGGCATGACACTTCAGGTTTGCACCAGTTTTCTGACCGCATCGGTTCTAAACGACTTTTTTTTGTTCATTAGGAAGCCCAGCAAATTCTGAACATTGATACTCGTCAAATAGCCAATCCAGAGATTCTGGAGAAGAATTTCAACCACTTGTTTGCGGTCAATGACAAGGCGAAAGGTGGTTCGCTTTACTTGCAATCTAAGGTAAGTTTGAGTACATGTGTCAACCTTTTAGTAGTTTTCTGTCCTTGAGTACATTTGTGTACCTATTTGTGCATACTATAGTGATTGTGACTGATTGTTTTCATAGGTTTTTCGTGCAAAGGAGAGATTAGATGAAGAAATTAACGCCATGAAAGCTGCATCTGAAAAATTGAAAGCTAAAAAGGAGAGCAGAAACGAGTGAGCTTTCAGTCTTTTCAGCCAACTAGTAGCCCATTTGTATATACTTCAAGTTATTCAAATCTTTAGTGCCTTTTGTACAAATAGTTGATTTTTTAATTATTTTTAAGTAGGCTTATTTACAAAAACAAGTAACATTTTGCTATGAACAATAAAAAATAAAAATTTATAAGCAAACAAGTAGTAACAATGACAAGAATGTAACAGCAAGATTATTTGGTTTGTTGAAGACATAAGAGAAACAAAAAATTGGTTTGTACTAGCGTTTCAGTGATGACGATGATATGTGCGTGATCAAGTGAGTGAGTTTTATTTGTACTTTTGTTCGATTGAAGAACAACGTCAGCAGCAGCAATTAACTGTTGAGGTCAAAGATCTCCATGATGAGGCCGCCGAAGCCATTTCTGTTCATCTCATTGGGACTGACGTCAAAGTAGGCCTTGACGTGCGACTCGCTGATCGCCTCGGTCAGCTTCAGCTGATTAAGCAGTCGAGTGTACGTCTCCTCCACCTGGGCCTCCTCGTACAGCGTGGAGATGTACTTCTTCAGTAGCGAGCAGTAGATGGCCTTCTCGTTTCTGTAGTGATGGAAAATCCAACAATTTTAGTTTGAAGAGAAAGGTGAGATGCAATGGCTTGCACTGTTTCATCACTTACCTAATGGCTTGCGTATTGCTCAGCTCCGACTTGTCGGCGTCGTAGAGTGAGATGGCGAGCAGCAGCGACATGAGGTTGTCATTGAAGCGCCACTCCGGGTCAAAGGACATGGCGAAGCGACGGTGCTCCTCGTACAGCTTCTTGTTTGCCTCCTTCAGCAGCTCCATCTTCAGCGAAAATTTGATGTTCCGCTCGAGGTCCTGTCGATAAAGGGAGAGAAAGAGGTTTTAGTTGTACAAAAATGATCCTAAAATCGAAGCAACATACCAGCGCCTCCCAGCACTCCTTCTCCAGGTTGATGGTCATCATCGACCAGAGGATGAGCGTCTCCACCACCCGCCCCTTCACCAGGCCGACCTGGTCCTCGGGGCTGAGTGCCTGGAAGGCATTGAGCTTCTTGCACATCTTGATGAAGCAGAAGGTGACCGTCTCGGCGATGCGCATCAAGTCGAGGCACTTGCTGTTGATGGGCAGGTCGGTGATGATCTCCGCCTGCATGATCTGCACCACCGAGGTGAGGTACTTTAGGCGGCAGCGCTCGCTCAGGCTGAGTGACTTCTCCGCGGAGTGCGCCCGCACCAGCAGCTGAAACTTGGTCGGGTAGAAGCCTGACTCGCGGATGACCTTCACCTTTCGTAGCAGCTTTTTGACGCTTTCCGGCTCGTCCAGTTCAAAAAGCGAGGAGGATGAAGGACCTGGTGGTGGTGGGGGCGGTGGTGTCTGATGATTTGTTAAGCTGTTGCTTGTCTGCCAGGAAAAGGGGGCGTCACGGTCAGGGGAGAGAAAGGGCGCCGCTGCGCTGGTCAGCCAGTCTGAGCCGCCAAAAGAAGTGTCGAAATGATTAGAAACACCGCCGTCCCTCTGAGCTCCAAAGGAAGTCCATGTGGGAAGGTCGGAGGAATCAGAAGAGGAAAACTTGAACTCTGATTCGGAGCGGAAGAGCTGCTGATGGTGGTGATTGGTATTGTGAGAATGATGACCTGAAAGTTGTATCTGTGGTAGCTGAGGAGTGTTCTCCACTGCGGCCAGTGGCAGGAAGGGAGCTGTGCTGTTTTCGGTCGGTCCTATCCTCTCCGAGTTGAGTATGTGGTTGCTCTCCTCACCTCTTTTCAGCACAGTTCCCTGTTGCTGCTGTTGATACAGTGGTTTATGGCTGTTTATGGCTGTTTGAAATGTCGAATCCATCGGTTGATCGTTGGTTTGTGGATTTGCTGCACTGTACTCGCTTGCTGCTGTTGTCCCTGCTGTCGTCGCCTCAAAGTGCCCTCCATCCTCCAGAGGGACGTTCAGCGCCAGGCGGCGACTTTGGCTGGTCAGCTTGCGCTCCATAATCTTCAGCTGTCGTTCGTACTTTTCCGCATCGCTCATGATGTACTCGCTCTTCATGCCCATTTGGTAGCACTTGGACAGTCTGGACAGGGAAAAAGTGACCATGAGTTACTGCAAAAGAAAATTTTTTTGAAGCACTTACCGACAAGCGGCACAAAATCGACGTGAGTATATGTTGATGTCGCACTTGTTCTGAAAGTAGCACTTCAGCTTCTGAAGGAAGAGGGAAAATGTTTTAAATTACTAATTGTTCACTTTCTCTTATTTGAAGGAGAAAAAACACTCACCGAAGCAGTCATCTTAAATGCATTCCGCCGGAAGAACTCCTTACAGCTGGCGCAGGTGATGGCGCCAAAGTTGCAGCCACGTGCTCGATCACCACAGACGACACAGGCGGAACGACCAATGAAGGGATTACGCTGCTGCTGCTGACCGGAAGTGCCCGTCGGAGAGTGACTGGGCGAGTGGCCACCACCACCGCTGCTGCTCGTCTGCGAGCCGGGAGTTGAGGGAGTGGTTGGAGTTTGCGGTGGCAGAGGATGATGTGGACTACTGCTGTTGTTGATAGTGTTCACAAAGAGATCAGAGTGATGAGTGAAGGGCGGTGAGGAGAGGTCGGAGTAGGGGGAGGAGTCCAGGGAGGAGGGTTCTTGATGTTGACTAGGATGATGCTGGTAGTTCTGGTGTGCCGCATACAGATTCAGCTGTCTGTTGGCAGCCTTGAACGATGGAGGCAACTCCATGCTGCTGCTGGCAATTGTGGGGAAGTGAGGATGGTGGAGGAGGTAGGAGTCTTCAGTTTGGATATTACTGATACTTCCACCACTGAAGTACTGCTGCTGCTGCGGCTGTTGGCTGTTGCACTCAGCGGCTGCACCAGTGCCACACATTCGGGCGGGTTAGATGATGATGAAAAGTAGACGAAAAAGAAAAGGTGGAAAGTAGTATTTGAATAGAGGGTAATCAGGTTGTGCAGAGAAATAGAAGGCACTTGGCACACTCGAACTTTGTATGCTGGTGCTATGGGTTGGCTGTAATGATGCAAACCAGTGCTGTTGTAGGTAGTAGCTTTTTTGCCTTTCCTGCTTTGGCTTTGGCTTTGGACTCACTTCTGGGCACAAACTCACGGAGAGAGAAAGAAGAGAGGACCGTCTCTCGTCTACGACTCAGGCTCAGAAAAGAGGCAGTCAAATCTCAAGCGCTCTTTTATCGCCGAGCAGGCTCAGTGTGCTGCTGCTGCTGGTGCTGGTACAGCAAGCTTTGGACTCATCACTGTTTCACAGTCTCCCTCTCTCTCTCTGTCTCTAGTGCTCTCACTTTCGCTGTTATCAACACTGTCAGCAGCAGCAGCGGCAGCCAAAATGCATTTGGTAATGCACAATCGCTGGTGATTGTCAGTGCAGTGAAAAAGTGGCAAATGGCAAAGTGGTGGTGCAAGTGATTGTAGTGATCATGCTGGGGTAGCAGTAGTAGGTGAGCTGAGGAGGAGGAGATGCTGATAAGGAAACTGGCACTTGTGATACTACTACCACCACTGCCGTTATACCACCAAACCAGCCATCACTAGTAGTACTGCACACTATCACCGGTTTTCATCATTCCCATCATCCATTATCCCCATCAGGATCGCTTTTCCTCTCCCCACCACCCTTCTCCTTCCTTTATGTCAATTTGGCTACCCACCGTTGTCATTTTTTCATTTCAGTCCAATCTTTTATTTTGTTTTGCTCTACTGCCTGCCAAAAACGCCAAAAGTTTCGATTGTCATCATTCAACTTTTTCTGTCTGTTTGGGGCAGTTCATTCAAAGATCGCGTCACCCTTTGAAGCGGATGTAGCAGCGGCAACACCATCAGGGGAGTACGCAAGCTGTAAATAAGAGTCTGTGGTGGTGTTGATGATGAGGTGGTGATTAGCTAACATTGAGCCACTCATGCTCAACAATACCACCACAATGCCCTCGCTGTCTGTCTCTCCGCCAGTAATACCACTTGATGGAGCTTCTTGATGCTGCTGCTATCGACACTGTAATGCAATGATGTCACTGTATTGTGGTCAATTTATTAGCACAAAGAGAGACGGACTTGTCAGTGAGGACACTGAGTATTATTGCCTGCTGCTGCTTCCTACCGGGTGTCCCACTTGTGTGTGGTAGCAGTGTGACGGGCATTCAACACTACGGCTAATTGTGACAATCACAATCACCGCTGCTGAAGTGAAGTTTACGAGTTTGATGAAAAGGTTCAACTCAAGGAGAACTCATGCTCTCGCTCATGTTGACTGATTGTTTATCCTTGAGCTGTTGTTTCTGCCGAAGATATCGCCGCTTATTGACAATTGAAATTCATGCAACTTTACACTTTACCTCTTCAACATGACGGCAGTGGTGGCATTCGAACTGAGTTGATGCACTCAGTCATTTGCCCAAGTCGAAAGTCTTTGCTTACGTGCGTGCTGACACTGGCCCAAGTTGAAGTTTACGTTCACACATACACGTAATTTATTTGCTATGTTAGTTGCTCTCTGACGTAAATCTAGACCTTATTCACTGAATTTCAATGAATCTTGATGATCAATTTTCAGCAGTGCAATCGGAAGGCTAACCTTTTTTTATTGCCCTTTTTGTCCAGCCTTGATGAGCTTGGTAAAGAAAAGAAAAAGTTGACAAAGTTGAAGTAATACCGCCAAATTAAATATAGACGATAATGGTAATCGTTTTGTGTGAAAAACATATCCAAGCTGTCCGCTGGCTATTATGTCGCAAAGAGCTCTTATTGAAATAGCTCTGAATTGTATGTAAATGATCATCTCGTGTGTGCGTCTGCAAACACTCACCTTGTACTGATCAGTGAATGAGCATCAGCATCAGCCGAGTCGATTGCCGACAGTGGACTTTAAAGTGTGCTAACATAGCTGTCAGTTTATCTCTATCTGCTCTCTGTGCACAGTGTCAATGTCGAGAGTGCACATGTAACCTGTAGCACCTGTTGCTGATGATGCTGTTGCCCAGCAAGGGAGAGAGAGTGAGCCGGCTGCAATGGCAAAGTTGCAGTCTGTCTGTCTGTCTGAGTGAGCAAGTGAGTATGTGTCATCAAACCGGCGCCCGAATGTCTGCCTCCCAATTCTGCCCTCCTCTCCTCTCTGCCTATGTTTGGTTCGGTAGTTATGATGCAATAAAATGAAAACTTTTCCTAGGGCATATGATGTCTGCGGTAATTTTGTTATTGGGACACTAAACCCTTTTTATCACCGGGTCAGTCATAACTGCTGAACTTTGGACACTGTCCACATTTTAAACCAGTTTGCGATCTTTCTCCTGCGACCGGCATCATCAGGTGGTTGCAAATAGTAGATTATACTACTTTTCTGGTAGTTATTGCCTAGTTATTATTTGTTTGCCTGTTAGTGTTTGCATTAAGAGAACGCCTCGTAAAGATCGTTTTCGTCCTTGATTTTACCGTAATCACCCACAGCGACTGCACTGCCAGTTGTAGAGCTGACCGTAACGTCAAAAACTGTACCAGCACCAATTACTTTTGCACTCGGAAAGCTTTGTTTGTGGTTGTGCCTGCTCTGATAATTATCAGCCATCTTCTACAGTTCAGTTTGAGTATTTCAACTAGAGCAACCACTTGAAAGCAGTTGAAAGTTGATATGTTTCAGAGAGCAGATGGAAAGATCAAGATCTGTCAAGATCTTTCTTTGCCAAAACAATTTGTGCAACAGCAGAAAGACCCACAGCTACCAAAAACAACATCCTCGTCACCCTCGCACCGACACACCTTCATTTATGCAAAGCTTTTTGAGCAACTTATCTCTCTTTCACCGTTGACTGGCTTTAGTCGACTTTATCAGCCAAACCGCCAGCAAACAAACGGAACAAATTGAGGCTGTGGTGCAGGCAGAGTAGACAGAGTAACATCGCTGTATCACTGACCATTGCAATCGAGTGAGCAGCGCCGGCATCGTTGTCGTGCTTATCATTCCACTTATCCGATGCTGGGCACAGTTTCGCAATACCGAGGAAGCACTTAAGGTGCACTTTGTAGTGTTTTACAGCTGTATTGAGTGGAAGTGCGGCTGCTCGGTAGAGGTGCAATATGTGAAGTGCTCAGTCTTGGTAACCAGAAAGGAACAATAACAGGTGAGAATGGGCTCAGTCAGTACTGGCGAGTAAAAGGGATGAACAGCAAGGACAGCAAGGCAAGGCAACGTGAACATTGACATTGCTTGTTTGCGTGGTTTAGCGGCCATAATAAAGCGCATTAGCCAGCGCATTATCGTTGTTTATTTTATTTCATAAGCCGCTGAAGCCGCTGCAGTATTATGCATTCGAGCGATTTAATTGTTAGTGCCACTGCGGCTCACTTTCAAATCTGCATAAAGGGTCCTTCTAAAAATAGCAACATCAAATGGAGTACGTTTGCTTAACATTTGAACTTTAAACGTTTCAGAAAAAGGAAAAGGCATGTGCTTCTTCCTTTGCATTTGTCACCCTACTCCACTCCACTGCTGTTGCGATCTAATCAGCATCATTTTAATGGCTGAAATTCGTTAATTGAACGGCACACTGATAATGGTGATCAGATGACAACTGTGTCTGAAGCAGCTGCGATTTGCATCTGTGAAGTTGCAAATCACATTAGTTTAAATAAAAAGCGACTGATTGATGAGATTTCTGGCTAACTGACAGACTGATTTGATCTGATCTGATCTCGTCGCATCTGGAGCTGACTGCACACCTCTGTTCACAGCACTGACACGTTCGTTAGCTCTGATCGCACACACACATTTCATTTTCTTGCCTCTGTGTACACTCGTCAAAAGTGGTTAGCTCCAGGAGCTCCTGCTCAAAGACCTTGATTCTCAAGTAGCACACAAGTCAATGTTTGCGCACAGCGGAGAACAGCGGACACACAAGCGGACACTTGTCTCTAGTTCTCTTTCTTTCCTTCTCTCTCATGTTTGCCTTAATTGCTATCTTCAGAAACTGTTTTGTGTTCGGCGTCAGGAGATGCTTATGTGAGTGAGTGAACGAATGTGTGTGACTAGCTAGTGAAATAGTTTGCCTCGGCGTCTGATAGTGAACCCCTGAAGCACAGTTCAGCTGCTGCTGCACTCGGTCTCGCGCTCTTTTACTTTGTGTTGCTCATCAGAACGTCGCCGCCGCCTGTCCTTCGACCGATCGAAGTCATTTGATGAGAGTGAAAAAAGAAGAGAGAGAAAAAGTGAATAAGAGAGACAGTGACTCTCTCTCTCTCTCTCTCTCTCTCTCTCTCTCTCTCTCTCTCTCTCTC
>JAALOO010000572.1_pt1 | contig 31677 bp, 26 predicted proteins | sample 7257641 | NCBI WGS metagenome assembly JAALOO01 (sample SAMN14085613, study PRJNA598686) | mite metagenome | biome: ENVO:01001000; feature: ENVO:01001002; material: ENVO:01001226; isolation source: single female mite from University of Michigan culture on fish food culture... ...
ATACCCTAGTCGGGTTAATCAGCGATTACTGGGGGGTGATGTTCCCTCGTGAGATAAAATAACATTGCATTTATTGTAAATTAAAACCAAAACTGCCTTGAAATTATTTTTACAAACGTAAAAGTTAATTGAGCAACATTTATTTCACTGCTTAAAACAATAGTAAAAAGTCTTTTAAGTAGGTTTAAATGTTTTATTTATTTAATACATTGTTTTTTCAAAACAAAAAGGTGCTATCAATATTCAGTGAGAAGAATAATTGCAGAAAAGAATACAAAAAAAATAAAACAATAAGTGAAAAATTAAAAATTTGTTTTGCAGTGGTTGTAGTGGTGGTTGTGGTGGTGGGTGTGAAATTGATCAAAGGGGAAAGACAAAAAAATAAACAAATAGATTATGAGAATTGTTGTTTATTTTTTATGTTGTTTGTACTGTGTTTGTATGAGTTAGTTGTTCCGCTTTTTGTCTTGATTTCTGTTCTTTAAGACTGAATCATCGTCGGCTGGGCGACGGCGGCAGTGGCCGGTCCGGCGAGAAAGGGCATTGAGGAGCGATTAGCACGTCGTTTAGCCAACTCTGAGCTCCGCACTGGATTCAGCGAAATGGGCACCGGTTTGGTGATGGCGTCAAAGACCAGACTCATGTTGGCTCGTAGCACCTTTGGGTCGACTGGTCGGTGGGTCAGCTCTCGTTTGGGTAGGAGATCACGTCGGCGGACCCAATCGTGGTTCAGAATCTCCGCCGCCTTGTACCGTTTGGTGGGATCCATGTGAAGCATCTTAGTGACGAGATCCTAGTCAATGAATAACAAAATTAGCTAAAAACGTGCTTAACATGATCTAAAAACAAAGCACAAATACCTTAGCCTGGTCTGAAACATTAGCCCAGATGCCTCTGTTCAGGTCTAGCTTTCCTTCGCCAATACGCTGGAGGACCTCATCAGGCGTACAGGTGGCCCCACTGGCAAAGGGTGTTTCACTGTATTGGTAGTACATCAAATAAAATCATTTTGATTAGTTCCGAACATTTTTACAGCCATTACACCAGTTACTCCTACCCTGCGAGCATCGTGTAGAGGAGGACGCCCAACGACCAGATATCACAGGCTTCATCGTAGCCCTGGCGACGGAGCACCTCGGGGGCGACAAAGTTGGCGGTGTAGCAGGGCGTCATGAGGAGACCATTCTCCGCGCGCATCTGCTTGGCAAAGCCAAAGTCGCAGATGCGAATGTCCACTGGCCGGCAGCGGTCATCGGCGTACAGCAGATTGCTGGGCTTCAGGTCGCGGTGGACGACGCCGGCGTCGTGGAGGTAGCGGACGGCGGTGGCCACCACTTCCAGCACCTCACTAGCTTCGGCCTCGGCCAGCGTGCGGCGGGCGAGGAGACGGGAGAGGAGCTCCCCGCCGGCCAGGAGATCAGTGAAGAGGTACACGTAGCGGTCGTCCTCGTAGGCGTCGTAGAAGCTGACAATGTTCGGGTGGGCGGAGTAGCGAATGAGGATGGCCACCTCCTCGGAGCAGTCGCGTTTGCTCTTCTCGATCATCTGAAATTGTTTTTGTTGAGTGAGTGGTAATTACAAGTTTGTTCATTTGAAAGTGCTCAAGTACGCCTACCTTAACGGCGTACTGCTTTCCCGTTTGTCGGTGGACGCCTCGAACGCATCGCGAGAAGGTGCCGCGACCTAGCTCTTCGAAAAAGTCAAAATCGGCCAGTGATTTGACGAACCCGGTGGCGTTGACGCCCGAGGAGAGTATCTTTCTTGCCTCTAGGGGAATCGTCGGAGAACTGATGTGCATTGCCGAGGACGGCGTGGTAGTAGCAGTAGCACCTCCTCCTCCTGCTGAGGTACTTGCCCCGCCGGAAGTCAGGCGCTTAGGGCCGACGCCGCCACCACCGCCATGACCGACGCCCTCCTTAGACGGCTTCAATGAGATCTCCTCAATCAGCTGAGGGGCAACAAAGCTGAAGCCGCGGAAAAGCTCGTGCGCATTTCCGCTCAGTGGGGCGCCGGGGGAGTCTGAAAGTTTAAGAAAAGAGAAAGTAAAGTACGTGTTCATATTTGTGACCAGACACACAAAAATGTGTGTGTGTGTGTGTGTGTTTCAAAATGGTACCTTCGGGCATCTGTGTGCCTTTTGCGAGATCACGAATGTGCTGCAGATCAGTGGGCACGGGCATCAGCGAGGGGACAAAGGGCGGCGTGATGGCCTTTGCGTACAACTTCTCAAAGTTGATGCTCAGAAAGAAGGCATGTGACTGCACCTCCTTGCCCTCCTCCGGTCCGCTGCCCAAGCGGTTCGCCGGATTGCGCTTGAAGAGGGCCCGCAGCAGTGATTGTGCCTCCTGGCTCAGGTACTGCGGCATGCACAGTTTGGACCTAATTATGAGAACAAAATGGGTTAAATAGTAGGTTTTTTAAAAAAAGTGCTCTAAACTTACTTGAGAATCTGCTGCATGGTTTCCTTGCGGGTGGCTCCTTGAAAGGGCAACACACCGGTAAGCATCTCAAACATGAGCACTCCAAAGGACCACCAGTCGACGGCGCTGGTGTGGCCCTTGCGGTTGATGATCTCCGGTGCCATGTACTCGACGGTGCCGCAAAAGCTAAAGCACTTCTCATTGTTTAACGACTCCTTGGAGAGGCCAAAATCGGTGAGGCTGATGTGGCCGCTGGAGTCGAGGAGAATGTTTTCCGGTTTCAGGTCGCGGTAGATGATGCCCAGCGAGTGGAGGTGGTTGAGGGCGAGCGCCAGTTCAGCCAGGTAGAACTTGACGTCCTCCTCGGTGAACATCACCTCATTGTTCAGTCGCGTGAACAGGTCACCGCCGCGCAGGTAGTCCAGCACCAGGTACAGCTTGCCCTGCGTCTGAAAGGCGTAGTTCAGCTTGACGATGAAGGGGTGACGAACGTCGGCTAGAATGTCGCGCTCCATTTTTGAGCGAACTCGATCGCGCACTGATTTTAGGTTGAGGAGATGAAGGATTGGTTAGAAAATAGAAAATTGAATGCTCTTAAATGCTGGCAACACATACCTTTGAGTGTGGCCTTTCGCAGCACCTTCATTGCGTACAGCGTTCCAGCGTCGGGCCCTTCGACCTTGCGCACCAGAAAAACCTTGCCGAATGATCCCTCGCCGAGGACGCGAATAAGTGAAAACTGAGACGAACTGGCCACCGGGAAGCCCTCTCTGGTGATGCTGGTCACCTCGATTTCTCGTTCATTCGTCTCCATTGATGTTTCAGTAGTGTTGTTGCTGATGGCCTAAAGTGGATAGATTGGAAAAAAACAGCGTTGATGTGAATTAGTGAGTTTGAGTTCTAATTTCAATATTTCGGCAAAACTTTTTTGTAATACTTGCACTACTGTACAATAGAAAACGCAATATGTATTCAGTAAAGTGTATCACTATCGACACTGTTGATACTTTTTTACAGAATAAGTCATGCTGAAAAAGATAAAGTTTAATTCTTTCATTTTACCTTATCGTTTTTCTTTTTATCCGGTGATCCGTTACTTCCTTCTAGTCCTCCTCCTCCTTCTCCAGCAGCCATGGCCGTCTTAACAATAGTCGCCCGTTTCACGTTGTTGCTGAAGGCGCAATTGGAAAGCGGCTGAGATTCATTGTTAGTAGAAGCAGTGGCGGCGCCGGAAATTGCCGACTGAACTTTGCCCGATTTGGCTGAGCCGCAGGACATTGGCTGGCTAGCATTATTGCCGGTGGCAGTGGTGCAGGCTCCTGCTGAAGGTGCTAATGATGATGATGATGATGGTGATGTAATGGCTGCTTTAGATCTTGCGGGATCATCTCCGCCGGTAATGGACCGAAAGGGACCGACCACTGAGCCGCCGCCATCTGAAGAGTCCGATGCTATCAGCCCCTCCAGCGGTGGTGCATCTTCCGGACTGGGAGTCGCCGAGATGATCTAAATGGCGGTGGTAGAGAATTTGGCAAAGGAAAAAAACCCATTAGTCTTCTGTTTGATAGTAGTGACTCTAAACACTAAAATAGCTCACTGAAAGTGAGGCATTCAAATCAATAACCACAAACGACAAAAAACAGAGAAAAGTACCTTTATGCAGGGGAAAGATAAACAAATGAGGGGTCTATTGAATTAACTTGAGGGGAAAATAATACTCACACACAAACGGAAAAAGCTCAAAGTAGAAAAGCTTCCGTTCTACTTGAATAATCACTAGAGCAGTCTATGTCGCCATTACTAAATCATTGAAATACTATTAAACTGAGAGGCAAACAATTAATAACATCAAGGCAAACACGGGCACAAACAAAAACGCAAACAAAAAATTGACGGCAAGTTAGAAAAACTAAACAAACTAGACAAAAGAGAATAAATGAAAACAAAACGGGAGTAACGAAAACGGCATTGAAATGGAGAACAAACAAACAGGCAAACAATGACATAATCGAAATACACACAAAACAAAACAAAACAAAATCAAGCAAGAAAGCGATGCAAATGCAAATGAGAAATAAAGATGGTGAACAAAAAAAGGAGACAAAAGACAATAACACAGAACAACAAGACCATTGTGCCAAAACAAAAGCAAAGACAAAAAGTTAATAAAATCTGATAAGCAATACTTTCAATGGATATTAATAGCTATTCGATCTATTTGACCAGTGTATGAATGCTCTACACTAGATTTTGGTGAAAAGTTTTGATAAGCTCACCTCAGTCGGCTTGAGATTCCACGGAACGACCAGATTGGCAAGTGGCATTCCGGTGCAAAAATGTTTTCAAATGTGTGAACACTGATGGCGAAAAGTGCAATGACAGTGACAACGGTGAGATCGATGACAAGAACGGCAGTGATGTTGACGACAGATTTATTAATTGAGTTTTCAGTTGACTAATGATGTGCTGATGATTGATTATTAGTGTTGTTGTTTTATTTTTTTTGTTAGTTTTTCAACAAATGATATTTAATAATACATCTGTTTTTTAGCCGGCTGTAAGTTGTAATTGTAAAAAAATTTTGTTTTGAGGCGTGCTATTTTTTAGTTCTAACAAACTCTTGTTTTTACACGTGTTTCTTCTTCAGTCATAATACAGCCTACCAGTGTGGCAATGAAAAGAAAGAGAGTTGTCGTTTTAAAAATAAAAACGGCAAAAGTTAAAACAGAAAGTGTTTCAAGGCAACGCCGCCGACAGAAAACTGTTTGATGGTCACAAAAAAGAGAGAAGATGCTTTATTCCTGATGCAAAAAGAATCAAAAGTGAGAAAGAGAAGGAAAAAATCTTTAAACGCCAGTTCTTAGTTTTGAAAAATTGAGAAAGTAAGTGAAAGACGGATAAAAATGCAAGAATAGATCAAGAAATGAGAGCAGGAGAGAAATCGAAGCAGCGGTGCGACTTAGTGTTTAGTCAGCTAAAGAGGAAAGAAAGAATAAAGAAAGAGAGAGAGAAAAAATGAAATGAAAGTGAGTTAAAGAGAAAGAGTAAGAAGAAAAAAGTAGACAAAAGACAAAACAAATAAAATACATATGAAAATGAACGTCAAATTTAAAGTTTAAATATAGTTAAAAACTTTTTCAATTATCTTTTGTTTGTTAAGGTAGGTTAAATAAAATGCAACAATGTTGTAACTGGCATTTAAAAAGTTATATAAAAACTTTAGAAGAGCAGCAAAAAACAAACACTTTGTGTAACTTTTGCTTAATATATAAATATTGCACAACTAAAACTGACAAAAAGTAGAAAACTAGAAAAACTCAACCCAATAATTTTTATTTTGTTGCGTTGTACACTTAAGACGTCTGCAGTTTTGTGCTCTAAATGCACAGTTGTGTGGACATACGAACAAAAACGAACGTAGAAAGGTTAAATTAAATTTTAAATCCCAAAATTTAAAATGCAGTTTTTTGTAGTTGAAAACTGAGCGTACACAAAATAAAGAAAAAAACAAAAAATTGCTTTTCTCCAGAACAGTTATAAAATGAAATATACGGCAAATAATAAGATTGAGACTGCAGCAGCTTAATTTGCATTGTTTTGGCATTTGCAATGAAAGCTTACACACTGCCAAAAAAGCGGTTTTTATTTCATTTGGCGTGCTCGCTCACTGCTTTTTGTTTAGTTTTGTTAGCGCTAAAGAACAAAGGAAATCAAGAAAAACAAACCAACCGAACGATTGACCAGCCGACACTGTTAGCGTGTGAGCGTTTGGTGCAATTTGATCAGTCGGTTAGTGTTATGTCAATAAGGAAAAATGAAAAAAGAAAAAGAGACAGTGAAAGAGAACTAGAAAGTGGCCTCACCCCCTGCAGCACCAACTGCACTAAATCAGAAACTGTCAACAGTAGTGTGTTGAAACCTTATAGGAAAGTTTCACTGGAACTTTTAGTCGAATTCCATCACTGTCGCCACAATGAGCATCATCATCATCATCATCATCACCACCACCACCACCACCACTACCATCAACTCAATTGAGTCTATGAGCTTTATCAGCTGAATTGCAGAGCATAGTAATGACGATAAAGGCGGAAAAAACTGCGCGTTAATTAAAAACCATGTTGCACCATTAAAAATTTTAATTTAAAATAAACCAATTCCGCCCTTGGCAGTTATGGTTGTGGTAACCGCAACGAATGGCATTGAAAAGAGCACTGGTGAACCGAACCCCAACGCACAAATGTCAAACGCTGAAGAAAATTTGCATTTTCAAGCACGACCCCTTTAAATCTACATTTTCCAGTAGTGCTGTGTAGTGGCAGTGACGGTAATTTATGCTCTTTGCAAAGATCAAGCCTGTTTACCACCAATGTCTTTCTCAAAAACAAACAATTTTGAGCCCTATTTGTCATTGTGTGTCTTTGCAGTGTTTTTACTGGTTCAAAACAAAATAAAACAAAACAAAGTTATGCGACTCATCTTAGACAGTAACTGTTGTTTATGTTATCGTGGTTAAAATGAACATAAACTGTTTTAGCGTTTTCACGACCTACTTTGCTTTTGTTTTAAGTTAACAAAACTAGTTAATGGAACAGATGCTTCATGACGCTGCGTATCGTTTTTGCAAATCATGTTTTTTTCTAGCGGTAGTAGAAATGTCAGCCAAAACTGGGCGTCACAAAAACTTGTTGTTGGTTCTAGCAAATAGTAACGGCAAAAGTGCAAGTTTAGCTGCAAACATGTTAGCCATTTGCTTTTGACAAGTTAACACACACACACACACATATTCACTAAATCACACAGCACAAAAAAGCAAAACTGTGCTTGCCGCCAACAACAACATTGATTTTGAGTGAACACAAAACATCAAAGTTGAGTTGATCAAGTGGCAATTAGCCAATTTTTCCTTTGTTACTCATTTTTTCTAAATCAATGTCGTCAATGATGATGATCTTACAGTGAAAATGTCATTTTACCGCACAATGTTAATTCATTTGCATTTGAAGCAACTGGTTCTTCTAGTTTTGTAAACATTTTTTAACAAGTTTTAGTCTTTTGTTTTTCTCTATACACAAAAACATCGCCATTCCACTTTGTCACACTCTGTTGGCAATTGTAGTAAAAAAAGAAAAAACGATGAGAACGACCAGCCGACTGTTGGCAACGTGTGCATCAGCCATCAAATCGCCTACTTGACAGTGCAAAATGAGAAAACGAGATGAAAAGTAAAAAAGGAAAAAAGGAAAAAAGGAAAGTGGAGGCTGTGAAAAAAGAAAAATGACGCAAATTGGATGGATGCACAATCGACAGGCAAACACTATGATAGCGCAGACAATATGTGTTTGTTGATGCTGCCGTTGATGTTTGGCGGTTATTAAAGTATTGCCAAGTATAGACTAGTTCTCAAAAGTGGAGCGGCTTTCTGTCAAGCACAAAATGAAAATGTGTATGTGTGTTTATGTCAAAATCGGCTATAATAATTTGATCTAAAAAGAGAAAACGCCGTTCTTTCCATAACCGTCTTTCGTGTCATTGTTGTGTCACTCACTCGACAGTTGCATCATAAAATAGCAAAATCGACACTGCCTAATAACTGTCAGCTGCCTGGCCGTCAACTGTTGTAATAGAAGCTTTTTACTGTTTACTTGTTCACAGCCAGCGGCGCAATCAATCAAGACTGGACACTGGCATTTAATTGAAAAAGTACATTGCACTACAGTGAACTGCAATCACTCGACTAATTAAAATTGAAAGTACAAAGATCAGTGTCCGTTTATCGTCTTAGCCATGCTACTGTGTGTTCATTGTGTGGTAAGGTGAAAGTAGATACAGATTAAGCCGCCCAAACACACACACTGAGTGGGTGAAAGCAACAAAATACCAAACTCTTTCAAAAAGTAATGAAAAGAACACACCATGAACCGCACACTGAACTGGGATGATCAAATATTTGCCCTGCACTTCTTTTTGCCAAAAGCAATGTTTTTGAGTCGAGCAAAATATCATCACTTTGCTAGTTCACAGGGACAACTCGCATACAAAATGGCAGAAAAGAAAAAAAAGAAAGCCGTAAAGAAGATGAGAAAACCGATGATGGTGGCGGTAAGGCAGATCCGAGGCGAAAGCTTCTTTACGACTCTGCCAGATCAGTGATTAATGTGCTCTGTGTGTGCTGTGCAGTGCTGTACTGTGCGGTTGTCCATGTTGTACCCATGTTGTACAACAAAGACGTTTTCAGCAAGGAAACTCAGCAGCGGCGGCGGCGTCAGCGGTGGTGCTAGTTAAAGTTTAATAGACCGCCAGTAATGTCAGCAATGCCAGTGGTGTACTGAAGGACTACTAACGGGCCGTCGTAAACTGGCACGCAACACACATACACACACACACACACACTTTTACATGCAGACAAACAAGAAAACTGACAGAAAAAGAGACAGGTAGTCAGTCAGCCCCAGTCCCAGCAGCAACAGCAGAATGCCCAATCGATTTAACTGAATCTAAACTATCTAGGTATAGCGCGACGATAAACCTCAAGTTCTCGTTATCATCATCGTTACCTCTCTAAATATTATTTTTTGCTTTTTTAAACAAAATTTAAAAATTGTGTGGTTTTTTAAATTTTAATGTTTTGCCATCTCAACTGCGTGCTCTCTGTAAGCCAAAAAAAGGCATGTAAAAAGTTAAAAACTAAAAAAGCAAAACATTCTAAGCTAGGACTAAGCCAGCTGAGCAAATGTGAATGATAAAGTGATGCGCACACACTGTCGCACACTATGTCCAATAAGGCTCAAATAATACTAATAGTAAAGTAGAAAAAGTACGGCTGCACTGCACTCATCTTAGCAATCATCTTTTAGTGAATTAAACTTTTATTTTGGTGCACACTACCCTTTCTTCCGTTTTCACCCTTTCTTTTTATTCTATTTTGTTGTAGATTTCAATATTAAACCACCCTCTTTGAGCCGGCGGCTGCTGTCAACCGGCTGCTAAATGTTGCCCTTACTGCTGTTGCTTCAGCTTCTGCTGCTGCATCCTTTTTGTCAGCAGACTTTTTTTTTCAACGTTTCCATTCATGCAAACTTATTCAGCTTGCTGTTGCTGTCACTGCTGTTGCTGCTGGCAGTGGTGGTAGTGGTGGTGGTGGTGACGATGGCTGCAATGATGCATCACCATCTGCCTAGACATCATCATCATCAACGACGGCGACGACGATGCAAATTGCTTCCACTAAATTCAACACAACATCAACAGCGACAGCAGAGTGTCTAGACGACCAGTCTTAGACTATCAAAAGAAATTGCTGTTGTTGCTGCTGCGGCCGCATCATTTCGCATCAGTGTCGCCGCAACAGCAGCAGCAACAGCAGCAAAAGCAGCCCCTCTTCAGATGCAAAGTCAATTCACATTAGCCACTGCCCGTCTGCCTGTCGGTTTTTTCTGCCAGTCTTCTTCTTTTGCCAGTTCGTTTTCCTCACATCTTAGCTGCCTGTTCTTAACCGTGAAAGTGGGCTGACGCACATTGCCTTTTTCTTCCTTTTTTGTCGTTGGTTCGGTCGGTCGTTTATTACGACAAGCAGAATGCAGCAAGAGGGGTCGCCTACACCGTTGCTTGTTATACACTACCAAAAATGTTTGCATCAAGCTGAGTGATGTCGAGAACTAAAGGGCAGCCACGTCAACAATGTCTGGAGAAAACTGAATTTTTGAGTTTAAAAAATTGTGAGAAGAATAATAGGACAAGTGCGCAAAAAAAGAAAGAAACAAAAGCAACCAGTCAAACCACACAAAACTAACACTGTGACAAACGTAGTAGCCAACTGTCTCGGTTTACAAGTGCTGAGCAATGTAGCGGAAGTGCGGACTAAAAGGGAGAGAAGGAAATAAAGGAAAAATGTTTTTCCAGACAAGTCGACACTGAACGTCATTGGTCAACATGAATCCATTAGAATATGTTTAGCAGTAGTAATGTAAATGCTTAAAAGTGCAACATTTTAACAGTAACAGTTTGTCAAGTAAGCTTCTTATAATATGTAGTAGAACACATTCTATTACAAAAATCAAAATGTACAAAACATTTTGATCATTTAGCATTAGATAAAAAAAAGTCTCGCTAAAACCGGAAACCAATCTGACAATTACTTATAGCGAATGACTTGTACAGACTTGTAGGCCTACGCATTACACGGAAATTGTTGTTTCAAACTTGGCTGTTGCAAATATAGAAAAGAAAGTAATGGATCTAGGAAACCATCTACTAACATGCTCATTTGCTATGAAAAAACTTTAGTAATTCTTGTTATCTTCATCAGACAACAAGTACTTGTCTTTAACTCAAAAAATATGTTTAAAAGTAAATTTAATTGATTGGAAAAAAGAATGTTTGCAGTAAATAGCCGTTTTTATTTTTATTCTGTTTAAAATAAATTTTGATGGCCATTAGTTGAGCAGCTAATTAATTGTACTGAAATAAAAAGAAGTTTTGGAAATTAAAAAATTATTGTTTTGTGTGTTTTTTAACATAAATTTAATTTAATTTAACTTAAACTGATTTTTAAATAAACAAAGAAAACATAGCCTAAATTTTTAACAACACAAACTTTTTACTTTAATTTGTTTAAATATTTTAAATCAAAAAATGATTAACAATAAAGATAATGTCAAAACCGACACTAGACTCATGTTATATTAAACAAAATTTTTTTAGTTATTTTTATTTATATTTTTGTATTTATATTAATTACAATCTCACTGAGACAGCAAAATGATGTTTTATTTATGTCAATTCATTTTTAAATTTTGCTGAAAGTTATTGTTTTGATTATAAATATTATCTTTAAAAATGTATATTTATAAAATGTGCCTACCTATGCATAACTTATTTAATGTAAAACTACACTTAACCTACAACAGTTTTCTATACCAGGTAAATGTTAAAATAAACGCTAGTGTTTTTATAATAATTACAGTACTTAGACAATTATCTTGTAATTTATAACAAGTTGAAATTTTTAATTAGAAACAGTTTTATTTAAATAAAAATAAACCAAACATGCGCAACGATTTTTAAAATCAACATTTGCAAATTTTAAAATATACATGTTAAAAAGTAAAAACTAGTAAGCAATGACGCACACAAAAAATATGAAAAATAAAAAGATTTAAAAATAAAAATAAATAAAAAGTTAATAACCGTTTTTAACTTATCAAACAATTTAGTTTTTACACTCTATTTACTCAAAATAAATTTTTTGCACTAACATTCACAATAACGTTTGTTAAACGTTATTTGGTTTTTATACTTTTTTCCAGTACAATTGTCAATTTTTTTGCTTGCACAACTTTTATCTAAATACTGTAGAGGATCGATCCTCTACAATATTATCGTTTGCTTGCAATTATGTTAAAAAAAGGTAAAATAAAAATATAAATTATTACAGTGTTTACAAAAAAACATAATTTCAAAAAACATTTTTATTTTTTTCAAAAATTTTATAATTGTGTAAAATAAAAACTAAATATTTTGTTTAAAAAATAAATTTATTTTTTAAATTTAAAACGATGTAATTGTTAAAGATAAAAATTGAATAAATAAACATATATTGTTTGATTAACTTGAAGTTTAACTAATTATTGAAGCGAACATAAGCAAAAAAATCAAACGCAACTAATGAAGTGAAAAGTGAAGAGGGCAACGCACAATTGGCCACCATTTGCAAATGCATGCTTAAACGTGTGAATTTTTAACATTGCTTTATAATGTGATCTCAGAAATGTTTTTGTTTTTAAAAAGCACACTGTCTATTTAAAAAAACAATTTGACATTTTTGGCATAGACTAAAAACTAAAGAAACAAAAATGTTTTGCATTTAAAACCACTTGCAAAATTGACATTTGAGTTTGCTTGAATTAAAACACACACTTCTTTTTTATAGTTAGTTAAATTGAGTTAGTAAGCTAAAATTAGAGCAAATGATGTTTTAGCCAAGTGCACCATAATGAGAAAGGGATTTCTACAACGGCTCAGAAAGTCCACTGGGACTAAAACAAAAGTGAAAAGTCAAAAAATGCAATAGAAAAAAACTAACGAATAAATTGAAAACTGATAGTTTTATTTAATCTGCTATACATTTCCAACTGATAACAGCCAAAATACAAAATTTAGTATTTTTTGTAGAAGATTGAAAATATTTAAATTAAATTTTATAATGTAAATTAGGGATGCTGGATCACAAACAAATATAAAAAATGTTAAATTTGCAAGTATGTTTTTGGGTGTAATAAATCGGCGGCAAGGAAACTACTGAGTAAAAAACAAATATTTTTTTAGATTTAAAAAAACTTTTGACTATGTCACTTTGCGGCGAAGGCCGTGCCAGACTAGGAAGGCGCGGCGGGGGCCGCGCCGTTTTAGAGTGGCGGGCTGCGGGGTCAGGTAAACTCAGACGGCCACTGTTTTTTTCAAACCCGCTACTCTATTGCTCATTGATAGAAAACAGCGCAGGCGAGCTGTCGCCGTGTAAACGCGCTAGCTGCGCGTTGCGGCACAGCCTGATTATTTACACGTTGCGCCCGTGCTTTAAAAACTTTGTTTTTTCTTCATACAGCAAAAACAAATTTAATAGTAAAAGTAATTGTGTTAAAACTGATGCGTATGATTAAAAGAAAACTCGGATAACAGCTATATTAAAATTGCATGCTTCACAACAGCTTATAGTGGTTAATTGTATACGTGAATGAAAAGTGGATTTCTAGTTGTAATTCGTACTGTGCTAAGTAATTAACATGCAAAACAACTATCGTGAGCAGCATAAGTGATGCAGAAATAAAATGAATACTAGCAAAAAAGTGTTCAACGCTGGGCGGCGGCATTCTTGTTTTTTGCATATCCAAAAATGCAAACAAGGTTTTTATCCTTTAGTTTCTAAATTGAAAATGTCAACTAAATGAGAGAACGTGTCAGAACAAAGTGCCAAAGCGGAAAACACGTTCTGAGAATAGAGCAAAAATAGTAATCAAAATGAAGTAGTAGTGCAAGCGGAAATATCAACCAGTTTGAGCCTGTTTACAGTTTAACAATATTAAATAATGTAATCCTCAAACTTTAAAAGTACATACCGTGTATTTAAATTTAGTTTTAATAAAAATATGAATTGATTACAGGTGAACAGTACCATTGTACTGCAAAATTACTCGCTCATTGATGCACAAAAATATGCATCTTGTTAAACAGTTTCCAAAAGTTTAATCAACTATTTTATTAATGCAAAAGCTTACATCATTGGAAATAAGTAAGCATTCAGTAGAGAAGTGATATTCTTTTCTTTACTGGGTAGTAATGCACATTCAGACAAACATTTAATGACTGCCAAACAGTAATGGTATTCATAGAAAGAGAGGTAATAGAACATGTAAGTTAAATTGCAGCAAACTAGTGGTTGCAACCAATAAAGTTTAGCAATTTTGACTGAGGCATCCACAACAGAAGAAAGGCAAAAAAAAGAAATAAAGGGTAAAAACGTCAAATTGGTTTAGAGTAACAGTTAAAAAAATTTGCTTTTTGATGTGTAAGTGTGTGTGCTCATGTAAGCGTGTCTTTGATTTACCATCATTACCAAACACTGTACACAAGGAGGACGACCAACGCTTCCAATGCGTTTTCATAATTGCCAATAATGGCAGTAGTTGTAATAATCATAAAAAGCAGTGATGTATGCAACACTGCAGTGCATACGCACACACATACTAACGACACAGTGCCGGCAAAAATCAAAATGCCAATTAAAAATGTTGACATTAAGAATATTTGCAATTAAGTTAAAAAACTTGTAATTTAATTTTTTTCTGACATTATTACAATCAGCAATATTTTTATAAAAACAGGTTGTTTCACGTTTAACTTTTATAATATTGGTTTTACTAAATTGTTAATGTTAAAACAACAGCAAAATTGCTATATTTTATTGCGGTTTGACCCAATAATGGCACGCCACATTAATATTTTTTATTTAATTAGTTGTTAACCCAACATTTAATATTTGTTTAAACCCAGTTTTAAAAATATTTAAATTAAAACAATTTTGAAAATGCACTAGTTTCCGGTTAGCAAAATAATCTTTTACCGTTTATGAAACATACTTAGTATGCACATTCTCGAGTGGCCTTTTGAGAATAAAAGTAATGAGATCCAGACGTCAATAATTTAATAAACGACCGGTAATCTCAAGTAGGTCTAAGTGGGCAAATCGACAGACAAAACCTTAATACAAAAATTGCTGCATCAGCACATTTTTTTCAAAATATATAAAAATGTAATAACCGGCTTATTAAATATTTGATGTTGTAAGTAAACGCTAGCTTGGCTTGTTTGAATTTTATTTTTAATAATTAAAACACTGAAATTACGTTATATAAAAAAGCTGCATGAAGTGGAAAATACATGAAAGCGCTGACAAACACAAAAAGCTGTGGGCAGCAATAAAACAACCGGAAAAGATAAAATACGTTGGTCACTTTAGACAGTTGACATTTTTCCAGTAAAAAAAGCGCTAAAAGGCAAATCCTAAGCATTTAAACTGATCTTGATCATTAGCAACAATTTTGTCAGATACTTTCTGTTAATAGCTAATTACATTAGTCAAGTAAGTTATCGACAATCCTGTTGGTTTTGCAACAGTTTATACTGTATCAAACATGTGATGATTTTTGTTAACCTTTGATTTAAAATAAGTAAAGTGTAAAAACAGTGACTTTGAAAGCAATATTGTCTACTTTAAGGGTTTTTTACAAACAAACACATACACTAAACATTTTCACATTAAAAAAACAAAAAACAGTTACTGAATTGTTGTCAAATTGTTTTGAGCAATTGGAGTGTCTACGGTCATCCCCCCCTTAAATTGCAAAAACAAAAAAACTTTTTTTGGCACACTGTATCTTTGCCATTTTTTGCTGCCTACTTGTTCCACTTGCTTTGTGCCATCATCAACAGCACCATCATCATCAACACTAACACTACACAGTGTTGTCATCGTGTGCTAATTGGCATTTACTGCCTGACAATTACCCACTACAAAAACGGAGAGTAGATTGTGTGTGTGTGCGCGCTTAAGAAAAGAAAAGGGAAAAGAAAAACACATTTGCTAATTTAGTTTGATAAAGAAGCGGAATTTGCCAACGCCGCACTCATTGTCGCCGGTTGGCGTGGCGGCAATCTCAATCTAAGTCTGTTCTGGTCTAAATGTGCTCAACCCATCATCATCGAAGAAAAACGGACTGAATGCATTGCATGCATGCATTTTCCTCCTTTTCTTCTTTTTCCGTTTACAAAACAAGCACCACAAACAGCAGAAAGCACTTCAGAAGGCGCCGCATCGTTAGCAACCAAATCTTTCCTGCAGCATCATTTTGGCGCATCAGCAGCCCAATCAGCAAACCTGGCAACTTTATGAAAACATACGCGTTCAGTGCAGTGCAGTTCAGAACAAGGCAGGACAAGACATTTCAAAAAACGACGGTTTCAGTCGGCGGCAGTGTTGCTCTAGGTTGGCCTGCTGCTGTTGCAATTGGGTATGCTAAATAAATTCACTTGTAATGAGCGCCATTAGAGTAAACAGTGCACAGGCACTGGTGTGATGCACTGCCGGTGCAGCTGTCTCATTTTCTCATTTTTTCAACGTGTGTAAGACAATCTTAGCTGGCTGAGCTCTAAAATAGCCACCAACGGAAATAAATTGCAAACGCAGGCCGATCGTTAACTGGACACTATTAGGACAAATGCAAACAGCTGCATGACGAAATTGCCGTGATTCCGGTTTCAAATGACATTTTTAATGTCGCTAATGAGAAGTTTTTTTGTGCTTAGATACACCAAAAAAGCGAAGGTGTGAAAACAAAAAAACACAATTATTTTTGTGCACAAGAAAAACGGGAAAAAGCGGTGCACAGAAGTGGCACGACAGCTGCAGTTAGTTTTGCCTCTGTCAATCTCCTTTCGACAACTGTCATTTTTGGTCTTTTTGTGCAACACAAATGCAATTTATTAAATAGAAAAAGTGCAAAAACAAACAGGTGAAAACAATGAAGATTAATTGTCAAAAAAGAACGAGCGTTTTTTGTCAACACTAAAAAGATACATTGAAAAAATCGGCGCTAAAAAGAAGTACATTTACTTTATTTGAACACTCTGAACTGGGACTATTTTAAACATTTTTTTTTTGGGAATCAAAAATATAAAAGGATTTAAGTACACATCAAGAGCAAATAAAAAAAATAAAAATGAGCACCATTTAGCGATTGGTAATTGGTAAATGTTGACACAGCAGATTAAAGATTAAAAAACCGTTTGTGCACTACTTGCAGTGGCTGTTGCTTGACAGCGTAAAGCAGGAAATTAATAAAAGAAAAAAGTGAAAAATTGCAACTAGAAACGGTAAACTTGTCGCACTACTTGTTAAATACTAAGTGTAAGTGACAAAAAAAAGAGCGGAAAAGCTGAATTGAAACAAAAAAGTGATGGAGAAAGTAAATGAGAAGGAAAGAGAGAGTGATAGACTTACCGGCCACGTCCGGTTTACTGGCGACTGCAGCAGTGTCCGCCAGTTTGTCAGCGTCACTGCCGGTGAGTGAAGGCTCAGGTGGCCCGTTAGGAAGGTCAGTCGATGCTTGCTCTCCGTCGCCTGGTGCTGCATCAGTAATGGGAAGTCTCTTCTTCAAAACTACTACTGAAGTGGGCCGAAGAAGGGAAGCGAAGGAAAGGGGGTTCAGTTGTCTCTGGTTTTCATTGGCCGCTAGGAAATCGACGCAACTTTTTTGGCATTGATTGGCGGCAGCGGCGGCGGCCGTGGTGGTAGTGGTTGCTGTTGAGATCAAATCTGGCGCCTATTGTGTCAGTTGTTGTAGGAACAACAACAACAACAGCAACAGCCAGGAGAATGGGTCTGTGGGTGAGTGATGGCCGGTGCAAATTGAATGAGATGAAGTGATTTTCTGCTTTTGTTGCCTTCTAATCAGTACCGATGGCGGTAGTAGTTGTTGTGATGGCTCTTTCTCTATCTCTCTCTCTCTCTCTCTCTTATTTTGTGGAAGTGCTGGTGATCAAATTACCAAAGTTAGTTTTTCTGTTTTTGCAAAAATGCTGACAATTCAATCGACTGGAGCGAGTGGCAGCAAATCAAATCAACATCGAGTTGCCAGCAGCCAAAAAAGAAAAAGATGAAAATGAGGATGAAGAAACGATGGCAGCGGCGGTGATGGCAACAATCGCTCGTGTCTGCAGGGAAATGAAAGAAAGAAAAAATGAGTGTGAGATGAAAAAGTGAAAATGTTAAGCTTCTGGGTACAACAGAAAGATGTTGATAACAAATCAGAGTTTGTATGAAAGTGAGGGCAGTTGCAAGGAGTAGAGGCTGTTAGCTATGATGATAATGATGATGACGAAAAAAGTTGAAAACTCCGTTTTTGCATTTGTGAATGAGTGGCAAAAAGGTGGTTGAAAGGATTGCACTTGGCGCCCCTTTCTTCTAGTAGGGAGTACCTTCTTACATTAACCACCAGGAAAGAAGTAAGCCAGTTAAAAAATAAAACCACAAACCCAACCAAAAGGAAATTGATGTTAAACAGAAGAAAAAGTTGCCGTCCGTTAAAAGGTGCACAAGAAAATCATAATAAAAGAGTGGTGTGTGTGTGTGTTTGTGCTGTTCCAGTGTGTGTGTGTGTGTGTTTACGTCCGCCTGCTGTGCCTTGCACTTCCCTTCTGATGGGTTCCACGGTGGATTCTTCTACTTTTATACTCTTCTGGCGGCTCCTCAAGTGAACGCGTGTAGCACACGCTGTGTGTCCACGCAGCCAACACACTTCGGCTCACACTGACTCAATGAGTGACTGAACTCGTCTGATGTGTGAGTGTGAGTGTCTACACCACCGAACCCAAAGCAGCTGATTGCCGATGTCGTCATTAGTATTGTTGCTGTTCTAGCACACTGTCTCGACACACTGCAGTGTTAGTTTCCTTTGCTTTCTTTTATTCTCCCGTGGTGTACACACACACTGAGAATTTCAGTCGGAAAGTGAGTAAAAGATAGATAGAGAAAAGAGCTTTTCTCAGAAGCGCTAGCTTGAATGCTTGCGGTATTCTGCTGTTGCTACTGCTACTACTGTCAACAGTAACAATTGTTTCTTGCTAGTCGTAAATGTTGATTTATTGAATCGGTGATTGCGGTAGAGATAGGCGTGTTAAAAATATATAAAAATGTGTTTGATCAAATACTGAAAATGTTTCTAAATATACAGTTTAGCTAAAATAGTTTGAAACTGTTTGGCTAATAATTGAATCAATCATGTTACAGAGTATCTATTATACAGCAATAAAGTTAAAGGCTATTAATAGCAGATCAAGCAAAAAGTATTTTTCCTGAATAAAAATGTGTTTTAACTTTTTCCAATAATCTAAAACTATCTTCATACACTTCAATAGAACGCATGAATAAATTTAAATTCCGGTAAAGTTAGTTTTTAAACAGTGAGTATTTGAAACCTTGACTAGATTTTTTAGATGTTGCACCAACCTGACCAAACCAAAATGTTTCAATTTCAAATAAAAAAGTTTTTGTCAATTTTTTTTGGCTTTTGACATAACATTTTTATAAAAAGTTAAAAAGTAAAAATTGTTTAAAGTTATAAAAAACTTTTTATTTTTAAGTTTTCTGGTCAGGCTATTGAAAAAAGTTAACATTCTATTTTTAAATGTCAAATGTAACAAAATGTGTCATTCTGTATGTCAACAAGGTTAAGTGCTTTTTTATCTATCGTTCTCTCAATATCTTTCTTACCTTTTGTGCGTCAAATCAATATCCGATTCTCCAGAAGCTACTTTAGTACTCATATTAGTACAGTTCTATTAATGTCGCGTGCACTCATTTATTAAGTGCTAAGTATTAATTTTGTTTAATAAATTAGTATGCCACGTTTATTATTAGTAAGTTCTGTGATCAAAATTTAAATTTTTTGCAATTTGTTGTTTTTGAAAAAATCATTGTTGAAATTTTAATCAGAAAAACTCTTTACTTTTTATAAAACACTTTTTTATTTGTAATTTTTAGTTAAATTGAATTAAAAAAACAGTTAAAAAAACTTAAACATTAATGGAATCTCTATAATCTTCTTAAAATAAATTTCCAATTAAAGTGTTAAACAAAAAAAATTAACAATAAAGCTTACAAAACATTACCAAATTTTTATTTTCACGTTGTTAAACCAAATATACCCGTTGTAGGGAGTTGACTTTATTTTGTGGCCCTGTGTTATTGTCTAATTTAAGTGAAACATTGTATTCCCTTGATTGGTTAATGATACTGTAATGTTTTTAATAAATTATGATTTGCTGATGCTCAATAACAAAATTTTGTTTTGTTGCAAGTACTACAAAAGCCGTTGAAATTGCAAACGTGTTTACTAAGTTAAGATTTGCAATCTTCTCTGCTAACTAAATAAATTTTTTATCTTAATCATGAAAGCATAGTCAACTAAATAAATAAAAACTAGAAAAAAACAAAAATATTTTACACAAATATAATAATAAAAAAATCAAACCGAACAAAATGAAGTACGTCACTAATCAAATAGGTAATTGAAAATTGATGTAAAAATTAATTTTTATTTTTTGTTATTGTAGTCAGTAGTTAACCGTTTCTTAAGTTATTTTTTAAGAAAAGTGTAAAGATTGTTTGCGGTTTTTGTTCATAAAATAATAAAAATAGAAAATTGATATTAGATTTTCTCAGCAAAACGTGTAGTTTCATTTAATTTAACTTTCGTGTTTTTACAGATCAACTTTCCAATTGATTCTGCAAGTTATAGGTAGTAGAAAAAAAAGTGAAACAAAACGAAAATGATTGCAAGTAAAAAAGACAATTGACGGTACACAAACTTTAACTTTTAATTTAAGCAGACACTGGCTAGTAGGGTTGAAAAGTACTGAGCTCACTGATGGGTTCGGTTAATTATATTGCAAAAAACTGATAGGCATCTGGCGGCAGTGTTGACTGTACTAGTGGCCAGTCAGGCAGAAACACCAGTTCAACCAGACACTGTCATTCGGGCCATCAAAAGCTAAAACATTGCTAAAGTCAAACAAAAAATGGTAGAGTTAAAATGTAGTAAAGTTTAAATTTTAATTCATTTGGTTAATAAGCAAATTTTAAAACTTTTTCATCTGTTTATTAAATTCAAAAACACCAGTGTTTACAACAAATCCTATAATTTTGTGATTTACATTTTAAGGGTGATTATGCACAATAACAGTGTTTGGTTAGAAATGCTTAAAATAACAGAAAATCAGTTTATTGTGCAGAAAAGGGATTTCCAGTAAAATGCCGGCAAACAAAAAAGCACATATGTAAAAAACGAATTGAACACAACAGGCATGCAGACATTGTAACAAACACCGGTGGCGGTGGCTTGATCTCTTTTTTCTAGCTAAAATCGCATTGTGCTGTCGTACTTTTTGCGCAACACTTTCTTTTGTTTTTGTTCTTTCTCTTTTTCTGAACTACTGCTACAGTTGGCTGCCTAGCTGATGAGCCAGTTGACCAAATTGATAGAGTTTTAAACATGAAAATGTATTAATGCAAAAAATATAGAGTAAAATAAAATGCTATTGCTTTGCGCGTTTGTTTTAATAACACGTTTGTCATGCAAATCAAATAAGGTAATGATGATTGACTGATCAAAAAACAAAAACAAATGAAAACAAAAGTTTGACAAACCTTGAGTAACTCGGTGATACAGTCAGCAGTTTTAAAAGAGTTTCATGTTCAACTGGTTGAAAAACGAATAATTCTTTTATCAAAGTTTGTACAGTGTGTGTGTGTGTTTTAAGTACTTCAATGTTTGCCACGTTGTAGTGCAGCCGTACAGCTGACTGTCAATCGGTGTTGTCAGTTTTTGATCACACTGACATACACACGCTGCAGTTGTGCGTTACAACAATAACAACAGCAACAGCACTCAGTAAAAGCTCATTTCAATATGCAGTTTTATGATGAAAACAAACACAAACTAGTTAACAAAAATAAAAAAAAATTAAGCAAAAAACACATCTTAACACATGGTCAGGCAAGCACACACACACTAAAATGATACTACAATAAACTGTTGTAATGTTGAAGTGTATCAGGACAAAAACTTGCGATATGTGGAAAATGCAGCAACACTTTATATACGTGTTGATTACACGGGGTGAAAACGTGAGCACTACCGACAGCAGCACAGGTCAAACAATAATCGGCTTAGAAGTGAATGCTGCAGAAGACATTGACCGAAAGACAACACACACACACATTAGCCAATAGTTCAAAATGAAAACATTAGCGCAATTAACGGACAACAATTCGAATGTTGCTGCTGTTGTTAGTGGTGGTGGTGGTTGTGCTCAGTGCACTGTGAATATGAGACAGCAGCAACAGCAACAGCAACAGATGCAGCTGCCGCTTCAGTGCTCTGTGTCAAACTGTGAACCCTGGTCAGCGGAGCCATTCACACACAAGCACTTGTGGTGGTGGTGGTGGTGATGGTAGCGGTGGTATTGGTATGCCTTCCAACTTCAAAGACTAAGCAAAAAGAAGAAAAGCAGACGGCAACTGGCGCAGTGCGGTGTTTGCTCCCAGCGCACTGAGCAAGTGAAAGCAGTGGCAGCGGCGGCAACTGACGACCACAGCAGACAACAGAGGCATTTTCGGCAGGTTTGCCTAGCTAACTAGCTGGCTGACAAGTGCTAGCGAGTGTGTTGACTAGTCGCCTCTCTTTCTGCCTGTCTGTCTGTCTGTTTGAATTGGCTGAAACTGAAAAGAATTTGCCAAACACAACTTTCACAACTGCAGCCCAGGCCGACTGTCTGACTGTCTGACTGTGTGTACTATTCTTTTGCCTTTCTTTCTTCCTCTGTCTTCTATCTTTTTTCCCAGCTTGTTATTTGCTGTTTGCACTTGCACTTAAATACACGCGCGTTCACACACACACATCAACAAGCATCAACAAACATCCTACAATTTACGGCAGTCGTAAATAACAAAAGGGATAAATAAACTACCATCGGCAGTGGTGGTGGTGGTGGCTGTTGTAGTTGTTCAATTCACCCATGATAGTTTGGCATTTACTTTTTTATCATTTTGACGTGCTTTAATTTAAAGGGAAAGTGAAAGGATAAAGGACTTGTGATCCAAGAGATTAAAGCATCAGAAACTAGTTATAATTTGACAGTCGATAAAACTCGATTTCTAGTTTTAATTTTTAATCTATTTTTATAACCACAATTAGGAGCTGACTCATTGACAGCAATAATTGGCAAACTTATTTATTTATTAAATAAAACACAACAAAAGTTCAATTTTTGGAATCAAACAGAAAAAACAACAAACAAAATTAATATTTTTAGTCAAATATAATTTAACAACAGCTAAGATTTGTCAGACATAACAAATGGTCAAATGACTTTGTCATGTTTGCATACATGCTAAACCGGTGAGTAAATATACATTCAATTCAGTCTGTCAGTACTCTATTGTGCAGCTGAAAATAATAATCAGGCAAATAGGACGGAAGTTCAAGTAGTTTTTCTAGTGATAAAGTTTTGATAAGAACTCACAAGTGTACTACATTTTAGTTTTGTCAACTGCGAATATTTGCAAGTGACAAGGCAACTAAACAAATTGGTCAATTGATCAGGTTCCACTGATAATCAAATAAGAACGGTGCAAACATTTTTTGCCGTCAATCGTTGCCAAACAATTTCACGGTTGTCAACTGCAGTTATTGGCATTCGGTTTGTCAGTCAGTTTTCTCCTTGATTGCCAAACAAGAAGTCCTAGCTTAAATAAAATGCCGTCGCCCGTGTGTGAACTTGTGCAAAAAAAGGTTATGCGGTTTTCAGGAGAATATTTGATTTTTCTAGCGCTTTCAGCCGTGTTTAGTGACAACTTCAGTACAAATACAAACAATCAATTTACTCACTTGACATTTGCAGGAATGAGCAAAGAGAACCAATTGAGATGCTGTAAACCGATTAGGGTGAAGACTGCTAGTCGAGATTGCTACTGTTGGGACTGACAATTCAGTATGCTTTGAAGGCGGAAAGAATTCACTACCACTATGACCGCACGCACTATGTACATAGAAAGATAGCACTTTATCTTTTTATTTGTCACTTTATCAGTGCAAAGGTTAAATGCAATCAAAACGAGAACTCCAAATACGACAAATGATTTAATCTAAATGATGATGTAATCTACGGTTACTTATCTGTTGCTCAAAGTTTACTCAAAATTATGTTTAAATTAGTAAATTTAAAAAATGTGAAAAGTATTAACCAACAAACTTAAATTAAAACAATGGGATGTTTGAGTATTATTCAACATCAAATTTTCAGTTGGCACAAAATGGCAAATAGTCTAAATTTTGAAAATAATCTGTTTTTAAAGTAAAAACTTTAAATGTTAGAAACTCACGACAAACTTTTGTTTTTTTTGTTTAGTAAGAAAAAAAGACTAAACGAAATTGCTAATGACAGCTTTTAGATTACGCATAAAAACATCCTAAGATTAATTGAAAAAACAAGACAGTAACTGCGGATACGGCTGCACTGCATTTGTACCGTAACTTCACACCAGCAACAATTTTTACCGTTTAAGTTAATTGAAAGTATTTTAACTGCTTAGGTAGGCCGGAAATAAGCTTTAGTTTGCTGCTCATTACTATTTTCATGTCATTAATAAAACTGTCGAACATGGTTAACATCAAATCAAACGCCGTACAGCCAGCTAGTGTCACCTAGTGACAAACTTTGCAAAACTCGCAAAAACTCACACACACAGTCTGTGTTGTCAGGTGAAGTGTGAGTGCGCTTGAGCTTGTCTGTCTGTGTGTGTCCTCTCGCATTGCCCACTGAAGCCATCCAGCCAGTGATCACAATCTACTTTCATCCTTTACCTGAAAGTCTTTTCTTTGCTTCTTTATCACCACTTATCATCTCAGGTACGTTCGTTTAATACATTATTTGCACTAGTGAAATGGCTGGCAATGACCTGAATTATGTTACTGTGACTCAACGAGGGTATTTGCGGCAATGACCTTCTAAAAAGGACAAGTTTCTTTTCTCCGTATCACATGTGCTTTGTTATTGTGCACACGCCGGCACACACTCGTCATTGCCCCCACTGTTACTACTGTCGTTATCACCCGTCCATCTAGTTCATTCTATCACCATTCCTTATCAGCCCTCTGCAATCACTGATCTTCAGATCTCTGTCTGCTGCTGCTGCTGATCACGTCAGTGCAGTTGTTTTGTAGCAATTTTCAGCCCATTAACTGACATCAGCCGACACGATCTCTCTTTTTCTTTCTCCTCCCTTTGCAAATACCCACCACACATTACTAACACAGTTATTTGTTCTGCAGGCACACAGTGGTCGTCGCTGTTCACAGTACACTACACTCACATCAGTCAATCCCAATCACCAGCAACAGTCGACGGATTTTTTCCTTTGAAGAGAGCTTGTCATACACAGCAGAAAAAAAGAGCAAACATGTTTCGCCACCCAACCGCCATTGCCTCACACCTTCGTCAGTCGGCAGGCAAGGCAAAATCATCGAAAACGGCAATTATCAGCTCATCACTATCGTCAGCTACCGCTTTCACTACCCAGCATCGACTTTTGCAGTCTGCAACTTCACGACGACAATTTGCGGCCAACCTGCAAACTTTACCTGTTTTTGGATCTTCACTTTATAACCAGCAACAACAACATCGAGCAATGTCATCCTTTCGCGAGGAGAAGGACACCATGGGCGTGGTGAAGGTGCCCGCCGAGCGCCTCTTTGGCGCCCAGACGCAACGTTCTCGGGACAACTTTCGCATTGGCGCCAACCAGAACTGGGACGCCGAGCAGATGCCCAAGCCGGTGATCCATGCCTTTGCCATTCTAAAGAAGGCCTGTGCCCGCGTCAACCAGGCCAATGGCGACCTGGACGGAAAACTGGCCGCCGCCATTGAGCAGGCCTGCGATGACGTACTGGCGGAAAAGCTGGACCTGAAAGCGGAGTTTCCGCTGGTCATCTGGCAGACGGGCAGCGGCACGCAGTCCAACATGAATTGCAACGAGGTGGTGGCCAACCGGGCGGCGGAGATTCTCGGTAAGCCTCTTTTAAAACTTACTGCCTTTTACAAATATAAAAACTAACATTTCCTGTTCCTAGGCGGGAAACGAGGCGACCGCTCGGTCCACCCGAATGACCACGTCAACAAGTCGCAGTCCTCCAATGACACCTACCCCACGGCGATGCACATCGCCGCCGGCGTGGAGGCCGTGAAGGTGCTGCTGCCGGCGCTGGCCAAACTGCAGGCCGCCCTGGAGGCGAAGGAGCGCCAGTTTGCCAGCATCATCAAGATCGGTCGCACTCACCTGCAGGACGCCACGCCGCTCACCCTCGGCCAGGAGTTCTCCGGCTATGCCGCCCAGGTGAAGCTGAGCATTGACCGCGTGCAGGCGGCCCTGGAGCCGCGGCTGTACTGCCTCGCCATCGGCGGCACCGCCGTCGGCACCGGCCTCAACACCAAGGTCGGCTGGGACGAAGCGGTCGCCCGGGAGGTGGCCACCATTACCGGACTGCCCTTCCGCGCCGCCCCTAACAAATTTGAGGCGCTGGCCGCCCACGACGCCATGGTCGAGCTGTCGGGCGCTCTCAACACCATCGCCTGCAGCCTCAATAAGATCGCCAATGATGTCCGCCTGTTGGCCAGCGGCCCCCGTTCCGGCATCGGCGAGCTGCTGCTGCCCGAGCTGGAGCCCGGCAGCAGCATCATGCCCGGGAAGGTCAACCCGACGCAGTGCGAGGCCCTGACCATGGTCTGCGCCCAGGTGCAGGGCAATCACGTAGCGGCCACCATTGGCGGCACGCAAGGCCATTTTGAGCTGAACGTCTTCAAGCCGATGATTGCGGCGAATGTGCTGCGCTCTATTCGCCTCCTTGCCGACGCCTCCACCTCCTTCACCGTCAACTGCGTCGAGGGCATTCAGGCGAATGAGGGACGGATTGAGCAGCTGATGCGAGAGTCGTTGATGCTGGTCACCGCGTTGAACACGCATATCGGCTACGACAAGGCGGCGCAGATTGCCAAGACGGCGCACAAGGAGGGCGGCACGCTGAAGGAGACGGCCATCAAGCTGGGCCACCTCACTGCAGAGCAGTTTGACCAGTGGGTTCGACCGGAGAACATGGTCGGCCCAAAGAAGAAGTAAATTTTATAAATTGTGGTTCTTATGTACTACTTTTCTGAAAGTGTGTTTCTTTATGAATAAAGTTTTAGGAATGCAAAGTTTGTTTATTGCAAATTTAATTGGTTAAAAGCAATTTCACTTGCATACACACACTTTATGTTTTTTTCTTTAATAATTTTCTTTATAAATAAAAAAATTACATATTTTTGAAAAAGATTTTTGAGTACAGAAAGTTAAATTTAATTTTTTAAATGTTCTTGCAAGTAGATATGTGGAAAGTTAGTCATGGTTTTCCGTTGTGTTCAAAACTAAGTGCTGGTACAAACGATCCTTCAGGCGTCGAAATGACTGGAAGCTGTTGTTCAGTCAATGGAACGGGTTGTAGCAGGAAAAACGGTCAGATTTATATGTGTTTATTGGGTAAGTGAGTTAGTGGATTTTGTGTAAAAGCGTAAACTGGTCAGAATTAAAAGTGTTGTGCCAGGCTGGATCTAACTGTCAGAAAACGAGTGTGTAGAAGCGGCACCTAGTGAGCCGTAGTTGAGTAGGTTACTGTATGTTTTGTGCTGTGTGAAAATACAATGGGTAAATAGGAATGAATTTAATGGAAATAATAATAAAGGGTACTTGTGATAAGAAACTAGTTTACTGTCAATTTTTAAAATTATGCTACAGTATAATTAAAAAATAAAAATGAAATTAACTGAAAAATCACCTTTTTAAAATGTTAACACATACTTAAAATATAAATTAGGAAAAGCACGACAATGAAAATAAAAAACAAACAACAAAATAGAATTTTTCAAATACTAATAAAAACACAAAATAAAACAAAACAACAACAAACAGAACATTGTTAATATAAATAACAACCTTCTTTAAAATAATTGAAATCTTTAGATTAAACATAATTGAAAGTGATAACTTTTGTTTTACTGTTTTAACTTAAAAACTTATAAAAGTTTTAAAAACTAGCAGTTAGTTTCTGTAAATAAGTTTGCAGAATTAATCCATTTTATACTTTCAATTTTAAAAAAACATCTAATTTTTTTGGAACAAAATTTTAAAAAAACTAAAATTTTTTTATTTTTCAAATTTTTTCTATATACTACAAATAAAATTTTCAATTTTTTTATTTTATACTACAAACAGTACAAAAATCCGTTTGTCCTCCAACAATAAATAAATCCTGAAAAAAGTCATGCTAAATAAAATTTTCAGTTTTTTTATTTTATACTACAAACAGTACAAAAATCCATTTGTCCTCAAACAAATTAATAAATCCAGAAAAAAGTTTTGCTAAATAAAATTTTCAATTTTTTTATTTTATACTACAACCAGTACAAAAATCCATTTGTCCTCCAACAAATTAATAAATCCAGAAAAAAGTCATGCTAAATAAAATTTTCAGTTTTTTTATTTTTTTGTAGAGACTTTGTAAAATCATTTTTCTGTGATGACCGGTGGTGGTCGCCGGGATGCAAGTGAGTAGGTGCAAGTGTTTGCACTGCGTCCCTTAGCACTGTGTGTTTTTGAACTGCTTAAAGAGTGCTTGAGATGTGAGGGCCTATATAGTAGATGTTGGAGTGCTTGATGTTTCGACGGGTATTAACGTTGGGTAAACGTTCGTCGGGTGATCGCTAGACTGTGCGTTAAGCAAACGTCTTCGAACAGATGATTCATTTGCGGCTCTCGTGTGCTACTTTTCTGAAAGTGTGTGTGTATGAATAAAGTTATAAAAATGCAAAGTGTGTCCATTGCAAGTTTAATTGATTCAAAACAATTTCACTTGTATACCCACACGTTATGTTTTTTCTCTTTATTAAATTTTTTTAAAAATAAAAAAATTACATATTTTTAAAATGAAATTTGTAAGTTACAATAAATTAAATTTTATTTTGTAAATGTTTTGCAAGTAGTTATGTAAAATGTTAGTCTTGGTTTTTGCTAGGTCCGTTGTGTCCAAAACTGAGTGTATTTTGTTAACGATTTATCAGGCGTCAAAATGGCTGGAAGCTGTTGGTCGGTCAATGGAGTGGGTTTGATCAGGAAAAACGGCAAAATTTAGATGTGTTTCTTGGGTTAGTAAGTTAGTGGGTTTTGTGTAAAAGCGTAAACTGGTCAGAGTGAAAAGTGTTGTGTCAGGCTGGATCTAACTGGCAAAAAAATGTTAGTGTTACGAGTGTGTAGAAACGGCGCCTAGTGAACCGTAGTAAAAAAGGTTACTGTGTGTTGTGTGCTGTGTGTGAATACAATGGGTAAATAGGAATGAATTTATTGGAAATAATAATAAAGGGTACTTGTGATAAGAAACTAGTTTACTGTCAATTTTTAAAATTATGCTACAGTATAATTAAAAAATAAAAAATAAGGTTTACAAAAAAGACATTTTTAAAATGTCAACACACACTAAAAATATTAATTAGTACAATCACGACAGTGAAAATAAAAAAACAACAAAATAAAATTTTCCAAACACTAATAAAAACAAAAAATAATACAAAACAACAACAAACAGAACATTGTTAATACAAATAACAACCATTTTAAAAATAATTGAAATCATTAGATAAAACATAATTGAAAACAATAGCTTTTGTTTTACTGTTTCAACTTAAAAACTTATAAATGTGTTAAAGACTAACAATTTGTTTTTGCAAAATTGTTTGCAAAATTATTCCATTTTATATTTGCAATTTTAAAAAACATCTAAATTTTTTTACACCAAATTTTAAAAAATTATAAAAATTTTATATTTTTTTACTTTTTATATTTTGATTTTTTAAATTTTATACTATACAGGGTGAGCCAAAAGTTTTGTCACTTCTTTTTATAATAGCGAAATCTCTATGAAAATACAAGTTTTTACTAAAACTAAAAATACTATCAGTTAGAACAACTTTTTTTCTTGATAGACAATTTTAGATCAACGATTTTGGACAAGTAGTCACTGAAATATCATCAAAAGTTTGGAGCGTTCCAAAACTCGCTATATAAAAAAACAATGCTTTTCAATGAGAGCAGCAAAATGCATTAGAATCAATGAAACAAAATTTTTATTTTTTATTTTTCTGCGCGAATTCCAGTTTTTGTTTTTATCGACTCTTATTCGTTTTTCTGGCTCTATTGAATTGCATGGTTTCCTCATAAAGCGAGTTTTGAAACGCTCCAAATTTTTGATCAGATCTCAGTGACTACTTGTCCAAAATCGCTGATCTAAATTTGTTTATCAAAAAGGTGAGTTGCCCTAACTGATAATATTTTTAGTTTTAGTAAACACTTGTATTTTCATAAAGATATCGCTACTTTAAAAAATAGTAACAGAACTTTTGGCCCACCCTGTATGCTTTCTGGCGACGGTGGGGCACTTTGGGTGATTAGACGACGCGAGGGGTTGCCCTGCTCACGTTCACATCGTCCGATTGCTCACGGGCGAGGTGCTGAAACAGCACTTCTGAGCAGCAGCCAGCCGCCGCTCCTCGCGCTGGAACTTTCTCGAGCGGTTTCGTCCGAAGCCATCAACTTAAGGAAAGGAGGTTACAAAAACAAGACATTTTTCAAACTTGAAATCAGAGCTTGAAATTTTGCATGTAGATTCAGCTCGTCAAGCTGAGCAAAAAGTTAAAAAACACAAAGAGTTCAAGTTTTTTCAAGGGTTACAAAATGGCGTCCAAAAGTGATAAAAAATGCACTGAAATGTGTTACGCAGGCAAACACAGCGCCGTTCATTGCCAGCAACAGAAATGTGCAAGATGCCGGTAGGGGCGCTGTTCTCGCTCGCGTAACACTTTTCAGTGCATTTTCGGTCACTTTAAGACGCCATTTTGGAACCCTTGGAAAAGCTTGAACACTTAGTGTTTTTTAACATTTTTGCTCAGCTTAACAAGCTGAATCTACATGCAAAGTTTTAAGTTCTAATTTTAAGTTTAAAAAATTTTGTGTTTTTTTGTTGCCTCTTTTTTTTAAAAAATGTAGTAAAAAACCTCTTTTTTCCAGAAATTTTTTGTGTGCAGTTAAAAATTAAAAAAATTACAAAGGTGTGAGTGTCGTTTTGCAACACGGACTTTCAATTCTATTCTTAAAAAAATTTTGCTCAACGTTTATTTTGTTTATCAGGTTTTTAAGCACTGACTGGTGTCATTTGGTTGATCGGCATCGATCGACGGCTCGGGACACAACTCTCAAACTCGTGCCCCAAACCGTCGGTGCCAATTAACCAAATGACACCAGATTTCAACATTTTGGGTTTATTTGGCTGATTAATTTGTGAAATATTTGTAAAAAGTTTTGTTCAGTGTCACTTGTAAAAGCTTTCATAAAAAATACCTTTAGTAGTCCAGTCAACTCAAACTTAACATTAATAGATAAGTGCTTTTTAGCGTTGTTTTGTACTAAACCGCGTCCTAATATCATGAAAAATGTAATTTATTAAATCATGAATGTAAACGCAAAAAAATTATATAGAACTTAAATAGGGATTTGCACAAAAATTTCAAGAATTTTTAATATATATTTTTGTTGATCAAATCAACCTAAGTTTAAAACGTATTGATGGATGACATTAAACATTGCTTTTAAATAAAACAATGTTTAAATATCATAAAAGATGTACTTTATAGAATCATAAATGTATTTGCAGAAAATTAGAAAAAAATAATAAAAAAAATTTATGAAATTTTTAAGGCGAGAGTGAGTCAAATTTTCTTTTTTATGAACTCTCTTATAATTCCTATAAAGATTTTCAGTTTTCTTTAAAATCTTATAACTCAACTTCTAGAGTACCTAAAATTTAGGTTGAAGTCTCAAATTAAAGTTTAAGAGTTGCTCTACAAAATAATGGGGGTTTTTAATTTTAACTGCTTTAGTTTAGTTTATATGAATATTTGAAGTTAGAAACTTGCAAAATGTTGTGTTTTGACAAATTCAGATGTTCATAAAAACTAAACTAAAGCAGTTAAAATTAAAAGCTCCCATTATTTTGTAGAGCAACTC
>JAALOO010000573.1_pt1 | contig 31672 bp, 23 predicted proteins | sample 7257641 | NCBI WGS metagenome assembly JAALOO01 (sample SAMN14085613, study PRJNA598686) | mite metagenome | biome: ENVO:01001000; feature: ENVO:01001002; material: ENVO:01001226; isolation source: single female mite from University of Michigan culture on fish food culture... ...
ATAGGAAATACATTACGCCGCTAGGGGCGCTAAATTGGGCTCATTCTCACCTTAATTATGAATTTCTTACAGCTACTTGCTATTAAACAAATATGAATTTTTCAAAAAAGCTATCAAACACACAACATTTTAGTTAATGTTTTTTACTGTCCGCTCGCAAAACAATTTTAGCCTTTTGTTGCTCCGATTTATATAATTAATTGCATTTTAACAAAGTTTTTGCCTTTTTTAAAGCAAGTCAATTATATTATATTTGAACGTTTTTACTATTATTTATGTGTTCATTGCCTTTTTGTTTCATATCTCGTACTTTCACCCACAGCCAGCATTTTACGTTTCTCTCCACAATTCGCTGGTAAATCTATTGTGGCTATAGTGGGTCATTGATTTGTTTCCTCTATTCGATGTATTGCTGCCTCAGTGGTGCATTTATTGTCTGCGCTTTGTTGTAGCGCAGAAGAGAAAGAAAGAAAGAAAGCATCCACAACAGAGGCAGCAGCAGCATCAGCAGACAAACAAACGCCTAGCCTTTTGCAGTGGTTCGCGCCAGCTATTATCAGTTTAAAACACTCTAATCGAGGTAATTACTGTCGCCACTGGGCGATAGGAAAGAAGGCAGCTTGCAATAAGGCAGCGGCAGGGAACACGGCGGCATCCCTGAGCTGGGCGATAACGTTTCAAGGGGCGCCCTGTGCACAGATCAATAATGAAGAGCAACAGCAACAGCAAATGAATTGGCTGTAGTGAAAAAAAAGAATAGCTGCTCAGAATAGCAGTGAATTGCAAACGGACATTGCAGTTGTCGATTGCTTTGGGCTCACTTTATTGTTCGTGCAGACAGTTCTAAGGAAATAATTGTGAACTTTAGTGTCTTCCTTTTCATTGTAATGACCATTGAAAAGGTTAAACTTTTAAAATTTTTTTGTAAAATTTTTTACACAATGCGTGGGAATTTTTTTATATTAAATGTCTTGTTTGGCCATCGATCCAAAAGCTATAGAGTGTTTTCTATTTATATTGTCATAATTTTATTTTTAAATATAATAAAAATATTATTTTTTCAAGCCTTTTTTGGGCCATTTTTTATGAATTTAGATTTATTAATGTTGCATTAATCACTGAAACTTTCTTTTGTTGTTTTGTTTTTGTTATTTTCTCACTAACAGTGTAGTAGACTTTTATATTTTTGTTTGCTCAACTTTAGAGCTCTACTCTTGAGATATGACAAACCTAATATGCGGGCAAGTGATTTCTTTTAAATAGCATATTTAGTTTTTATTGCCAAAATGTTTTTTGTTACAGCCAGAATTTTTTATTTGGTTGCGCAGATTATCGACGTTAACAGCGGCCGCAGCAACACTGTTCGTAATGTTTGCTGCTCTGCACTGCTTTTTTGTAACTGTTTCCCTGATTCACTTGCCACTGTTACTGTGCGCGCCGCGCTCGCTTTATCTTAATTTGATCTGTGCCCTGTGTTGCAGTACCGCTGTGCTGTCTGCCGTTAGTTGCTACATTGTTCTTTCTATTTGGTAAAGTTTACCTTCCCAATTTGACAGTGGGAATTTATTTCAATTTTGCCCCGTTTTCTTTTTTGAGAATTGCTGTAGTAGTAGCAGTAATGCTGACATAAACGAATGGGGGTCAATGCTGCAGTTTTGGCAAGACGGCGACTCGCAATTACAAGCAGCTATCGTTGTGTGTGTGTGTCTGTGTGTATTTTTTTTTGTTTTGGACAATATCGCTAAGTGAAAATTGACCGATTCGATTGCCATTCGATTTGATCAGACTGACGGTAGTAAATGAGAAAAGGGAAAAAAACAGTCTTGTGTGTGTATAGAAATGTTTTTTGCAATCAATAGCACACACACTGATTTTTAATATTTTTAGCTGTTTTGTTGTTTAATTTAGCTTTATTGCCACTGCTGCACTGTTATATTGTAATGTGCTCTATTGATTGATTTGCCCTGACTAGCCACATTTAGTTGGCGTTGTTTATTTCTTGCTCACCAGCAGTACTGCCTCCTCTACTGATGCCATTCATCCACATGGCTTATCTATTGTTTTTGACCGCTTTCAATTTTCACAATTGATCTTTTTCTGCCTTTCTGCCACTTCACTTTATTATGATTGCTTTAAACAGGCACATCATTTTCATTATTATTTATGGTACAATTCAACTTCTGCTAGAATTGTTTTTAAAAAATTTAGATTTGTTTAAAATAAACATATCTAAACAAAATAATCTGTTATTTTCAATTTTTTAGTTTAGTTTGGAAAATTATATTTTAGTTTTTACAAAATTATTTACAATAAAGTTTTACATTTATTTATTAACGTTTAGTTTTTATTTAATTTTAAAAATACTGTTTATTTAAAAACCTGAAAAATTTTGGTTTAAACAAACAAAAAGATAATATAGTGATTTAAAAAGTGCAAACAATCTCTGCATCCTAGATTTAAATTTTGCTTTTTCGCAATAATTTTATTAGCAAAATGTTTAAAATATTTACAAATATAAAAAATATTTTAACATTTAGTAATTGCAAAAGGCAAAATTAATTTAATTGCAATATTTTTTTGTTTTAAAATATTTCGTTTGTTTATATAGTACCATAGACAACAAAAATACTTTATACAAAAAAACAATTTTGCAACAATTTATTAACTAAATTGTTTTTCATTTTCTATACTTAGCGTTTCTTATACAAATAAAAATATTTAAATCTTTTGCTGATTTGCGAATAATTAAAAGAGCATTGGGCTTTGCTTTGGCTACTGTGAATACTCATACTCAGCAGATTCTCAGTGCAGTTTGTGTGCTGCAATTTTTTTGTTCTTTGCACTCATTGTTTGCTGCCGCCTTGTTGCCATTTTGGGCACCTCTTTCGCTGGCATCCCCGTTTTCAGCATCACCGCCACCACCACCGGCGTCCAATCACCGTCACAGTGATAATGTCGCAGTGTTTGTTTTAATTTACTGTTTATTCACTTTTCCAGCGTACAACGACGGCAGTGTGTGAGTGTGTGCCTTGGCTCCCAGTGAGCCTTTTGATGCTTCAGTAGTCTCTGTTGTGCGATGCAAGCAAACACTGAGACAGCAGCCTGAACAGCAGCAACAGCGGAGACAGTATTGACTGTCCTGTAGCTGAAAGTGGTGACAATTGCGGCTTGCTTTAGCTAGCACTTTTACCAACAAAGTCGTTTGGCGACAGTTGCTCTCTTTCTTTCTCTCTTTTTTCAAAGCAAACATTGCATTGAGAATGGAAGCGAGATTCTGCAAGGCTGTCATCTAATTATCACAAACTAACGTGGGTGCGCTCATGCTCTTTCAGATTGCTTTGCTTTGATGTTTGCCCACTGGCTGTGTACCCACTACTGCTGCTGCTGCTATTGATCCATAAGTTGTCCTGAATCTTAAGAAAAGGCAAAGAAAAAGAACAATCCACAAGAAAGCTTTTTTCACAAATCGAATCTACGAGAATTCTGGGTCGTCAGTGCGCTAAAGTGTCTGTCTTTTTGTCCACGGACCATTGCTTGCATAGAAAAGTCAAGCAAAGGCTAAATTATTTATGCAAAATGCCTTTTAACGCATTCAGATTTGTCTTTTTTCTTCGCTTTTTCCTCTACATTTTGAAGTGCAACTGTACAGATAAGAACAAAGGGAGCAAAGGAAGTCAATAGTAAATGATGAAATCTGTGAGGGCTCTTGATATGAATGCTCAAGTTAGTTCAGTGTGTCCCAGTGTGTGCGTCTTCGACTGAAAGAAGCGCATCTGAAGTACGTCATTGGCAAATCTGCAATCGAATCGAATTGAATTAGACAGCAGTGCGCAGCACGCACTCTTGGCGCGATACCTTTCAATGGAAACCACTCATCACTTGCTCCTATTGACTTTAACTGTTTGCCAGAGAGAATGTGAGTAAAATTTTAATTTGTCAACTTCGTCTGAACTGAGTTAAACTTTACTTTTTTTCTTTTATAGATAATTTCAATCTTTGTACTTGTCTGTCACCAATTGTCTTTTGCATTTTAATGAGTTCACAATAGATTTGCAAAAATGCAAACGAACAAAAGAAAAAAACGAGCGGAAAAGAGATTTTAGTCTTTCATTCTGTTGAAGTTTAACTTCTGACGCAAAAGCAGCTCTTGATATTTCCGGTTTGTTTAGCGTGTGTACGGCAAAAGCGTGCTTTGGTGCTCCTCTGCAATGTACTTTAAACAAATTTAAATGGCATTTTGGCGCAATGAATAAATTTGGCAATGCCATCAACATCAAACAGCAAAAGGGCTGCTGTAAATAGTAATTCATCTATGAATGCACGCAGAAAAGTCGCTTTTTTGTTTTGTTCCGGTTTTCGGAAAAGGTTTTCAAAACTGAGCTTACTAAAGACTGCTGCGCAGACATGAGAGGAGTAGATAATCGAGAAAGATGTTGAGATTCAGTGTGGCGGCAGCAGCAGCAATTTACTGCTGTAACAGTATTTCTCTCTCTCCCCTTTTCCCTCATGCTGTGAGTAACGTCAAATTAGCGACACTAATCGTCGAGCCACTGGCCACGCTAATCGTACTCAATGGCCCATTCAGGCCACAATCTATCCTCTTTCTCTTTGCACTGCACTGGCAGAGTGCACTGACCAACTCTCTTCTCTTCTCTTACTCCTTTGCCCATGTTTCCTCCCTCTCCCTCTTTCACATTTTCTTGTCCCCTAATTCGGCCATTGCTTCATTTTCGCCCTTTGTGTTATTGGCCGATGTCACGCATCTCGCAAATCTGCGCACATTCTGCCCTCCCCCTCTCTCTCTCTGCTACTCAGCTCATTGTCCCAGTGTGTCGTTTCAGTTCTCTTGCCCTGAATCCATTATGCTTTGCAAGCATGAACACACTTTTTCCTCCTTTCCTATCTATCTATTCCCTCCCCCTTCTGTCCACACACTAAGACGTTAAACTTTGCAAAGTTTTGGCGCGCTTCGTTTTCTCGCTCAGTTCAAGATTGCATAGTTTATTAACATGTTCTTTATGTGCACCGCTCTTTTTCGCTGCTTCGTTCAGAATGTCACGGTTTCGGTGCAAGTAGAAAGACAGTGCATTCAAAGAAGGCTAGATCGATTGATCTTGCAGATTGAGAAAGACTACCGTAGCCTTAAGACACTTTACAGCATTCACTCATTTTGCATATTCGCATGAATTCACACACCCAGCAGAAGGTGTGCTCCCCTTAATGAGCTAGTAAGCATGTACTGCAAAGTTTACTTTAATTTAGCCGAGTCTTAATTATAACTTGAAAAGAAGAGTTGTTTTGCTGCATTTTTGCGGTAAAAATGATTTTTTTTCGTTTTTATTGGCATGTTTTCTGAGAACTTTTCTTCAACTTTGTGTGTATTCACTCTGGCACTTTGTCAACACCACTGAATAAGTGATCAATTTTAATTGGCGCCAGTTTTTGTGTTATGAGCTTTTTATAAGTGTGTTAGCTTCAACTTCTACTGTTACTCTGTGGCTAATCAATGCTAGTTTCTGGCAGTTTTGTGCTAATACTGTCTTGGCTTTTCTAATACCACTTTTTTTTCGTTTACCCAGAGTCAATGTTTGCTCAGTCTTTAGAATATGTCTTCACAGGCATTGCGTGACAGTATCTTGCGGTCAGACTTATTTAAATGTGTCATCTTTTTCTTCTTTCATCAGTGCATGTATGTGTGTGTGCCTACTCATAATTGCGCTTTTATCATTGACTTTTCCTTTCATTTTACCATCACCAAAGCGATGTGACCTTTTTCTGACTTGTGACACTGCTAAGGCGACAATGAAGGAGTATGATGCTTAGACTGCTCTCTCTGCCTTGCAAATTGTACAGCCCTGTCTGGCTTATTATTGAACTGCAGTCCCAGTCTGACCGGGATGCTGGTGGGAAGTAGAGCAGCAGTAATGCAATTAGAAGTGCCGCAGAAGACATTGACACAGCAAAAGAGAGAGAGACCAGAGAATGTCCGGTGACAAACAGCCGCGTAGGAAGCAGTCAAGTGCAAATGGCCCATCGCCACAGATGTACTCACTGACTGAGAAATGTAGCGCCCACCGGCACACTGGCTGATTGTGTGGCCAGTTGTCTGTCTGTCTCTTTCTTCATCAGTGTCCCATTCCGCCCCCTTCTGCGCCTCAATCAATCGCGTCCGTCACACTCTCACGCCGCAATTATTCGGTCACTAATTTAATTTGTTTTAATTCAATTTAATTTAATGTTTGCACTTTCAAATATTTCTCTTTCCCTCTCCTTTGCCAGTTTCCCCTTTTTGATGTGCAGTTTTTATTCTTTTGTATCTGCTACTGAAGTGGTAAATTTAAAACGTTGTTCTCGCTCTTTTTCTTTTTTTGTTTTGTTTCACTATTCTATATTTAACTTGAGCATTTTAATTTCAATTAAATCCACGTACGGAAGTGTGGCCCAGCCGAATTGGCTTTAATTAAATTTAAAACTTGCGGTTTTTAAAGCTTTGTCAGTGCTCTGACAGTTTTGTTTGTCTGTTTTAGTTATTTTTTATTTGATTTAACTTTTGTCTTGACGCGTTAAAAGTCAACTTTTTTTATGTTTGGACTCACGTTTCTCACCTAAATCAAGCGACGTCAAAATATTTTAAACGTTCAGCTCTGTTCCTTTTCTACTTATAAGTTTAATTTTAGCTTATTGTGTTCCGGCAACAAATGTATTTACAGTGTTGAGCAGTCACATGGTCAGATGGCCTTCAGTTGTCCAAGTGGTCATTTGAGGACATGTTAATTTAGCAGTGTAGTAGCCTGCCATTGTAGCCTCATGCCACCGGTTAACCTTTTTGCTGATGTCTGAGTGATTTATTGGTTACGACATGGCAACTGTTTTAATTGACAATTTCATTAGTGCACTACTTAAAACACACTATTCTCTGCTCTTTAGACTAGGTAGTGCATCTTTTTAGGCTTTCTGCGGTTGCCCGTACTAGCAGGCCACAGTGCCAGTGGCGGTCTCGCAGTTCGCCTAACAAGCTCGTAAGCACATTCGTCTAGATTAGCAGTGTGCTGAGCACTTGTCAGTGGTGGATCGTTTCCAGACGATACACTCTCTCACTCTCCTTTCCCCTTTTGCAGTAGAAACCATTATAATGTATTCGCAGGCATGTTTGCCAGCCGAATGTGTCACTTGAATTTTATGGATTGCCAGTAGTTGGTCGGCCAGTCGAACTAGACCTTTTTCCTTGCCCTTTCCAGTGTCGCTCTAAGTCCGGTTTCAGTCATTCTTTTTCAGCAGCACACACACACAAATGACCTGAATTATTATTACGAGAGCAGCATACACTTAGCACGCTTTATTTGTGTTTGCTCTTGTGTGCTTTTACTCGTTCCTCTTTCAGTCTACATTGGCTATAATTCAATTGTATAATTAAGCACAGGCTCATTTATATTGCTGTTATTATTGATTGTGCCAGGGAGCAGTGAGCAGCGACGGCAGCCGTCGCTGCCGCACTCACTAACTCATTTGCAGCAGCCAACTAGAAACACTCACAGTTGGCAGAGTTGAGCAAAAGCATTAATGCAATTAACACTTTTATGGCCAGACACGGAGACAGGCGGCGCTCTAGTCAGCTCTATGTATTCTCTATGGGAAAACTTGCAAAACGCGCCTCAAGATATCTCGGTCAGTTTTAAAGATAAAATTATGATCTTGGTGTCAAAATACAGGTAACAAAAAAGTCAAGGGCCGGGTAAATTTAGAATTTTGCAAAAAAGTCAATTATTTTTTGAAAATAAAAGTTAAACTGCAAAAAAACAAAAATTTTGGTATAATTTTGCCTTACAACCTAAATTCTAAAAAATAATTAACTTTTTTGCAAAATTCTAAATTTACCCGGCCCTCGACTTTTTTGTTACCTGTATTTTGATACCAAGATCATAATTTTATCTTTAAAACTGACCGAAATATCTTGAGGCGCGTTTTGCAAGTTTTCCCATAGAGAATACATAGAGCTGACTAGAGCGCCGCCTGTCTCCGTGTCTGGCCTTAATTAAAGTCTATTGGCAAACTAAGTGATTAACACATATATACAATTGCTTAGGACAAACACCTAAGACCGACTTGCCAGTTGTCAAGGCAAGGTCCAATTTTAACTCGGGAAATTGTCCCACTAAGTGGAACTACGACCGCCACACTCCACGTCAGTGTGACCTCGTTCAGAAACTCTCACTTCAAAGGAAGGCTGAGAATCTCACAACTCAGTAGTAATCACTACAGAGGAAGACACACACAGTTGACTGCCTTGACTCGGACCCCTTGAGACAAGGTGATGGTAAAGAAAGGACAACTGGGCGTTTGAAGATTTTATTAGACTTTTTTTGGTTTTTTGTTGCATACAATAAGTCAAGCAAAGTTAAAGTACAATCGTCGTGATGGGTGACGTGACGATGCTTCAACTCCGGGGGCCCCGCTCGATTGGGGAGAGAGCGGTGCTTCATATACTCGTTTCAGCATTTTCTTCTGATCAGGAGGAAAAGCACATTTACTCATTGCGCTGCGTTTTAGTCTCCAAATATGGGAGTAGCTAAGCTAATGATTAAGTGCGTATGTCTGTGGCAATTGTTTCCACAGACAAGTTAAGTGTGTGAGTAGTGGATAGTGAATAGGATAGAAAAGAGTCAAAATGAAATTAGTGATAATAGTTGCATCCGCGCTCAAGAACTGCGTCTTCACTCAGTCTCTTTCGCGCTTCTTTGTCTCACACTGCAGCATCCCATTCTCATTCAATTACTCCATACAAGGTCAGTTCTTGCAGGTGCAACCGTCATTGTCTAGACAGTTTTTCTTTTTCTTTTCACCACTGCAAGTTAGTGCATTGGCTAGTTGGCCAGCACGTGCAAATCCCTTCAGTAGTCCTTTAGCACAAACAGGTTTGCTTGTACAGCGCTTTTCTGCTGCTGTCATTGCTGTGAGTTGCCACTGCAACGCGACCTTCGATTTTCCTCCACACAAAAGACAGTGCCGCTCAACCATAGCGCTTCCTTCGCGCAGCCAGCGTTACTCAGCCGCTGTCTCGCTCAGCGCAGACTTCACAAGAGCGCACTCTCTAATGCTTCAGACAATCATTTGCCAAATATGGCTAATTGCCGTCACAGTCTTTTACAGACTAATTCAAATGACTCAAAAGAACGTAAAAGATTAATGGCCACTCTATTAAGTGAACCTAGAGACTTACTAAAGTCTTTACTATTTAAAATTAGTAATAAAATGTCGGTTAATAAAAGTAATTAAAATTATCATTCTCATGTACCTGAACCTTTGATAAAGCGCAAGGCCCTGTTAAAATGGCTTGCGCGTTACATACACTTGTGCAGCACCACCGAAGCACTACAACTGTGTGTTTCACAGAGAAGTGCCATTTCCAGCAGCCACCTACACACAGTTTGGTTATCCACTTTAATTGTAGATACTACAGCTACTTATTATTAATGTTAGGTATGCCCATTGCTATCAGTAGCCCAGGCACCAGTACTACTTGGCCATGAACAGTCATTTTTGAAGTAGAATTGCCAATTTTGAGGCATGCTCTGCCTGCACGATAACTTTTCTGCGGTGAATTGCTTTTCTCAGTGCTTGCCGTGTTTTTCTCCCTCTCTATTTGGTTGCTGTTTGTTTGTTGTCCAGTTCGAGTAATGATGTGCGTGAGTAAATGTGCTGCCCAGCACGGCCAACATGTTACTGCTGCTGCCGCTGATGATGGTCGGCGGTAGGGGCTGGCTGTAGTTTTTTTAATGCAACTCTGTGTTCAGCAGTGCTGCTTTGGTGGTGGCAAGCGGCACAAACCCAAACCAGAGGACAGTGGACAGAGCAAGAGGAGGAAGAAGAAGAAGAAGCAGTGTGTCTTGGCACCCGTCTGGCTGCTGCTTCTTCACACTTTTCACTTCTCCAGTGATAGCTGCAGCCTTAATCATCTCTGCCTTCCCGCCAGAGTTCCTTTCCGATGAGTTGGGTGTCTGGTGCGGAGGAGTATGTAAACAAAGGCTGCCCTACATATCCACTGTGGGCAGTAAGTGCACAGCAGACAGTGCCCACTACTACTGACCAATAGAGGCCATGCCGCTCCATTGGTGATGGTCACCACAGTGTTCAGCACTGGCCGCTCTCTGTAGCCAGTTTTTTTCTCCAGTCAGTTGCTCACTGTTGCCTTCTCTTTCTTTCTTCTATTTTTTTATTACCGTCGGCGGTGGTACTGGCCTTCAGAAGCCTTATCAATCGCCACTATCTGCCCCCTAAAAGGGCGCATTTCGCTGATACGTGTTTGGAATGCACTACACTGCTATCTGCTTGAAGGCAAGATGCATCTAGCACCATCGCACAAACGAAGTCAACTCGCCTTTTTTCTTCTGTACCCTTGCCCGCCAGACAGTCAGTCAGTCGGTCCCCAGTGCAGTCTCAATTCAGCAGTATTGCCCAGTTAGATGCACACATTTTCTTCATTTACTTTCATGCTCTATTCCCCTACCACAACATTTCCCCTTTCTTTGCAAGTGTTGTCGCGCACAACAAGGAATGTGCATGCTTAGAAATATCGGCCACTGGCACACACACACAGAACTTTGGCAGATGATGAGGAAAAACAAAATTAAAGAAATGAGTTTTTCTGCCGAATCTTTTTTATATTTTGTTTGTTTTTCCAGTGCTGGTAGCTTGTGTTTGTTTAATTAAACCTGCTACCCCAGAGTTCTGAGTTTTGAACCCCATTCAGACAGAGTACACTTCTCCTGAAGACTACTATTGTGCACAGTAGTATTGCCGTTTGATTGGGCACAAATCGAATTAAAGCAGTAATATCGTAATTTATGAGAGATGAAGCCAAATGATGGGAGTAGAGCAATCGAGTCAGTTGATGGATTGCACTGTGCTCGCATCCGACAAATGGCCCATGCTGACAGAGGCCAGCAGAGGCTCATTAAGACTTGTCATGCAGACATTCTTTCCTTCTCTCTATTTTTTTTCTTATTTTCAGTTCTCTACTACTGTTTTTCCCATTCCAGCAATCCTCTTGCAAAATTTTGTTTTTTCCTGTCGCCAAGTGTGTTTACGTGGGATTAGAAGTGGCGCCAAAGTTGTCCGACTGCCTCACTGGCGGACAATTGCCTTTCATTTGCCTTTATTGTCGTTACAACCACCGCTTTTACCAGTAGTCACTTTTAAATCACCAGACGGCAAACACACACACAGCACACACACACAGTCATTTCTGGTGGATCTAATCTAATCAAATGGAAATTATTATGTAATTGTACGGGAGGAGAAACAATCTAAATTGACTCACTCAGCAGATCTGCTCGCTTGACCACACAAAATTTTTTTTGCAGTGTACATAAGCGGCAGAGACAGACTAGGAGGCAAAAAGTAAAAATACCATCAGCAAAGTCAAGACGACTACTAGCTAGATAAGGCATGCTTTGCTTGCCATTTTGCCTTTTTACCGTCGTTCACACGCTCAAAAGCCGTCCCTTAACTGTTCCACTGAAAAGCACTTATTGGGAGAATGGCATTTATGGACGCTTCAACTCAGAGGGGGTAACCACTGTACCTATTACCTGGTAGCCAGTTGACCACACGCTCATATCATGCTCAGACATCTTTTCCAGAAAAAAAGAACGTGTCACTGATGATATCCAGCATTTCGAGTGCACCGTCTAAAGCGTTTGTTAGGACAGTTGCTTGCTGTGGAATGCACTCTGCCTGACACTCTGTCCAACGCTGTGCCCAGTGACAGTGTGAGCGTTCAGTTATTAATTGTTGCACATCTGCCCACCATTAATTTGCATTTGTCGGCACACAAAGATAGCACGTCATCAATAATCGGACTAATTTATAATTATAATCCACTACACTTCTGTTTGTACATACTGGTCACATTCAAATGACCAATGCTTTTGCTCAATGTGGAAAGTTTCATTTTGATTCTCCATTTGAAACTAATTTCAATTACAGTTTATTCATATGGCTGGTAAACGTTATGACTAGCAACTTTATTATATTTTTCCGTATTTATATCAGTATTTTATTTAAATTTTGCAAACCAAATATAGTGTTTCATCATTGCCTTTTTATTAATTTTAAAAACAACATTTAATAATATATTCTATTGTACCAATTTGTTTAATGAGCATTGTACTAAAATTATTACTTTAGCTTTTGTTACTAAAGAAATGCAAATCATCCTAACTGTTTATAGTTAATTTGATTATCATCATTTTAAAAGCATTGATTACTGCAGTTAAAATTAGTACATTGTATCTAAACTGAACAGTTGTTTGTCATAATTAATTGTGATATAGTTTTTTGAAACTGTGCCTGCAAAGTGCAAGCAATAACTGAAAAAGTTTAAACAGTAACTACTTTCTTTGATTTGGTTGCAAGGCAAGCAGTGCAGTAGTAACAGTGAATTTGATCACTTTTTGTAATAGTAAAGCTAAAGCGAAAATTTGGTTTTGCACGACTTGTTCGACCCGGTTCCGCTGAGTTTTTTCTAAGTTTTCACTTAAGTCTTAGATTTCTAGTTTGCCTGAGCCCTACTTTTATTGAGCTTTCTTTATCTCTTCTATTCTCACCATTTTCACCAATGCGTACATCCTCTTAGCATCCCTTCACGCGGTAATGGGACAGCAGTGTCGGCAGCCGCATTAATTACTTTTTAATTGCACCTAATATAATGGCAATTAATTATAATAATAATTAATGGATTCGTGTAATTAATTTTCAAACATTCTTCTTCAATCTAAACACCGGTTTTTGCTCTGACCTTTCACTCAAAGTTTTCGACTTTTTGACTTTGTGCGATTTAGCCCTTTGGAAAGCTTCTACACACACAAGCAGCTCACAACGGTAGCACTTTAGTTACCTCAGTTGGCTCCCTCTTCAATGGCGATAGTATTACAGGAGCGTGAAGAGCAATGTACTAACTACCCCTCGTTTTATCTCGCCCTCACAGATCCATCGACGGGAAGACAATGAACGACCTTCCAAGTGTACTCGAGCTGACACTGCAGCACAATCCCTGGCGGTGCGACTGTGGTCTGCGCGCCTTTCGTGACTGGATGCTCGAACGCGATATCTCCATCAGCTACTCGCCCAACTGTTCGGCGCCGATGCGGGTCGCGGGAAAGGCCTGGAGTGTGCTCGATCTCGACGAGTTTGCCTGTCCGCCTGACGTCGTCCGCGTCGACACGGAGGTGGTCGTCTACGAAGGTACGTACAACAACAATAACAACAACAATTGAGCAGCATCACTTCACGCACACATCTCCATTTCTCCCTTCATGTTCACTTCCGTTCTCAACAAAGAGTTTCAAACAGGAGAAAAATATCAGTGGGAATCTCATTCTAAATGGCAGCACTTTTAATTACTCTCAATTGAAAGAAAAAGGGAACAAAATAACAAATAGAAAATGAGCGAGAAATGATCCAGTGTGTAATTAGCCGCTTGTTTTTAGATTAATACCAACGCTCATGAGCAAAGTGAAATCAAAGAGAAAGAAAGCGAGAGAAAGAAAGTGAAAAGCAAATCGAATTAGGCTGCAACAGCAGTGATGTACTGATGTACTGATGTGATGCAATGAAGGACGACCTTTGCAGTGGGAACCTCCAACTCGGAGGTCATCCGGTGGTGGTGTGCATTGGCTTTGCTCACTGGCGGCGTGGTGAAGCTCAGTGAAGCTCGCCAGTGAAGCAAGTCACCGTGGTAATCACTGTCGAATCTCAATGGCAATTTCATTACAGCCAAATTTTTTTTATTTGTGATGCTTGAATAACTCGAAATCCTTTAATGCGCGCTGAGAGGAGAGGAAGAGAAAAAGCGCGCACTCGTGTACAGACACCAGCGCCAGGAGAAGCAAAGCTGAAATGGCAGTTCAGTAGTAGGCAATGCACTTCACCACTGGTACTACCGTGTCGACTCTGTGGCACTGGGCATTATCATCATTATCATTAGCTGACTGTGTTAATATCGCCATTTGCCGAGTCGCTCGCCGCTGAGGCCTAGCCTGCTTCTTGCCGTTTTGCTTTCTTTTTCTGGTTTCTCACCAAAAAAAACGGCTGCCCACTGTCGAAAGTTTTTCTCCCTCAGCACTTGATTAGTATGGTGCACTCCTAATGGGCTTTAGTGTTTCCAATTTGCCAACTACACCAGCTAGTTTTAGTCAGCTAGCTACACTAGGGCTTCAAGTTTGTATTTAGCTGTGAGTGTCCTACTCTGGTGCACTTTTGATTAGATTCAACTCTCATTATGATTTGCAGATATATATATCAAAATTGCATTTAGTTAGCTATTTTTAAAATGAGGTTCATTTTAAAAAATATTAAACACATATTTTGTCCTAAAAAGCAATTGGATAAAGCAGAATTAAAAATTGAATATTTGTTTTTTGTTTCAGCGAATCAACCTAATTAATCAACGCCAAAGACGATGAATTAAAAGCACACTGCAATATGTTTGTAATCGATTGAGGCACGGTCTAAGGCAGCCAGTTATCGAGCGGCGTTAACTTTTGTGTAATGAACGTGCTGATTTGTGCTTCATTGCGGGTTTTTTAGATTTTAAGTATTGGGTGTTAAATTGGAAAGTACTCAATTAATTTACGCAAAATTATGTTTTTTAAAACTTCTTATTTTTTTAATTTTGCAAACACTATTTCTCATGTTTACTATCTGATTTTTTTAAAAGTAAAATCTCAATCTTTATAAAGTGCAAGCTATTTAACAATTTAGAATTTTTGTTTTTATTTTTTTAAAACTAAAAGCAATTTATAACTTTTTTATTGTTGCCCAGAAAAATCAGTGTGCATGGTGTGTGTACATGCTTTCCTAAACAGAAAACCATCAATAGTGTGCCCTCGTTTATCGGCTGCCACATCGTCTGAGACTTTAGAAAGTAAAATTAAAATGATTTTAAATTTAAAATTAACTTTGATTAAATTTGCGATAAGATCTAAATTATATTGCATCAACACAGAAACAGTTTTGCGCTGCCTTTTAGTAAAGTTTTACCCTTTGCAAGGATGAAAGAAGAAATTCAATTGAAACTCGATTAGGTTTTGATTTTGGCCGATCAAGTCTATGAACCTTGTTCGTTGCTTTTTTCAATCATTTATTTAATAATTTATTTAAATTTTTTTTCTGTTGCTTTACTAACTTTAAACTTAAACTACCTTTTACTGGGTTTTAAAACTTTTTAAGCAGTATAATTGAAAACTTAAATTACATTGTGTTTAACCATTTGAAAAAATCTATTTTTAAGATAAAATGTATTAATTTTTATTTTAAAAAATATTTTTTATTTGAATGTCAATTTAATTACCGTACTACTCGCCAATGTGATGTCAATTTGCAATCGTGTATAACAAACTATAAAACAAACTACCATTGTACTTGTTTTCTGTACTTTTGTCCACAACAATGTACAAGGATTATTCCATTAAGTCTTGTTTATGTTTTCCAGAGTTCTTCTAGAGACAGTCACAACGCTATTGTTTGTTGATTGCAATGCTGGCAGTGCTTAATTGGATGATTTTTTTTCCATTATCACTGGTTGGTCTTGCATTGCCACTTAATTTACTATGCTCATTGCACACTGACTTTGCACCAACGTCTGTGAAGTGTTGTAAAGAAATGCAAATTTTCTTTTAAGACATCTATTTGGTTGACTTTCAATGGTCACTACTTGTGACAAAAATGCCAGCAGTAATGACAATTGCTTTGACCATTAAAACCATTTGTTTTTAAAAGTATTCTAATGCAAGTGTTACAGAAAAAGTTTTACATTTTACTAGGGACATTTCATTTAACATTAGAAGTTGCTTGATATTTTTTCTATTCATCCAAAATCTTCTTAATATTTTTGTTTAACAAATAAACTTGAATTTAACTTTTTTGCTCATATGTTTGCATCTAAATTCATCTATTTTGCTTAGATTAACGCCTCGCTTGTTTTGTCGACACATGTTTGTCGCCCACTCCATTTGAACAGCAGTAGCAGCAGTGGTCATTGCAGTGGCTATCGATGCATTTGACTAATTCTGTTTTAATCTTTTATTTCGCTTTTTTCACCACACATTTTGGGGGCATTGTGCGTAAAAAATAGAAATATAGTTTCATTGCTCAAGCGCTGTGGAACTTCAGTGACTTTTGTGCTGGAAAACTGGCCTTTCAGTAAGGAGTAGGGAAATTAAAAATAGATTATAAGCTGACAATTGTGCGCTCACTGAGCTTACTAACAAGGAAAGCAGAAGAAAGCGCCAAAGACTGCAGCAGCAACAGCATCAGTTTGTGTGCAGCTTTGAGAGATCCTATCAAGCCAATTGGACCTTTCGATGTCTGCCATTGTGCTTTTTACTGTTTTTCATTTTTCCTTATTTTTGCGTATTTTCTCTAGCCCTCAAGAGCCCTCATCTTTTGTCTTTATCTTTTTCTTTGCTTTTTCCTTTCTCCATATCTCATCACATGAATATCTGCAATTGCTTCCCTGCGTTGCTTTCACTTTCTTTCATTTCAAACAAAATATTACTGTCCGATTTCTGTCATCCTTCTGTTTTTTGTTGAAGTGACTTTCTCTTTTTTTCTACTTTTTCTTTTTTCTTCTCATTGTTCATCTGTCTTGGCTCATCTCCAAGCGGAAATAGACACTTGTGCCAGTGTTCACTGTTTTGTACATTTTTTCCCTATTATATGTGATATATATTATTTCATTTTGATATCCTGCAGTACCAGTGCACTGTGCTGCATTTACAATTTATTTGTCAAATTTATTCTTTTCGAGCATTTGATCTCGCTTTTTCTCATTTTGTGTAATTCAATATCGTTTTCAACTGCTGCTGCTGTTTCTGGCTTTCCTAGACTGTGACTAGATGCTGCCCTTGCTTGCTTACTTGTGGTTGCCGTCGGGATCCGCTTTGTTGTTGCTTTTGCCTTTTTTGTGCATATCCAATGGAAATTACAAGCAAACAGCAACTACGGCAGCAGTGCCTTGTAGTCAATTGAATTATAAAAATGGAGACAATCGGCGACATCGATAGTATGGGAATGGTGGAGAGAGTAACTGCTACCTCTGCCATTTCCAAGCCCGGGAGCTGCCGACTTAGGAGACTGCACTGAACAACGTACGTTGTCAGTGCACTCGCTGAGTGCCTTTGTTGTCGTCATTATATTGAGATATGTTTTTAATGTTGCTACCACAATGGCTGACCGCTCTCTTTCTCTATCTTTGAGCCGAGGCACTGAAGTTGTTCTGCGGTGTTCAGTTGGTGCAGCAGTTCGGACATTGGTAGAAGTACCTAGCAGCAGCAGTGACCACTGCGATGATCCATTTGAATATTCGGTCATGTTTTTGTCTGTAATCGCATTACACTGCCAATTACGATTGTTCTGTCGAGTCTGTTTATGTACCAGAGAAGGATACGAGGCCCATCTACCCACCGACGCCGCCAAATGGCTCACCATGCTAATAAGCTTAATCGAGAAACTGGTACGAGGCAACATGAGGCTACAGAAAAGAGAGAAAAACATTGCCAACGGAAATATAATTTGTCGATATGAAACGATCTCAGTATTTGCCCTTCAAAGTTCCTCTTCTTTTCCCCACTGAAACCTCACTGTCTGTGAGCACAGCAGTGAAAATCACTCAGCAGCCGAGCTCTGCTGTTATCAAATAGTCATTTAGTCTAATGAATTGGACACAGCCTTTGCCTGCTGTTGTTGCTGTTAAAGTGCAAAGAATGACGAGAAACGGCATTTCAAGTTAGTTTTTGCCTTTGTGAAGATTGACGTCGAAGTCAGGAGAGCAATCACCCTCTTTTGTATGGGCTAGTTTTACCTATTTATCAGTGGTATTGGAATGCATATCAGAGGTACTGCAGCCAATTCATCTGCCGACATCTTTCTAAAAAGAAGGTAAGTCGTTTAAAAAGGCTCCAAACCATTCTATTGTTTAATCAGTTCAGTTTAAAAGCGCCGCTCTAGTATTGATACTTTTTATATTTAAAAATTTAAAAAATATTTTGTAGTTTAGTCTACCCTGCACATTTGCCTGCAACATCTGACACGTTTTTTGGATTTTACTACTGTTGAAGTATTATAACCTCTGTGCAAGTTTCTAAAAAAGTTTTCGTTTAATGACCATATTTTTACTCTTCACATTTTTTCCTTTCAAAGGAACAATACAATTCTTTTCCAGAAATGAACTCATATCTAAGATTAATTATGGTTTTTTGTGTTGTTTGGACTGAATAACAAAGTGTTGAATTTTTTGCACTCCTACGCTGCTTACTGTTTGGCCACTGGTTTTACAGTGTTATAGGCGACCTATCAGTTTCTGCACAAAAACTGATGCGGCAAATAAATGCAATTAGAATGAAAAACCGAGAGCACTAATCCGATCGGTGAGTCATTTCCTGTACTCCTGTGCTCCCTTTTTTCCTTGTGGCTATCGATCCATTTTTTGGTTGAGAATTGGACTTTTTCTCTCTTTTTTTCTTTGCTCGCTTTTCTTGTCTTTGTCTTGGCAAATTTTCACATATTCTGCCTTTAGTTAGATGCCATGTGTGTCTGGTTGGTTTTGGGTTTGGTGTTAGGCTATTGCCAATCGCATTTATATTCGCAGTTTCGATCTGGCTCTTTAATTTTGCTATCTCAGCATCATCGATTAATAATCGATAATTTTGATTATTTACTCAAAGCACAGCAGTGGTGGCTTTCAGCGCAGGATGCACCAGCAGCAGTCTTACTCTCTCATTTTCATTCTCATTGCCACCCCATGTCCGATTGCAGTCTGGCAGGACAGCCACTGGCATTATTATTCTGCCATCGTAATGCACACCAAATTTATAAACAAGCAAACGATGGGCAGTAAAAAAAGAAGAGGATAAAGAGAAAGAGAAAAAAATGTTAGGTTTTGGTCGCCGCATCAAACAAAACATTGCATCTAATGAAAATGCAGAATGGTAAATAAAAGAAGGCAAACGGTTGAAAACGGTGGAAGAAAAAGTGGGTGAGAATGAAAAAAAGTTGGCAAGGCAGTAATAATCTATCTTCTTGTTTTTTGCCATCATTTGACAAAAAACGTTTTTTCATTAAAAAACGCAGCTTTTTTTCCTAAAATTTTATCCGTTTGTTTAATTTTATTGTAAAAATTAACTCATTGTACGCTTTGGATAAAAATCAATAATTCCGTCTGAGTGTTGGAGTACTCAAATTGTCCTTGCTGCTCAGTGTTCATTTCTTTATTGTACCACTAGCATTTTTTACTTTTTTTGCTGACATTCTATATACCGGATTTAAAAATGACGTCAGTCAATTCAATAAAAAAATAATTTTTAATTGCTCAATACTGTTTTAAAATGACCATTAAAGTTTTTTTACATTTTTACCTTAGAATTAAATTTTAAACTGAATTACCAATCACAATTTGTTTTGTGCTGCACTTGCAGTTTTTTTAAAATCTTTATTATTCTTAATTCAATTACAATCTCACTTTCAGGCTCATTCTCATGGCCACTTGAGCCTTCAAGGCTCAAGAAAAAATTGAAGATTGTTTGCACAGTACTTAAAGTGTTCTGCTGTTGTTGAAACAGCAGACAAACTGCCAACCCTTGCGACGCCTGGCGATTCAAACGGAGAGCAAGGAGTCTTTACTTTCCCTTCCAGCATTTTCCGGTCGTTATGTGTTGCAGTGCAGTGCAGTGCTTGCATATTCAATTGTGAGTTGCACAATTTGTGGCCACAACGACAAATATGTCGAGTTGAGAGTGTGAAACCGAAAGAGACTGTGTGTATAAAAGTGTAAAGACTGGTGAGAGACTGCGACTGACTGCAAGATGAAGTAAAGTGAAGTGATCTCCTGTGGTAGTTCGCTGATGAGCTCTGTGTGTGTTTGATTACCCCCTCCTTCTAGTCTTTGGCAACACTTAAAAACAGCCAGGGCGCCTGTTGTCAAGTGCTGGTGTTTTTTGCTGGCACTGCTGGCACGGTGCACTTCGCCAGCACATGCACACACAACTAACCGATGAGCAGTTGTTGTCTCAAGTTGTTGTCGACCAGAACGCTCTCTTTCTCTTCTCTTCACTACCGGTCCAGCACACACACACACACACACTTATTCAGTCTGCCAAGCACTTATGTTGGCAAGTTTCATTTTCATGACAGAGTAGCAGCGGGATAGCCAGTTTGGAACATGTGGACAGTGAGGAGGACTACGGTGAAAGACTTTCGGTGAAAGAAGAGGGGAGGGTAAGGATGAAACTGCCGAAGACTGGAGAACGAGGATAGTCTGGCACTGCCTGGCAAGAACTCACTGCCCGTTGCCATTAAATTGAAGTCTCCCTCTGCTGAGTTGTCTTTCCAGTGCCAACTTTTTTCCTCTTTTTCCTGTCTCGCTGCTTGTCAGCAACGTTGACATATCTTCACAGCGAACTTGTCAAGTTCATCATTTATGGATGACTAGATAACGAGTAAATTTCCGCTTCCCTCCTCTTCCTCCTCCTCCTCCTCCTCAAGGCTCACCACTGCCGAAGCAGAAGCAACGACAGCATCAGCACGACCACTTGCCGGCCTCAATCAGTTGCCTGTCTGCTCTAGGCGCTCAATTAATGATGAATATTTAAACAAAGCTAATTTTTTTCACTTGGCATTTTCTTTTTGGTTTAGCGAGTCTCAATTAAGCGCGCGCACATACATACAACGTGCAACACTGGAAAGATCTGGGAATACCCTCTACTTTCTTTTCTGCTACTCCTTATTATTATTATTATTATTATTATTATTGCCATTCCTCTTTCGACCGCTTTCGGGCGAGAATTGCTTTATATGACTCTCTTGGCATCATTAAACCTCGTCGATGCCTTTCTGTGTTCACTTCACTGGCAACCACTCTCTCTCTTCTCTTCTAATGAGATATGCCTCATCTTGGTGTTTTACTCCTTGGCTGTGTGAGTTTGTTTCACCAAACAACAGCAAATGTCCCTTGGCGCAATTGGCCATTTAAATTTGTCAAGACACAACGTGTCTTTGAGCGATATTGTTCCCTTTCTTTCGGTCAATCACTCGAGAGGCAGTAGCAGCAGCAGCAGCACTGGCTCCACTGGACTCAGTGAGTGGATGCACTGCGGTCCAGATGCCACCGACAGTGTTTGAGTGAGTGATTTGCTGCGATCTAATCTAATTAAAGGACACAGCTACACACTCACTCACACACAGTCACATTGTCCATCAGAGCAGTAGTAGTCAACCATTGCTTTTCACTGAAGGAACTCTCTCTTTCTCTCTCTCTCTCTCTCTCTCTCTCTCTCTCTCTCTCTCTCTCTCTCTCTTCCTATTTCACTGGCGTCGAGAACACTTGACCAGTGGGCATATTTTAATTAAATTCATGCACAAATTCACAAAAGAACTATATTTAAAAAAGGCTTCAAGTTGCGACTTTCTTTCACAGCTTCTTGTGCGGTTAAATGTAAATTAAAATGAAACAATGCAAGTGAAGGGTGCATATTTTGCCGCCGCTGCTCATGGCGATCGATTTCATTAGCATGCACTTCTGTTTTGAAAAAGAGAACACACTGTAGCACCGAGAATGAGCCGCATGTGACTGTTTCTGCCTGCTGATTTATTTATATTTTAGCATAATTAATCAGCAATAACAAAGACAGACAATTTGCAGGGACCTACTTTATCAGGATGTTTTCAACACATGTATTGTCGACAAGCACCACTACTAAAACTCATGCTATTGATGTTGTAGATGTGTTAATTGAAATAAAAAACTTGATGTTTGCACTAGAAGTCTAGAAAGCGATATAAAAGTTATTTTATTTAATGTCAACTTGATGAAAATAAAATAAAATGTCAACTGAATCATTTTTGTTTTCATGAAACATTTATTTGTTAAAAAATTATTTTAGGCAATAGTAACTGAAAAATATGGTTTTAGTTTAATTTTAGATTGATGACGCAAAATGTTTAATTAAAGAGTGATCTTTATGAGCTTATACAAACACAAAAATAGCTGAAGCTTTATATCAATAATTATTTTTTTATTGAACATATTGAATTGCCACCAAGGCAAAAAATAAAACTCATATGTTTTTTCTGTTTCCAAAATCATCACAGTTTGTTCAAATTTTTTTTATTTTGTATCCATTATGAACATGCAAATTACTGGATGCCATTTGTTTGCGTTGCCTATTTAGGTTGTAATGCAATGCCAATTGCGGCAAGCATACAATGCCACCGCATACACAGTAATGCTAAACTAGTCGTAGTAATAGTATTATTATGGCTATTATTTCTGATATTTATGTATATTGGTTCTGCATGATTACTGGTCCTCTTCTTTTCAGTGAGGCTCAGAAGTTGAGGTGCACTGTACTAGCTTTTCTGCCTACCAGACATGAGCAGACAGATAGATAGACAGTGGAGCTATTTACTGGCCCCCTTGTTTGGTAGTGTGCATTGCACTACTGGGAAGCTTCCCAATTTAAAAGTCTCTCAGGGACGAATGGTGCTCACTGGCAGTACTGCTGCTCTTTCAGCACCACCACCATCACCAGCAAGCAAATGAAGCGAATGCCAGCTTTTTCGTCTGTTCGATGGTCCTGATGAAAGCTGACTGGCCACACTAATGCCATTGATCTGACATTCAATTGATGGTAACCGTTGGCTGCGGTGTGCTGTCTGCAATGAGCAATTTAAAGCAGCACTAGCAAAGGGTTATTAGTGCTTGGCGGCTGACTACCACAGCCTGCCTTCAGTGCATTTATTTCCCTCCACTCTGATAAGAGATAATGGGCAGAGGAAGGAGGAAGGAAACGGCAAATAAATGGATTAATGTTCGTAGTTGTGGGCCAATTAATTGCTCAAAAATTCATTACATCAACCACAGTGCGAACTGGGGAAAGACACAACTGGGGACACGAGGCTTTGTTGTTGTTTTCGGCGGTGGCGGCAGCGTGTCCGGTGTTCGGCCAGTCGGTGCTGCGATAAACTGCCATTCATCAGGCTCACAACCACAACTACCAGCACGCACATACTCTCTGACTTCATTTTGCTTTTCCTCGCCTAATGATCAACTAAATGTTGTTGCATTTATCTTCCCGACAGGCGAGAACGCATCGATCGGCTGCGTGATGGCCGCCATCCCCAATGTGCACATCGAGTGGGAATGGCGCGGCCGCACCATTCGCAACATGTCCCTGATGACCTTTGGCCGGCAGATGTACCTCATTCGGGAGAGCTCCAGTCCAGCCGGCGTGGTCATCACCGGCGAACTGCTGCCCACCGGCGCCACCACTGGCGACAGAGAGGAGGCAGCCGACGAGCGCAGCGGCGGCGCCTTTGACCTCACTGAGCTTGTTCAGGAGAAGCACAAGGGAGAACAACAACAACAGCACCAACAACAGCAGCAGCACAAGTTGCTGCTCGACTCGCTGATTGAGGGAAACAATGGCGGGCAGAAGAAGCAGTTCATCTCTTTTCTCCCCCTGGAGCCGGAAACTTTTCAATCTTCGGCACGTGCGCCACAACAGCAGCCGTCAATGCTGCGGGAGAGGCGTTCAGCAGGCAGCAGCACTGCCGCCAACGATGACACCTACAAGCGAACCAGCACACTCTACATAATGAACGCACTGGAGAAAGACTCCGGAAGGTAAGTCCAGACAGAAACAGTATGACATGTAGCACATGTATATTTTAGTTTTCTTTCTTGTTTTTGGACATTTGAGGTTACTTTTTCTGGTTAAAAGACACACACACAAGTTTGCTCCATCAGAAGAAAGCAATGATTGATGGTGGCTAGGCAACAGAGAACAGCGTCTGCGACAGAGAAACGAGATCATTTCAATCAATTTAAAATAAATTCTTTCTAATGACTACTAAGCTCCCAGAGGGAATAGTGTGCTAGTCAGTCTGCTGTTGTTGCTGTTGCAGCTTTTAGGTGGTGCGCTGCTAATTGTTGTTTGCAACGAAAGTTTTTCCAGTGACTTTCAGGTCCAAACCGCTTCAGCGCAAAGTCCAAGTGTGCCGCATTTGGTGGTGATGCTGAACACCAGCTCGCTCTCAGTGAGGATTAGAGCCAATTTGCCCTAATTGCAGGCAATGTACAAGTAGGCAACAGCAGTTGTACTACTACTGCTCCTACAGCAACCTTTCCCAGTGGTGAAAGTCACTGTTGTGTATCACCATTTATTCTTCTAGTAGGTCTTTTGCAGTTGTCGCACAGTTGTTTTGCCTAAATTAGCCTAACTTTAAACTGACTCAGCGAAGTATGGCAGTCCAATGATAGTTTTGAAAATAAGGCCCGACCGATTGATCGTGTTTACCCCTTTGCTCGACAGCTTTGCAATATACAGAGAAAGTTTATTCTGGCTGACAATACTTTACCCGATACATTCACTTGCACACAGCCAACTTTGATCGAATCAATTAATGCAAATGGACAAGTGCATTCAAGGCCACTTGAAGGAGCATTCGCCAACTCAATTGATGCTCACCTGAATTGCCTTCATTAGTGAAGTAAAGTTGAGCAATACCTTTTTCATTTGCTAATTGAAAAGTGTGAACATGTTTCTCAACATAAATTGCACTACGTTTTTCAGAAGCGCTTGTAAGTGCTTACTACATAATCATTGACATCTTTTAGCAGCTTTCAGCAGCCCACTTGCCCTACTGGCATCCTTTACCACCCTGTACAATCATTTATTTATTTGCTCACCTCCTCATCTGTGCACATAATGATGATTTAATTAAGGTGATTGAGTAGCACACCTTCTCAATGGTGAAAGTCACTTGTAAGTGTTACACTACTGCTGCTCTACAAAGTTTTGAAAAAGATTAGTTCATTAATTATTAATGGTTCCTTATTAGACGAATTTATTAATTAATGAATTGATTTTCTATGTAAAAAAATATTTTTAATTTTTTTCTAAAAAGTGCTACACATTTGGAACAGGTATATTTTTTGTTAAAAAATATTTTAGCAACTCTAGCAATTTTATCAATTGCTGTGTGCACACTCTAATCGGTAGCGACGAATGGCAATAAAAAATTGAATTAAATTTAAAATCAAATTAGCCGAGAAGGACGGGCACTGTGTGTGAAGTGAAGCTGCTCATTGCGGGGGCACCCCTCCCTTGAACAGGCTGTCGCTTGCCGAGTCACTTGTGTGAGGAAATCTGAGTCTAAATCAGACAGTAGTGAAAGAGAAGAAAAATGAAGAGGAAGCTAGTGGCACCGATCAATCGCGAGCAGAGAGGTAACTGGGCTTACTATGCCAAACCCGAATGGCATCACATCTCTGACAGTATCTACTAGAGCACTTTGCTCTCTGCCATCTGCACACAGCTTATCTCGTTGCACACCGACTGTTTGTGTGTGTGTGTGGGTCTTCTTCTTTGTCTTCCTCTACTTTACTTTTTGCACTTTGCTTCACATTATCGAAATTAAATTTTGCTGACAAAACATTCTCGCTCGACAATTTTTCCAGTTTCACTAGTGTGGCCTAAGCGCTTTTGTTTTTCTCTCGTGTGCTCAAATGTACTGCAATGTACTGCAGTGTTGGTTGATGGGCTCATTGAATTGGCTGCCAAAAAAGAGAAGTGATGTTGCAGAGAGTTGGAAAAAGAGGCACATCTTTGCTGTCGATACTTCCAATAAAGGACAATGAACACAAATATATTGAATGCTGAGATATACAGTAGCTGAAAACACTGTTCGGCTCTCTTCCGGGCTGCACTAGTTATTTCTTTCTATATGGCCAGGTATAAGAAGCATCTATTGACATTGCAAAGGCAGAATTGTCTTTTTATTGGCCTACTGACCTCATAGAGAGTTACAAACGTGCAAGCGATCATTACGTTAATTGATTCGTTGAATAGTTGTCACCAAACCAAACTATGTTGTTATTTTTTCTAAGTGTTATTTTCTTTTCTTTTGTGTTTTGTGCTTTTCAAAAAGCATCATGGTAACAAAGATAAATTACTAAAAATATCTTTGGTGTACTTTAGTTAACCTTTACTAATGCAAATTCCGAGGTACACATAAACATGTTTTGCTAAACCTTGAGACTCGTCATTGTTTGCTCTGGAGAGAGGTAGACAGGTAGAGCGACTAGGTGATCGGCGGTTGCGTCAATGGTTGCTGCTGATGCTGCTGCCACTGAATCGGTATCTCCGGTGATTGGCGCACGGTACAGTGTCGCCAGCCAATCGAGTTGAATGAGAGAGAGGGAACGTACTGGCTGGCACTGTGGGCAACATGCTTTTGCGAAACCGAACACTGCCAGCACATCTCGTCTGTCAATCGGCACGTTATTATCGATCATCAGAAGGAGTGCGAACACAGTGCAACCTGTCATCGCCCGGTGATCGCTCACCAAGTGGTCAGTCTCTTTCGTTCCCTTTCTCTCCTTTCCTCTCTGGTTCGGTTTGTCTGTTGTGAAACTAGAGACGCATCCAATTCGACGAGGCAAGGAGGACACACAGCAGGCAGTCAGTGAACAGGCACTGCCGGAACCACTGGGGAGAGCTTCTGCTGACAGAGGCACATACACACATACACACATTCAGCAGCGGGGACAGTGGCAGAGCAATATGAAGAGAAAGGAAAACAAATCAACGGAAATGAACTGATCAATTATTGATTGCTTTCTCTGAACTCGATGCACTTCAATCTTGACAATCAAAGCAAAACACTCTTGTAATTTCTTACACTCGCCAGCTTTAGTAGTTTTGCCCGCTGTGGCAATGCTTTTCAACCAATTGCCATGAATTTCTACATTTGAATTTTCATTTTTTATTTTTGTTAAAAATGTTTTGTTGCAAATCAAAATTTGATACTTGCTTTCTTTTAAATTTCAAGAATTCTCAAGAATTATAGTTTATTTAATGCATCAGTATAAATATATATTTCTGATTGAATAGTTTATTTAAATTGATCAAATATAGCCAGGCAACTTTGCTTTCATTTAACCAAACTTCTTTAGTTTTGATAAGCATCTCATATGTCTTGTTGCCTAGAGATCGATTACTTTGTGTTCACATTAATTAATGATTCAACGTAAATATTGTCCCATTTACTAGCACTTGAGCAACAAAGGTTTGACGTTTTCGTTTTCGTCATGATTACCGCAGACTGGTTGGACAAACTAATTGAAATGCAATTACATAACTTTCATTTTTGCAAATTAGATGACATTGTCACGATTGTGTTTAAACACAATCAACACTATTTAGTTGTGTTCCGACTTACATCGGACTTTTTAATGTACGACTTTGGAACGTGATGCAGGCAATTGTCAACTGTTGTGTGCCAATGGCCTCTTTATTATATCTGTTTTCTTTTGTATGGCCACATAAAAAAACACAAAGCCCACACAAAGGAAAGCCACTATGAATGTCTGATTCGAAAGACATTACCACTTTCATTAGTCATGCCAAGCAGTGCGAATTAAGTTTCACCGTGCGGTCCGCTGTTTGCTGTGCCCATTTTGGCCAATCTAGCTTTGCTTTCTGACTGCTCGGTCCCTCTCTTTTTCCCTTATCTTCTGCGGTCATTGGTCTGCAGGACCGAGACTATTAATCATAATTACACGCTCTATTATTGATATTTCTATCCATCTCAGTGGTGACCATTCTATCTACCAGTAGACCTATTATTAATGGTTATCACTGTCTTTCATTATATCTTCTTTCTTCCTCCGTTGCTATGACCGTATCATCTCTCTGCTATATACTTCTTTAAAAGTAAAAACAATGCTTGAATTTGCTTTTTCACAAGTCCAAGTTAACTTGTGCTCTTCCTTGATCTGCCATTGAACAGTGATATTCATGCTCCAATTGTGTTTGATTTCAACACCGTCAGTTTTACCTTGCAAATTAGTAAAAGGAGGTGCCCAAAAATACCAAGTGATGATATCGATTAGATTGGTTCTACTACTGAAAGTTATGGATAATTCAAAGATAACTGAGAGACAAAACTTTTGGCACAAGCACTTCAAAATCAGTCATTCAGAATAATTATAATCTGTCAAAATTAAAAAAGATTTTGATATCTTGAGCAATACATAACAACATTCAAATAATTTTTGTTGATTTCAAAAAAAATACGTTAAAATGTATTAGTTTTAGTATAAAATTCATCAAAAAAGTTTTGCTAATTTTGTATCATTTTTTATGTTTTTTGTAAATGTTTTTATATTTACTTGTTTTCACTTAAGCAAAAATATAATAATCGAAGTAACAAAAAAACACTAATTATGATAAATACTAATGACCATACTCGTGACATTCAGGAACAAATCAACTTTTGTTAGAATTATATCTAGTTTTTATTTTTTATTATCAAGATAAAGTTGCATTCTTCTATTTACAATACATAAAATTTGTATCAAAAAAGTCGTTTGTGTGAAAACTGTGGCCGCCAGACGATTGCTTTTTTGTCTGCTAAAGATGGCAGTCAGTTTTTTTAAAGGAATTTTCAGTTCACCGGTGCCCTACTTTGTTTAGTGGTAAAGCACGTAGAAAACTTCCAAATTGAATTACACTGTTTTGCCAACAACGTTTTTTGTTTGCATAACAAGATATACAATTTTCAATCTTAAACAGTACTGATTTTGCTAGTGAAAGGTCGTCTCAACTTTTTCGTTTTATTTTCATCGAACACTACTCAGTTTGTTTTGATAAGTCACTCGACATGATTGCAATGTACTGAAAACTACTCTACAATAAGGTTTTTGTACATCAGTGTCACAAACATTTGAACTTTTACTTATTTTACCTTCATTGTACTGTATTTTTGAAATGAGCTGGTTTTGGTTGCTTTAATAAAGTAATTGAAACGTGTTCTTTTTAAATTATTTTTGACAACCCGACCTTGTAAACTTTTTTTCAACCTTATCTTTGTGTATTTTTGTGCCCAAACTGTTTTTCTTGTTTCAGTAAGATAATTTTTTATTTATTAAATTTAATTTTTTGCAAGTAGTTTTTGAAAACTTTTGTTTTAAATTACACAAACTTCATTAGAATAAGCTGTCGAAACAAGTCAAATTGCTTTTAATCGCATTTATTACTTTTCATTAGTCAAAAATAGTTTTCTTTTATATTCTTTTATGTACTTTTATTACCAATGTTGCTACCAATGGTGATCGTGTCACTAGCACATTTCTAGGCAAATTAAATCTGGTAGTTTTACAATGCCTTTTTAACGCAAGACAAAGTTCACTGCATCATGATTTACTGTTTGTCTAAAAAAAATATTGTCACGTGCGTAATGGCCAATAGAAACGCCTTATTTCCGGCTAGTAAAATATATTTTTGTAAGCGACAAATTTAAATAAACTGCATTTAGTAAAACAAAATTAACTACATAAAAAGTTGAAACCCATTTTTTGTTAAATAATGCTTTTTCTTTATTTATGTTGAATTTACTATTAGCTTATTTCTGTTCATTTCACCGGCAAACGAATCTCAATTAGTGTTTCTAATGAACCCTTCTTTGTGTTGAATGAAAAACTGCTTATTTTTAATAGGTGCATTTCTTGAAGTGAAAGCATTTGCACAACAGTGTGCGGCATAGGACAGTGCTAAGATGCACTGCACAGCACCAACTTTACTAATGACAGTTTAATTGGACGCTACCATACCGTCAACTTTCATAGAACAGCCGAAAAGGTATCATCATCATCATTATCATCATTTTCAGATGGCAATATCTACCAACAGTTCTACTTTTTCTTATTTTCGTCCGCTCAGTGCATTCACATTTGCAGGCGCTGCTATTAACTTTGCTTTGCAAAAAAAGTCAGTTTTAATTGCTAAATATCAGTAAATTTTATTTGAGTTTCCGTACCCTTCACTTTTCATTATGCTTTTTTTCCATTATTTTATTGACATTCAAATGTGTGAATGAGTTTGAGCACTCATCATCGCCTTCCTGTCACCAACGAATCGTTACAGTAACTTCATTGACTGTTTTTCGTGTCTGTCTGTGTTTGCTTTTAATTTTTTAGCTACCTGACAGTGTAATAATAGTGTTCTTGGTTTGTCAATCGATTTTAGAGCTGTACATTTATATTTTTAATGAGACTCACACGAACAAAAAAGTAATTGCAAGGTTTGTAGTACGCTCTGAGAACACCAACTAAAATTTATCTTTTTTTAAACTGATGTTTGTTTGATAAAAAATTTAATGTTAAAAAAAATTTTACATTAAATACTCAAGTTTATACAATATTTTTTTAAATTGTAAAACTTTTTAAAAGCAATATTTTTAATTTTTGTAAAAAAAATTTATTTTTTTATAATAACTTTTAAAAAACTTTTTTGTTTTTGCTACAATTAGTTTTCTTGGCAAGCTGTCATTTTATTATTTGTGGTCTTGTTTAGTAATTGTTATCGTCATTTTCACAGCTAAACGGTTTATTGTTAAATTCTTATCTACAGGCAAACCACTGGACTAAAGCATAGTGTGAATTATCTTTTTTGTCTTTCCCTACTACTCGGCACGTGTACGATTCAATTAATAACTGTTCAATGTTGTTGCCGTCAGTTTAGTCAATACTAGGTCTAATCGACGTACTGCACTTCTCTTTTGCAGGTTTTAACTATCTCATTTGTTGTAATTTACGTCGTTTTATAGATGTGCCAATTTGAACAGAAGTAGCATCATCATCTACTGACCAAATCAAGTGACTATTAGCAAAAAAGCTATACTTAGTTTTATTTTTTACTGTCATACATTGCCCAATTAGAAACAAACAAAAAAATATTTAACAAAACTTAAAACACACAAATAATATAAACTGAGTTTAAACATATTTTAATAACATGCAATTTTTAAATATATTTTTCAAGAAATACTTTTTATTAAAAATAATTATAATCCCTACAACCCCTAAAATCCAACAGTTTCTCTATTTCTCCGCACTCACTCTTTTGACTCTAGAAAAAAAGCTATTGATGCTATTGAAATACGGTTTTTACCAGTAGATCAAACTAAATGGCATCTTTCTAATGATACTAAATTCAAGTTAATCAGATAACCGGGGGTATTTAATATGGCGGATTATCTGTTTTTAGTCAAAAACATTTTTATCTGTATAAAAAAAGTTACTGAACCTAGAAACATGGGGTTTTGACTGGAGTGATCAGAAAAATAGCCGGCACAAAATGGTTATTTCAGAATTTTGATAAAGTAACCGGAAGTGCCTTATCTGATTATAGTCACTTTTTAGATAAGCCATATTAAATACTAAATGAACTCCGATAACATTTTTGAGCACACCAATAGATTCCCCTACTCCTAATCAGTTTATATCTATGTTGGTTTCTTTCTAAACCTTATGGTTTACCAGAAAACCAGAAAAGTTTGGAACGTTTTCTTCTGAGTTTTCTGACTTTTGGTTTGTTTTGACTGCAATGCGCATGCTCGTCCTGCTGCCGCTGCAGCCACAGCGTTCGCGTCAGCCTGTGAGCGCTCGCTTATCGCGTGTCGCTGTCGCCGCAGCCCTGGGCTGCCGGGAGAGCACTGTGATGCGGGGGAGCACAGCCCAGGGCGGCGAGGTCTGACGTCACTTGGGCAATGTGCAACGCCCGCCGCCTCGGGCCTTGCGAGCGCAGCGAGCAAGGTCCGAGGCGGCGGGCGTTGC